>Ga0209667_1000126_pt1 | contig 70301 bp, 55 predicted proteins | sample SaaInlV_165m_DNA_2_FD_184682 | JGI IMG/M metagenome (GOLD analysis project Ga0209667, IMG submission 184682) | Marine microbial communities from expanding oxygen minimum zones in the Saanich Inlet - Saanich Inlet SI037_S3LV_125m_DNA (SPAdes)... | ecosystem: Environmental > Aquatic > Marine >... | reverse complement strand
AACCTTCACGGTACTGGCCACCGACGGCACCAGCCACACCGTCACCGTGACGATTACCGGTATTAACGATGCCGCCGTGATCGGTGGCGCAGATAGTGGCACGGTGACGGAAGACGTGAGCTTGAGCACCGGCGGTAGCCTGACGATTACCGATGCCGAAACTACCGAGGCGGTGTTTGTCGCTCAGTCGAGCACAACCGGCAGTTACGGCAGCTTCAGCATAGCTACCAGCGGCGGCTGGAGCTACAGCCTCAATAACGATCTCGCGGCGGTGCAAGCGCTGGACGCCGGCGACAGCTTGAGCGAAAGCTTTAGCGTGAGTTCCGGTGACGGCACCAGCCACACGGTATCGATCACCATTCTTGGCACCGACGGCGCGGTGGTATTTGGCTCTGGCACCGGTGTGGATTCGGGCTCGGTAACCGAAGATACGGTGCTCAGCGCCAGCGGCACCCTGACCTCGACCAATCTGGATAAGGGCAGCCTGGATCTACAACCCCAGTCGGGCACGGTGGGTAGCTACGGCAGCTTTAGTATTAGTGCGGGCGGCGGTTGGAGTTACAGCCTGGACAACAGCCTGGCAGCGGTGCAGGCGCTTGGTGCCGGTGAGAGTTTGAGCGACAGCTTTACCGTAAACGCCGTGGATGGCAGCCCCCATGTGGTGAGCGTTAGCATCCTCGGTGTTAACGATGCGCCGGAAGCGGAAGCCGAAGTGGTGGCCGCCACCGAAGGTGGTGATATCGTCAGCGGCCGCGTCAGCGCCACGGATGTGGAGGGCGACTCTCTGAGTTACAGTCTGGTGGGTGCTGCGCCGACCGGGCTGACCTTTAACGGCGATGGCAGTTACAGTTTTGACCCTACCGGTGAGGTCTATAACAGCCTGCCCGAGGGTGAAACACAGGACCTGGTGGTCAGCTATCAGGTGAATGATGGCAACGGAGGCCAAACCACGGCAACCCTAACGATCACCATTACCGGCACCAACGATGCACCCCAGGTGGCAGGTCTGCCGGGTCAGTCCACGCGGGAGAATGAGCCGCTGAGCATTGTGCTCGATGAGGGCTTGTTCAGCGACGTTGATAACGGTGATGTGTTAACCGTCAGCGCGACACTGGGCAACGGCGATCCCCTGCCGGACTGGCTCAGTTTTGACCCGGGCAGTCGTACCTTTAATGGCACACCACCGGTCGGAGAAGCGGGTGACTTCACGATTGTGGTGACAGTGACCGACAGTCTCGGCGCCAGCGATCAGGCCAGCTTTGGCTTAACGGTGGATGCGGCACCGGTGGTTGTCGACAATCAGCCGACTACGCCACCACTGACGCCGCCGCTGACGATCAATACTCCGAGTAGTGACAATGGCGGTCCGACTAATCAGCCGGGTGTGTCTATACCCGATACCCCGACCACCGTGCAGCCAACGGGTGATACCTTTATTCCCCTGGAGAACGGGGTAGAAGTCAATGGTGAAATTCCCGATACCGCCATCACTGCAGACGAGGGTGATTCCACCATTGAGGCCGGTCAAAACTTTGTGGTTGAAGGCGAAGGTGGTGGTCAGTTGACCTTTGATGCGCGCTTGGTCAGTGGTGACCCCCTGCCGGAGGGTGTGCGTATCGACAGTGAAACCGGGCAGATTTTTGTCTCGGGTGGTGCTGACATTAGCGAATTGCAAATTATTGTTGAAGCTCGGGACGAGTCCGGCGATAGCGCCCAGGCCTCTTTCACTCTGACGAAAGAGCAGTCCAGTGATCAACAGATAGCTGCTCAGTTGGCAGCCACTGCGGCTGGTGGTCTCGCACCGGCTGAAGCTGGCACTGGCGATGTCGGGACGTCAGGACAAGAAACGGCGGCTGTAGCTGCCGACGCTAACAATGGCGATAACAACCAGAGCGACGCGCCCAAACCCTTGCAAGTGGACGCGGGTATTCCTGATCAAATGGTGGAAGTCGCCGAAACCGGCACCGCCAGTTTTGAAGTGCCTGTTGATGCCTTCGTCTTTGCCGGCGAGAGCGGCAATCTGACTTTGGAAGCTAAGCAGGCCAACGGTGATCCTTTGCCGGATTGGGTTGAGTTTGATCCGGGTACGGGTCGCTTTGAGGTGGACCTGTCCAAGGCTGGCGATGACGTGCTGGACATCGAAGAACTGGAAATTCGCGTTATTGCCAGCGATGGTGCGGGCAACAGTGCCTTTGCAGTGTTCAGTGTCACGGTGCAGCAAACCGAAGGCGAGGCTGAGCCCGAGGGTGACTCGGCACAAGAGCAGGCAGAACCTGTTGCTAAGGGTGAAGTGGGCAAGCCTCAAGCTGATAAGCGTGCGGCTATTAAGGTTGTTCAACAGCAACCTGTGCCTGCGGCTGCAGACTTTGCCAAGTTGGCGGCTGCGGCCAAACCCGGCTTAACGACCCAGTTGCAGGCTCAGGGGCGTCAGGCCGAATCGCAGGCATTACTGGATGATTTGGCTGCATTGTTTACCAACGTTGGCTAGGCGTTAGCTCATTTAGGCTGGGAGGTTTGAATGAGCGAAAAAATTAATGTTATAAAATTTATCGAATAAACATTAGGGTTTTCAGGATGAGTGTAAGTAATACGCAGGAGCGTTCGAATCGCGGTGTGCCATCGTTGGGCCGGGCGAGCAAATTGGCGTTGAGTATCATGCTGATCGGTTTGTTACCGGCTTGCGCCGTAACTACGGAACCTTTTTCAATGACCGAGCGCGCTTCTCTGGTGGCGGCCGAGCAAGAGCGCCTGTATGTCGATCAGGAGCCTATCAGCGCTCCTCTATCGCTGCCTCACGCCATGGCGCGTGCTCTTAGCTACAATTTGGAACACCGCATTCAATTGATGGAAGAGGCGCTGTCCAAGGGCCAGTTCGAGTTGGGTAAATACGATTTACTGCCCGACTTGGTGGCGAATGCGGGTTACAACCATCGTTCCAATGTTAACGGTTCCTCCAGCTATTCGATTGAAAGTGGTTTCGAATCCTTGGAGCCTTCGACGTCTCAGGATCGCCGTCGCGGCGAAGTAGATTTGTCGATGACCTGGAACGTGCTCGACTTTGGTGTCAGTTACTATACCAATAAACAGGAGCACGATCGTACCCTGATCGCCGAGGAGAACCGCCGCAAGGTCGTGCACAACTTGTTGCAACAGGTGCGCTCCTCTTTCTGGCGTGCGGTTGGAGCGCAAATGGTGAGCCAGGATGTTGACCAGGTGTTGTCCCTGGCACGCCAGGCTCTGGCCGATTCGCGCCAGGCTGAACAAGAGCGTTTGCAGTCGCCGCTCAAAACGCTGCGCTACCAACGGAACCTGATGACGGTGATTCAGCAGCTCGAGGCTATCGAGCACGAGATGGTTTTAGCGCGCGCCGTGTTGGCCGAACTGATCAACATCCCACCGGGTACAAAGTTTGAATTGGCGCTACCGCAGATAGGGTTGGACAGTTTTCCCACGTTGGATCTGAGTCTCGAAGAGATGGAGCTGATGGCGCTAAATCAGCGCCCGGAATTTGGTGAGGGGCTCTACGGTGTGCGAGTGGCGCAGGTTGAAAGCCGCAAGGCGATGCTGCGCATGTTGCCAGGCCTGGAATTGTCTACTGGTGGCTATCACGATGATAACTCGTTTTTGTATAACAACAGTTGGGGTCAGGCTGGCGCTCGGGTGAGTTGGAATCTGTTCAATTTGTTGAGTGGTCCCGACTCCCTGGAACAGACGGAAAACCAGGAACAACTAGCGGAAATGCGTTGTCAGGCACTGGCCATGGCGATTACCACCCAGATTCATATTTCCTACCAGCAGTATCAAAGCCAGCTCAACCAGGCGCAGCGTGCTGGGGAGTTGGCTCAGGTTGATATGCGTATTCGCGACTATATGGGCAACACTTCGCGCAATGATGCCCGTGGAAAACTGGAGTCTATTCAGTCGTCGGTGCGTTCGGTGATGTCGCGTTTGAAGCACTACCAGGCTTACGCGTCGGCGCAACAAGCGGTGGGCCAGATTTACGTTACTCTGGGGCTGGATCCCATGCCCGATCAGGTGGCGGATGACAGTCTCGACGGTATCGCTGAAGTTATTCAGCAGCGTATGAATGCCTGGGAGCGGGGTGAGTTCGAAGAGTTGGCCGCTATTGCCGAGTACTTTGATTTGCCGCCCACGGCATCCTCCGTAGGGCAAACCGAGGCGTTAGCAGTCGCTGAGCCGGTGCTTGCAGCTGAGGTTGAAGTTGAGAGCAGCATTGAGTCCGTGGCTGGGGACGAGCCGGAGGAAGTTGCAACAGCGGTGGCCCAAGCTGAAGCTCCTCTCGCGACACCAGTTGCTGCGCCAGTTACAGCCATCGTATCGACAAAAGGTTTTATTGTGCTGGTGCTAGGCGATACCGCGACCACGACGGCAGTGCTTATGCGGGCCAATGAGCATGACTTTTTGGTGTATGGTGACGGTCCTTATGCCAATGCCGTGTCCCTGGGGGTGTATCGCGGCTGGCAAGACGCTTCGCGGCGGCAACAGGCCATGGGCCGTTTGGGTATAGACGCCCTGGTGGTGGATCGTGCTAAGCCTTTGGCCCAGCAAATATAGCCGTCCGCCTAACGCGTGGCGGTTTAACCAACGGGCTGCCTGGACGTATAGCGGGCGGCACCGCAACATAATGAGATCCAGTTAATGAGGCGATGTGTTTTAGCCTTGATGTTTGTAACAGGCCCCTTTGTGGGCCTGTTTGCGTCTGCAGAGGCTGACCCTGGTGCCGAAGATTACGGCTTGCTGCCAGCAACAGATGAGGCCGTGCGAGTGCAATTGACCGCGCGTTACCACACGGTGTTATCTGCCGGTTTGAGTGCCAAGGTGGAACGTTTGCCGCTGCGTGAGGGCCAGCGTTTTGGCCGGGGTGACTTGTTGCTACAGCTCGATTGTGCGGTGGAGCGCGCACAATGGAAAAAAGCTAAAGCCCTGTTACATGTCGCTGCGCGCAAAGCCGAAGTGAGTCGTCGCTTGGCCGAGTTGAACTCCATAGGCCAGCTGGAGCAGTTGGTGGCAGAGGCGGACGCAGAGAAGGCCTCTGCCGAGTTGGAGGTGATGGAGGCGACCGTTAAGGCCTGTCGTATTCAGGCGCCTTTTGCGGGGCGGATTGCCTCCTTGACCGTGGCTGAGCATCAGTACGTTAAGCAGGGTACCGAGTTGATGGAAATACTCGGTGATCGCCAGCTTGAGGTGGAGATGATTGTGCCCTCCCATAATTTAGCCAACCTGGAGGTGGGTGAGCGCTTTCAGGTAACCGTAGATGAAGTGGGTAAAAGCTACCCGGCAAAAATTATTACCCTGGGTGCAAAGATTGACCCAGTGAGCCAGTCGCTGAAAGTGATTGCTGAAATTGATGGTCAATTTCCCGAGCTGCTGCCCGGCATGAGCGGCATTGCCAGTTTTGATGCCTTGTGAATAGATACTTTGTGAGCAGTATCCTATGACCGAGTTGGTCCAGCGACAGTTACAGGGTTTGAGCACCCTTGTGCAGCTCGAGCGCCAGGTGCGCGGCGCTGAAGATCTGGCGCAGTTCGGTTTTTTACTGACCAATGAAACTCGCCAACTTTTGGATTACCGTCAGGCCGTACTGTGGTTGGCGGTGAGTGAAAAGGTGCAGGCGGTTTCCGGCTTGCCATTCCCCGACCCGGAAGCGCCTTTTGTTTTGTGGTTGACGAGGCTATTGCGTCACCTTTGCCACGACGAAAGTGCGGGCCCGGTTTCGTCGCCAAGAGCGTTGACGGCGGCAGACTTGCCGGAGGAGCTCGCCGCGCAGTGGCAGGAGTGGCTGCCGGCACATGTGCTGCTCATTCCCTTGATTAACCCCGCGAGTAAACAACAGGTGGGCATTCTGTTGTTGGCTCGAGAGCCGATGTGGTTGGAGCAAGAGCAGCGTATGGCCGGTTTTTTGGGGGATAGCTACGGTCACAGCCTAAGCGCCCATTTAGTCGGGCGACGCGATTGGCGCCAGTGGAAATCGCGCTTACAAGAGCGTCGTACTTGGCTGTGGTCTGCACTGGCGCTGGTGATGCTACTGCTATTGCCGGTGCGGCAATCGGTCTTGGCGCCGGCGGAAGTGGTGCCCTGGCAGCCGGAAGTGGTGCGCGCACCCTTGGACGGGGTGGTGGACAGCTTCGCCGTTGGCCCCAATGACACGGTCATTGAGGGGCAGCTGTTGTTGCGTTTGGATGACGGCAAGTTGCGCAATCAGTTGCGTGAGACCGGGCAAGCCCTGGCGGTTGCCCAGGCTGAGTACCGGCAGGCGCGACAAAAAGCCTTGCGGGATCAAAAAAGCAAGGCCAAGTTGACACAGTTGCGCGGTGTCATCGAACAACATCAGGCCAAGCTCGAGTACGTGAAAAGCCTGCTACAACGGATTGATATTCGCGCTTCTCGCGATGGCATTGCGGTGTTTGCCAGCGCCGAGGACTGGATTGGCCGTCCGGTGGCTTTGGGGGAGAGGATACTGACAGTCGCAGCGCCGGAAAACGTCGAGTTGCAAGCCTGGCTGCCGGTCAGCGATGCGATTACGCTGCAGCGCGATAGCGATGTACGCTTGTTTCTCAATATTCGCCCCACTGACCCTTTAGAGGGTAAATTACGCTTGGCGAGTTATCAGGCCGAGGTTACGCCAGAGGGCATTTTAGCTTATCGCCTGCGAGCAGGCTTTAACGCTGATGAAATGCCCCCGCGCATTGGTTTGCGCGGCACTGCAAAAATTTATGGTACGCAAGTGAGCTTGTTTTATTACCTGATGCGCCGTCCGCTGGCGGCGGCGCGACAGTGGCTCGGTATCTAATGGCGGCGGGCAACAACTGATGACCACTGCTGAGGCCGTCGGAGTGCCTGGCGTCGTTGACGCTAGCGACGACGACGCGCTATTGCCGCTGCGCGAAGAACTAAGTCTACATCCTGGGCCGCGCGTTAGAGATGGATCGCCGTCCTGGACCTTGCAGGATCCGTGCAATAACCGCTTTTATCGCTTAGGTGTACGTGAGTTCGAAATTTTGTCGCACTGGCGTTTGGGCAGTGCGGCACAGATAGTGGCAGAGGTTAACGCTGACAGCTTGTTTAACCTGTCAGTGGCAGAGGTGAGCGACTTCGCCCAGTTTCTGATGGCTAATAACTTGTTGGTTGCTTCTGGTATTTCTGGCTTGCAGGCGCAGTCGCAGCGCCTGCAAAAGCACTGGGCCAGTTGGTTGTTGCACAATTACCTGTTTTTCCGTTTGCCGTTGGTGCGCCCGGATGCCTTTCTGGATACCTATCTGCCGCGTTTGGCTTTCTTATTCAGTCCGGCTTTTCTCTCCGTTGTGCTTGGCTCGGCGCTTTTGGGCTTGCTGTTGATTGCTCGGCAGTGGGAAAGTTTTGCCAAAGAATTACTGTACTTTTTCTCCTGGCAGGGTGCGGTCTGTTACTTCCTGGCGCTGATCCTTACAAAAATGGCACACGAGCTTGGCCACGCTTTTACCGCCAAGCGCTTTGGCTGCCATATCCCCACCATGGGTGTAGCTTTTTTAGTGATGTGGCCGGTGCTGTATACCGATACCAGCGAAGCCTGGAAGTTACCTTCGCGCCGTCAACGTTTAGCAGTGGGAGGGGCGGGCATGATGACGGAGCTTGCCATCGCCGCCTTTGCCTCTCTGCTCTGGAGTTTTTTGCCAGAAGGCGCGTTACGCAGTGCGGCCTTTCTGTTGGCGACCACGACCTGGTTGTTAACGCTGGGGGTTAACCTCAACCCGTTTATGCGTTTTGACGGTTACTTCCTATTGTCTGACCTGCTTGAAGTAGGTAACTTGCAGCAGCGGTCGTTTGCGTTAGCGCGTTGGTGGTTGCGTGAGCAGTTATTTGGTTTTGCTGACCCGCCACCGGAATTGTTGCCACGGTCTTTGCGCCGGGGTTTGGTCGTTTATGCATTTTGCACTTGGTTATATCGTTTCTTTTTGTTTCTCGGCATTGCTCTGCTGGTTTACATGTTGTTTTTTAAACTGCTGGGGTTGTTTTTATTTGTTGTAGAAATTATTTGGTTTATCGCCCTGCCCATAGGGCGAGAGTTGGCTCATTGGTACACTCGACGGAGAGAAGTCACCGTGAATCGTTTTAGTCGCCGTACGTTGTTTATCGCTTTGGGGTTGGCGCTGGTTTCGTTGGCGCCCTGGCAGTCCCGGGTGAATTTGCCGGCGCTGTTACAGGCGGAAACCCGTACCCAGCTATACGCCCCTGCAGGAGCTCAGTTGCAAAGCCTGGCGTTGGTGCCGGGCGCTCAAGTTGAGGCGGGAGACATGTTGCTGAGTTTTCGTTCGCCGGATGCGGAGGCTCGGGCTCGTTTGACAGAGCTGGAGGTCAAAAACCTGCGTTGGCAACTGGCGGCCCAGGGCTTGGAATCCGGTATTTTACAGCGTAATCAGGTTATCGAGCAGGAACTGGCGCTAGCGCAGAGCGAGCTGCGCTCGGTGCAGGATGAGCTGGCCCGGTTGCAGTTGCGTGCGCCTTTTGCCGGCACGGTATTGGAGGTTGCTGCAGATATACGGCCGGGCGATTGGATTGCCGAGAATGAGCCGCTGTTACTGTTGGCGGATACGACGACGGCAAGAGTGACAGCTTATATTGGTGAATCTGATCTCGGTCGCTTGCAGGCGCAACCCAGCGCAAGGTTTTACCCGCAGAACATGGACGAGCCTGCGTTGGCGGCAACGTTGCTGGCCGTGGATAAAGTCAATGCGCGTTTCCTGAACGAACCTTATCTCGCCTCAACTTATGGCGGCGACATTGCGGTACGCGAAGATGCGCAGGGCCGCTGGGTGCCAGACACCACGCTTTACCGCGTCACGTTGAGAGTGGTGCAGGATGGCAATTCGGATTCGACTCAAGGCGCGCAGCGGCTTTTAGCTGCGCAATTGAGTCGAGGCACCCTGGTGCTGGAGGTGGACGCAGAGAGCTTGCTGGCGCGCTTTTGGCGCAAACTGGCAGCGGTCATCATTCGTGAAAGTGGTCTTTATTGAACATTATTGTTTAGCGTTCGTTGTGTCCAATAAGTGATTTACCTGTCCTTCCAAATTTTTTTGTATGCGCTTCAGTTGTGTTTAATGCCCAGTGTCAGTGATTGATGCGAGACGCTCCGCGTTTTCGTCTGACAGCGATTTACCCATAGCGCACTATCGAAAGTATATATCGGCGTACAAAAGACCGGGGTAAAAATAACCCGGGCGGGTCGAAAACAGTAACTGTGTGTCACCTGATTTTGTGTTGATTCGTATTGTTTCTCTTCATGTTGGCGCAATATATTACATATGGCGGAATCCAGTCCGTCGGCCCATCAAAGCCCAACAGATTTCCATCGGGAGTTCCCACACTCAGCGTCGATCTCCATCAGCAGTCTAAAAATCGTCTCTTGGATGAACCGACAAGGTCCAGCGTTGGTGACGGGCGAGTTTGAAACAGCATGGTAAGAGTAAGTTTGGTCAGTGCCTCTTGTAGCGCTTTGTCACCAGTCTCGTTCCTGACAGGCGCGCCGAGAATGTGATCCGGCTGGAGAAGGTGAACGTAGAACTGCTAAATACCTAAACACGTGCACAATCATGGCGGGTCGCTCCAGATGCTAAATAACTATCCAAACTTGAAGAAAGCCGCGTATCGGAGCGGAGTCGCGATGATACTTGTCGGGGTGTTTTTGAGTCTTGGGGCTGGCGTGTTAACGCAGTTCGGCGTTGGCGTGCAAGAGGTTCAGTTGCTTCCGGGTGAGTCACTAGTGCACACGTTCGTCCGGTTTTTGGTGCTCGGTTGCATGCTTTGTGCACTCGGTAGCTCCGACTAATTTTAAAATCTTTGGAGAAACAGAATGATTAAACAGTCCGACATATTTTTCCTATTGGCCGTGTCCATTTCCTTTGCGTTGTCAGCCTATCTTTGGTTCTCAGGGCAGAGAGAAGAAGGGGTGTTCACTGCCTTGTGGGTGCCTTCAATTCTTTGCTTTGGTATCTATTTCAAGTTGATGGCGCTGAAGGGGTCTAAATAATGAGCTCAGACACGATTTTCATGTTCGCTATTGTGGTTTACGTCTTGATGGCAGCAGGGATGCTATTCACGATGCGGGAGTTCAACCGGATAACCGACGAACCCTCGATTAGAAAAAGTGGAACGCCGGAACCTCCTGAATAGCCGGCAGAGAAGGCATCGACGTCGCAGGTTGTTCTCGTAAACAGTGATCGAAAGAAGGCGAGTGAATTGTTCAGTACGTAATCTGGCTTTCTACTGCTTACGTGATTGGTGTGTAAACCCAACCAGGTTAATAAACTCGCGGCTTCTGGCAGCTCGGTGTTGTGTCTTTACATAACACGGCCAGCAATGGCAACGTGATTGTTGCCTTGAAGACACCTTGTGATGATGGGACTACTCATGTTGTTTTGAGCCCCGTGGAGTTTATAGGGCGGCTCGCAGCTCTGGTGCCGAAAAGGCAGGTAAACTGACAGGGACGTCCAGTCAAGACTTCACGGTGTATTTTCATCTCGGAGCAAGTTAAGAGCGCGCCCTTTCAATTCAAACTGAGCAGGGCGATAAACGTGGCGGTAATGCGTAACGCCGCCCGGTAGTTCATTGCCGCTATCGAAAATCCCGGTGGGGTCAGTACGTTGGTTCATCAAAGCCCAACAGATTTCCACCGGGAGTTCCCTTCAAATGCCTGTTTCAGGGACAGACCTGCTTGGCTACCGACACAAAAACGGGCTTAATTCTACTTATACTCACAGACGATTTTCTACAGTAAAGTGGGGAATTAGCTGAGAGGTTACACCGCTTTTGACAGAATCATGATCAGCATTGAGCTGATATTAGCTTGAGATAAAAGCTAGACCGAGTGAGCTTTTCCGACCTTAAGCTTTCTGACTACTCGACCTCTTTGTCGCACTGTCTCGCCGCACTTTCACTTTACACAGCCATCCCCGGCTGCAGATGCTCGTACTTTAGTGGCCTTGGCTATGGCTGCATGCACCAATGCGTGGCGCCTTAATGGCTAACCAGACTAGCCGACTGGAGGCCGTTGATAACCCCCATTGTATTCGGCAATCATCTGCGCCAACCGGATCGTCGTGTAATCGCCGCCATAAGGACCGACCACCTGGAAACTGACCGGTAAGCCGTCGCAATCAAAACCGATTGGCGATGTCGTCGATGGAAGATAAGCCATGCCTGTCAATATGGTCCAACGCACAAGGTCAGCATAGGGTCGCTCTTTGCCATCAGACATCAGCGTCCGCGTCCCAAAATTTCCCGCTTGGTCGTGGGGAAAAGGGGGTACAGGGCTGATTGGCATAATGATCGCGTCGTAGTTGCTGAAAAAATCTGCCCACTTTGAACGAATCGCTTCCCGTCGCGCATGGTTGTCGAGCCATTCTCGATGCGTCGTTTGTGGGGCCGCACTGGCATCGCCCATATCCTCCAATGTTTGCGCCGGCATAGATTGCAATATGGCTGACGTCACTAACCATAATCCAATGGCACATGCCTCGCCCGGATCAATGTCGGGCCGAGCACTTCGATCCACTGCCATACCCGCTGCCTCAAGATTACTCACCGCATTGTCGAGCACCGAGCGCACTTTCGAGTCCACCGGACAAAAAGGGTCGTCCAGCCAGGCTGCGACTTTAAGCGACCTGACATCCTCAGGTGGTGGGTTCAGACATGCAACCAACGGTCCTTGTTTGCGCAGCATCAAATCAAGCAATAACTCTAAGTCATCAGCAGATCTCGCCAGCGGACCGATTACGTTGACATCCGCTTCAGTGGTGCCGCCGGATTCATGATCGATGTAACCCGTTGAAGGCACGACGCCAAAGCTGGGTTTGTGACCATAGATGCCGCAAAAAGCCGCAGGGAAGCGTATTGAACCGCCGATGTCGGTGCCGATCTCAAACGCGGTCAAACCCGCCGCGACCGCCGCGGCTGCCCCACCTGAACTACCACCAGGTACCCGATCGGCATGCCAGGGATTGACCGTAGTGCCAAACATATCATTATAGGATTGAATATCTCCAGACCACCTGGGTAAGTTGGTCTTGCCAAACACAATGGCACCCGCCTCTTTGACCGCCCGCACAACCGGCGCATCCTGGTCCGGCACGTTATTGTGCAGTTCAGTTGCTCCGCCCGTCGACCGCAGACCCGCAGTCTGTAATGCATCCTTAACCGTGATTGGTACGCCATGCAGCGGGCCAAGGGGCGCACCTGCCGCCACTTTCGCGTCAGCCGCATCCGCCGCCAAACGGGCCGAAGCTAGATCCAGCGTCACAATGGCGTTCAAAGCAGGATTAATCGCCTGAATGCGTGTGATAAACAATTCAAGCAACGCTCTGCTGGTAAACTCACCCTCACGGATACCTTTCGCCTGCTCAGTAGCTGACCAAAAAGCAACACTCTCCTGAATCGCCATGCATTTACTCCAATTGATTGCCTATCCGATCCTAACTCAGGTAACCAACATTTGCTCGTTCACGTCACCGCGCAGTATTTAACCGCGAGTCTCTATTTAGATGTCCATCGGGGATAGTGCTCTATGGGGATACTGAAAAGTTAACTCAGTTCAGGTGATAATTTTCGCATGAACCAATCAAAACTGTACAAGCGCCATCGATTCCATCTGAAATCATCCAATATGTAGTCTGGCTCTATCACCGATTCAATCTCAGTCATCGAGATACAGAAGACTTGATGGCAGAACCCGGTATTGTGGTTAGCTACGAAGCTATTCGGCTGTGGTGTAATAAGTTTGGTTCGAAATATGCGCGACGACTGAGAAGAAAACATCAATTCTATTTAGGTGGCTATTGCGTAAACACCACGGCGAACCACGTAAGATTGTCACGGACAAATTGCGATGCTACAACGTAGCTCATAGAGAACTGATCCCTGAATCAATTCACGATACATCCCGGTATGCTAACAATCGGGCGGAGCTTTCGCCCGAGCCAACACGAGTGAGGGAGCGGGGCATGCGAAAGTTTAAATCCATGAAGCAGGCACAGCGTTTTCCAGGTACTCACGCCGCAGTTTATAACTTGTTCAATCCGGGTCGGCATTTGGTATCAGCAGAAAACCATCGATATCTCCGTCTGCGTGCTTTTGCGACCCGGGAAAAGGCAGTGGCAATATAGAAATGCCTAATCGGAGTTTATCTCGAATTGGGTAGTTAACTTGTCAATACCCTGAATTTGTAGTCAACAGACCATACTTTTCGATCAACCTTCAAGGAATGCAGTGATCAAGTGCCGAAGCTAAGGTCTTTGTTATCTTGTCGATCTCCTGTTCACCGATAATCAGCGGTGCACCGATACAGATAATATCTCTGGCTACACCAGTGCCACCCGGATAGAAAAAGACGCCTTCGCCCATGCTGTGACTGACGATCTTGCCCGTTAAATTCACATCTTCCGGGAACTGCTCCAGCGTATCTCTGTTGCTGACGATTTCGAGACCAATTAGGAGTCCTTCTCCTCGAATCTCAGCGACATTTGGATGTTGGCCCAGGGTCTCGATCAATCGCTGTTTGAGGTCAGCGCCGACGGTGCGGGCACGTTCGAGCAGTGACTCTTCTCTCAAGATCTGCAGAACCTTGGTTGCGGCGGCGCAGGAAAGCGGCAGTCCGGCAAAGGTGTGGAACATAACCTCAAACGGTGAGTCAGCAATGGTCGCTGCGATTTTCTCGGTACCATAACATCCGGCAATTGCGGCGTAGCCACCCGCCATGCCCTTGCCAGATACCATCAGGTCAGGCTCAAGACCATAAAGATCACTGCCAAATTTCTCGCCTGTGCGGCCAAAGCCAGTCATGATTTCATCCATGATCAGTAGAATGTCATTATCTTTCAGAATTTTCTGGGCTCGTTGCCAGTAATTGTCAGGAGGCGTAATCGCACCGCCGCTCGAACCGTTCATGGGTTCGGCGATCAGGGCTGCAATAGTGTCGCTGCCGTGATGCGCGATGACAGCCTGTAAATCATGCAAATAGTAGTCAGCCGCATCAGGATGATGAGCGCCAAGTGGGCATCGAAGCGGATAGGGCGTTTCGATAGTTGAATACTCATCGAGAATAGATTCGAGCCCCCGCTTTCTCGATGCGTGACCGGAGACGGCGGCAGTCGTGATCGTTGTGCCGTGATAGGACAGGCTTCTTGAGAGGATTTTGTTCTTTTCCGGTTTGCCTCTGGCAGCCTGGTACTGAATGGCGATCTTGAGTGCGGCTTCGTTCGCTTCTGAACCACCCGATGCCAGATGAATCCGGCTCAGATGTGCCGGTAGCCAGTGATCAGTCAGCTCATCAATCAGCGCCTGCCGCTCTGGTGTCATCCAGGTAGGCACGACATAAGAACAGTTTAAGGCCGCCTCTCTAATGGCATCTGCGACCTCGACTCGCCCATGCCCTACGTTGACGACAATGGCTCCGCCGCCGGCGTCAAGAATCGGCTTGCCGTCTGGCTGAAAGAGGTAGGCACCTTCGGCGCGTGCGACCTCAAACGGCCGAGTTCGACCCAGAAATGGCCATTGATGTAGAGTCTTGAGAGGTGTCATTATTACGCCTTGTCAGTCACTTCGTCAGTCACTTCGTCATTCACTTCGATGGCCAGCATAGAGCCAGCATTATTGTATCGCGAAACCGCTCCCCGCCGACGAGCCTTTTTGATCACTCAAGCCAACTTTTCTGACATCGGCCAACGCTGGTGGGAACTGACTCGAGCTGGCGGTTCGAAAAGCGAATCGGTCGGTGGGATCCAGCCCGTTGGTTCATCAAAGCCCAATAGATTTCCACCGGGAGTTCCGTTTAAACCCCTATTCCAGGGACAGCGCTACCTGCTCTTTACCAAGCCCTTTACCAAGCCCTTTACCGATGAGCTGATCTCATTGGGCTACCGGGATACAATGTGGGATCGTGAGGCCATGGAGAATTTTTTTTGACGCAGTTTAAATCCAGCGAAGGGCGTTTCTTTCACGGCCTGGCACTTCTCTATGCCGTGAGCGCATACAGCCTGGGCCTGGCTGGTATTGTTCTCGGTAACACCTGGATCAATATTGCAGCGACCCTGTTGCTGGCCCATGGCATGGTGATTGCCGCCTACCTGGTGCACGAATGTGGTCACAATACCGTGTTCACCGACAATGCCGACAACGCTCGTGCGGGCAGCTGGTTAACCTGGCTGTGTGGTGCCAGCTATGGCACATATGAAGATATTCGCTACAAACACTTTCGCCATCATGTGGATAACGATGACGTAGTCTGGTTTGACTACGAGGCTTTCTTTGCGCGCCATCGCTGGTTCTACCGGCTGACGATAAAGCTGGAGTACTTGTATATCCCTGCTCATGACCTGCTGATGCATTTCATCATGGTATTCAGTTCTTTCATTATCCCCCGGCGGCGCAACCAGCGAGCGCGCAACGTCACGGTAATCCTGGTTCGTGCAGCGGCGTTTGCCTTGTTGGCCTGGTGGTCGCCAATGGCAGCCCTGTTGTACGCAGTGGCCTATACGCTGATGATGACAGTACTGCGCTTCATGGACAGTTTGCAGCACGACTACCCCTACCACCTGACCCTGTTTACTGAGCCCTACCCGGAGCATCGCGGTGACCTGGAGTGGGAACAGGAACACACATTCAGCAATGTCATTTCCTTCAGCTGGGAATGGCCCAACTGGCTGGTGCTGAATTTCGGCTATCACAATGCCCATCACGCCAGGCCTACCACTCCCTGGTACCAGTTACCCAGGTTGCACCGGGAATTGTTTGGCGATGACCCGGCCCGGGTCATACCGCTGTGGTCACAACTGCGCCTGTTCCATCGCTTTCGTACCTATCGAATTTTTCACGATGCACCCGGGCTGGTAGAGGTAGAGGGAGCTGACTTTTTGCGGGCTGCTCAACAGGCCCGCGTTACCGGCGGTAATGCCGCCTCTTTCCTGACCTCCTTCTAGCATGCAAGCACTGGAGATATACCAATCCCTGTGGGCGATGGAGCAGCGGAATCCACAAGGGATAGAGCCCAGCGCTGAAGAGAATTTTGCAAAAATCGCCGGGGCTGGCTACCACGGGGTTTGTCTGGACCCAAACGTCAGTGAGATTCCGGACTGCCTGGGGCTTATGCCCCTGTTTGAAGAACATCAGCTCGGCTGCATGGTCAATGTCTTCCCAGAAACCGCTGACGAGTTACAACCGCTGCTGGATATGGCGGTACAAATGAACGCCTGCCAGGTCAACGTGATCGGAGCGGTGATGCCATTGCGGCCCGAAGACGCGGTACCAACTCTCAAACGCTGGCAGGAGGAGGGCGCCGCCAGCGGCATACCGCTACTCATCGAGACCCACCGGGACAGTACCCTCAACGATTTGTATTACACCCTGCAGGTGCTGGAGCTGATGCCAGAACTGCGCCTATGCGCCGATTTGTCTCACTTCGTGGTCGACCGGGAATTCCGTGAACCGATATGCGAACGGGATCAGTCCTATATACGTACAATCCTGGAGCATTCTGACTGCTTCCAGGGCCGGATCGCCAATCGCGAACAGGTGCAGGTGCAAATTGACTTTCCCCAGCACCAGGCCTGGGTAGAGATATTCAAAGCCTGGTGGCGTCTGGGCATACAGTTGTGGAGAGAACGCAGCCACAACGATGCCACCCTCCGCTTCCTGTGCGAATTGGGTCCGCCCAGTTACGCCATTACCAATGCCAGGGGCGAGGAGTTATCAGACCGCTGGCAGGAAGCCCTGACCATACGATCATGGGTAGAGGCGATGTGGCAACAACTGGAATCAAACCCAGCCGCAAAATTGTAATAGTCACAGACCCAGGGTTCAGGTACAGAGCTACTTGGCTATCGACCCAAAAACGGGCCTACTTATACTCGGGCGGCATGGGTTGTTTGCGATGGTAACTAGGTCTCGGCGAGATGGCCCGGTGATGTGCACCTGATGACAAAGACATTCATGCAGTTTTTTGATTGAATCCGTACCGTGAAATGCCTGCGGTAAAATTCTGGTCGCCGCACCCCGAACGATCGGTCAGGCCAGGCACTGATACATTGCATCAACCAGGCGCTTTTCTTCTTTACCAAGTCCATAACCTGTTGTAAACCTGTTAGGTGTGTATCCAAAAGCAACGCGGTTTTCAGGGTCAGCAAACATGGTATAGCAGCCAGCGCCCGCAGAACCAACATTGCCCTCTCGCCCCCAATGCAACCCGAAATTCATTCCCGAACAAATAGTCATCATGATGCCATTGTTGCGTCGACATCAGGTCAATGGTCTCCTGGCTATACAGCTGTACGCCATTGTATTTTCTGTCCATGGCCAGAGGCGCAAATAATTTTGCAATGCCCAGGGCATTGGAGACGCCGCCACCCGAGGGAAACCCAAGTTTTAGAGACTCATCCAACCAACTCCCCGACGGAAGTCAATGAGGCCATATATCTCTTCAGAGACAACGACAATATTATGAGCGCGGCAAACGGCGGCGAGTTCCCTGATTTCTTCATCGCTATGACTGCTGCCGCTCGGATTGTTCGGATTATTAAAAATAAGAATTTTCTGACCAGGGACCGAATCGCAACAAGCTCTATCGAGTTCATCGGCCTGCAGGCGATAACCACGTTCTTTTTGGGTCAGGATGGGTATTATTTCCTTTCCTTTCCTCTCCTCTCCTCTCAGCTCTGTCTGGGGCCCATAGCTGACCGAACTGGGGGCTGGAATTAGCAATGGACCGACGGGTTCACCAAAAGAGGCACCATCGATCAGGCCAGTTAAATTTGCACTTTGATGTTGTACACTAATTTCCGGCATCTGATTTCGTGAAACATTTGAGTTGCCAGAAGGATTGTGTGTGGATTGCCAAGGGGCGGATTGATGGAGAACCTTCCAAGTCATGTAGATACAGAAACTGTCGTCGAATGCCTCGTGCGAGATGGTGCCGTGATAATCGAACATTTGGCCCAGGCACCTCTGCTGAAAGTGATCATGGATGAACTCAGGCCTCATTTTGATCGGGAGGGCGCGAGGTTTCAAAATGATTTCAACGGCTACCAGACTCTGCGCCTGGGTGCCCTGCTTGGCCTGGCGAAACATTCTGCCGACCTGATTGCCCATCCCCAGGTGCTGCAGGTAGCCGATGCAGTGCTTGGCCCGCATTGTGAATGTATCAGACTTGGCAGCACAACCGCGATTGAGATCTATCCGGGTCAACCAGTGCAGGAATTGCACGAAGATGACAGCTTTTACCCGATGAGAATACCGAAAGTAGAATTCCAGATTGGCGCCATGTGGGCGCTCGATGATTTCACGATTGAGAACGGTGCCACCAGACTTGTTCAGGGCAGCCACTGGACCGGGCAGGTCACCAAGAACGATGAAGCCTCTGTCGTTAGTGCCGAGATGCCAAAAGGGTCCGTGCTGCTGTATTTTGGGTCTCTCCTCCATGGTGGCGGTGCCAACAACTCAAAGCATCCACGGGCAGGAATAATCAATACTTACGCCCTGGGTTGGCTTCGTCAGGAAGAAAACCAGTATCTGTCGGTGCCTCGTGAATTAGCGGACAGTTATCCTGAAATTGTTCGAAGGCTTATGGGGTATCAGGCTCATGGAAGATATCTCGGGGTGTTTCCTGCTGACCCGGATGGACGTTGGTACGAGGCCTGATATTCCAGGCGCAGTATTTCAGCCACTAACTTCGGATACGAACCATTTCCGGGTCGTAAAAAGGTTTCAGCGAGACATCGGCTGGGTAAACCCTCCCTGCAATTACCACGGTCCATTCGCCTTCTGACAGGTAAGCCGCATTGACAGGATCGCCTTCAACCATAGCGAGACCGACGCCCGCCCCCAGCGTATGGCCGAAAGAGCCTGCACGGATGGAGCCCACCGGCTTTCCGTTTCGATGCACAATTTCGTGATGCATTAATATGGGTTCCGGATCACGTAACAGAATGGATACGAGGCGATGTGTGTACTTGATGCTGGCTTTGCGCTCGATACTCGCGGCTTTACCAATGAAGTCACTCTCCTTTTTCAATCGGACGGCGAATCCCAGGCCGGTTGAAAAGGGGTCATCCATGTTGTCGATATCGTGGCCGTAATCACGATAGCCTTTTTCAAGTCGCAGACTGGCCAGCGCCTTAAGGCCGGCATGGCGAAGTCCAAACGGTGCACCTGCCTGAACAATACGGTCGTAAACGTGTAGTGCCTGTTCACTGGGAATGTTCAGCTCGTAACCCAGTTCACCCGCATAGGTAATGCGCACACACAGCACACGGCCAAGGCCCATATCAATTTCTCGAGCTGTGCGAAACGGGAATGCCTCGTTGGACAGATCGGCGCTGGTTATTGATTGCAGGAGCTCACGCGATCGAGGGCCCTGTATGTTCAACTGTCCGTAGCCAGACGTAACATCGGTAACAAACACGTGTTGATCGACACCAATGTGGCGTTTCATCCATGTCTCGGTATGGCGATGGGCGACATCCGAAGTGACGACCATGAATTTTTCGTTGTCCAGTTTGATGACAGTAAGGTCCGCTTCAAGCAGGCCATCATCATTCAGCCACTGGGTGTAAGTAATTTTCTCGCTGTCGCCATTGACCTCATTGGCTGATAGATAGTCCAGAAAAGCACCTGCATCCCGGCCCTGAACCAGAAACTTGCCCATGAAACTCATATCCATGGCGATCACATCTTCGCGACAGGCGTGGTGTTCGGCTTCCCAGTGCTGGAACCATTGTGGACGGCCATAGGTGAGGGGGCCCTCGTCAGGTTGTTGACCTTCAGGGGCGTACCAACCAGGGCACTCCCAACCACTCACGTCGCGAAAGTGCGCGCGTTGCGCAACAAGACGCTCGTGGAACGGTGAGCGGCGAGCACCGCGAGCAGATTGTGGCTGACGATCCGGGAAATGGCAGGCGTAAACCAGCCCCAGCGATTCCAGCGCGCGTTGCCGTCGGTATTCCGGATTGCACTGGTAGGAGGAAAAACGATCGATATTGAAACCGGTGACATCAACATCGGGTTTGCCGTTGAGTATCCAGTGCGCAATAACTCGGCCATAGCCGCCGCCGGTAATAATGCCCACGGAGTTAAGTCCTGCTGCAACGAAATAATTACGCAATTCCGGAGCTTCACCCATGACCGGTGCAAGGTCGGGGGTAAAGCTTTCGGGACCACAGAAAAATTTTCGAATACCAGCTTCTCTGGCAATGGGGACTCTTTCCATTGCTTTTTCAAGAAACGGTGTGAGGCGATCCCAATCGGGTGGCAGTTCACCGAATGAAAAATCGTCGGGAATCCCGTCTAATTGCCATGGCTTACAATCAGGTTCAAACAGACCAATCATCAGGCCGCCTGTTTCCTCGCGATAGTACGCATACTTCGATGGGTCTTCCAACACCGGCAGATCTTTGGTGATGCCTTCTATGGATTCGGTAATCAGATAATAGTGTTCAGCTGCCTGGTTAGGAATCACCACTCCATTTTGTTCCCCCAATTGGCGAGCCCACATACCTGCGCAGTTGACGACAAACTCACAGCGAATATCCCCCCTATCAGTACGGACGCCCGAGACAGCACCGTTGCTGGTCAGTACTTTGCGAATCGGCGTTTTCTCGATCAGCTTCGCGCCTTTCATGCGCGCACCCTTGGCCATCGCCATCGTGACGTCTACTGGATTAATACGGCCGTCGTGCTCTGCATAGAAACCAGCCTTAATGTCATCCACATCGGCCAATGGAAACAGGTCCTTTATCTCCGCGGCTGAGAGTTCGTGGATATCATTTCCGTGCAGTCGGTTAAAGGCGGCGATACGGCGATACTCTTCAACGCGGTCTTCATCTGCGGCAAGTTCGATAAATCCGCTGCCCACAAAACCGGTCTGTTGTCCGGTTTCATGCTCCAGTCGATCGTACAGATTCCTCGCATGTTTACGGATATCAAGGAGGGTTTCAGAGCCCGAGCCAAAGTTGGTGAGTAAACCCGCCGCATGCCAGGTTGTGCCGGAGGTCAGTTGGTCACGCTCCAACAATACAACGTCGCAGCCTTCTTCTGCCAGGTGGTAGGCCACCGAGCAGCCAATGATACCGCCGCCGATAACAACAACTCGCGCGGAATCAGGTAATTGTTGGTCAGCCATTGTTGGTACTCCGTGAGAGAGGTTGAAAGTACTCCAAACCCCGCAACTACAAAAGATAGAATAATAGCTGCTTTATCTGGAATAGGAACACCTGCCTATCGGCAACATGTTCGACCCAACGCGGCATCTTACAACTCCTCAGATGATCCGCTTAAACTTTGTCACACCATAAAAAGGTGCTTAATTCTTCTTATGCCCAGTGTGGGAGACATCGCCCGCAAGCTTTGACGCCTATTTAACGGCGCGGCCGGCGAGTCCTTCCTCAAAAAGGGCACAGAGTTCAGGCTCGGGAGCCGGCACCGTCATGACGCTATCGCCGAGCTCCTGCACGAACATGTCGGGTTTTTCAAAACGCGGCCAGTGAGTTACCGCCGCGGTATTCGGATCGCCGCTGGCGGCGAAACTGACCCAGTACTCCTGCATCGCGTCACGCAGCGCAAGATCCGTGTCATTGATGGCAAAGTAAGGGTCATGGGTATCAAAAATGTACGGGTACTCAACCCCGTGATATGCGCCCAATGACACACCGTTCTGACCCTGCGGCGCGCGCGTAAAGTGATACATCCACGCCTTGCCACCGGCCGCATTCACCGTAGCAGCCACATTTTGCGAAGCGCATAACATGGCCGAGGCGGTGCGGAGTCGATCGAGAGCGCGGCGCGGATCTTCTTCATTGCGCACGACTTCAAGTGCGCTTTCATAGTCTATGCCCTCAATAAGTGCAGCACCTTGTCGAATTACGTCGTCCCAGGTCGTGTCCTCTGCGGTGCTGGCGTACCACTCGTGATAATTGCTGCCGATAATCAGTTCGCGTCCACTGAGGCCGTCGCGTTGAATCGTCGCCCAGGTCGATTCGATCAGCAGTTGGCCGTCAATAGCCGCAGCATGGTAATGCTTGCTAAACAATTCATCGTAAACAGCAAACAATTCATCGGCTGGGATTTCGCGCAATGCAGCAAGACTGTTTTCTTCAGGTAAGCCCAGCGCCGCGGCGAGACCCAGCGCACGCGCCTCTTCCTCAGCGAGCGTCGACATGCGCGACAAGCCGAAGGCGGCAGTACTTTGAGCTACGCCGCGATGCAGCAGGCCATCAACCGCATCTGTCGCCATGAGGGCCAAAATATTTTCTGCACCGGCTGACTCGCCAAACATTGTCACCCGACTTGGATCGCCACCGAACTTCTCAATATTGTCGTGAACCCACTGCAAGGATGCGGCCAGATCCCAATAGCCGAAATTGGCGACTGGCTCGCCCCTGGGTAAATCGGGGTGCGACAGAAAACCAAACGCGCCTTGTCGATAAGCCACGCTTACGACAACGACGTCTTTTTGCGCGAGCTTGTGGCCGTAGTAGTTAGGTTCGTAGGCCCAGCCGCTATTGTTACTGCCACCGTGCACCCAGATCATCACCGGAAGTTTGGCGTCATCTTCCAGCGTTGGCGTCCAGACATTCAGGTACAGGCAGTCCTCGCTGACCTCGAGATCGTCGTAGTAGTCCGCCGAGCCGCCCATTTCCACTGCCATCCAACGGTACCAGTCTAGGATACGCATCGATTGCATGCAGGCCGGCGCAAATTCAGTGACTTCACGTTCCGCGACTGTGTTACTAAGCGGCTGCGGGGCACGCCAGCGAAGATCACCAATGGGTGCTTCCGCAAACGGCACTCCCAGAAATGCAGCGACCTTGCCATCCTCGACGTATTTGCCAGTGAGCGTTTCGCCATCGACGTCGACAAGCGGCGCATTGTCACAGGCAGACAGGATAAGGGCGACTAGTACAAAGGAATATTTGAGCATCATTTAAACGGGATAATCTTTTTGCAAAGTCTTGACTAACGAGTACGACATGAACACACCCACGACCAGAATGGGTAGCGACGCGGAATCGTAAGTAGTCGCCACAAATCAATCTGTTTCTGGTCCATCTACGCCTCTTGTTGTTATTCGATGTTGAGGATTACCGCGCCTCGAATAGTACCTTTTTCTATCAATTCGTTGGCAGCAGCGATGTCCTGAAGAGGAAATGTCGCGGCAATGCGAGGGTGTAATGCATCATTCGCCAGAGCAGTATGTATGTCAGCTATCGCGTGCTGTTTCGCTGCCTCGGGCATCGCATAGACAATAATAAAGCGAATGTTCATATCCATGTACATCAACTGGAAGAACGGCAGCGTCGGCTCGGGAACGGCGACTGAACCATAGGTAGCGATAGTGCCCGACGTTGCAACGACCGCAATCCAGGTTGCAAGGTTCGCCCCAAACTCCAGGTCGATCGCACGATCTACGCGTACTCCGCCATTGGCAGCAAGTATATCGCCGGCAAATGAGTCGCTGCGATGATTCACAACGTGTGCAGCGCCAGCCGCCTTGCACGCCGCAGCATCTTCGGTATTGCTTGCCGTTGCGATTACCGTGGCGCCCGCCTGACTCGCCCATTGCACGGCGTAGTAACCAACACGACCTGCGGCGCCCGTAACGACAATCGACTGTCCACTTACATCGCCGTCCGCAAACACACAGCGGTGCGCCGTCATTGCAGGAATGCCGAGACAGGCGCCAACGTCGAAGCCGGCGTTGTCCGGTAAAGGTGCCACGCGTGAGCTGTCGAGCGCGACATATTCAGCGGCTGTTCCAAGGCGGCGCGCGAACTGTGCCTGATACACCCACACGCGTTCACCGATTCGAGATGTATCAACAGCTTTGCCAACAGCCGCGATAATCCCGGCGCCATCGCTGTTAGGAATAACCAAACCACCGTCGAGCAAATTCGGAAATGATCCGGAGCGCTTCTTCACATCGGAAGGATTAACGCCGCTGTTGTGCAGACGAACCAGAACCTCGCCGGGCCCCGCAACGGGCGTGTCGAGTTCGTCGACAACTAGTACATCGGCGGCGGCTCCAAATTTTTCAAACCAGGCAGCGCGCATCAATCGAGCCAATTCGCGAGTGTTTCGGTGTGCCCATCTACCGACATCGCTTGTCCTGAAATTTTCCCCGCTTTTTCGGAGGCAAGAAACAATACCGTGTCTGCGATTTCGTCGGGCGACACAAAGGTCCGCATCGAGCTTTGGCGCTGATAGATATCGCGAATTTCCTCTGGGCTCACGCCGCGCTCCCTGGCATCTCTCTCAATAACGCCATCGATACGTGGGCCGCTCACACAGCCCGGACAAACGGCATTGACGCGTATATTGTGCGGACCCAGTTCCATGGCCCAAGTCTTGGTCAGCCCGATCAAGCCCCATTTGCTGGCAGCGTAAGGTGAGCGCATCGGCGTGCCGAAAAGCCCTGCAGACGATGACATATTGATAATGCTGCCGCCGCCGGATTCTTTGAGTAAAGGTACAGCTCGATTGGTCAGGTAGAACGCGCCACTCAAGTTGACGGCGATGCATTGGTCCCAGGCGTCAGTCGAAACATCCTCAACGGCCGCTGAGGGACCGGAAATGCCGGCATTGTTAATGAGTATGTCGAGCTGGGCGTGCTGTTCGCCGAATTCGGCGAAGACTCTGTCGACGTCGTTCGTGTTGGATACATCCGCCTGAGTCGCGGTGGCATTCGGATTAGCCTTGAGAAACTCCGCGATCGCCTCTGCTGAGCTGTCACAGATATGAACTTGCGCACCGTTGGCGATGAAAGCCTCAGCGATACTGCGGCCGATGCCGGATGCGGCACCCGATATGAGAACTGTCTTATTGGTCATTATTGTCCTTGTAAACCCAGGCGACGATACACCACACGGCCATCAAAAATCGTCAGGTCGACCTTCGTCTCACTGATCTCGTAGACGTCAATCTCGAACAGATTGTGGTCATAAATGGCGATGTCTGCTCGTTTGCCAACCTCGATGGATCCGGATACATCCTCGGCGTGAATCTGCCACGCGCCATTGATTGTGTAAGCGTCTATCATTGTTTCCAGACTGACCATTTCGGCGCCCAAAATCTCATATTCGGACTCGGATACCGGACCCCAGGGGTCATCGCGCGTGATCGCGGTCTCGATAGACAGCAATGGGTCGAGATCGCCATAATTCCAGTCACTGCCGCCGAGTATCACGCCGTCCGCGGCCTGTATCGAACGAATCGGATACAACTGGCTGGTTCGCTCTATGCCAAGCACAGGAATTTCGAGACCGTGCGTCCATTCACTGGTATAGGCCCAGGCCATCGTGACGCTGGCGCCGATATTCAGCTCGGCGAACCGTGGAATGTCGACTGGGTCAACCAGACCAAGATGCGAGATCGTGTGTCGCCCGTCGCGCAACGTCTCTTCGCCATTGCTGCGCGCGTACTCAATCGCATCCATCGCAGTTCGAACTGCTCGATCACCCATGGTATGAAAGTGCAACAGCATACCCATGTCGTAGTAGCGCTTAACGCGTGTATTAAACTCTTCCGCTTCCCGATACAGGGAGCCGTTGTTATTGGTGGTTAAATACGGCTCCAGTATCGCGCCGGTCTCACCTTCAAATACGCCGTCTACCATAATCTTAATGCTGTTGTAGTTGACGTTATCCGACTCGTAGTCGCCTCGAACGCGCAATACGCGCTCAAAATCATCGCCGACATGTTTTTCATACACGCCCTCGTCGATTATCGCGCCCCGAATACGCATGGTGAGTTCGTCGGTTTCGGCTAGCGTTTTGTAGACCTGCATTTCATGCTCGCCGACCCAAACGTCATAAGCCGAAGTAATGCCGTGCGAGTTCATCAAGTTGATGGCACCTCGCATGGCAGCGAGGCTGGTAGCAAACTTTCGTTTCGGACGACTCTTGTCGACGAGATCTCGTGAGGATTCGCGCAGTGTGCCGCTTGGCTCAAGACTTCCTTCGCGCCTTTCAATAACACCGTCTAAAGGCTGCACTGAATTTTCGTCGATGCCTATTAGCTCAAGCACCTTGTCATTGACCAGGGCTGCGTGGCCATCGGACCCATCTACAAAAATGTACTTGTCTTGCGACAGGCCATCGAGGATCGACTTATCAGGGCCGCGCAAACCGAAAGATCCGAGATCCAGGCCAACCGCTTCAAACCACTCACCCACATGATTTTTCTCGCAGGCCTGCAGCTTGGTGATGATTGCATCAACGCCGTAGTCGTACCAAAGATTACAGTACACCTGCTCGTAGCCGCCTTCGAGCGGATGAACGTGCGAGTCGTGAATGCCCGGCATCGCCATGCGACCGGCGAGGTCGATGACCTTGGTGCTGTCACCGACGTAGGGTTTAATCTCATCGTTAGTACCGACCGCGACGATTACGCCATCAGCGATTGCGGCGGCCTCGGCCCAGCTGTGTGTGGCGTCAACAGTGTAAATACCGCCATTCATCATGACCAGGTCAGCGGGATCCTGTTGTGCCTGTTTTGCACAGGCAGCGAGAACGGATGAGGTGATCAGTAGTATAGAAATAGTTATGCGCATTCGCCTATTGTTGCGCATCATGAGCTCCGAGAAAACAGATGTCTTGCGATTAGGTAAGAAACATCTGGCCAAAGTAAAAGTCGAACCTACGGCCGTATTCGCAGCGGCAGGCTCGCTGGTCGGCAATATTATTGTCACTGCGGCTTTTACCGCACCACAGTTAGGTACAGATACCTTTTCGGTGCTGCGTAATCTAACGGCACTGACCTGGCGGCGTTCTACGCGAATCGACGGCTAACGCGAGCGCAGTATCTCGATCTCATTCACTACATTCACAATGCCCAGAAAGTGTGGCGGTTCGCGGCCTAGCAAAGACCCGTCGTCAGTGTCGGTAACGCGGACCAGGTGCGCAATGTTGTTGCGGATAGCCGCGGTCGGCCAGCTGCGCCCCCCCTGTAGGGGTTACGTGATCTACTCTTCGGTTATTGTCACAATGGCATTCGATGCAAGACCACGACCGCGACAGCGGAAATTCCCATTTCCCCTATCCTGGCAAGTGACATTCGCACCATTAGCCGCTACGAACGGCGCCGGCACAACTACTGGTGCTGGCGACAGGTTTGTCGCTGCCAAACTCCCACCTGAGACGCTGGTAACGACCACGTCCTGGGCGTCGTTCAGGGCAGAATTCCCCGAGAACGTTGCGCTCGCGAGTATGACGCCATTCATGCTCACCACAACGCTAGAGCTACCAGGAACCAAGGGAACCACGTCGCTGAAGCGAATCGAGAACAGAATCCAGGCGACGTTTTGATCAACCAACGGGACACCGTTAGCATCGAGAAGCGGCGTCACGCCATCTGCCTGCAATAGCTCCTGCGCGACGAGCTGCGCGTTGTCTGCGCCAAAGGACCGAATGAGCGCATTATTCTGATCAAAACATTTCGCGGTAAATCCTTCGACTGCCACTTCGTCGCCGAGGCAGATGGTGGGAGCAGCGCACCCAGGTGTTTCACCCTTCGCGAAATGAGCTGGAATATTGAACAGACTGAGAAGGACATCGGGAATAATGATGTCAAACCGGGACCGGTCATCATACCGATGTTGAGGCCTTTCAGGCGCTGATTTGCCCAGCCGGCAACGTCCCATTCAGCCTCGGCGACGACGATGTAGTCGGGCTCGCCAGGCCCGGTGGAAATCGCGACGCCCACGCCGATGGTATGCGCGGATTGAAAGGTAATCCCATTAATCGTTTCCATGTTGCCTGTGGTGGCATGCCGCGCCATTACATTTCCACATGCTTTACCTAAATGGCGTCTATGATTGGAATGCCGCCCAGCCAATGGCTACTTCTGGCCTGCGAAGCCAACTTTTCTGACATCGGCCAAGGCCGCTGGAATCTGACTCGACCTGACGGTCCGAAAAGCGAATCGATCGGTGGGACCCAGTTCTTTGGATCATCAAAGCCCAACAGATGTCCACCGGGAGCTCGATACAAACCCCTATTTCAGGGACAGACCTACTTGGCTACCGACACAAAAACGGGCTTAATTCTACTGATACTCGGGATTGACGAGTACGCCTGCTGATGGTCTAACCAGTGCTGCTTCGGTAGTTGGGGAAGGTGAGTTACCCGAATGTATGGGCCATTTGCGCCTCAGGCTTTTTGGCTGACGCGGAATAGACTAAGATTCTGCACGACATGGTCGGTTGTTTAGGCTTAGCAGATATGGGTAGGGCGGTGATTCCGCCTTAAAGCAACTAATTTTTTTGCTGGTCAATTTTCGGACTCTGTCTGAGGGTTCTGGATGAAGGACCCACGATCGAACAGGATGATCATGCAGGACTATTACGCAGGGCTATTATTTAGGGCTATTATTTAGGGCTATTATTTAGGGCTATGGATATAGTGTTCAGGTAATTTGATTTCAGAGTCAGTGAACAGTCGCTTCATTTCAATCAAGCAAGTCTTGCTGCCCTTGCTCGCTCACCCGCGGGTGGCGTTTTCACTGAAGTGGTTTGTATACGTCTGGTTGTGTATCAACTTTCTGCAATATGTGCAGGACGATATTCTGGCCTATAACTCTTCGTTAGCTGCAGATGCATCTCTGGCAGATATCATTCTTACCTTCCGAACCACTATCGATACCGCCGCCTGGCTTGTTCTCATCGGAGTCTTCGAATTGGAGACTTATGCTCTCCCTGATGCAGCATTTACACGGTGGCTGGATAGGGTCTTCATCGCGGTTAAGGCTCTATGCTACACGTGCATCGCCTATGCCGCTTATGGATATTTGGCCGATACCCTGGAACTGTATGACCTGATTGCCCTTGGACATATCGATGATCTTTGCTCAATCGCGGGGCAGGGTTTGTTTCTGCAACTAGACGCAGCAGATTATTCTGAAATCTCTTTGGCCAGTTGCGCGGCTTTGGATGCCGGGAGTGAGTTCTTCCAGATACGTGGCCAGACTTCTATTGTGTCGGTAAATGAACTGGATTCGATTCGAACGATGGGTTGGTTGGACTTCGGCAACGCAGTAGTCTGGATCGTGGTGGTTATATTAATTGATGTGGAAGTCCATCTTCAGAACGCCGACAAATTCGACAGCAAGCGCCTGTCGTATGCTCGCCTCTTTAAAATGCTTGGTTATGGTTTACTGATTGGCGCCTGTCTTATGTGGTTTTTCTACGGCTACGCTCTTTATACATGGGATGCATTTTTGTGGATATTTGGCTTCTGGGCGATTGAACTTAACCTGGCTGAATGGGAGCAAGAGCGGTTAAAGGAATTGAATGTGGAGACCTCTTCATCAGTGTGAGCAAGGGATTTAGGGCCGGGTAACATCCGTTTGGGTATTCATTGTCTTATGTCATTAGTCAGGGTATCCAGGTACCACGCGATAAAGCGCATCAACGTTTCTTCATGCTCTGGATGATAAGGACCTGGTTCAAAGAACCGGGAATTGACACCCTCACTGTTGCGACGAATGATGAACTCGTCTTCAACGGTGGTGCGGTGCCATAGCCAGGTCACCTTATCAACATCATAGTCTTTGCCTTCTACGGCATCACCGCGCACGAACCAGACAATCTCCATGTCTGTTTCTGTCAAGCTGCGGGGAGTAAATCGATAGAGTACGCAATGATCAGGGTAGTTGAGCATGGAAGACAACGGCCCGATTTGGTAGTCACCGGCGCCCCCGTCATAACCTTTGTATTCGCCCATCAACGGTGCAACGGGTTGACCGTCCTGACTACCGGTTAAATAGCCATCATAGAGTGCATAGCGGCTGGTATAAGCACCACCACCATGATGAGGGTTGTCGTTGAATACCTGGTTCACCTTTGTTGCGACGCCTGCCACACCGGTTTGATCCTCGGCGCGAGCGAGCATAGCTTCATTCAGTGCCTTAACGTTCTCATAAGGTTCTTTGAGAGTATGTGATTTTGCATAAGCGCGATGTGCAGTGGCACAGTGATAGCACTCAACATAATTTTCCAGGGCCAGTTTCCAATTGGCATCTACCCTGTAGACCCGACTTTCTATCACCTTGGCGTTGGCCAGGTCATAACCACGAATGGCCGGTTCGATCGCCAATAGGTCTGGTGCAAGCTGTGCTGCATCTGGATTGCAGTTGATGTAAATCAGACCGTGAAAAACACAAATTTGAGGCTTCTTAAGACCATAGTCGGCGGCGTTGAAGTCCTCCAGAGCCAGCATTTCCCGGGCTGCGCGTAATGAGCCATCCAGATTGTAGACCCAGCCGTGGTAGGGGCAGACAAAGGTTCTGGTGTTACCACTTTTTTCTTCGCATACACGAGAGCCTCGGTGGCGACAGATATTGTACTGGGCCTGAATTTCACCGTCCTGGTCGCGGCTAATGATGATCGCATCTTCGCCGAGTTCGTATTGAATGAAATCACCTGGATTGGGTACCTGGCTGACATGGGCAGCGTAGAGCCAACTTTTGTACAAAATCGAGTCCAGCTCTTTTTGGTAGGTAATGTGAGAGCGATAAAAATAGGGATCCATGCCAAAACCGCGCTTGCTTTTTTGCGCCTCCGCCATTTGCCGCATTTTTTCGGGGGTATCGGTTACGTCGGTTGCAATGAATTTTTTCATATTGAAGTTACCCAGGTCGCCAGCCGATACAAGCGACAGTCAGCATTGGAGGAGGCCCTGTTAGTCTGACTCTCGTCTTGCATTGCCTACTCCAAATTGTTCCTAGAAAGCTGGAGCGGGCGTTTGTCGACGCCGTGGTGGGTTGAACAAGGAACCTTCGACAACGACGCACTTGGCCATGATCCTTGCCCAGTGCAATTCACGCTCGTAATAAATTTCTGCCACCAGTTCAGTACCCGGCTTGCCGTAGGCTGCGTTCACGTTGGCAATGGCAAAATTGGACTTGGCAGTCGGACACCAGGCGGCAGAAGTCACATTACCGACCTGTTTGTTGCCAGCATAAACAAATGCATGTTCCGCCGGTTTATTACCCTCAATATCCAGCATAACGGTATTGTAACGCGATCCTTTCTTCTTCTCTTCCAGCAACGCTCGGCGACCGTTAAACACCGGCTTGTTCAGATCGACCAGCCAGCCCAAACCCAGTTCAAAGGGCGAGCGAGAACGACCGATACGCACTGTTTCTTCTGCGGGTACAAAATCAGAACCCGCCTGTAGGAATCCCGCTTCAATACGTGCCAGTTCATAGGCGGCTCCGCCGACAGGTCTAATTACATAGTGCTTTCCTGCAGCAAATAACTTATCCCAAAGGGTGACTGCGAGAGCTGGCTCAATCCATACCTCGTAGCCAAGGTCACCTGTAAAACCAGTACGACTGACCATCAGAGGTACGCCATCGAAGGTAAAGTCCATGATGCCAAAGGGTTTGAGCTCTTCAAGACCCTCCAGGCCCATAGCCCGCAAGCAGGAGCAACTGGTAGGGCCCTGTACAGACAGCGCAGCGACTTCGGTGGTTTCATCGACAATCGAGACGTCAAATCCCAGAGCTGACCAACTCATCCAATCCATGACATGGGTATATGAACAAAGCCGGTAGTCGTTTTCTGCAAGATGAAAGATCGTACCATCATCCATCACCTGGCCCTGCTCATCGCACCAGACTGTATAACCAACACGGCCAACTCTGATCTTACTGACATCACGGGTGACCAGCCGATTTAGATAGGCTTCAGCATCAGGTCCTGTAATGCGGTATTTAACCATAGGAGAAAGATCAAACACGCCGGTGCCACTGCGAATGGCGAAGTATTCCAACTCCACATCGGTATAGCTCTCTGGCGTGGTGTAACCTTTCCAGTTGGACCACTCGTTGGTTTCACAGGCGGCAGCCACCCGATCATGAAACGGGGTTGGCAATAGCATTTTCAATATCCGGGTTTCCGCGCTCATGCTGTTTTTCCTCGCTGAATGATTTCCCTCGCGGCATTGCGGCCCGCTAACCCCATGACCCCACCACCAGGGTGCGCACCGGCGCCGCACAAATAGAGATTATCTACCGGTGTAGCGTACTGGGTTGCTCCGGGGAATGGCCGCATCATCATAATCTGATCCAGGCTGATTTCACCGTGATGCCAGTGACCACCATACATGTTGTATTGCGCTTCCAGGTCCGCTGGCGTCAACAACTCGCTGACGGTGATCAGTGAACGGATATCTGGCGCGTAACGGGCTAAAACATCGATACATATCTGCTCGAACAATTTTTTGTTGTCATTCCACCCGGCTTTCAATTCATAGGGAGCAAACTGAATAGTGGCTGACAAGACATGCTTGCCTGAAGGAGCCAGGTCAGGATCGTTTACTGTCGGTATACTAATTTCCATTGCGGGAGCCTGAGAAAACTCCCCGTACTTGGCGTGGTTAAAAGCATTTTCGAGATACTTCATGCTCGGCGCGATGACCAGACGTTGACCCAGTTGATCACCGCTCAGTCCTGTGAAATCCGGTAGCGCGTCCAACGCCAGATGGAGCTTGGCGGCATTTCCTTTCATACGAATGTTGCTGACCCGTCGAGTTGTGCCTGCCTCTATGTTGCGAAAACCCACCAGTTTCTCAAAGGTTGTTTTCGGATCGGCGTTGGAGACAACGGTAGTGGCTGTCAGGGTGGTGCCGTCAGTTAGAGTCACTCCCTGGGCACTGTCGGCCTTCAGGTTGATACTGGCTACTCGAGCCCCGGTGCGGACTTCTACGCCGCTGGCCGTTGCAGCAGATGCCAGCGCAGTACCGACAACCCCCATGCCGCCTTTGACTTGAGCTGGCCCATGAAAGCCATAGACCTCACCCAGGCGGCGGTAGATGTATCCGAACACGGTATTGGGGGAGCGGGGTCCCATGTGGGAACCCATGACACCTTCGAGCGCCAACACAGATTTAAGCAGTTCGTCGTCAAAGGTCTCTTGCATGACGTCGTACATGTTGATCAGAGCCAGGCGAAGTAGCTCTTGCATGTCTTCCTTGCCTAGCAGTTTCATGTCGATGCCCAGCTTAAGCAGGGTCATCCGATCATGAATATTGTTTTCCACTAACTTTGGCGGACGTCGCTTGAAAGCAGTGTTCAGCAATCGGGCAAATTTCACCATTTTTGCCTGGAAGGGTCCGAAAGCAGCCTTGTCCTCGGCAGAGAGATGGTCGCTCGTGACAACATCCCCGCTGATAGTCAGATGTTTACCATCAGGGGACAGGCCAATCGTATCAAGGTCGTGAGCCGCGTAGTCCAAACGCAGTCCCAGGTCCTTCACAACATCCGGGTTCAACTGATAGAGCCAGTTAGCACAACCGGACACAGAATACCCCGGACTAAATTCTCGGGTTGACGCAGCGCCGCCCGGCACGTCATTGGCTTCGAGCACTAAAACCCTGCGGCCGGACTTGGCCAGATAGGCCGAACAAACCAGGCCATTGTGGCCTCCGCCAACAACGATCACATCATAATCAGTCATCGGCATATCCTCCTGGCACGGTATTGGTTAACTTCAAGTCCATCAAAATTTCGCGTGCGGCATTGGCGCCCGGCGCCGCCATTACTCCGCCGCCCGGGTGGCTGCCCGAGCTACACATATACATACCTTTGACCGGTCCTCGGTACTGGGCATAGCCAGGGAACGGACGATTAAACAATAACTGGTCGAAAGTGAGTTCGCCCATGAAGATATTACCCTCAGTCAGACCCACTTCATTTTCAATGTCCTGGGGTGTTCTAACTTCGGCATGTAAAATGAGATCCTTGAAATCGGGGCTGTACTTGGCAATGGAGTCAATGACTGTCTTGCCGAAGGCGTCGCGATCCTCGCTGGTCCAATCACGGCCATTGACCTTGGGCGGCGCGTACTGCACAAATACAGTCATCATATGCTTGCCCGGAGGAGCCATGGTTGGGTCTATCTGTGAGGGAATCAGCATGTCCAGATAAGGATCTTTTGACCAGGTATCATCTTTCCAGTCGTCGTAGGCTCGCTCCATGCGCTCCAGCGAATCACTGAAGTGCATGTCCCCCATCATCAATGGGCTTTTGGGATCCATGCCATGGAAGGTCGGCAGGCCGTCCAGCGCTATATTCAGTTTGCCAGAGGAACCGCGGATCTTGAAGTTCTCAGCTTTCCTGACCACATCCGCGGGCAAGTCGCCAGCGTCCATGATGTCTAGAAAAGTCCGTTTGGGATCCAGGTTGGAAACAATATTGTCGGCATACAGTTCAGTGCCGTCCTTAAGTGCGACGCCAGTGGCGCGGCCATTTTTTACAATGATCTGATCCACGTTTGCATCACAACGAATTTCACCGCCATAGCCCTGGAAGGCTGCCGCGAGGGCGCCGGACACGGCGCCCATGCCCCCGCGAGCAAAGCCCCAGGCGCCGACTGTGCCATCAACGTCACCCATGTAGTGGTGCAATAAGACATAAGCTGTTCCGGGAGAATACACACCCAGTGCTGTACCGATGATGCCGCTGCCGCCCAGGTGAGCCTTCAGGACATCCGTTTCGAAGTACTCATCAAGATAATCGCCAATGCTCATGGTCCAGAATCGCAGCGTATCGGCTAATCCCGTCTCTCCCATTTCGGTAAACGCCTTAGCCAATACCGCCAGTTCTTTAAGGTCACGTGGCTTAAGGGAGGTAGGGTCTGGTGGTGTACGCATCAGGAATGGGCGTATCAACCGGGTTTGCTTCATGACATCAGCTTCATAGCGCTCATAAGCATTGGCATCGCGCACGGACAACCGGCTAATTTCTCGTAGTTGGCGATCGTGCTCATTGTAGTTGGCGAAGTGATCGCCGTTCTCCATGTAGGTCACTCCACCACCATAGGGAACCACCTGCAAACCATGGCGTGGTAACTCCAGGTCGCGCGTGATTTCAGGTCGAAGCAGGCTGCAGACATAAGAGCAATTGGAATATTTCCAATCAGGATAGAGTTCCCGGCTTACAGTGGCCCCGCCGATATAGGCGTTACGCTCGACCACCAGGACGTCGAGCCCCGCTTTGGCCAGATAGGCGCCATTGGTTAAACCGTTGTGGCCCGCTCCTATCACTATCGCGTCGTATTTTTTCATTACATTGAACTCGGCGTAAGTACATCTTGCAGCATGGCATGGCGCCATGGTTAAGTCCATATTATGAACGAATGATCATTCATTTATCTGATCTCTGTTTTTGGGTATGATCGATCATCGAAACGCCCAACAGGACCCTTATGGCCATCACTGCGAGTCATCAAAAACGCACCAAACGCGCAGATGCTAAGGAAGTACGTAGGCAAGAGCTGATTCAGGCCACCATGAAGTGCATCGCCCGCTCAGGACTCTCCAATACGACCATGGCGGAGATCACACAGGAAGCTGGCCTTAGTCTGGGTATCGTCAATTTGCATTTTCAGAGCAAAGAAAATCTGCTGCAGGAAACCCTGCGTGTAGTCTCAGAAGAATACATCGAAGGCTGGGAAAAGATCGGCCACAACGGCAAGCTTTCCGCCGTTGAAAAACTGGAAGCCTGCATCGAATTCGACTTCGGCCCGAAGGTTTGCACTCGCGACAAATTGGCTGTCTGGTTTTCTTTCTGGGGCGAAAGCAAAGCACGCCCGGCCTACCAGAAAATTTGCTCAGGCCATGACGAGTTGGCTGATGGAACTCTTCGCCGGATTCTCCAGGACATTATTGATGAGGGTGGGTACGTCAGCCGCAATGCCGATCAGATCGTTCACACCTACACAGCCATGGTGACGGGTTTGTCGCTGGATTTGCTGGTGACGCCGAAGACCATGGATCGGAATCTGGCCAAGCAAGTTTGTCACCACTATTTTGTGGCAGTTTTCCCCGGTCATTTTGCAAGTTATTAGCCAGCCACTGTATCGTAAGGTCATCAAGTTTTTGGTTGAAAACCGCATGCTCCTGGAGCGGTCCGGTACAGTAGCACGGGTGTCTGAAACATATCCTTTGGCACACCTGCTAAAGATGCTCGCCAACATACATTGCCACCGCTAGTTTTTTGATAAGCCTTCTTTCGCGGCGCCATCGTCCCTGACGATTTTATCAGGGGGTACGTAGTCAAAGATAAATGTGATTCTGTCCTCTTTACCCTTATTCATCACGCTATGATTTTTCTGATTATTAAGCTCATACGCCTTACCAGTCTCTAACTGGTAAGGTCTTCCATTAATCATGAACCGGACTCTGCGATTAGTCGTGATCGGTACGTGGATTCGATGACTAGCATGAAAGGAAGGATGCTTGTCAAAATGAGGTTTGATGATGTTGCCCGCCGGTAACTTGGCAGCCATCGCTCTAATGATTGTGCCCCCTTTCGGATAATATTCTTTCAAAATACCGTGCATCATCGGAACCGCGGCTTCTGCCAGAAGATCCCAACCACTTTCCTTTCTGACTTCAATGTTTGGCCAACCTACGCCATCGGTAAATACCAGCACCACAGACTGGGTTTGCTGGTGCACCTCGTATTCATTTTGACGAAGCGCTTGAGCTTCCCAGACTTGCTCATCAAGAGCCAGAATGGCCCCTCTAAGGGGCTCTATATCCACCGAACCCAGATCTTTCAACGGAACATCAATATCCATGTCTTCCCCAGCCTTTTAGTTTGATGACGACTTTTGCTGCCAATCGCTTGGCCAATCTTCTTCGGGGCGAGCTCGCAAAAGCTCCTCCAGGGTTTCGGTCAGTTCCTCCAGATGCGTCTCGTAGTTCCGCCACAGATCAACTGAGCTGGCATAAATAGGCTGCCGCACCTGTTCAGAGCTTGCTGTTCTTACAGCGCGTTCGGTTTCGTGGAACCTGAAGCAAGCATCTTCAACTGGTAATTCACAGTAGTCCAGCAATCGTCGAACCTGTGTGTCGAGATCCTGCACAACGTCTTCATAGTTTACGTGAAGCACTTTCCCTGGCAGAACCCGGTGCCAGTGATTCATCAGCCTCTCGTATTGAAGATAGTATTCTCCGAGCTCAGTCAGGTCGTAGCTAAATGGCTGGCCACTGGCAAACAATTGTTTGTAGGTGCCAAAACAACTATCTAAAGGATGGCGTCTGGCGTCAATGATTTTCGCGTTAGGTAAAGCCAGTTGTAGCAATCCTACATAGGTGAAATTATTTGGATTTTTGTCAATGAACCTTACTGCACCGGTTCGGAATTTCTCTGTCCGCTCCAGATACTGGCTGCCCATCTTTGACCATGCATTTGGCACGAGAGAGGTGAGAAAGTCTGGAAAATGCTCAGTTTTTGGTCCTGTTCGACCCATCGTCTGAACGACATAAGAGAGATCAGACAGTTCATGCGTACCTTCAACCATGCTATGGCTGGCCATGATCTGTTCGATCAACGTTGATCCTGAACGAGGCAATCCGACAATCAGGATGGGTGAAGCATCTGCAACCCCACAATCCTGCATCTCAGCCAGGAAGTCCTCATTGAAGATTTCGATTAATCGATCTGCCTGCGTTTCATTTGTGACGGGATCATAACTTTCTGATTCTCGTCGTTCATGATTGCAGCGACTAAAATATTTGAATGCCTTGTCGTATTCCTTCCTGCTTTCGAATTCAAAACCCAAAGCGTTGCATAGTTGTTGAACATCTATTGATTCAAGACTGTCGTCTTCGAGTAAATGTTCCATAGAGCTCACTTCCGCCTCTTCGAAGCGGAAGGTTTTCATGTTCGCAAGGCTCCAGTAGGGCTCAGTGTTTCTGGGGTTAGCCGAAATGCTTTGCCTGTAAACATCAATACATTCCTGCTGGCGGCCAACAGTTTTTAGTTGGTGACCTAGACCCGAAAACGCACCTGGATGAGAAGGCGATACCGCAAGGGCTTGTTGATACGTACTGATTGCGTCCTCGTGGAAACTGGCATTTGCCTGCGCGTTAGCGAGTGCAATGTACGATTCCGCGATTTCAGGCGCCAGTTCTACTACCTTTTGTGAACTCTCAATGGCTTCAGGGTGCTTATCTAATTGTCGCTGTACATTTGATAGATCGAGCCAGGCTCTTGCAAATTCTGGCGCCAGCAATACTGCCTGGCGCAGTAATGTCTCTGCGTCTTGATATTTACGATGGAAAGCTGCAGCCGCTGCAAGCAAACGAATTGCCTCAACATGATCCGGGTCTCGTTTTAAAATATCACGATAGATATGTTCAGCTTTTCCGGGTTCGCCATTACGTTCATGTTTTGCAGCCTGGGTGATTTGGTCCGCGTAGGCCATTTGCCTGCGCTTTGTGCGGCGAGGTTTTTCTGTTTCTGTTGGCGCTTGGGAAGACAGTTGTTCACGTGCACGTGCGATCTTTAGATGCAGGTCTGATCGTCCGGGATCCAGGCTAATTGCATGCTGATAAGCATCAACAGCTTCATGATAACGTCCTTCGATGAGTCCCAGATCGGCAAACGTTTCGTGTGCGACTGAAAATTTCGGATGCAGTAATTTGGCTTTTTCTATGTGGATGCTTGCTTCATCAAATTTTAACAGTGCAATAAGAGAGCGGGCTGCCATGCAAAGAATGTTCGGATCCTCAGGATATTGTCCGAGACCTTCGAGGCTCACACTGGCCGCTGCTTCAGCGTTACCCGATTGCATATGGTTTAAGGCTCGATTGAAACACGCTTGTTGTGGTTGCACTGAGTTGACCTTTTCGCGTTAAAACTTGAACATAGAAATCGGGATACTAGACTGGGCACGGTTAGGAATTCCACCCATTCGTTTTTGGCTTTTAGTATGGGGAAACTAATTCTTGCATGAGACTTCCATTGTGGCTCGATTTTGAACAGGTATCACCAGGCTTACATTGAGCGTGACTTTATCTTTTCGGCAGAACTGCCGTTAAAACCCAACATGAGCGCTCCCGATGTGATTGCTGATGCTCAATTGCTGTATGAAAACGTAGACGGGATCATGTTAACCGATAATCAATACGGCTCAACCCATATGTCTACGACTGCAGCTGCAAGTTTATTGCTGGGTTCAGCCATTGATCCGATTTTGCAACTAAGCTGCCGAAACCGGAACAGAACAGCTCTGATCAGTGAACTACTTGGTGCTCGCGCCCTCGGAGTATCCAGTGTCATGCTTATCGAGGGAGCCAAAGTACCTAAAGGCTTTGAACCGAGACCGAAATCAGTTCTGGATATGAGCACGAAAGATCTGATAGCGACAGCAGCTCTGATTAACAGCGACGAAAATTTGTCGGGACCGAAGCTGAACATCATCTCTTCTGGAACAGTTCACAGTCCCCAACCTGGATGGCAACCTGAAGAGCTGACTGCAAAAGCCGATGCTGGTGCAACAAGCGTTATCTCACAATTATGTTTTGACGTTGATCTCTTAAAACGATACATGTCAAACCTGGTTGCGAAACGGATGACACATCGAATGCAATTCATCGTCAGCCTGGCAACGCTTCCATCAGCAAAAATTGCAGAATTTATGCGTGATAACCGGCGGCGAGCACTCATTCCGCCTGAGGTTATCAAACGACTCGAACAGTCAGCAGACGCCGAATCGGAAGGGGTCGCCATCTGTAGCGAGCTGCTACAGCAATATGAGGAAATTCCGGGTGTCAGGGGCGTTAATATCACGACGCTTGGCTCGGTCGATACTATTGGCGCTGCGATTCAGGCGAGTGGCATCAGACGCAAACAGGAATGAAACTATGCAACCTGATGCACAATTTAAGGAAGTTATCCGGCTGATTAGTGAAGCTAATCTAGCTCAGGCAGAAGCTGTATGTCTGGAATTACTGGCATCCGATCCGGCTGATATCAATCTGAGTGCATTGCTCGGTGCAATTCTTTTGAAAGGTGACCGGCTGGGCGAAGCAGAGTCAATCCTTCTTGAGGTTACACGGACTGCCCCAACATTCGCTAAACCGCACCAGGATCTGGCAATCCTGTATGTAAATCGAAAAGACTACCTTGCTGCGGCAAAATACTTTCGACTCGCAACTGAAATCGATCCGCAATTATCTGCAGCATTCTCTGGCCTGAGCCACGTGTTGGATAGACTAGGTGATGACCGTGCTGCCTCGGAGGCGAGAGATAGATACTTGGCGTTAACACCGGCTAACACGCTTGAACGAGTGATAGCCTTGCATCACAAGGGCGATCTTAAGAATGCTCGCATTGAATGCGGGCGCTTGTTGGCAGAGCAACCGGAAAGCCTGGGTGCAATGCGAAGATTGGCTTTGATCACTGCTGACCAAGGATATTTCAAAGAAGCTGAGCGGATGTTTCTTCGAGTAAACTCCCTTGCCCCCGACTCCATCGTCGCGATCATGGATCTAGCTAACCTGTATCTTGATCAACACGATTACGTCGTTGCCATAAAATGGCTTCAGCAAGCGATTGAAAGAGAGCCTCAAGACTCTGGTATGCATTTCAAGCTTGCCCAAGCACAGTTACGGATCGGCTACGGCAAGCAAGCACTGGCAGAGTATTTAGTATGTCTTTCACTGAACCCAGGTGACACACAAGCCATGCTGGGTCGTGGTAATGCCCTGCGCATAGTGGGGCGCGGTGATGAAGCGATTGTTGCTTACCAGCAGTGCCTTGATGAACCAGCAATTTTCGCCGACGCCTGCTGGAGTCTCTCGAGCATGAGAACCTATGCATTCAGCGACGATCAGCTGCAAGCAATGATCGAGCAAGACGATAGGGAAGACAAAACCAGACATGCGGCAACATTACTGGATTTTGCTATTGGTAAAGCGCTCGATGATCGGGGTCAGTATGATGGTGCCTGGCAGCGTTACGTTGCGGCTAACAGCAGGCAGCGCGAAGAAACCCACTACGATGGCGCTGAATTTGAATCATATATAGGCAGCCTTGTCAGCGTTTACGACGAAAAACTTGTTACCCGGGGGCAGCGACTGGAATCAACCGATGCGATACCCATATTCATTGTCGGTATGCCACGATCGGGATCTACGCTCCTGGAACAGATACTGGCCAGTCATCCACAGGTTGAAGCAACCGCAGAACTACCCTATCTACGAGAAATCGCTACACCGCTTAACACAAGAAGCCTCGATTCATTTCCTATTATTGAGATCAACGACGACGGGCTGCGTTCACTTGGGGAGAAATATCTTGAAGCAACAGCAATCCATAGACCCGAGCAACGTCCCTGGTTTGTCGACAAGCTGCCTGCAAACTTTCCGTACGTTGGCTTCATACATAAAATCCTGCCTCAGGCGGTGATCATCGACGCCCGACGTCACCCGGTTGATACCTGCGTTGCTAATTTTCGCCAGCTGTTTCCCCAGGGTAAAGAATTTTCTTATGATCTGTTCGAGTTATCGGAAATGTATCGGCAATACCTGCGAATGATGGCGCATTGGGAATCAGTCCTGGCTGGCAAGGTTTTGACAGTACACTATGAAAATGTGGTGGCCGATACTGAGGCTCAGGTCAGGGGTTTGTTGGCGCACTGCGGCCTTGAATGGGATAATGCCTGCCTGGACTTCTCGCAAACCAAACGCACGTTTTCGACTGCCAGCTCGGAGCAGGTACAGCAACCTATCTACAAGGAATCTGTCAGTTTTTGGCGGCACTATGAAAAACATCTCGCCGAACTCATAGAATCCCTTACACCCGAGGGTTGAACCACGTCATCCTGGGCAGCACAAAAACGGTCTTTCCACGCTAATGAGCCTTCTTACGTTTGGTCTACCACCTCACGCCCGGTGAAGTATGGTTTGCGCGATCTAGCTCTGATCTAGCTCTGATCTAGCTCTGATCTAGCCTTGATCTAGCCCAATAGGGGAGGTAGAGTGGAATAGCCTAAATGAAATTATAGTGTCGCTCCAAATTTGTGAGACCAGGTAGACTTATTTTGTCCTAATGGGGGAGTAAATCGTGCTTCAAGAAAAGAAATTTGCGTTAACACCATTGGCCGCTGCAGTTTCTGCAGCTTTTGTTCCAACACCCAGCTTTGCTGCTGACTCATCGATGCTCGAAGAGGTCGTGGTCACTGCGCGTAAACGTGCAGAATCTGCGCAAGACATCCCTGCCAGTGTGCAGGCACTCTCAGAAGGCATGTTGAAGGATATGGGTGCTCGGGGAATAGCTGATTATGCTCGGTTTGTTCCGGCGGTCAATGTTGTCAGCTATGCAAACGGATCCTCGACCATTGTATTTCGTGGTGCGACAATCGAAGGCGGTGGTTACATTGCCCAATCAACTTCGTCTGTCTACCTTGACGAAATCTCCGTCACGTCGACGGGAAGTCAACCTTCAATACGAATGGTTGATATCGAACGAGTGGAAGCACTAGCGGGTCCTCAAGGCACAATCTACGGTTCTGATGCGCAAGCAGGAACCATGCGTATCATCACCAACAAACCGGTGATGAACACGTTTACCGCTGACATTGACGTCGGTTTTCGAGGCAACAAAGAGGGCGAGGGAAGTTACGATAGTTCCGTTGTATTCAACTTTCCGCTGGTAGATGACAAGCTTGCACTTCGTATCGTTGGTTTTAGTGCCAAGGATGGTGGCTACATTGACAATGTATTAGCCAACACACCCAGTACGAGCCTCGTTGGTAATCAATTAGCCGGTTTTGGGTCCCTGGACAATTCGGAATACGCCGGGAAAGATAAAAACGATTCCGAGATATCAGGCTGGCGCGCGGCACTTCGCTGGGAGATCAACGATAACTGGGCCATGACGCTGAGCGCTGTTCACCAGGAAACGAACAATGGCTTTTTCAACGACTACGATCCCAGTGTCGGCGACCTCGAGACAGTCAAGTTCTACGATGACCACCAGGATGATGAATACGATATGTATTCACTGACGATTGAAGCAGACCTGGGATTCGCGCAATTAGTGTCTGCAACCTCTTATTACGACCGAGATATCGAGCGCATTTTTGACAATACAGTCTACATGCACTACTGGTCGAGTATTTATTGCCAGACCTATGCTGTAGGTTCCGGCCCCGGCTACTACGGTGGAGCATACTACTTCAAAGACCCTAATAACCCGGACCTGTACATGGTCTGGGGTGCGTATTGCCATGCACCGACAGTCGATGGTGACTACCTGTCAGCTTATGACTCCCCGGGACAACAGGACCGTTTTACCCAGGAGATTCGACTGTCTTCACAGGGTGAGACCCTGGATTGGTTGGTGGGACTCTACTATGAAGATAGTAACAATTCGTGGCAGGCTGACTTTGGTTTGCCCACGAGCAACAGCTATCAGGATTCTGTGTCCCTGCAGTTCTGGGAATGGTACTTCTCTGACACCTTTCCCCAGGCGATTGAAACCTGGTACTCCCAAAGTTCAACAGACTGGGAGCAAAAGGCGATTTTCGGTGAAGCCACCTGGCACGCAACCGAGAATCTCGATATCACCGTAGGCGGTCGTTATTTTGACCGTGAGAATAACAACCAGTATTACGTCGCAAAACCTAACGGAAATCCGCAACCGGAATACCTGGATGCCAACGGCAACCTATCGATCCCGGATCACGAAGGTGATGAAACAGAATTTGTACCCAAAATCAGCGTAGCCTATCGAATTTCTGAGGACGTGATGGTGTATGGCCTGTGGACCGAAGGTTTCCGCCCTGGGGGCACGAACCGTACACGCGGCGAACCATTTTATGCGACTAACTATGACGCAGACAAAATCACCAACTGGGAAGGGGGTTTTAAGTCCAACTTTGCGGGAGGAAGAGCCCGGGCAAACCTGACTGCGTTCTACATGGATTGGGAGGACTACCAACTCGAGCTTGTTGATCCATCACGGCTGCCCTGTGAAGGCGGAGAAGCCAAAATTGCCGGTGTCTGCGGTCAGCCATGGCAGGCTGTTGTCGCAAATGCTGGTGATGCCCATATTATGGGGCTCACATTTGAATTCGACATGGTTTTGTCGGAAAACCTGTCAGTGGGCATGAATGCGCAGTGGTTGGAAGCTGAAACAGACTCAACCCTCGACTTAAATGGTGACGGCATTCTTGATGTACAAAAGGGTAACGAACTGCCGATCGTACCTGAATTGAAGAGTTCCGCCTGGGCTACCTACGTCTGGCCGGTGAACTTCGTTGGCGCAACAGACGCTTACGCGCGATTGCAATGGAGCTATCAGAGCGAAAGTAACAACATATTGGCCAACAAGGATTATGAACCTGCTAATCCGCAGATCGAGAACGATTCGTACAGTATCGGTGATTTCAGCGTCGGTCTCGAGGCTAACACCTGGGAACTGAGCCTGTTCGTCAATAACATTACAGACGAGCGAGCTGAATATACCCACCTCACAGGCACGATGATAGCGGCCTATGGCGCAAGATCCCGTTACACCAACCGGCCGAGAGAAGCGGGCATTCGATTCACCAAGCACTTTGGGGACTGACCCGCTAAATTGAAGGTAAAAAAAGGACCGGTAACGGTCCTTTTTTATTGGTATGGCCAAACCTCCAGCCCGTGAATCGCATTTCGTATATCCATCGTCAGGCTGACTGAAGACACGGTTTGTCCGGTTTCCAGATCATAGATCGAGATCGTTGATGGTGACGATCCACCCACGACAAACCGTCCATCATAAACGCACAAGCCCCGACCAAAACCTTGCCGAGCGACCTTCGAATCATCAATTCCAGCATACTGAAGTTCATTTTCCTGAAATTTCCTGATCGGGAACGTCTGATCATTTCCACTTCGCGAGACGAAACGCACACAGTCGCTAACCGTGTCATTGAACAAGACACCGTCACGATAGGGCCTCGCATTGTGGCTGCCTTGCGGCAGGTTGCACACTTGCTGAACTTCATTGCTGCTATTGAGATGGAGCAGGGCACTCGTCCTCAGACCACTTAGATAGATGCCGGTATCATCGACATGGACCATATTAATGTGGTGATCATTGCTCGATCTTGGCCCTGTTGGGGTTTGAGGGTTAAAAGCATAACCACTCCACTGATCATGCTTCAATAAGTGAAAACCCCAATTGAATGCTTCTTCACTCAGGTCAAAAACCAGCAAACTATCAAAGCCTGTCGACGTCAGGAAAATCTTTCGATCTTTTAGCGCTATCTCATGGCAGTGTTTTAGGTAGGGGTTGCGCCAGGAATCCTGAATTTCAAAGTCCCGGTTGTACCGATAAAGTTCATCAGACGCAGCAACATAGATGTCATCTCCATCGAAAACTATTCCACGGAGTCCCCGGTCAGCACCTCTACCAGCAAAGTCGATGTCCCCGGTATTCCAATCCACCAGTTGATCTGCCGTCTGGCTTTCGAAATCAACGGTAAATATGCCGCCATGGCTTTCACCCTGCTGAGTACCGCGCACTACTGATGTGACAATAATTTTGGGTAACTTGATATTCATACTGCAAAGCATAACCTGCTGTGAATCATACTGTCGATTATCTCTGTCGCGACGTACAATCACTAACTTCAGTGGAACCCATTGGATAAACAGATTGAAAGCGGATTTCAGAAAATACAACTACCTTGCAGGAGAGTTTTGTTGTGCTCGATACAATTCCTCTTAAGGTAAACCCGAACCTCACCATTGAAATTAATCCGATTTCAGAAGGGAATGATTGTGTCGTAGTCGACAACTTCCTTGCTGACCCCGAGAAGGCTGTCGCCTATGCCAGCCAAAAAGCTTCCGAATTCTCCTCAGCACCTGATTATCCAGGCGTGATCTATCCTCCTGAGGCACTATTGATGGATGAGATCTACCGCTTTATTCGCAAAAAACTCAACAAACCACTGTCGTTTTTTCGAGGTTCCGTCAGATTTTCCACCTATTTTGCTATGGCTTCATTATCGCCAGACGAGTTAACTTGCCTGCAGCGCTTGTGTCACACGGATCCAAAATTGGTGAAGGGTCGCAGGAATATCGCTGCGCTGCTGTATCTATTTGACAATCCTGCGCTCGGTGGAACCGGGTTTTACAGGTGGAAGGAAACACAGGCTATCCTGGATGCGACTGCAATTGCCCAGGAAACACCCGACAAGGTATTGCCGTTCCTGCAGGAAAAGTTCGAGACGTTTCGGGCGCCAGCCAGCTACCTAACACAGTCCAACGAAATCGCAGAGTTGTTGCACGCCGTCCCCGCACGCTTCAATCGCCTCATCGTTTATGCGGGTGACATACCACATAGTGCCTATATAGAAGAGCCTGACTTGCTCACCACGGACGTATCAACTGGACGGTTAACGTTAAACTGCTTTGCAAATGTGCTCACGACCCAGTCTGCCGACGAGTAGAAATCGCTGCATTGTTCTATAGCCTAGGCGATTTATGTCAATCGCTAGTCACAAAACAACAAAGGACTAACAATGAACCCCCGCTACCAGATCCTGTTCGAACCGGTCACGATTGGACCGGTCACAGCGCCCAATCGTTTCTACCAGGTGCCCCACGCCAGCGGCATGACCGAGGCCAACCCCCGGGTTAGGGCTGCATTTCGGGAAACCAAGGCAGAAGGTGGTTGGGGCGTTGTGTCCACTGGGGCGGTATCTACCCACCCATCCTCTGATGATAGTCCCTTACCCTTCGCGAGGTTATGGGATGACAATGACATCCGCTCCCACGCCATGACTTGCGATGCTATCCATAAGCACGGCTCGTTGGCGGCAATTGAACTCTGGCACGGCGGGGCTTCGGTAATGAATCGCAGTTCGCGGCTGGCGCCTTACTCACCCAGCGGCATTCCCTGGGCGGCTACGCATGTGGGTTTCATGGGTAATCAACGCCCACGTATCATGGATCAAAAAGACATAAAAGATGTTATCCGCTGGCAGGTTGATGCAGCCCGGCGCGCCCGCAGCGCCGGTTTCGATATAGTCTATATCTACGCTGGTATGGGTTACCTGGGCTATGAATTTTTGCTGGAAGAGTACAACCATCGCAGCGACGAATATGGCGGCAGTACTGAAAACAGGGTGCGCTTCGTTGCTGAATTGTTGGAAGCCACTAAAGAGGCCGTGGGCGATGACTGTGGTGTAGCGCTGCGCATCAGTCTGGAGGAGCTGCGGGCCAAGCCCAGTGACCATTTTGAATCACAGGCCCATGAGGTGGTAAGCCGGCTTTCAGACCTGCCGGATCTGTGGGACGTGAAAATGGACTCCAGCCCGACCGATTGTGGCTCCTCCCGTTTTCGCGCTGAAGGGGCACACGAGCCCGTTATTGATTTTGTTAAACAAGTGACCGACCGGCCTGTGGTCGGCGTGGGTCGCTTTACTTCCCCGGACACCATGGTCTCGCAGATTAAGCGCGGGGTGCTGGACCTGATAGGTGGCGCCAGGCCCAGTATTGCAGACCCCTTCCTGCCGAACAAAGTCCGCGAGGGGCGTGAAGATGAAATCCGCGAATGCATCGGCTGCAATATCTGTATTTCCAGCTGGCATGACGGCGTACCAGTACGTTGCACCCAGAATGCCACTGTTGGAGAAGAATGGCGTAAAGGTTGGCATCCAGAAAAGTTTGACAGTCCTGGCAGCAATGACCGAATACTTATTATCGGTGGTGGGCCGGCAGGGTTAGAGGCAGCACTGGTGGCCGCGAAACGAGGCTATCGTGTCGCGATTGCTGACAAGGCCAGCGAAATGGGCGGCAGACTTTTGTTTGAAACCGGCTTGCCAGGTCTTAACAGTTGGAGCCGGGTACAGGATTATCGGCTTTATGCGCTGCAGCAAATGGGCAATGTAGACATCTACACCGATAGCGAACTGGGGGTGGAAGAAGTGTTAGGCCTTGAATACCAGCGTGTGGCGATTGCAACAGGTGCTCGCTGGACCAGGTCACTTTACTCCAGTCTGGAGATTCCTGTGGGCGAGCTGAACATGCCGAACGTTTTTACACCCGACGACCTCGCTGCCGGTACTATACCCGAGGGGCCAGTGCTGGTTTATGACTTTGACAACTATTATCTTGGCGGCGTCATCGCAGAACATCTTGCCGCTCAGGGTATAGCAACAAGCTACGCCACGCCCGCCGGTCACGCTTCGGCATGGACGATCATGACCAACGAGCTGCCTTTTGTGCAGCAGGCACTGCACCGACACAATGTGGCAATAAACACCGAGGCGTTGCTGGACAGCTTCGATGGCGAACAGGTTCAGCTTGCTAATATTTTCACTGGGGCATTGACTCCCATCAGCGCCCGTTCTGTGGTGATTGTTGGTCTGCGCCTGCCCAACACAGATTTGTTCGATGCCCTCAGCGAGCGTGAGCCTGAGTGGAAGGAGGCCGGAATCAAGTCGGTCGACCGCATTGGCGATGCGCTTGCTGCAGGGGCGCTGGTGCACGCAACTTACTCAGGACACAGCTATGCCCGGCAATTAGACTGCGCTGGGAACGAACTCTATCTGAGGGATATCCCAGTGGCAGAAAACCCACCGGGGCCTGTCATTTAAGCGGGATTAGTCGGCGACAAACTGCCCGATGCGATCGGTGACATAACGCCGAATATCCAGATTCCAGTCTTCCATGGGGGAGAAAATACCATGCTCGTGAATTCGCGCGGTCACCCCTTGCTGCACCCGTTCACAAATTGTCCAATCCTGGCGATTAACCAGATGCCAGAAATCTACCGCGTCGGCGCAATCGAATCCGGGCTGCTCCATTTCGTAGGTTTCAAATAGAAAATGGCAATCGATGTGAGTTAAATCAGCTGATTGTGCACGCAACACAAATACCGCCACATGATCGCTTGCGGCACTGATAAAAAGATTGGGATAGAGCGCATCACCTTTGTGACGCTGCTGCTCATCTTCGTTGAGACCCGGAAACGTGCGCCGGGCAGTTGTGCCAGATTCGGTGAATGTCACTGCACCCTCTCGATGGGGAATCCCTCGTTCCCAATCGAGGTCTGCACCTCCCCGATCGCGAAACGCCGGTACTATCTTGCACAGTTCGGGATGCACCGGTCCACAGTGATAGCACTCGTTGTAATTTTCGCAGATGATTTTCCAATTGGCCCGAACCTGGTAGCTAATGGTCCTGCCAATCCTCAAGTTTTCGATCGGGTAACGCTCAAACGCCTTTGCTGCCACTGCCACGTGCTCATCGAAGGGGCTGGCCTCGTCAGGTGTGAGGTGTACAAATACAAAACCGCCCCAGCTTTCACAGCCAACGGTGTGTAGTTGAACCTCGGACGCATCAAAGCCCATGTCTTCCGTCATATGTGGAGCACGCTGCAATTGCCCGTCCAGGTCGTAACGCCAGGCATGGTAGGGGCAGAGTATGCTGCGACCACCCACCACACCCCCTTTTAATGGCAGGCGATCGTGAGAGTCTTCGTGAGAATCTTCCCCGGATTCAGAGGCGCAAAGCTGAGCGCCACGGTGACGGCAAACATTGTAAAAGCCACGTAACTTGCCCTCGGTATTTCGCAACAGCAAAATGCTTTGCCCGTACACATCCAGTACCAGGTGATCGCCGGGGCCTGGCAGCTGCTCTTCTCGTGCAACACAAACCCAGTCGCGAAAAAAGATATGCTCGCGTTCCAGGCTGAAAATATCATCGCGCAGGTACCAGTTGCTGGGAAGAGTTTGCTCAATAGACACTTGTGTATTACCTCCAGTAATCTAGCCCTTGGATGGTTCTTCTGGTTGCGGCTCTACCGCTCGATTCATCAGAATCTTTGCGGCCACCGCTCCAGCTGCGCACAGTACTGCGATAAATCCATACAAAATCTGATAACCCGCAACACCCGGATAGGCATCCAATAATACACCGCCGATGAGAGGCATAAACACGTCGGGCGTAAATCCTATGGCGGAGACAACACCGGCTGCGATTCCGGTGACCGCGGTTGGTACGCCGCCATCTTCCAGTAAGGCAAAGTAAATGCCTCTGAGTGCAAAAACCGCCATGGAGACGATTACCGCATTTATCAGCATGGGGATCAGGAATGCCTCACCCCCGGGCAGAAAGCTGAATACAGTAAAGCTAAAAATAAGAATAAGGAAAAACCCGAACACACTTGTGGCTACACCGATCTTGTCGGCCAGAAATCCGGCACCGATAGCCGCCAGCGGTTTAAGCCAGCCCTTGCCGGCGCCAATGGCGCCGCCTATTACCACGCTCAGGCCAAAGGCATCTGTGGCATAAGGGGTAAAATAGAAGGTACCCCAGTAGGCGCTGTAGGCGGTCATCACGACCAGCGAAATCAACCACACCGCGGGCATTTTCAGAACCGTCTTTACTTCGGCCAGCCCCACTTTTTTAACGACATCCTGCGCGGAATGTTCATCGTCCTCAAGGATAAACCAGGCAGCGATGCCAAGCAGAATATTGGTGACAGCAAACAGCTGAATGACCCGCATCAATCCATCAGCTTCACTCCCCAACCAGGCGAACACTGCCAGAAATGCTGTTGAGAAAATCACCTCGCTGAGTCCACGCCCGCCCTCGAGGATGCCGAAAGCCCGACCCTGCTCATCTGCTGGTGCCCAGTTGCGGGTTGCCTTGATCATTGCTCCCCAGAACGTCAAAGAGATCGCTGCACCCCAATATGCGTGCAGCAGGATACCCATTTCGTAACTGGGGGAAGTGGAAAAGTAGAACCCCCCCAGGCCAACTGCAATGGTGGCGCCGGTAATGAGTTTGCGAGCAGAATAGCGATCTGCGATCCAACCACCAGGGAAATAACTGAGTAGTGATGCAGCACCGAACACACTCATCTGGATTCCAAGCTGGGTATTGTTGTAGCCGAATGCCTCCTGCATGGGGATGTAGTACACCTCGCGCAGGAACGGTAGGAAGAAAATGACGCCACCGGACAGGCAGAGGATGGTCATCACGAGCCAGTGTCGGATATTGGTCATTATTATTGTTCTCTCACTTTCTCGAAGGTCCTAGTGTGGCGCAGCGTCCGCGTGCTGACCAGTACCAAATCAGCTGTCAGCGGGTTACTCTTATCATCATCAGATCAGGAGATTTCCATGCGCATGCTGTTGGGCTTTTTAATCCTTTGGTTGGCAAGCTGGAATGTCATCGCTGCCGGGGATATTACCGCGTTGGCCGGGGGCCGCATAATCGATGGGCTCGCTACGCAGCCACTGGAAGATTCTGTAATCCTTGTGCAGGGTGAGCGCATTACGGCGATCACCAATCGCGCGGGAATTCCGGATGGAGCCACTGTCATCGACCTGGGTGGGGCAACACTGTTGCCGGGCCTGATCGACAGCCACGCTCACCCCCTGATGGCCGAGGATGACTACCAGACCTTTCACCTTCAGAATTCATCCGCCTACAAGGCGTTGAAAGGCTACCGGGGAATGCAGAATCAACTGCAGGCTGGCTGGACAACTCTTCGAATAGCGGGCGACGCCGATGTGTTCTATGCGAATCAGGACCTGGAACGATTACGCCGCGAGGGGGTGATTCACGTGCCCAGGCTATTTGGCGCGGCACACTATCTTTCCATTACCGGCGGTGGTGGTGATCTTAATTATTTCTCGCCTGAACAAGGTCTGCATGTCGACGGCCTGGTTGTCGATGGTCCTGAGGAAATTCGTAAGGCGATAAGAACCGAGGCCAAATATGGCTCAGACTGGGTAAAGGTGTTAGTAACCGGCGCTTTTATGTCCGTTGGTGACGACCCGCGCTCGGTCCAGTTTGCTGAGGATGAGTTGAAAGCCGTAGTGGACGAGGCCAACCGTCAGGGCATGCCGGTGATGGCTCATGCCCACGCCACGGAAGGTATCAAAATGGCCGTGCGCCTGGGAGTTCGCTCAATTGAGCATGGCCGTTACCTGGATGCAGAGGGCATCAAGTTGATGCGCAACCACGGCACCTATTACGTGCCTACTATCTATGTGGGGGACTACTACATGGACCCACGCAATGGCACCCTGCGGCAGCAAGATACCTTCAATGACTATAGTGAAAACTATCGTCATATTTTCATCGACCTGGTGGGCAAGGCCCACCGAGCCGGTGTCAAGATTGCGGTTGGCCTGGACCTGGGCGGCTACAACTATAACGCTAGCCTCAATGCGCGCGAGCTGCAGACGTTGATGGAAGCCGGTATGACAGCCATGGAGGCTATTAAAGCAGCGACCAGCGTTGCCGCCGAAATGCTCTACCAGGAAGGTCAAATTGGTTCGCTGCAGGTTGGCGCTTATGCCGACATTATCGCTGTGACTGAAGATCCGCTTGCCAACATTAGCGCGCTGGAACGGGTCAGCTTTGTAATGAGCAACGGGATCGTGATCAAGAACCACCTGCTGAAGTAGCCGTTTTAACGGCATTATTTTCCATCACATTATGATCCCGTGCTTCTCCGCCGGTGGTTCAGCAATCATAGCCTTCACGCGAAGGTGACCTGTCTCACCGCTTGCTGTAAGAAGCTTTAGCAGATCTAAAACCCGGTAGTCGAGGAAGAGAGTATGTCCGCAACCAAACAGCAAAAAGGCGAGGCGATGTTGCCCGACCTGGAGATTGCCAATAGCGCTGATATCTTGCCGATCACATCGATCGCAGCGAAACTCGAGATTCCACCTGATGCGCTCATTCCCTATGGGCACGACAAAGCCAAGATCAGTTATCAGTTTCTTGACACCCTCCAGGACAAACCTGACGGCAAGCTAATTCTCGTCACTGCGGTTTCACCAACACCCGCCGGTGAAGGGAAAACCACCACCACCGTTGGCTTGGGTGACGCCCTGAACGCTTTGGACAAAGACACCATTATTTGCCTTCGTGAACCCAGCCTTGGGCCTTGCTTCGGGATGAAGGGGGGCGCGGCCGGTGGCGGGTTTTCCCAGGTTATCCCCATGTCAGATATCAACCTGCACTTTACGGGCGATTTTCATGCCATCGGCGCGGCTCATAACCTGTTGGCAGCAGTGCTGGACAATCACCTTCACTGGGACAATGAGCTGAATCTTGATCCGCGACGGATCACATGGCGTCGTGTGGTTGACATGAATGATCGATCGCTGCGGGAGATTACCAGCGGCCTGGGCGGGCCTGGCAATGGTATCCCGCGTGAGTCGGGTTTTGACATTACGGTTGCCTCTGAGATCATGGCTATCTTCTGCCTGGCGACGGACCTTAACGATCTGCAGCGCCGAATTGGAAACATTACGGTGGGCTATACGCGTAAGCGTGCTCCCGTCACTGTAAGTGATCTGAAGGCTGAAGGCGCAGTGACTGCGTTACTCAGGGATGCCTTCCAGCCTAATCTGGTTCAAACGCTCGAAAACAATCCGGTGCTAATGCACGGTGGACCATTTGCCAATATTGCTCATGGCTGCAATTCTGTTATGGCGACCAAAACGGCTTTGAAGCTCGCTGACTATGTCGTCACCGAGGCAGGATTTGGTGCAGATCTGGGCGCAGAAAAATTCTTTAACATCAAATGTCAAAAGTCGGGTCTTCAACCTGATGCCGTGGTGCTCGTGGCGACTACCCGGGCACTCAAGATGCACGGCGGCCTTGCCAAGTCGGAACTCGCGAATGAAAACACCGAGGCACTCCTCACGGGGTGTGAAAACCTGGGCCAGCATATTCGTAACATCGGCCAGTTCGGCGTACCCCTCACGGTTGTTATTAACGAATTCAAGAACGATACCGCCGCTGAACACCAGGTCATCGTTGACTTCTGCGCAGGCTTCAACGTCAAGTGCATCATTGCATCTCATTGGCAACATGGCAGCAGTGGTGCGAAGGCGCTGGCTGAGCAGGTGATCGATATGCTCGAACACCAACAGTCGCAGTTCCGAACACTCTATGACAGCGAGATGAGGTTGTGGGACAAAGCGCGACACATCGCTCGCACGATCTATGGTGCCGAAGACATCATCGCCGACAAGAAAGTACGTTCCCAGTTTGCCAAGCTAGAGAGAGATGGCTATGGCCACTATCCGGTTTGCATGGCGAAGACACAGTACAGTTTTTCTACAGATCCACTATTGCTCGGTGCTCCGACCAATCACGAGGTGCCGATTCGAGAGATAAGGCTCGCGACTGGTGCCGAATTTCTTGTGGTCATTTGCGGTGACATCATGACCATGCCGGGCTTACCACGCAATCCGGCGTCTGAAAAAATCAGTGTTAACGAAAACAAGCAGATTGAAGGATTGTTTTAACGAGCTCAGATCAGCAGCGATCAATTGTGAAATACCGTCTACCCAGGGAGGAGGTCATGCACCATGCATTTGATTCACTGCCCTACATCATCTTTTCATTAGTCCTGGAACAGGGATGCCAACAGAAACTGACGTTGTCATAATCGGAGCAGGTGCAGCTGGGCTATCTGCGGCAAAAGAACTATCCGTGCTTAATCGTTCTTGCGTTGTGGTAGAGGCCTCCCATCGTATCGGCGGCCGCGCTTACAGTGAGGAAATCGCGCCTGGCGTCTGGTTTGATTTGGGTTGTGCTTATCTGGTCTCGGGGCCGGATGTAGAAAACCATATCGATGAAAGTAATCCGTTTCTGGATTATGCCAAGAATCATCAGGTCGTTGTCGAGCGCTACAGCTACGGTGCTCAATTCATCCGTAATGGCTTGGTTTTGGGTTCTGACGAGATGAAAGCGCGTGCGGAGTTTTACGCAAGCTGCGAAGAAGCGATTAAACGCTCTGTCAGACGCGGTGAAGACTGCGCGATCAGCGATCTCATCGATCTCGACAATCCGTACGCGACTCCCTATATCGATATGATGGCAGTAACTGCACCCAAAGACCTTGATGCGGCATCGGCGGCTGACTTTTTCTATGGCATTGAAGAAGCTGTGGATTTCAATGCTTTGAACGGTTATGGAAATCTAGTTGCGCAATGGGGCAATGACGTGGCGGTATCGCTGAATACAAAAGTCGAGAGTGTGGATTGGTCCAGGGATGCTGTGGTTGTCAAAACGACCAAAGGTGCACTCAAAGCTCGATGTGTCATCAGCACTGTTTCCAATGGAGTCCTGGCAGCCCGGGATATTGACTTCAAACCACGATTGCCTGACTGGAAAATGGAGGCAGTCCTGGGGTTACCTATGGGTGCCGAAAACAAGATCGGCGTGCATTTTGATAAAGATGTTTTTGGTCCAGATAGAGGCGGTTACTATCAGAGCTGGTCCGATGACGCTCATGGTGCCTATATCGACGTGAATCTCATGTCTACAAACGTCGCTACGGTTTTTATTGGCGGGCGATTCAGCACCTGGATGGAGAAGCAGGGTCCACAGGCGGCACACGAATTTGCCGTTGATCACATTGCGAACATATTTGGCAATGAAATACGGCAATCTGTTAACCGTTCCATTGCCAGTGCCTGGGTCACGGATCCCTGGGTGCTAGGTTCTTATGCCAGCGCTTTGCCTGGCCAGTATCACCAACGTGAGTTTTTGCCGCTGCCTGTCGACAACAAGCTGTTTTTTGCCGGAGAGGCGACTGCGCGAGCCAACGGTACCTGCCACGGTGCCTATTGGTCTGGTGTCCGAGTGGCGCGTGAAGTAGCAGAAGCCTTAAACTAAGAAGGGTCAGATGAGCACTCACTCTTACATAAGAAAGGTCTTATTCATCATGTGTGTCTTCACCAGCTCTGCCGAATCGTCACCCGTTGAAGGTAAGAGTTTCAACACTGCGATCGAGTTATTGACAGCGTTTTCAGGTAAGAGCGCGACCGAGTATGAGCCCCACTTCCTGTTTCACCCGGACTCCCGAATTGTCCATGTTGAGATACATGCCGTTGCTACGACGAGTACCACAGCTCGTTACTCTGGTGCATATGGTGCTGAAACACAGGTCAACAATATCCTGCGGATCAGAACAGCGGACGGATTCGAGGCTGTCTCCGGGGTGGATACGTATTACGAAAAAGAGTTTAGCGACCGGCACCTGATGGAATTGCAGGATGTCATCGAAGACCTACTTGCTCTACAGACGCTGGACCCCGTCGAAGTTGGGAGCCTGCTGGCGCAATCAAAACCTGACTTAGGTGATGAGGTGCGCTCGAGTATAGATATCGTTTTATGGGACCTGGCAGCCCGCAAAGCCGGTCGACCGCTCTACGAGTTGCTTGGCGCCAAACGAGAATCGATGGAACCATACGCCAGTCTACCTTTCTATGAGTCTCTTCCAGAGTATATCGATGCGGTCAACGAGTACGCGAAACTGGGTTACAAAGCGTTCAAGTTCCATGTCTGGGGAGATTTTGAAAAAGACTCCACGATGGTAGAACTGGTCCAGCAGACTTTTGCGGACTCTGATTTTCGTTTCATGATTGATCTTGAAGGAGCCTTTCCGCTTGACGAGGCACTGGCACTTGGCCGAAAAATGGATGAGGGAAAATTTATCTGGCTGGAAGCGCCCATGGATGACACGTTACTTGGACAATACAGTGTGCTCAGGAGAAAGCTGGGACAATCGATCCTGCCTGCGGGATATAGTATCTATTCAGCCGATTTTATCAGGCAAGGGATCGAGCAACACAGTTGGGATGCAGGCAGGTTTGACGTCACCGTGATTGGTGGTGTTTCAACGGCGCTTGAACTCATGATCATTGCCAATGAAGCCGGTTTGCCGATCGAAATTCAAAGCTGGGGGCACTCATTGGGTCAGGCCGCCAATCTTCACCTGATGCTGGCGAATGAGCACACCAGCTACTTTGAAGCACCGATGCCGGCGCAGGCATTCGAGTTTGGAATGAAAAATGGAATTCTGCTGAAACAGGGCCGAGTCTTTGCACCCAATAGGCCTGGCCTCGGCATCGAAGTCGACTGGAAGAACCTGGATAAAGCGGATTTCTACGTGCGTTCCGAGTAGCGTGATTTTCCAGAGCGTGTATGCATGTCTTGTGCCTCAGGTATCCAACAATGCATCTACCGCGATTTGCGCGGCATTGAATGCACCTTCCGTCATGGCGTCAGCAGTTGCATCTGAATTGGCAATTGCAATTCGCCCATACGGTTTGCGTGCCGCAATCCAGGGTGACCGTTCTGGCGGCAGTTCATCCAGCATCCAGGCTACCTGGCCAGACTCAGGATCATGACCGTAGGCATAACCAAGCCCCCCGCCAACGACAACAAGGTCGTATCGTTCGCCACTATCCTTCGGGTTGTTCCAGCGAACGCCATCGCGGAGTTTGTGGGCAATTTCATAGGATCCTTCATGACTTCCACGCATACCGTCACGAATCGGAGGATAGTTCTTAACCAGCGTCTCAGTACCCTGTATCGGATTGGCTGCCTCAGCATATGGCCATATCAGGCTACCACTGATTGAAACCGCTGCACCGCTAATAAAGTCGCGCCGTGTGATCGGTTGATTCATTCCGAGTTTCAGCTTTTTCACCATAGCTCCTTTAGCGGGTGTTCTTGTGTGAATTGCCTTTTCCCCATTTTGTTTTGCAACTGGCTGACAAGGGTGCAGAAGCAGCGATGCGGGTAGATCCACACCTACTGCATGGCTTGAATGTATACCAGGGAAAGGTCACCAACCTTCAGGTTAGCGAGGCTCATGGTATGGCCTATTCAGCGCCCGAGAATACCATCGCTGCCTGGTCGCAATAAAGTCGATTGAGGTTGGCGAGTTTACCCGGATCCAGGTCCTTGTCCTTTAGGGCAGGGTGACTCTGGGTATAACGATGAGCCCGAAACACGCCATTAAAGCGCCCGCCTAATCTTGGATTGGTAACGAAGAATGGGTTGATGTATTCCCATACGACTTTGTTTTGTGGCGTCACTTCAAGAAACTGCCCTTTGGATGTTTCGGTGATGAGTGTATTGCCATTGGACAGTCGGTCAACGCAGCCACCCATCACGGTGTACATGGTAAATGGCGGGTTATCTGTGTACTCCCAGATCACTTTTTTTGTCTTCGGGTCTATTTCTATGGCTCTTGAATACTCAACGCCTCTTCGGTGAACACCGTTGTCGAAGATAGTCATGGTGCCCGCCGCCGTGAATTTAGCATCATGCTGATGGCTCATCTCTGGGTCTTTGAATCTCCACTTGATCTTCCCGGAGCGAGGATTTACCTGAATAATAGTACTGGTTCGTCTGAAACTAATTACCCAGTCACCCTTGGGTGAAAGTGAAATGGAATTTGCGTGAGTCCATTCCCTGCGATCATCCATGACACAAATCAGATCAATCTTGGGGTCCAGGTGATCCCAGGACTTCCATTTTTGCTTTAGCGAGCCGTCAGGTTTAACTTCCAGCACGACATCGCCTAGCATCAAGTTGGGATCAACATCTTCAGCAGGGTACCCGCCCCTTATTCGCTTTAGGAAGGACTTTGGCAACGGCTCCCACTTGAGAATAAGCGTATTGCCATTCGGCAGCCGCTGGTAATCGTGATGCATCCATGGATCTGCATATTCCCAGACAACGTTGCCCTCCCAGTCCAGTTCAAAAAGGGCCGCTGCCTGCCCATTGAGGCCTTTTTGCCCTTCTGTTTCCGGTGATGGCATCGCCATGGCGATCAGGTTCCCATTCGGTAGTAACTCGGGATTTGTGATACCGCCCTCATGTTCCCACTGATGAACAAACTGACCTTTCATATCAATAAGGAAAGCCTTGTTGGTCATCGCGTTGAACAATGTGTAACCGCGCTGACTAAGTTGTGGATTGTAGTGAATGAGTCCGTTGGGGTGGTGTTCTGTCTTTGCCATCTCAAAGTGTTCCTGTTGGATTCGGGGTGGCGGTATCCAGTTCGTCAATTTGGGCGTTGGACGGAAGTCGCCGTGCTTGTTCTTTGCGTGCAACGGTTTCAACATCTTGCATGACACGTAATATATTCCTGCCAGCTATTTTGGCGATATCTGCATCGCTGTAACCCCGTCTCAACAGCTCTATGAGCAGCGCGGGATACGTTGACACATCTTCCAGGCCAACCGGCCCTGGTGGCATACCATCATAGTCACCACCCAGTCCAATATAGTCGATGCCGATCAGGTTGCGGATATGGTCGATGTGATCGGCCACATCAGCAAGCGTTGGGCGCGGCAGTGCTGGTCGCTGTGCGATGAACAATTTCGTCCGTTCTCTGGGGTCTTCGGTTTCGATGGCTATTTTTTCTCGCAGATTGATCCAGGCTAGTCGAACGGTCTCGGAAACATAACTGGGGTAAAAGGTCACCATCGCGACACCGTGATTCACTTTTAAACGAAGTAGAACCTCATCAGGAATATTCCGCTTGTGAGCGGTTAACGCGAAAGCGCTGGAGTGCGAAAAGATGACAGGAGCGGATGACACATCCAGTGCGTCATTCATAGCGTTTACAGAAACGTGTGATAGGTCCACTAGCATGCCCAGGCGGTTCATCTCATGAACCACTTCCTTGCCAAACGGGGATAGTCCGCCGACCCGTTCTCCATCGGTTGCCGAATCAGCCCAGCGCAAGCCTTTGGAGTGGGTGAGGGTCATGTACCTGGCACCAGCCTTGTAGAGCATCCGCAGGTTGGCTAATGAGTTTTCTATCGCATGTCCGCCTTCGATGCCTATCATCGATGCAATTTTTCCCCGTCGATGAGCGTCTATGAGTTCATCGGCGGTCAGGGCCAGCTCAAGTTGATCCGGGTAGGTGGTGATCATGCGGTGCACTACATCAATCTGTGTCAGGACCCGGGCGACGTCGCCGCTGGCGCCAGGGAAGGCCGCGATAGGGATATATACCGACCAGAACTGGCCACCCATCATGCCTTTGAGCATTCTGGGATGATCTGTTTGAGTTGGTTTCTTGATGGCGGACAGATCAGAGGTGAATGGCATCTGATCCAGATTGCCCTGAACCTGCATGGTATAACGCATTGGCAGGTCATTGTGGCCGTCGATCAGGGGCGTTTTCTTAAGCACGCCGGCGACCCGCTTGTTCAACGCTTCGTCCGAATATCTGTCGGCGGCAAAGGTGTTTCCCATGCACAGAAGACTCAGGATTAGAAAAATGCTGCCGGTGTATGGGTTGTGGTGTAAAAGTTTCAAGAAATGCACGGTGGTTTCCTTGGGCGAGTCAAAGCATTATGGTAACTGGAAAGGAGGAATCATTTATGTCTGAATATGAATGCATGATACTGGAAGTTTCAGATCATATTGCCACAGTAACACTGAATCGACCCGAGATTATGAACGCCATCAATTGGCAGGCGTACGCGGAGCTTGAGGATATTTTTTTGAATCTTCAAAAAGATCCCGAGGTCAGGTGTATTATTCTCACGGGCGCTGGCAGGGCGTTTTGTTCCGGGGATGATGTCAAAGAAATCATGGTGCAGGGCGGCGGCAGTAAAAGGCTTAGGGATGTGCGACCGGGAACGACGCCTGCTGCAAGGGCTATTCTGGATTGTGACAGACCGATCATTGCGGCGGTCAATGGTGCGGCAGTTGGATGGGGCATGGATATGTCCCTGATGGCGGATTTCAGGATCGCATCAGAAAAAGCAAAATTTGGAGAACTGTTCGTTAAGCGTGGGCTTGTCGCCGACGTGGGCGGAATGGTTCGACTCCCTAAACTCATTGGTCCGCAGCGCGCGGCAGAGTTGTTATTTACCGGTGAAGTCATCAGCGCTGAACGTGCGCTTGAACTGGGTATTGTTATGAGTGTTGTGCCACATGATGATTTGCTGGACGAAGCGAGGGTACTGGCGAGCAAGATCGCAGCCAATCCGCCGTTAGCCGTTCGTTATCTCAAAGAAGGCTTGCGGCGGTCTTACTACGGTGAGTATGAGGACATGGGTAACTGGATAGGCCAGACACTTGGGACACTGTTCCAGACTGAGGATCACAAAGAGGGTGTTGCCAGCTTCCTTGAAAAAAGAGAACCGGTGTTCAAAGGAAAGTAAGGAGCCGGTTTCTTGTTCGGTCTGTTTATCCTGGCCAGCCATATTTGGCTCATTGATCTCAAGGCGCGGCGGGGGTCGTAATGAACTTGCATTACCAGCCCCAGAGTGATCAGCTTCGCGGGTAGTGAAGATCCCTAACAAAACATCGATTCTTGTCATTGTTCCTGTGCTTGTGCTCTGGGGTTGTTCGGAGGAGCCACCCAGGAATACGCCGCGTGCTGAATCACATCCCGAGGAATTCCTGCTGCAGGACATCTCCTGGATCGACCCTTACGCCTACATGGTGGACCTTGAACATCCTGATGCAGTGCAATACATCGCGCACGAGCAGCAATACCTTGCTGAGCAGACTGAACCCTGGCGTCCGAAGCTCAAGGGAATGATGTCGGAGCTGAATGCCCAGCTATCGATAGAAAGAAAAACCACACCGGTCGTTACCGGAAATTTTGAATACCATTCGGAGATCAGGAAAGGCCATCAGTATCCAGTTTACTACCGGCGCCCGAAGGTGTTGCCCGGCGACCAGCAGGTTGTGATTGATCTAAACGAACTCTCCAATGGTGCTGACTACTATGCCCTGGGTGGTTTTAGCATCAGCCCGGATGAACAGACTGTCGCGTTTACGGAAGACAGGACCGGCGATGGAAACCACACATTAAGGCTTCGGGACCTTGACTCTGGCGTGGTGACGACTATCGCTGATGGGTTAGAACCAAACCTTGCATGGAATGGCGACGTTGTTCTCGCCGTTGAGAAAGAGACGAATTCGGTCGTTGAACATATGCCGGATGGGCAAAAAGCCATCCTTTACCGGGAAACCGACCCGGCGTTTTCCCTCAGTGTCAGGACTGCTCGCGATAGAAAAACGGTGGTGATCACGTCTGAATCCCATCGCGCGACAGAGATCCGGGTTCTGTCGCCGGGTGGTGAACTGCAACTGATAGCCCCCAGGCAAGAAGGGCATCGCTATCGACTGATGATCGGTGCTGATCATATGACGGTGCTTAGCAATTATAAGCGACCCGAGTATGCGATTGCATTGATACAAGAGGGCGAGGTTAATCCGAGTGACTGGCAGTTTTTTGAGCTGAACCTGCCGGGTAGTGTTGTTGACTTTGAACGTTTTGATAAGCATCTGCTGGTTCAAGTCAGAAACAGACTCAGGGATGAGCTGGTGCTAATCGAGCCCGTAACGGGATACCAGCAAAGCATCCTTGCCACTGGTGCAGGAGAAAGCTTTCGGCTGATGCAGCCTGACCATGGAGCCGCACCGGGTTTTCAATTCAGGAAACGAAGTCTTATCCAACCCGAACGTCGTTACCGAATGTCTGTTTCTGAAAAAGTAGTCCGCGAAATTGATTCGGATTCGGCGCCGGGGAACTACCTTCGTGACCAATATCGGGTTGAAGAACATTGGTTGTCGGCGCGTGATGGTACCGAAGTACCGGTTACCCTTGTTTATAAGGAAGGCGCGGCCCTGGCATCCCGCCCGCTTTATCTGACTGCATACGGAGCCTATGGGGTTTCTCTTCCAATCGCTTTTGACCCAACTCGATTGCCGCTGCTAAATCGGGGGTTTGTACTTGGGATCGTTCACGTTAGGGGGGGTGGTGACCTTGGTGAAGCCTGGCATTTTTCGGGTCGCCACCTGAACAAAAAAAATACATTCAACGATCTTGTCGATGTCGCCAATAGGCTTGTCGAGTCGGGGATTGGTCACCCTGAAATGTTAGCCGCGCGTGGCGCGTCTGCTGGCGGGACTGTCATCGCTGTGGTCGCTAATGAAGCGCCTGCACTGTTCAAAGTATTGGTTGCCGATGTGCCATTTGTCGATGTCATCACGACTTTACTCGATCCGACATTGCCCTTAACTGAGAGCGATATATTGGAGTGGGGAAATCCGGACGTTCCGGCTGATGCCAGGTATCTGTTTGAATATTCCCCTTATCACCAGGTGCGTGCGCAGGCTTATCCTCACCTGCTCGTGCAGGCGTCGAGAAATGACGGTAGGGTAGGCACGCATGAGGCATTGAAATGGATAGCAAAAATACGCGAACGCACCACAGGTGGCGCGCTGCAGCTGATTGACATTGAGGGTCATAGCGGCCATCTTGGTGCCTCTGACCAATATTTAAGACGCCGCAAACAGGCGCTTGAATACACATTTGTTATACGGGGCCTAGGCCTGGGAGATTAAAAATTGGAGTTAGCCCAACGCGTTCGAATTCCAGTGGTGCAGAGCATCGTCTGGAATGCCTTGAATGATCCGGCTATCCTGAAGGATTGCCTGCCAGGCTGTCAGTCTTTTGATCGGACTGGTGAGAATAGTTTCGAGGTCGTACTGGTTGCAAAGGTGGGACCCGTGAAGGCAACCTTTAAAGGTGAGGTAACACTCAATGATGTTATACCACCGGATTCCTACAGGATCAGCGGTTCAGGAAAAGGTGGCGTTGCGGGTTTTGCAAAAGGAGGTGCAGAAGTGCATCTTGAATCAATTGAGGGTTCTGCAGTAACGTTAATGTCTTATCAGGTGACGGCATCTGTGGGGGGCAAACTGGCGCAGATTGGCTCAAGGTTGGTAACAGGTGCTGCCAGAAAGATGGCGAATGATTTTTTTACCGGTTTTGTGAGATCTCTGTCGGGGGACCCCTTAATGGAGGTTGAAATCGAGACTCTTGTTTTAGATAAAGGTGTTTTAGATAAAGGTGTTTTAGATAAAAGTGTTTTAGATAAAAGTGTCTTAGATAAAGGTGTCTCAGGTAAAGACGCAGATAAGCAGGGCTTACAACCACAACAAGGTTAGTGAATAACCCAATGAGCAGGCAAGGCAAGGAGTCATCATGTCAATCTCGGTACAGTTAAAGGTCAATGGCAAGTCTGTAACACTAGACTGCCCATCGAATACCACGCTGGTGGATCTTATTCGGGAGCGGTTGGAACTGACCGGTACCCATGTCGGTTGTGATACCTCCCAGTGTGGTGCTTGCACGGTGCATCTCAACGGCAGGGCGGTTAAGTCTTGCACAATTCTTGCTGCGCAGTGCGAGGGTGCCCAAGTGACGACGATTGAGGGTTTAGGGGACACAGACAACTTGCATCCAATGCAGGAGGCGTTTCGTGAGTGCCATGGTCTGCAGTGCGGTTTTTGCACACCCGGTATGATTATGTCGGCGGTAGATTTGGTTCATCGTGAGCCCGCTATTAATGAGCAGGTTATCAGGGAGGGACTCGAGGGTAATATCTGTCGCTGTACGGGTTACCACAACATTGTTCTAGCCGTTGAATCCGCCGCTAAAAAGATGAGGAACTAGGTCATGGTCGAGCAGAGTATTGGCAAGTCGGTACTGCGCAAAGAAGACCTGCGTTTTATCACGGGTAATGGCCGCTATACGGGCGACATTGATTTACGCGGTCAGACTTATGGTTACTTTGTTCGTTCACCCTACGCTCATGCGGTAGTTGGGGAGGTTGATACGTCTGAAGCACAGTCCATGCCCGGTGTCGTTGCTGTTCTTACGGGCAAGCAGGTAGCAGAAGATGAGCTTGGTGGCCTGCCTTGTGGCTGGATGATCCATTCGAAAGACGGCAGTGAAATGAAGCAACCGCTGCACCCGGTGATGGCTGCCACAAAAGTAAATTATGCTGGTGAACCCGTGGCTCTGGTGGTGGCTGATAGTTTTGATGAGGCAAAAAATGCAGCTGAATATGTCTCGGTTGATTATGAAGAGCTGCCCGCCGTCGTTTCGACCGCCGCGGCACAAAGTGGTCCGGATATTTATGCGGAAGCCCCGGGGAATACCTGCTACCAGTGGGAATTGGGTGAAAAAGCAGCGACAGACGCGGCAATAGAAGGCGCCGCACATGTCACGCGATACTCACTCACTAATAATCGACTCATCCCTAACGCACTGGAACCAAGAGCGGCTATTGCGGACTTCAACCGCGGCACCGAAGAACTTACGTTGTATACCACCAGCCAGAACCCTCATTTGGCACGGCTTATTCTGACTGCGTTTGTGCAGATCGCACCGGAGCACAAGTTGCGTATCATCGCGCCGGATGTCGGTGGAGGCTTTGGTTCCAAGATCTTTGTCTATTCCGAAGAAACCGCGCTGGCCTGGGCATCAATGAAACTTGGCGTGGCGATCAAGTGGACGGCTGAACGATCTGAATCGTTTTTGGCCGATGCTCATGGCAGGGATCATGTCTCTGAAGCGGAGCTGGCGATGGATGAAGAGGGTAATTTCCTGGCATTGCGTGTCAAAACCACGGCAAACATGGGTGCTTACCTGTCTACTTTTGCATCGGCGGTTCCAACGTATTTGTACGGGACATTGCTGGCCGGGCAGTACAAAACGCCATATATCTACGTTGAGGTAGATTCTGTCTTTACCAATACCGCGCCGGTGGATGCCTATCGAGGTGCAGGCAGACCAGAGGCGACGTTTCTTGTCGAACGAATTGTTGATCTGGCCGCAAAAGAACTCGGTGTCGATCCTGCAGAACTTCGTCGCAAAAATATGATCCAGCCAGCGGATTTTCCCTACCAGACTCCGGTTGCGCTTGAATATGATATCGGTGATTACGAGGCAAGCCTGAACAAGGCGCTGGAAATGGCAGATTATGCGGGCTTTGCCAACCGAAAAGCGGATTCAGAAGCCAATGGAAAGCTTAGGGGTATCGGGCTTAGTTGTTATATAGAAGCCTGTGGTCTAGCACCATCGGCGCTTGCAGGCGCATTGGGTGCTGGCGTTGGTTTGTGGGAGTCAGGTGAAGTTCGGGTGAACCCTACGGGCAGTGTGACCGTCCTGACAGGCACTCACAGCCATGGTCAGGGGCACGAGACAACGTTTGCCCAGTTAGTCGCCAGTCGCTTTGGGATATCGGTCGATGATGTCGAAGTTGTTCACGGTGACACAGGGAAAATGGATTTTGGGTTAGGTACTTATGGTTCAAGGTCGCTCTCTGTCGGCGGTTCAGCACTGTCAGTAGCGGCAGATAAAGTGGTTGAAAAAGGCCGTAAGATCGCGGCGCACCTGCTTGAAGGCGATGTGGATAATATCGATTTCGAGGATGGCGAATTTCGTTTGAAAGAAAGCAATCGATCCAAAACATTTCAGGAAATCGCGTTTGCCGCGTATGTGCCTCACGACTATCCCATCGAGGAGCTTGAGCCTGGTCTAGCAGAGAAAGCTTTCTACGACCCGGTTAACTTCACCTATCCCGCCGGGACACACATTTGTGAAGTCGAAATTGATCCGGAAACCGGCGTCACCGAAATTACGAAGTTCACGGCAGTCGATGACTTTGGCACCATCATCAATCCAATGATTGTTGAAGGGCAGGTGCATGGTGGTGTCGCCCAGGGAATTGGGCAGGCCATGTTTGAGCAGTGTGTCTACGATGAGTCGGGTCAGTTACAAACGGGTTCATTTATGGATTACTGCATGCCTAGAGCGGATGATCTACCCAACTTTACAGTGGGCATGACAACCACGGTGTGTACCCATAACCCAGTGGGCGCAAAAGGCTGCGGTGAGGCAGGTGCAATCGGTTCGCCGCCCGCAATCATCAACGCGATAACGGACGCTGTTGGGGTGCGCGATATTAGTATGCCTGCCACGCCTGAGAAGATATGGCGTGCAATTCAGGAGCAGAGGGCTTAACCATGTACGATTTTAATTACCACAAACCTGATTCCATTGATGAAGCAATCCAATTATTTTTGGGGGCGGAAGACGGCATCTATCTTGCCGGTGGGCATACGCTGTTACCCTCGATGAAACAGCGGTTGGCTGCGCCGACTGATGTCATTGACCTTGCAGGTATTGACGATTTGTCCGGCATTGAGGATGTGGGCGCGGATCTTGAAATCGGGGCGTTGACGGCGCATGACGAGGTAGCGACTTCGTCTGTTGTTCAGTCAGGGATCCCGGCGCTGGCAGAGCTTGCTTCACTCATTGGCGATGCTCAGGTACGTAACCGGGGAACCATAGGTGGATCCGTTTCGAACAGTGATCCCGCGGCAGATTACCCGGCAGGTGTGCTGGGGCTGGGGGCTGAAATAGTCACCAACAAGCGAACAATTGCGGCGGACGATTTCTTTACAGCGATGTTCGAAACGGCATTGGAAGAGGGTGAATTGATCACCAAAATTAAATTCCCAAAACCAGAAGCCGCGGCCTATATAAAGTTCCCAAATCCGGCATCAAGATACGCCACCGTCGGTGTGTTCATTGCCCGAACGGGGTCAGGGGTTCGCGTCGCGATCACCGGCGCAGCGCCAAGTGTTTTTCGTAGCACGGACATGGAAGAGGCGCTCAATAGCGAATTTTCAGTCGAGGCACTCGAGGGCATCACCCTGGATGCTGGTGAAATGAACAGCGATCTTCATGCCACGGCGGAATACCGTGCTCATCTCTGCACTGTGATGGCGAAGCGAGCAGTCCTCAAACTGCTTTGACCGCTTCTGGACTATTGGGCTGCTGCTTCGTTTCGAAGTTTGACCAAATGATTGTAGAAGCGCTCTAGTACTTCGTAAGGTTGGCAGCCGAACACGAACAAATCCCTGCTGGAAAATGTAGGTACGCCAGTAATGCCATCTTCATAAGCCCGGTCCCAGTCCGCTGTAACCTGGGATCCGAATGATCGGGTTTCGATCACTTCACGAGCAGCTTCAACATCAAGTCCTACTGAACCGGTAATATCGAGCAGAGTACCGACATCACTAATTGTTTTGTCTTCTATAAAGTAAGCCTTGAACATGGCGTCGTGAAAAGCTTCTCCACCTTCCTGTGTATCAGCCCACGCGCCCAGTTCCTGGGATACCCTGCTGTTATCCAGTCGGGTTCTTTTGTTGTAAGGCAAACCGGCTTCTGCCATCAAGGTTCGCAGATGATCGCCGGCTGCTTTTGATTCTTCCTTGTTCCGTTTGCGGTAAAGGTCCTTCATGGGGATACCTTCCGGCGGTGTTTCAGGATGCAGCGGAAAGTGAACCCAGCGGGTGACGACGTTCTTTTCCTGCTTTAATTTTTCAATACTGACCGTACTGAGATAGCACCATGGTCATATGTAATCTGAGTATATTTCGATCAGGATGGGTTCAGTAATAACGGTATCTACAGCCATTTTTTATTCCTTATATGTGAGAACTTAGAGATTGGGAAATAGGGAATACTCGTTTCCGTCATCGTTCCGTCATCACTTCACAATAATATTAGGGCAAATCAACGGGATCTGGCCGTGCTGGAACACGACCAGCCCCCTAAACACAACCGACCGAATAGGGGCCAGTTTTGCCTCACAGGAGTGTATCAAAAAGCGCACGATTGATTCAGCAATGGCTTACATTCGCAGATCACTCGCTTTGCGATGATTCCCTTGCCCGGTCGAGCCTGATAGCAACCAAGGGTATCGCAAACCTTTTCGGCCACTAAACCTCGTTTCGGCGGGGGTTTTTTATGACTGGTCTATATCTTCTATTCACCGTCAGGTTCTGCTGATTACTCTAGAGGACACCCCATAAATTTCATATTGACAATGCTCACATTGAGGAGGATGGTGATATTTCTGAAATCAATTAATTCAATTGGCCCTTAACACCGGAGTGCGCCTTGTGAAGAGATACGTTAATTTTCTGGCTCTGATGGTTTTTTTACCAATGTCATATGCAAGCGATGATGATGACGATGCGTCTTCAGCCACTTTGGTAGAACAAGAAGTCATTTATGCCTGTGTCAAATATGACAAGAAAGAAGGTAGTCTGAAGAAAGACTCCCCTTTACGTTATACCGAGCCATTTGAAGATTGCAAAAAGAATGAGGTGAAGGTCAGCTGGAATACCATTGGGCCAGAGGGCCCGGAAGGCCCAGTAGGAGCTGATGGGATTGATGGTGCCGAGGGCGCTCCTGGCGCTAAGGGTGCTCCAGGGGTACCTGGTCAAGACGGTGTTAATGGCGCAAATGGTTTCAACGGACTTGACGGTCAGGATGGCGCAAATGGGATTGATGGTGTTGGCTTTGATGGTCTAGATGGCTCCAGTTGTTCCGTAGCTCAAGTTGGCAGTTCTGCTGTTATCACCTGTGCAGATGGGACATCTGCGGCACTTGCTAGTGCAGGTACTGTAGTAGTTTATCCTGAAGGTATGCTGGGCGAGTCGCCGCCGTTAACTTATCCGACTGGCGCCGTAATAATAGTGGATGCGTTAGGGATAGTGCTTGGAAAAGTAATCGGAGCAGGCAACTCGGCTCAAATCTTGCTGCGCGAGGACCCTGTTCTCTGGGGTATGCTTCACAACCATGCTGCGACTGAGACGATAAAGTTGACGTCAAAAGATTATAACTACCTATTGTTTATGGAAGAGGGTTGTACAGGAACACCGTTTGTAAGCTTTCTGAGGGACAGTAGGTGGCCAGTGGATGCTGGAGTTTTAGGACTATTCGTTAAGGTCGATGGAGCTGAGTTAGAAAACTTGTTATTCAAAAGCCGAATAATGAATGCAGGGATAAGGTTTGACCAGTTCAATGAAGTTGGAGAATGCGAGAATGGCCAATTCGTGCATGAAGCGTACTTGGCTACTGAATACATTCCGGCTCCAGAGATAAGAAATGCAGTTTATCCCTATTTGCTCCATCAACTTCCATGACCTTCGCCAAAGAATCGGCTGAGCACCCAAACAAGCCACTTATTTGGTCTGGCCGCTGCCCAGACGGTTACGGCGCAAGAAGCATTAATCTGGGGTTCTGGCACTTGGGGCAATAAGGTCTGGTCCGAGTATATTCCAATCCAGAAATGAGCCTGAAGGAGAGCGCCGTTAAGCGCTAAGCCGAAGTCGTTCATGGAGTTGTTTAAAGAGCTTATCCCGTGCTGTATTCATCTGTTCAGCCGCTTCATTGTCAGTCATTGCGCAGGCAAATGCATTTAACTTCTTTAGGGTAATACCCGACTTTAGATACTGACTGGGTCGAGGCAGTGATAGTAGCTTTTCAAAAGGCGTCATCATGTCCTTGTAGCGATATTTCTTTTTCTGTTTACCTTTGTCGTCGGTGACGGTGGTCGAGAAATAGCAAGGGCGGTGATAGTTGACGTATCGATAAACCTGATCACGATTCAACGTTAAAAACTCACCGGCATATTGCTGTGGTATGTGCTGGTAACCATAGAGCTTGCGAACAACAGAACCATTTTTACTTTCAACCAAACCATTGTCGTTACTGTGCCTTGCGCGTGATTTTGTGAACTCAATGCGCAGTTTTTCTAACAACTCAGCAACAGAATAATTAATATACTCACCGCCATTATCGGCATGAAAACCCCTTATTTTAAAGGGAAATCTGGCCAGCATCTGCTGCAGAGCCGGTAACATGAACGCCTCGCTAATGCGCGCCAATGTGAAGATAACCTGAAACTGGGTGACCTCACCCACCGCGTTGACATGGTAGATCCCTTTGCGCTTATCCTGATCGCCCTGGTGTACTGAATCGATGCGTATGTAACCTGGCTGTGTTGAATTGCACCGAATATT
>Ga0209667_1000121_pt1 | contig 71780 bp, 70 predicted proteins | sample SaaInlV_165m_DNA_2_FD_184682 | JGI IMG/M metagenome (GOLD analysis project Ga0209667, IMG submission 184682) | Marine microbial communities from expanding oxygen minimum zones in the Saanich Inlet - Saanich Inlet SI037_S3LV_125m_DNA (SPAdes)... | ecosystem: Environmental > Aquatic > Marine >... | reverse complement strand
AGGCCTGTTAAATTCTTACTTGTTTGGACTCGTTGCACAGTCTGGATAGTGCGAGCGGCTTCGAACCGCTAGGTCGAGGGATCGAAGCCCTCCGAGCCCTTTAGATTATTTTATTAAACAAATAATTTACACAATCATTAAATTGAAAATATCATTATTTAAAATTGGAATCATACTAAGTGTAATAGGAATAATTTGGACATCAGTGATATTCGTAAATGGTGAAAAAATTTCAGAAGAATTTACTTTAAAATCACTAGAATCTCACAAAATTCAATTATATTTTGAAGGAGAAGGGGTCGGATACTATAAAATTCTCATGCCTGAATTTCTAAAATATGAAATATTTGCTCAAGTTTTAGATGAAGATGAGAATATTATTTCAGAAAAAAATATAGAGACAAAAATGTCTGTAAGTTACTTTGATTTTAAGAAAGATGAGAAATATACAATAAATGTTGTCAATACGTTAGAGCACCCAATTGAAGTACAAATAGAATTAGGAAATACAAAGGTAAAGGAAATGATTTATTCTGGAATTATGACTTTTGCAGGAGGAATCATGATTGTGATTTTATCATTTGTAAAATTAAGAAATTATAGGATTGAGCATCCTGATGAAAATATAACATGAATGTAGATACATTGTATTGTATGTCCAAAAATTAAAGCAAAATTAAAGACAAGCCAAGTTGTAAAGAAAAGAAAAGCAATTATGGATAATGGAATTAAAATTTTGAGTTTTGTATGTTCTCTATTTTTTAATACTAAAAATCCACCAAGTGCTGCTAAAACTAAACCTAATTCTAATGGTTGATGTGACCATGAAATTAATCCATCAATACCATATACATCATGAGAAACAGAATCTACAAAACCTGCAACTAGTTGAATTGTAGCACCAATTACTACAAGTAAAATTCCAGTTTTTAGAGTTCCATGTACAGACTTTTTTATTAAAAGAAGAATTCCCAAAAAACCAGCGGCTGCAACCAAAGAAACTCCAAAATATACAACCATATGTTGAATACTCCAAAAATATTCAGGTTCATTTACCAAATGATTGACTGCATCCCAAAATCCTCCAGAAACTGAAATGAATGGTCCAAAAACAGCAAGAATAGAAACTAGAGAAACAAGTGTTGTAGTTTGTATAGGAATGGAATTTATCAGATTTGAGACAGGTTTCATTTTAATTTTTTTCAAAAAAAGCACTATTTGAAATATTGTAAATTTTTCAATTTGAAAAATTGAACTTTGTGAGTAATTTTCCTAATTAACTATATTAAAACACAAAATGTACAGAAATTATGAGTCCCGGAATCGGTCTGATGAAAAGAAGATTGGAAAAGGAAAAAGACGCAATTGCACTTGCAATTTCAGGAATTGCAAAAAAATATGATGTGAAACCGGATTCTATCAAAACTCTAGAGACAAAATATCATGATGATGCAGGTGATTGGTATGTTGCATTAGGATGGGATGAGAAAAAGGCAATCATTCAGATGGATTCAGTTTTGGGAATAATTACTGAAATTAAAGAAATTTAATTAAACAATAATATTTTAAAAATAACATGACTAATGCAATAGTTTTAGGTGGTTCTAGAGGTATTGGTAAAGCAATTTCAGATTCTCTCAAATCAATTGAAATTGATGTTTTTACAGCATCAAAAAATGATATAGATACATCAAATTTGGAAAATGTAAAAAAATTTCTAACAAATCATAATCAAACAGATATTTTGATTCTTAACACAGGAGGTCCAGTACCAAAACAATTCTTTGACATTACTGAAAATGATTGGAAATTATATCACAATCAATTATTTTTAGGATTTTGCACAATTTTACAGAATATGAAAATTAATGATGGAGGGTACATATTTTTGATTAGCTCAAATGTGATTAAAGAACCAAATCCAAAATTAATAATGTCATCAGCATATCGTGCAGCATTTAGTGAAGTCTTTAAAATATTAAGTAAGGATTATGCACAAAAAAATATTAGTTGTATTAACATTGCACCAGGTCCAATTAACACAGATAGAACAAAAGAACTAATAGAAAATGTAAAAGAATTTGAAAAATCTTTACCAATGAAGAGATTAGGCGAGCCTGTAGAGATTGGGAATTTTGTAAAAGCAATTATTGAAAATAAGATAAAATATCTATCAGGTGTTACAATTAACTTTGATGGTGCTAATTCAAATTATATATTCTAAAATTAAAAAAAGTGATCTCCAGCAACAGAACCAGATGAGTGAAATATAAAATAATATCCTTCAATGTAGGGATTATCAGATTTGATTGTAACCCAACCATCTTCTTTTAAAAAAATTTTCAACTCATCATCAACTGTTAATCTAAATTCAGAAAATGGTTGAAGTTTGATTTCTTTAGAAATAGTTAGAGAATCTTCTTTTCTATAAAATGTTAATGTAGCTGTTACCTCTTTTGAATAGTTTTTCTTCGGAGATGAGTTAGATATAGTGATTAATGAATTTTTTATGAAAACGGGAGCCCAATGAAATGAACCTGGTTTAGAATCAATTTTTGGATTTCCCATTTTAGCATTAAAACAAATGTTACAAGGTAATTTTGATTTTGAACCTTCAACTCCCACATTTAGACCAAACTTAATTCTAGATGGGATTTTTGAATTTAAAAAGTTAGTAATAACATGTGCAGATGAAACCGAATTTGGATCAAGATTCAAGTCACAAATAATTTTCTTAAATTGAATTTTAATTAATTTTGAATCACCACTTTTTATTGTCATAAAATTATCTAATCTATGAATTTCATGTCCCATATCATCATACAATTCTATTTGTAAATTATAATCTGAAGGTGAGAAATTTGGGTAAATTACTAAATCAGTAAAAAAATTATTTGTTAAGAAAAGAGGCACATAAACGGAAGAATCAAAAAAATCATCATTAATTCTTGACCAAAAATCACTTTCAGAAGTACACGAAGTACAGTCATAATAAGAATGAGTGAAACTTACAGATGGAAAAGAATTTTGCATATTTCCAACTAAAAATCTTGGATAAAATCCTTCAAAATTATGATTTAATGAAATAGAACCAGAATAATTATTAAGAAAATTTTTGAGTTCAGGTATTTGTTCACCTAATTTAATTAATTTAGTTTCATATGGATTAATTATACCAAGATGAAATGAACCTTGAAGTTTTTCTGATTTTAAATTTGTAACAACATAATCAACAACACCATCATGATTCTTGATAGGACCATTTACAAATGACATAAAAGAAACTAAATCATCATTACAGTAAATATCAAAACCAGATTCTGGAACTTTAAATTGTTCATTTTCATTTAGATCTTCAAAATCATTATAGATTCTTCCAATAGTATGAACGCATGTACTAAAATCATTTCCAAAATATTCTAAAATTAAAGCAGGGTAAGGAAATACCATATCTCTAGTAGTATTAAATTCTAGTTCTAATGAACCAAGGAAATTTGATGCAAAATTTATTTCATTAAGTAAAGAATCTAAGTCTATTGAAAATGCTTTTGAAGAATTAATGATTTGTGTTTTTCTTAATAATATTTTTCCATTCTCTGAACGTAATGTTAGAAGAATATTTACTTCAGGAATATTTCTTTTAAGTAACCAATACCCCATAAATAAAATTCGTGAACTAAAATGTTCATTTTTAATTACTGGGAAAATTCCTGAACTACGAAAGATTGGTTTCCTGGAGGATTCTTGAACTTCTCCAAATTCCAGTCTAGAAGAAAGGTGTTTGTAATAGCTTTTCAATAAATAAACATGATTTTTCTTGATTAAAATAGATTATTATTTTTTAAATTCTACATTTGGTGTGTCAGGTTGACCAGCAATAGCAATCAATCCACCATCACGTAATTGTTGAAGTAATTGCATTACTTCTTTTTCTACTTGTTTTCTTTGTAATCCTGTCTGTTGAGCAAAGACTTCTACAAGTTCTGTTACTTTACGTTGTCCATTACAGGACTTCCAAAAATCAACAATTGCTTGATTTACCATAAATCCTTGTTCATGTTCATTTGCTAATACCATAGAACCATCCTCTTGCTGAACTAATTTTCCAACACCTTGAGGTAATGCAGTTTCATAATTAATCGGTGCAGGAGTATTCATAGCAGCACCCATATTTTTTATTTTCATTTTTCCTTCTTCAGTCATTTTATCCATTGACCAAGCTGGTTCCCACACAATGTCTATTTTGACATTATTTACTCCTGGAACTTTTTTAGCAAATCTAGTTGCATCTTCAACTAGAGTTTCATGAAGAGGGCAGCCCTGTGTAGTCATGGTCATTTTGATATTAACATCATTATTTTCTGTAACATCAATTCCATAGATTAATCCCATTTCTACAATGTTTAAAGGAACTTCAGGATCCATGCATTGTTTAAGAGAATCTTCAATTGCTTGTGCAGAAACAGTACTCATATTGTTAAACAGAATTTAAAAAACAATAAAAACTTTCTATTAATTAGCTTTGAATAATTTTGGAATAGATTCCTCATAAGGTGCAGTAGCCACACCTTTTTCAGTAATAATTCCGGAAATTAATTCAGGTGGAGTCATATCAAATGCGGGATTTATGACGTTAATATCATCAGGGGCAGTCTTTTTATCTCCTATTCCAGTTACTTCACTTCCTTTGCGCATTTCTATAATTACATCTCCAGATTTAGTTTCAAGATCAATTGTAGATAATGGGGCTGCAACATAAAATGGAATTCCATGTTGTTTGGCCATAGTTGCTACTTGATAGGTTCCAATTTTGTTAAAAACATGACCTGTCTTTACAATTCTATCAGCACCTACAACTACTTTGTTAACCAATCCGTTTGCCATGCTATAACCTACAGCAGTATCAGGAATCAAACTAACATCAAAACCATCGTGTTTTAGCTCAAAAGCTGTTAAGCGTGAACCTTGTTGAATGGGTCTAGTTTCAGTAGCTATTACTTTAATATTTTTTCCACTCTCTCTAGTTGCTCTAATTACACCTAATGCAGTTCCATATGCAACGGTAGCTAAAGCACCTGCATTACAATGAGTCATTATAGTATCATTATTTTCAAAAAGAACGGAACCATTTTTCCCCATAATTTTGTTAATTTCAATATCTTCATCAGCAATTTTTTTGGCTTTAGAAATAACTAATTCTTTAATTTGTTCTATAGAATCACCTAATTTGGCAACATTCATAATTTTATCTAATCCCCAACCCAAATTTACTGCAGTAGGTCTAGTTGCAAAAAGAATTTGCCTTGCCTTTTCTAAATCTGACAATAATTCAGCTTTAGTTGAAGATCGACTTTGTATTACTGCTAATGCTAATCCAAAAGCACCAGATACACCAATTGCAGGAGCTCCTCTTACTACCAAAGTTCTAATGGCATCTGCAACTTGATTAAAATCATCATATTCTACAAAAACAAGTTCGTTAGGTAGTTTGGTTTGATCAATCATCACGACTTTATTATTTTTCCATTCGACTGTTCTTAAAGAGGATTGATTATTAGTTTCCATAGTTATAATATTTGAAAGAGAATTATCCATATTTAAAGACAAGAAAAAAAATCTTTTGTAAACGTTATTACCTATCAAAAATGGGTTCAATTAATGCTAAATTTACAACGAATGAAAGAAATTGACACATCTGAAATGTATAAAGTGTATGACGATTGGCCAAAAATTGCAGAAGAATCTTTTGATGCAGATTTAGAACAATTAGAATACAAAAATGTAGATAATATTGTTTTTGCAGGTATGGGAGGTTCTGGTTCAATCGGAGACATATTTACTTCAATCCTATCTAAAACAGAATTACATTCAACAACAGTTAAAGGCTATTTACTTCCAAATACAATAAATAAAAATTCATTAGTTGTAATAAGTAGTGTTTCTGGAAATACTACAGAAGTTCACAATATTTTACAAAGTGCAAATAAAAAAAAAATTAGGGTAGTGTGTTTTTCTTCAGGGGGGATAATTGAAAAATATTGTAAAAAAAATCATATCACACATAAACAAATTGATAAAATTCATTCTCCAAGAGCATCATTTACAAAATTTTTGTACTCAATTTTAAAAATATTACAACCAAATATTCCAATTAGAAATGATAATGTTTCAGAAAGTATTAAAGAATTAAAAAAATTAGGAAGTAAAATTAATTCAAAAAATATTAACAATGAAAATCAATCATTAACCATAGCTGAATGGATTACAGATATTCCATTAATTTACTATCCATGGGGTTTACAAGCTGCAGCAATACGTTTTAAAAATTCACTTCAAGAAAATGCAAAAACACATGCAATAGCAGAAGATGTGTTAGAAGCATCACATAATGGAATTGTGTCTTGGGAAAGAAAATCTAAAATTAAACCAATTTTAATTCAAGGAAAGGATGACTATATTAAAACAAAAGAGCGATGGAATATTTTCAAAGAATATTTTAATAAAAATAATATAGAATTTAAAGAAATTTATACAAAAGGGGATAATATTTTATCCAAATTGACATATCTGATATATTTATCAGATTATTGTTCAATTTATAGAAGTGTTTTATCTAATATTGATCCTTCACCTGTATCATCTATTGATTTTATTAAAAAAAAAATACAATAAGAAAATATCTTGTAATTTAAATATCAATATTGAATTTAAGAAATATGAATTTTGCAATAGGGATTCCGGCATTTAATGAGGAGAAAAATATTGCTTCATTAATTATCCAATTGAAAAAAAAATGTGAATTAATAATAATATGTAATGATGGTTCAACAGATAATACAAGTAAAATTGCAGAAGAATTAGGAGTAATAGTCATCAATCATGAGAAAAACTTGGGATATGGTGCTGCAATTAAATCTATTTTTAATAAAGCTAAAGAAATGGAAGTAGAATGTTTAGTAACTTTTGATGCAGACGGACAACATAGAATTGAAGATATATCAAAAACAATTCAACCAATTAAAGAAAAAAAAGCAGATATTGTGATAGGATCACGATTTTTGGAAAGCAAAGTAGTTATTCCAAAATATAGAAAAATTGGAATAAAAGTAATTACTAATTTAACAAATTCTCTAACAGGCGAAAAAATTTCTGATTCTCAAAGTGGATTTAGAGCATACAATAATTATGCATTAAATTCTATTATTCTTTCAGATTCAGGAATGGGAATATCAACAGAAATTTTAATCAAGGCATCTAAAAAAGAGATGAAAATTATCGAAGTGCCAATTATTGTTAATTATGAAGGAAATACATCTACTCATAATCCAATTTCACATGCATCCTCAGTTATTCTAAGTACAGTAAAATTTGTTGCAATACAACGTCCATTAACATTTTATGGAATTCCAGGTATCATTTTTCTATTAATTGGACTATTTTTTATTGGATGGACTGTTCAACTTTATGTAGAAGATGGAGGAATAATTACTAATATTACAATTATCGGGATAGGTTGTGTACTTGTAGGTATAATTTTGTTAGTTACTGCAACAATTCTTTATTCAATAATAATACTAATCAAAGAAAAATAAATTTTAAACATATTCCAATTAGAATAAAATATCTTTTATTTTTTTATGTCATACACAAATGAAAAGTCATCTATTGATTACAATAAATTTAAAAAATATTGAGAATTATAATATTAAAAAAATTAAGTTATTTTGAAAAAATCTGAGTTTTATTTTTCATTATGTATATTTTTCTTTCAGAATCATTTATAGAAAAATCATCAACAAGTTCAAAATATTCTGAAAATACGTTTTCAAAATTTTCTTGGGAATAATTTTCATATACATCTAATCGTGTAGAAAGTAATCGTTGAACTTGAGAATCAGATTTAGGAACAAATTCTATTACTAAAATATTACAAAGTTTTGATAAAAAAGAACCAATTTTATTAAAAGGTAAGTTATTTGAAATTGCGAGATGATGTATTAATGCTAAAGCAAATACAGCATCAGTAGGACCTCTAGATATGAAAGATTTTCGTTCTTTATTTTCCCATCCAATTCCAGGACTAGGATTTGTAAGATCAAGTACCAATGGTAAAATCAAAGTTTCTTTCATTTCTTTAAGTTTTAAATAATTTTGTTCAATAGCAGCAGGATCTATATCAAATGAAATTGTTGGTATTTTTTTATCACTTGCTATTCTACTAAATGTTCCATCATTACCACCAAGATCCCAAACTTCTTGAGGTTTGTATTTATCAACAAAACTAGATAAAATTTTTTTTTTTTGAATAAATGCAGTATCAGAATAATTTGTATCAGAATAATAATTTGCCCATTCAGTATCTTGAGGTTTCCATGAAAGTTTTTTAATTGTAGAATGTAGATTGTCAATTAATCCAATTAAAGACAATTTTTTCATATGGGGTTTTTTAAATTCTTTGTCTGATTCATGTTTTTTTTGACTTTTTGCATGTAAATGAATATGAGACATTAAACCAAAAGAAGTCTTTGTTGAAAATGGAAGCAATTTACTTGTAAGATCTAATGGTAATCCATTCAGAAAAATTGGCAGCAATTGATTGAATCTAATATCTTGATTTGCCATTAATGAAAGAGGAGCCAAGAAATGTTGGCAAAATTGTTGATAGGGTCTCCAAATATCACCATCTTCATAAATTTCAAAGGATAATGAATCTATTAGAATTGGTTTTCCATCTAAAAATTGAATGTTATATGATGTTCCATCTTTTAATGTCATACCAAATTCTAATGCTGTTTTTTGTATTTCCAGTGTACACAATGCTGAATCTTTTAGTTGTGAAAAAGACCATTCATATGGATATGAGATAAAATTAATTTTTTTAGGTTTAATAATTTTATAACACAAATTTGGTTCTGGTGAATTTATTTCTATTTCATCATGAGGAATCAAAAAAAAATTTTCTACTAACGAATCATACAATCCTGAATTCATTAATTTATCATATTGATTTTTGTATGAATTGTTAATTTGTCGAAATAATTCATGATTTTGTTCAAATAAAAATCCACTTGGATCACGAAAAGAACTAGGTTCTTTTTGAGTAAAATCATTCATTAGATTTGGAAAAAACTGAACCTAATTTCTGTTTTATTCGTTCCCAGTAAATTTTAGCTGCAACTCCTAATCCCAGTAAAGCACCAAGAAGTGCCTGTAAAATTACACTTCCACTACTGACATCAATATAATTTGAAATAGATATTAGAGATGTAAAATCCATGTTTGTAAAATTAAGTGAAAATCACATGTTTTTTAATCTATCTAAATTATTTTGACTGAATTTAATTAGATAATTCATTCGTAATTTCGATTAATTTGTATTGATTTTCTTTTTCATCGATATAGAAATTCCTATCAGGTAAAATTTCAAGATCATTTGAAAGATAATTTTTGAAAATTATTCTAAATGAATTAACAGGAGTGATTCCATCATAAATAATTTTTTTATCATCTGGAAAATAATAATAATTAATGTTTCTAAGTTTATCTTTATCTGTAGAATCATTATTTTTTAGAGCAAAAATACTATCTGGCGGTCCATGATCAGACTGAATAATTATAATTGCATTTTCAGAAGAAAGTATTTCTACAATTTCTTTAATCATCAAATTGGTAAATTGTAATTGATCTAAATAGAGTTCTTTTTCATTAATAATATCATTTGATGAAAATTGTAATGATTCAACCATTGTAGGATTACCCAAATGATCAAAAATATAGGGAGGATGCGGTAACAATAAATGAGCAAAAACAAAAATAGGTTTTTCTATATCAGTCCCAATTATTGGAATTTGTTTTAAAGCACATAATATTCGTTCTCTATGATCTGAATCAAAAAATTTTGCATAAAATAGTTTCATAATACTTGTTTCTGCAATACTGATTAAAAATTCAGAAGAGGTGAAATAATTTTGATTACAAAAATTGAAGTCTGCTTCTGAAATTTGTCTTGTTGGACCCCATCCAGAATCAAAATTTATTGTAACATAACCAAATTCATTCAATGTTTTCATAACTCTATTTTTATCAATCATTTTATGTGCAGAAATAACATCAAATGAAGAATTTTTTTCATCTAATAGATTATTTACATAATCAAAATTTAGAGATGATGATAATGATAGATATGTAGTATGATAATTACTAAAACTAGGATCACTATTCTGAAAACCTTTAGCTTTCAAAAAATCAACAAAATTAGAATTATCATAATTAAAATGACGATCTAATGTATATGCATCGCCATATGCATCAAGAATCAAGTAATAGATATCAGGATTTTGTTTAATCAAGGTATTCTCATTAATTATAGAATTTATTTCTACATCTTCAGAAAAAGTAGTGTTTACTAAAATATTAGATGACGAAATTATTAATAAGATTACACTTATTGAAGTGACAATTTTATTAATATTATCTAATTTATTATTTGTTTTAAAAATAAAAATTATTGGAATAATAAAAAATATTATAAAAGGAATTAAAACAAATCGATGATTAAGATAAGTATCTGAATAAAATCCAGACAAGAGATTGTAAAAATGTCCATAAAAGAAAAACAGTATAATTCCAAGTGAAAGTACTAAAGAGGTTTTGTATGGTTTTTTAAAAATGAAAAATAAGATTAAATGACTAACAGAAATAGCTAAAATGCTAATACCAATAGAATAAAAAAAATCTTGTATAGGTATTATTCCTAGATTATAAGAATAAAGAGAAACAATTGGGAAAAAACCAAAAAAGAAAGGATGAATGAAAATAAGATTAAATTTAGTCAATAAATGTGAGTAAAGAATACAGGTTATAACTATTTGATGAATAAATTTGTAATTCTATAAATGAAATATTACATTTAGAAATTTTTAATTCATACTAAATAAGAAAATATCTAGTTTAACTTTATGTCTTAACATATTGTTATTTTGTACAATATTCAGACATAATTTTTTGTACAATTCGAGTAGTACCTTTACCATCAAAAAGTTTTTTACTATTTTTATGTAATATTCTTCTAGCATTATAATCATGTAATACTGTTTGAATAGTTTTAGTAAGTATATTTTTTGATATATTTTTTCCATATCCCAAATTAATTACAGTATTTTTTTGTTGTAAAATATTTGCAGCTTCTTTTTCATGAGGATCACCATATACAATGATTGTAGGTATTCCTATTGTGAGAAGTTCTGTAGAAGTTACACCAGCAGCAGAGATAACAAGTTGATAATTTTTCATCAAACTAGACATATTTTTCACATCACGATATATTTTTAGATTTTTTAGTGATTTAGATTTTTCTTGTTTTAATTCTTTCCAACATTCAAATTTTGGACCTAATACTATAGAAATAGAAAAATTTTCATTAATTTTTTGAAGAATATTAATTATTTTTGGACCTATACATCTTGAATCAGATCCTCCTCTAAGTAATAATATCTTAGAAATAGACTTTTGAACAGTATAATTATTTGATTGTTTTTGAAATTTTGGATCTACGATACAATATTTTAAATCATAATATGTTTTTTTAGCTTTATGTTGTTTTGGTCCAAATAATGAATGAAAAGATTGATCAAAAAATTTTAAATTTTTTGAAGAATAATCTATAGCAATTAATAATTTAGAAATTTTTTGGATTTCTATAAAATAGGTTTTTGGGAAATGTAAAAATTTCTCTAAAATATCAAGTATGAAAATATCTGGATTTATTTTTTTAATTAACAATATTTCATCTCCTTCTATTTCATTTGTAATATGACAAATTCCAATTTTTCTAAAAAAATTTTTAAAATTTTTTGAGGTTAAAAAATGAATTTTACATCCATTTTTTTTCAATTCTTTTGCTAATGCAATACTACGAAAAATATGCCCCATTCCTATCTTTGCACTACCATCAGTTCTAATCAATACTATAGGAGTGGATTTTTTCATATTTTCTGTATTACTTGAATTTATTATAATTTTGTGTCAGATAATGAATAATGTTTTTAAATACTTTAGAATGGATGAAAATGTAATTTGCAGATAAACAAAAACATAGTGTATTTGTCATCTAGATTAGATTTTATCAAATTTAATTTAAAAAGAGGAAAAGGTCACTTATTGCAATATATTATTGATAGAATTAGATGGAATTTATATCCTAGAATTCGTCATGTTAGTTCTTTTCCAACACATGTGGATTTGGAACTATCTAGTGCATGTAATTTGAATTGTCCTATGTGTTATACAACAACTGATGAATTTAAAAAAAATGTAAATAGAATGTTAATGGAAGAAAAATTATTTAAAAAAATTATTGATGAATGTTCAAGCCATAAATCCCATTTTTCAATTAGGTTAAGTTGGAGAGGAGAATCATTTATGCATCCTAAAATTTTTGAGTTAATAAAATATGCAAAAGATAAAGGGATAAAAGAAGTTTCAACATTAACTCATGGTGGTTTTCTTGATCCTGAAAAATTTGAAAAATTGATAGATTTAGGTTTAGATTGGTTAACAATTTCATTTGATGGAGTTGGAGAAGAATATGAAAAGATAAGAGCTCCATTAAAGTATGAGGATGCTGTAAATAAAATCAAAAAATATCATGAGATAAAACAAAGACGTAATTCAGTTAAACCCATAATTAAAATTCAAGGAATTTGGCCATCAGTACAAAAAAATACGGATGAATTTTTCAAAGTGTTTTCCCCAATTACGGATCAAGTAATTACATCTCCATTACTAGATTTCCTGAGACTTGATACAAACAGAGAATATATAGAAGATTTTACATGTCCAGTACTTTACCAACGTCTTTCAGTAGGTTCTGATGGACGAGTATTACTATGCTTTAATGATGAAATGGGATCAATGACTATGGGTGATGCAAATAAAGAAAAAATTGAAGATATTTGGAAAGGAAAGAAATTACAAAAGGCAAGACAAATACATCTAAAACATTTAGGTGTAGAAAAATTAGAACCATGTAAATATTGTATGTATCCAAGGAAAACAGAAACTGAAAAGAAAAAAGTTTCTGGAAAAACAATTAATGTAAATAATTATACTAATAGAACTCAAACTGTTGGAAAATAGTATTAAGAAGATAGAAACCAAAATCTTTTATCACAAACAAATTGAATATTCTCATGCATGATGTTAAATTATTAGATACTATAGTTGGTAATAGATATCCATGTTATATTGTTGCAGAAATAGGTGGTGCATTTACAAATTTTCAAGAAGCTAAAAGATTGATTGATTCAGGACTTGAAATTGGAGTAGATGCAATTAAATTTCAAACTTTGGAAGCAGATACAATTACAATCAAAGATAATTACTTTGGATTTGAAGCAACAGGTAATGTTAGACAATATGATGTTTTTAAGCATTTTGAGTTATCAAAAGAACTACAAAAACAAATTGTAGAATATTCAAGGAGTAAAAAAATCCCTATTTTTTCTGCTCCAAGTCATATTAATGATTTAGAAATTATGAAAGAGATGGACCTAGATATTTATAAAATTGGTTCAGACCTTGCATGTCATGTACCTTTATTAAAAAAAGTTGCAAAACTTGGAAAACCAATCATTTTATCAACTGGGATGTGTAATTTGGATGAAGTACGAATTTCAGTTAATGCAATTAGAGATCAAGGAAACGAAGAGATAATTCTAATGCATTGTGTATCAAATTATCCATCAAACATAGAAGAATTAAATTTAAAATCCATTAATACAATGAAAAATGAATTTAACATACCAGTAGGATTTTCAGATCACACAATTGGAATTAATACAACAGTAGCTGCAGCAAATATGGGTGCAAATATTGTTGAAAGACATTTGAGAGATCCAAGAAATGCTCCAGGTCCAGATGACATACATTCATTATTAAAAGAAGATTTTCAAAAAATGATCAATAATATCAAAGATATTGAAAAAGCAACAGGTACCGGAGTAAAAATTCCTACAGAATCAGAAAAGAAAAATCTTTCCACAAATAGAGTAAGTGTAATTGCAATGAAAGAAATTTTAAAAGGAGAACAAATTTCTGAAGACATGATAGATATAAGACGTCCAGGTACTGGTATATCCCCGGTAGAATTTCAAAAAATAATTGGTATGAAATCAAATAGAATAATTAAATTCGAAGAGCCACTTTCTTGGGAAATGCTTGAGTGAAAGAATATTTTGAAAATTTATATCATTATATCATAAATTAGATAAAATGAAAGTTGTAATACATCAACCACAATTTTTTCCTTATCCAGGATTTTTTCATAAATTAAGTTTGGCGGATAAATATGTAATTTTAGATAATACTCAATATGATAAAAGATACACAAATAGAAATAAAATATCTGCAAATTCAAAGCCAATTTGGTTAACAGTTCCAATTAATAAAAAACATAAATTCAGTCCAAATAATCAAGTTGAAATTAATAATGAAATAAAATGGCAAAATGATCACTGGAAAAAAATTTATCATTCATACAAAAATACAAAGTTTTTTGATAAATATAGTAAATATTTGAAAGATATATTTTCCAAAGAATGGGCTTTATTATTAGAATTAAATTTTGAAACAATGAAAAAAACATTAGAATGGTTAGACATTAAAGTTGAAATTATCAAAGAATCAGATTTAAAGATAAATTCTACAAGTACACAAAGACTGGTAGACATTTGTAAACAAGTAGATGCTGATACATATATTTCAGGTAGAGGATTACCAAATAAAAAATACATGGAAGAAAGTTTATTTAAAAATGAAGACATAAAATTAGAATTTCAGGATTATTCTTCAATAACATATGAACAAAAAAATGTTGAATCATTTATACCTGATCTTTCAATATTAGATTTATTATTCAATTGTGGTGAAGATAGCCTAGAATTAATTCAAAATTCAAACAAAAGCTAATATGAAATAGATATAATTTTTCATTATTGAAAAATAAACCCAAATATTCTAACTTTGATATTATCATAACTGGAGGAGATGGATTTGTTGGTAGTCATTTATGTGAATTTTTAATTAAAGAGGGAGCAAATGTTACTGCATTAATTAGGAGAAATTCAGCTGGAACTTTTAAAAACATAGATTCGTTTAAAGATAAATTAAAAATTAAATGGGGAGATGCAAGTGATCTTTCAATTGTTCTTGAAGCATGTAAAAACAAAGATATTATTTTTCATCTTGCAGCACAAAGTCACGTAGGACATTCAATTTACAATCCATATGAAACAGTTTTGGATAATACACTCTCAACATTAAATGTGTTAGAAGCTACAAGAAAATATGACATTAAGAGACTTGTTCATGCAGGAAGTTCAGAAATTTATGGAGATCCTTCTAATGTCCCAATTAATGAGAGTAATGAATTAAAACCACGCAGTCCTTACGCTGCTGCAAAAGCAGGTTCTGAACATTTACTTCAATCATATTATTATACATATAATCTTCCAATAGTAAATTCAAGATTTTTCAACATATATGGTCCAAAACAAGGTTTAGATCAAGCTATTCCAAAATTCATTCTTCAAGCTCTAAATAATAAAAAAATTACAATTTATGGAACAGGGAATCAAACAAGAGATTATACTTTTGTAAGTGATGCAGTTAAAGGATACGCATCATTAGGTACAACACCTAAGATTGAAGGTCAAACAATTAATTTTGGTACAGGTAATGAAATCAAAATTAAGGAATTGGCTTCATTGATATTAAAATTAACCAAAAGCAAGTCTAAGTTAATTTTTGATAAAAAATTACGAACTGGGGAGACACCAAGATTGTTATGTGATCCTAAATATGCAAATAAAATGTTGAAATGGAAACCCACAATGTCTTTAGAAAAAGGATTAATTGAAACCGTTGAATTTTTCAAAGATAAAAAAGAATTGGTTTCAAATTTACCCTATATGCTTTGAAAATTCATCCATCATTTGTTCAATTTTTTTTTTAATATTAATTTGCTTAGGAATCCATGGAACAAAATTTTTTATTTTATTAGAAAACATTAAGGGTGAATTTGGAAGTGTGTATGAATTTTCAGATGAAGTTAATTTCAAGTTTATCTGAAAATTTTTCATTGCGTGTTGTTCTATAATTTTTGAAATTTCTAACACTGAATAATTTTTTTCTGAAGATACATTGAATACATTTGAAGAAAAAGGTTTGTTTAGTAATAATTTAAGTAATTCAATCAAATCATCAATATACATACAATCAAGTTTTTGTAATCCATTTCCATGTAAAGTGATCTGTTTTTTAGAAAAAGTTAGATTGATAAATTTTTCAATAACACCAAGATTTCCCAAATTTAGAAAAGGACCAAATCCATAAATGTTAGATAATCGCAGTATAACATAATTTAAAGCAGAATTTTCTAATAGTTTTTCCTGTTCCAACCGTAATTTTCCATAAAATGTTTCAGGATTTGGTAAAATATTTTCATCAACAAATGAAACATCAGGATAAATAAAAGAAGAAGAAAATAAAATAAAATTAAGATTGTATTTATTTAAAATATCTAATATAATTTTGAAATCAGAAATATTGATTTTTTTAAATTTTTCGGGATTAAGAATACAGTCCATAACACCTCCTGTGTTTAATGTATAAAATACAAAATTAGATTGTTTTGCATATTCATCTAAAATGATTTTATTTGTACAATCACCAATAACAAAATTCACTTCAGGAAATTTATTTTTTAATTTTTGAAAATTTTTTCCATGATCAATTGCAATAATATTATGAGAATCATAAAATGCATCAATTATTGAAGAACCAATATAGCCAGTTCCAAGAATCAGAATGGATTTTTTTGAATCAATCACTGATAGTTATTTTTAGATTATATTAAAAAATGTTAAAAATATTGTAAGGATATTCTTTAAAAAATAAGACATAATAACTAAATAGTCTCCCATAAATTGAATTTACAATATGAATTTTAAAAATGAAAAATTATTAGTTATTGCACCACATGCAGATGATGAAGTTTTGGGATGTGGAGGATTAATATCAAAAGTAAAAAAGGAAGGTGGGAAAGTCCATGTTTTGATTTTTAACGTAGGTGCTGTTATGAAAGAAGATTCTGATAAAGCAACTAAGCAATGGAAAAAAGAAACTAGCGAAGCAATGAAATTTCTTAAAGTTGATTCATTTGAAACAATTTTTGATTCTGCATCAGACAATAGATATTTGGATGCAAAGCCTCTACATTCACTAATTCAGATTATTGAAAGAGAAAGTAAAGTATCACTGGAAAAAATAAAACCTACAATAGTTGCAATGCCCACAAATCATTCACATCATCAAGATCATGTCAGAGTGTTTGAAGCATGTATTGCTGCATTAAGACCATCTAGACCTCCATCACCAAAAATGGTTATTTCGTATGAAGCTCCTGAACATAGTAAGTGGTCAGTTTCAGGAGTATTTGAACCAAATTTCTATATTAATATTGAAAAATATTTGAAGAAAAAAACTGATGCATTTTACAAATACAAATCACAAGTTAAAGTTGGAGTTCGTGATGAAAATTCCATTCGTTCACAGGCAACATATAGAGGACGAGATGTAGGTCTAAAATTCTGTGAAGCTTATTTTGCTCATAGAATTTTAACATAATGAAATAATTAATTTTTTTGTGTAGTAATTTTATCAATATGATCATCAGCTAATACTTCTATAATTGAAAAATTCTTTTTAAGAAAAGAATGCATTTTGGATTCAGATATTTCAACATCAATTAGATTACCACCATAAAAAAATTCATCTTTAATTTTTGTATTAAAATCTACCCAATCAAACTTTGATGAATTTTTCTTCAATAAATCAATATAATTTGCAATAATTGATGAATCAACATTTGTATCTATTGCTTTTAAGATTAAAGATGGTAAATCATCTAAATTTTGAATTTTGTAAATAAATGGTAAAATAGAATAGTTTAATGAAGAAAAAGTAATAGTGGGTTTTCCATAAAAAGATGCTTCAAAACCAGAAGAACCTGCAATAGTTATCACTAATGAACATTTTTCGTAAATAGATTTGTTAGAAACATCAGGATGTAAAATTTCAACATTCGGAATTTTCATTAATTCTTTATAGTTAGAGATACTTCTCCAATCTCTAGTTACCTGTGCAGGATGTTCTTTAACATATAATTTGAAATTAATTGGTAATGATTTTGAGATTGTCTTAATTACTTCTATTTGATTTGTAAAAAATGGTGCTGTAATCAACGTAGCTCGTTCAATTTCAATATGTAGTGGAAAATATACAAAAGGATGAGTAATAGGAATTATTTTTTTTAAGGTTTTATCAATAAAGGATTTTCTATATTTTGTTTTAAGATAAGAATTCAGATAATAAAAAAAAACTTTCAATCTAGTTCGTCCATAATAATTATAATGTGTATCAAGATTTTTTTGATCCGAATGTAGGAAATATTCTATAGTAGAACGAATTATACTTGACTTATCAGTTCCAGGTTTTATAACTTTATTTTTAATTTGATTTGAAAGATCAAATTCAGACAATTGCTTTTGAAGATCTTTAAAGTTAGTCTTTGATTTATCAGATATGTCATGTTTAACATCTAGTTTCCCGGGATCTTGTGTAATTATACAACTCTTTCCAAAAGTTGAAAGGTTTAACATTAAAACATGAATTCCAATATTTTTACACATTTGATAAAATATTTCTAAATGATGAAATCCAGGAAGTTTTGTTAAGAAAAAATCGGGTTTAATTTCATTTATTACTAATTCAAAAAAGCGACATTCTTGTTCAACAATATTTAAAATTTCATCATATGTAAAAGTATGAAAATTATAATACAAAAAAATTCTTTCATTTAAAACTAATTTCCATAAATTAATATCATATTTTTCTTCAAATTTTTTAAGATATTCTAAATCAGGCTTTTTTGATTGTTTTTTAATATGATCATGAAAAAACCACATTTTTTTGAAATTAATTATGTTTTGATTCTCAAAAAATTTTTTTGGTCTTTCAGATACATCAACAATAGCGTATAATTCGCAATCAAATTTTTTTTGTAATGCATAAGATAGACAGAGATGTGTATAATCATTGCCAAACCAAAAAAGAAGTTTATTTTTCAATATTTTTCAATACAATAAAGTCATGATTTAAGTTTTCAAGAATTTCAGGAAATTTAATAAATATTAATAAATTTAGAAAATCATGATTGGAACCATAATTCAAGCTAGAATGGGGTCTAGCAGACTACCAGGAAAGGTTATGAAAATTGTTGATAATAAAAATCCCATGATAAGTTATGTAATTGATCAAGTAAAAAATTCCAAAAAAATTGAAAAAATTATTGTAGCTACAAGTAATTTACATGAAGATGATGAAATTGAGAAATTTGTTAAGTCTCAAAACGTTTTATGTTATAGAGGGAATTCAAAAGATGTTTTAGATAGATATTATAATTGTGCAAAAAAATTTGGGTTAAAATCAATTGTAAGGATTTCTGGAGATTGTCCTCTAATCGAACCTCAAATTATTGATAAAGTAATTGAGAAATTTATTTTGGAAGACTATGACTATGTTTCAAATAATAATCCCCGTTCATTCCCATATGGAATGGATTTAGAAGTTTTTTCTTTTAATGTATTAGAATCTGTTTTCAATAATGCAAAACTTCCATCTGAAAGAGAACATGTTACTCCATATATTTACAATAATCCTAAAAAATTTAAAATTGGGAAATTACAAAATGATGTAAATTATTCAAATATTAGATTAACGGTAGACAGGGAATTAGATTTTAAATTAATTCAAATGGTAATTTCAAAGATAAATAAAAAACCAATATTATTAGGAGATATAATAAATTTGTATAATAATGAAAGAAAAATTTTTGAAATAAATCAAAAATATGTCACTGATGAGGGATATCTTAAATCATTAAAAGAAGATTCAGAATTTATGAAGCAAAAATTTTTAACATAAGATTTTTAATTATAAAAATTACTATGACAAAACCAAACATATTATTAATTTTGATAGATTCTTTTAATGTAAGAAAATTTCAAAGTAAAGATAAAACTTCAAAAACTCCAAATATTGAAAAATTGATTAAAAATGGGACAATATTTACACAAGCAACAAGTTGTGCTGATGCAACTTTATTATCTACCACAGGATTATTTACTTCAAAATTTCCTTTTAAAACAGGTATTCGTTCACCAAATAAAAATAAACTAAATGAGAACATCAAAACAAATCTTGAAATCCTTCAAGAGAACGGATATAATTTGTATTCTTTTAGACCCACTCTTCAAGAAAATGATGATTTGTTTCCTAAATTTACTAATGAAGATGCTCTTTATGATGTTTTTAAGAATTTATCTGACGGTTTAGGAAATCAAGTAATAGGATCTCTTAAAAATATGAAAGAACCGTGGTTTTTTTTTGTACACCCACATGATCTACATCAACCAATTATTGTAACTAAAGAATTCAATAATAAAAAATATGGAAGTAATAATTATGAAAAACAAATTTCAGCGGTGGATTTTTGGTTAGGGAAAATTTTTGAAAAAGTTAATTTCACAAACACTTTAGTAATTCTTTCAGCTGATCATGGTTCATTTGTAAAGACACCCATAAAAAATACAAAATTATCAATAGAAGCAGATGGAAAATCTCAATTAATGTTATCAAAAATTTCTAATAAAATGCCTTCATTTGTGGAGCCATTAAAGAAAAAATTATTTTTTTATTTAGAGAATGAAAAAAAGAAAAAACGAGAAGAAATTGTAAATAGTATGAATTTATCACCAAATGATAAACGTAATTTATTGGCAGGTAGATTTACAAAAAATCATACATTATATGATGATCAAATACGTATACCACTAGTAATATCCGGGATTGGGATTAAAAAAGGCAAAGCAATTACACAACAAGTAAGGAATATTGATATTTTCCCAACAATTTTTGATTTGATTTCAATTTCAAATACTAATGACTATGATGGAATTAGTTTAAAACCATTGTTGGATGATAGAAAAATTGAAGAAAATCCAATATTCTTAGAAAGTAACCCATTAGTAGAAATTAATTCAAACGATGTAATAGGAATTCGTACATCTGAATACAAATTTTTCAGAGATAAATTAGATTCCACTAAAAGAAAATATCTTTTTGATCTAAAAAATGATCCATTAGAAAATGAGAATATATCTTCAAATTCAGAAGAGATTATAAAAAATATGGAAATTGTATTAAGTAAAATTACAAAAAAATTTTTTGTTAATAAAAAATTTTAAGCATGGAAAAAATTTAGACAATAAAATAACCCACGTTCATAAACATTAGGCATACGTTTAAACATTAAATGAGAACCAATTTCTGCATTATTCCAATGTGCAAATTTTGGACCTTGTAGTAATCTTTTAAGTAATTTAGGATCTGTTTGAATTCGTAAAAACTTTGAGATTGGAAGATTATTTGTAAACATAATTTCATATCCTGTACCATTTGAAGACATTACCAAGAATTGTTGTTCTGGAAGATCAATAATGATTTTAGTATCTGAAGAAAAATTCAATTGGTTTCTTATTTGTTCGAATCTTTCATATGATTTTGAGATAAGACTTTCAATCTCTTTTAAAGTAGGCATACTATCATATTCATAATCATATTTGTATTTTGACAAAATTGAAGAAACATATTCTTTCTTTTCGTCCAAATTTATAGAAGTGTAGGGTTTAGATATTTTTCCTGTTGTAATATTAAATGATGATTTAGAATTTAAAATAATACATTTATTTTTTTCATGATTAATATTTTGGGAATTATTAAAATAATTAGTAGCTTCTTCTAATTCAGGAGTAGCTTTCTTCCATGTCAAAGCATGATTTTTTCCAGAAAGTACGTATCGTCCAGCAAAAGGCATGAAATATTTTGATGAAAATAAATTCACATAAGATTCTCCTCGTGATAAAAAAGAAAGAATGATTTCATTCTGAGATTTTGTTAATTCTTTTGAATTTAATTCAAAACATTGAGGATATGCAGTAGCTGAGCTATAACCTAAAAGTAAAAAATCAATTTCCCCATATTCTTTTTTAATAATTGAAGCAGATGTCTCTCCTAACTCAAAAGGACAATCATTTGTGTTTACAATTACTTCATCATTGTTATCAATAACACACATAGAATCAATAGATGTTGAACCAAAAGTTTGTTCAGCTAAACCACACCCAAAATATTTCTTGCAAATTTCAGGATTGCAATTATCAGCAGCAAGAATTCTAATATGTAAATTATTTTTTAGGTGGATTCTTTCATTATGATTTAATTCTATTACTGAAAACCCTAATCTTTGAATTTGATCTTTAAGATATTTAAAATGAAAATTATGGATTAAAATTGGAATTTTACGATCTAATTGTTCAAGAGTTTTTACACTACAATGATCAGGATGAATATGACTAATGTAAATATAATCAATATCTTCAAAATCTTTTGAATTAAAATCATAAGGAGGGTAATGTGCCCAAGAGCCATAAAATTCTCCATCTATAAACCAAGGATCAGTTAAAATTTTTGTTCCATTATCTTCAATTATGACTGATGCAGAAGTATGAAATGTTATTTGCATAAAGTAAATCTATGTAGGTTAATTATAAATTAAATTTAATTTATCATAATTGAAAATAATTTACTCTAAAATATTTTTTTCAATATCACGTATAAGAAGAAATGATTCAGCGTTTTTAAATCCACAGACAGACCCCCATTTTTTTGAAATTACATCTATAGCTTCAGTTGAACGTGGATGTGGGAATTTTTGTATTTCATTTTTATATGCTTCTAAAGCTTTCTTTTTTACAGATATTTCTTTTGTAATATCAACAAAAACATTTGGAGAATAAGTTGATGGGAAATTCCATTCTGTGGATGATGGAACTTCATAAGAAAAAACTTTTCTAATCAATGAATTTTTTTTTGGTCTTGTTGCAGTCAATGTTGCATTAAAACATATGTTATGATCAATGTTTATGTCATTTGAATTATGTGTAAAAACTATTTCAGGTTTAAAAATATTAATTTGTTTTTCTATAGATTTTGTAACTTGTAAATTAGATATTAAATCCATTTCATTGTCAGGGAAATCTAGAAATTCAATTTGTGTTACACCTAATATTTTTGCAGCTTTTTTTGAATCATTTTGTAATTCGGAAATTTGTTTTTTTATGGTTGGTTTGAATTCGTTTTTTAGAGTATAATTAAAATTATTTTTATAATCAATATTTCTTCTAGAACTAATTCCTGTCGCCATAATAACTATTTTTACATTATGACCTAACTTTGAATATTTTTTTATTGTACCACCCATTCCAAGAACTTCATCATCTGGATGTGCAGCTATTACTAAGATATTCATTCAATTAAACCTCTAAATGACAATGTATTTCCTTTCAAGGTTGACGATTTAAATATAATTTTTTTCTTACCGATTTTAATATAGGCGTTAGGGTATGGATCACCTAACATTCGAATAAAATTGTAAAGAAATTCTTTAGAATGATTTAGATTTTGTAATTCACTTTGATTGGGTAATCGTCTTTTATACATTGAAGATCTTCCTTTTTGTGCTGATTTTTTAAATTTACCAGAAATAATCTTTTTTATCATGTCATAATCATTTTTTTCCATTCTTTCAAAAATTTCATCAATATTTCCTTCTAATGAAAGATTCTTTTTCATTAAAATATCTCCTCCATCAATATAATTATTCATTAAAAATGCAGTTGTTTTTGTTTTTTTGATTCCACGAATTATTTGATTTTGTAATGGACTACCACCACGAAATTTTGGTAAATCAGATTCATGAAAACAAATACAATTAAAATTTTCAACTATTTTTGGTGGAACTATCCATGACCAATCAGGGAAAAAAATGAATTTGGGGTTTATTTTCTTGATTTTAGAGTATGAAAGAGATTTACTAGTTTTGATTAAATGAAAATTATTTTTTTTTGAAAGTCTTTTGTAAAGTTGTAACGCAAATGGCCTATATGCGCATATAACATAATCTACAGACATAGAATTTTAATCACATTTTTATGAATTTTAATTATTCTATTTATGATCTTCCTGTAAATTGATATTTTCCATAATATGGAGGTGAATCAGGGGTAATATTTCTAAATATATAGCAAAATATTTTATCGATAAAGTCATTTTTGAAACAAGAATCAGTTTTTGTTGTTTCAGTAATTATTGCATTGTTGAGATTTGTATTTTTAAAATAGGATAAATTGATTTCAGATCCATTCAAATTGACATTTTTCATATTAGAATTATGAAAATCTGTTTGGAAAATTAATGAATTTTCAAAATTTACATTAGAAAGATCAGAAAATGCAAATTCAGCATTTTTAAGATTTGTGTTTGAAAGATCAGCAGAAACTAGAATAGTAGAATGCATGTAAGATTTTGAAAGATCAGAGCCGGAGAGATCTGCTCCAGTTAAATTTGCATTATAAAAATTAACATTAGATAAATCAGTATATGAAAAATTTACATTAGAAAGATTTGCTTGAGTAACATTTGCTCCAAGAATTTTGACTCTTTTTAGATTTGCACCTTCAAGATTTGCAAATCTTAAATCAGCTCCAAAAAGATTTGCATCAATTAAGATGGCATTTTGTAGGTGTGCTTTTTCAAAATTTGCTCCATAAAAAATTGAGCTAGTAAAATCAATTCCTTTAAGATTTGCTCCTGAAAAATCAGAGCCTGAAAGATCTTTGTATGATAAATCTTGATAGGATAAATCTGCACCATGAAAATTTAATCCAATCAAATCTTTTTGTGAAAGATCTATATCAGATTGAACAAAATAATCATTTTCTGTTAATTTAGTATCAAAATCAGAGTTTGAAAAATCAGTTAATTCTATATTTGCTTTATCAAGTTTGGCTCCATTAAATAATGTACCATTTAATATTGTATTAAAAAATATTGCACCATCAAGATTTGCTTCTCTAAGATCAGCATTTTGTAAATTAGTATTTGTGAAATTTACATTGATTAGATTTGCTTGAATAAAATTTGTTTTTGTGAGATCCATTCCAGATAAATTAATTTGATGAAGGTTAGATCCCCTCATATTAGAACCAGTTAGTTTTGATCCTTCAAAATTCACATATGCTAAATTTGTAAAAGAAAGATCAGATCCAGAAAAATCTGTATTTATTAGTGATTTACCATAAAGATATGCACCACAAAAATTAGATTTTGATAAATCAGCACCATTTAGATTTGCATTTAAAAGATTTGTTTTATACACATATGCATTTCTTAAATTTGCATTTGATAGATCAGCTCCTTCCAAATTAGCATTTCGTAGATATGCACCAGCTAATTCTGCATTTCTCAGATTCGAGTAGGATAAATCGGCACCCTCAAAAATTGTGCCATACATCTTACTATTTTCAAGATTAGAATAAGAAAGATCTGCTTCAGTAAAATCTAATCCTGAAAAATTTAAGTCGTCTGGGATGTTTGATTTAGTAGATTCAATGATAGATTGAGAGTATACTTTTTCCAGAAAACCATTATCAATTAATATAGTAGCAAATGCAAAAATAAAGAAAAGAATAAAAAAAATATTAAATTTTTTGATAATCACTACTGAAAATTTCATAATATCCTTATTAAAACTATTTTTATAAAAATATATTCATTAAAAAAATTAATCTAGAATTTTTGCAGTAGAAAAATAACTTTTTACAGTACTTATTAATTTGATAAATATGATTAAAGGAAAAATAATTAAACTTAGAGCATTAGAAGAATCAGATCTTTCAAAGCTTAAAGATTTAAGAAATGATTTTAAAACTAGAGCTCACACTAGAGAATTTAGATTATTAAACATGATTAATCAAGTTAATTGGTTTGAATCATTATTTTTAGAAAATCCTCCAAAAAATATAATGTTTGGAATTTTAAATAATAAAAATAGGTTAATTGGAATATGTGGATTAACATACATTGATTGGAAAAATAGAAATGCTGAAATTTCAATAATAGTTGATGAGTTAAAACAAAAATTGGAAAAAGAATCATTAGAAGCAATCAAAATTATTTCATCTTATGGGTTTGATGAATTAGGTTTACATAGAATTTGGGCAGAAATTTTTGAAATTGCACCAGAAAGGATAAAACTTTTTGAAAAAATGAATTTTATAAAAGAAGGAAATCTAAGAGATAAGTTATGGAGAAATAAAAAATGGTATGATTCATTAATTTTTGCAAAATTAACAGATGGAAAACAAAATGAAAAAAATAAAACTTTTTGATCCAATTATTGATCAATTTGAGGAAAAAACAATAACAAAAATACTTCATAGTGGTTTTTGGGCATCGGGTACAGGTGCTGGTCAAGTATTAAAATTTGAAAATGAATTTAAAAAATATTTAAAAACAAAAAATTGTGTTGCAGTAAACAGTGGAACAGCAGCACTTCATTTAGCATTATCAGAAATCGACATAAAGGGAAAAGAGATTATTCTTCCATCTTTATCATTTGTTAGTACTGCTAATGCTGTATTATATAATAAAGGAATTCCAATTTTTGTTGATGTTGATAAAAAAACACTTTGTATAGATCCAAAAGAAATTAAGAAAAAAATATCAAAAAAAACTAAAGTCATCATCCCAGTACATTTTGGAGGTATGCCAGCAAAAATAGATAAAATAAAAAAAATTGGAAAAGAAAATAATTGTATCATTATAGAAGATGTAGCACATGCATGTGGATCTATTTTTAAGAAAAAACGAATTGGCACTCATGGGGATATGTGCTGTTTTAGTTTTCATCCTGTTAAAAATTTAGCAATGCCATCTGGAGGATTAATCACTATTAATACACGAGATCATTTACAACGAAAAAAATCTTTACTTGAAAAAAGGTGGTGCGGGATATCAAATAGAAAGGGAACAAATTATGATGTAAAACAAATTGGATGGAATTATTACATGAATGAATTTTCTGCAGGAATTGGGTTGATACAATTAAAAAAATTAGACAGATTAAATAGGATTCGAAAAAATATAGCAAAGCGCTATTTTAAAGAAATATCAATTCCTGAAAAGATGGAATACTCCGAAAATTGTGTTTATCATTTTTTTTGGATTCTAGTAAATAACAGAGATGAGTTTAGGAAAAAATTTTCTAAAGCAGGAATAGAAACTGGAATACATTATCAACCAATTCACAAAATGTCATTATATAATATTAAAACAAAATTACCAATTACTGAAGAAATTTCTAAAAAAATTATCACACTACCAACACATCCTAATCTAAAAAAATATGATGTTGATAAAATAATTAAATTAGCTAATTCTATTGGAAAATAAATTCTGTGATAACATGTTAATTAAAAAAATGAAATTGAAAAAAATTGAAAAAAAAGATTTATTGATTTTATTATATTGGAGAAATAAAGAAGGAATAAGAGATTTCAATAATCAATATATGCTATTAAATTTAGAATTACAAAAAAAATGGTTTATGAATATTAAAAAAAGTAATGAAAGAAAAATGTTCCTAATCATTTATGATGATAAACCTGTAGGAGTATGTGGATTAATCAATATGGATAAAAAAAATCATAATGCAGAAATTGCAATAATAGTTGGTGAGGATAGACTTCATGGGAAAGGAATTGGCACAAATGCATTAAAAAAACTTTTGAAAATAGGATTTGAAAAATTTAATTTGCATAGAATTAGTGCAGAAGTTTTTGAGTTTAACAATATTTCTCAAAAATTTTTTGAGGCATTAAATTTTAAATATGAATTTACAGAGAAAGATAAATTATGGAGAAGAGGTAGATGGTGGAATGTTATTACTTATTCAATTCTATATGATGAGTATAAATAATTTATTTACAATCTTTAGGAAAAATTCCATTATCAATATTAAAGGATTTTTTTGCTAATTTACCATCAATTTGATCAAGAAATCTTGCATCAGCACCACGTTTTACATTTCCTGGTCGAAGGATTTCAAAATTTATACCCAATTTGAAAACATCACCTTTTTCAATTTTTGTAATTGCGTGAATAGATCTTACAGCAAATTTTCGTAATTCCTTTTCTTCCTTCAGAATAATTTTTTTTTCTATCCCATATGTTTTTTCAGCATTTCTAATATTTGAAATCATATTTTTTAGTTCAGAAGGATTTAATGCAAAAAAATGATCTGGGCCATCATCAGATTTATCCAAAGTAAAATGTTTTTCAATTATTGTAGCACCCAATCCATATGAGATTAGAGGGGCCAAGAAGGGATCTATACTATGATCAGATAATCCAATTGACAAATTATATCTTTTTTTTAATTCTGGAATCACTGAAAGATTTAAAGAGTTTTGTGGTGCAGGATATTTAGCTGTACATTGCATAATTCCAATTTGTTTTGAACCAAATTTTTTTAATATTGAAACAGCATAATCAATTTCATCAACATTACTTGCACCAGTTGAAATTAATACAGGTTTTTTTGTTTTTGCAATAAATTTCAATAGCGGTAAATGATTTAGCTCATATGAAGCAATTTTATGAAGATGTACATATGGATCAACTGCTTTTGCATCTTTAATAGAAAATGGTGTAGACATGAAAATGATTTTCTTTTTTTTACAATAATTACTTAAAATTTTTAGAAATTTGTAGGGCATTGAAAATTCATCAAAAATTTCATTAATAGATTTTGTAATTCCAGATTTTGATAGATAATTACTTCGTCCTGCATTAGTGACATAGACATTTTTAGATGAGTATACTTGGAATTTTATTGCATCTGCTCCACTTTTAGCTGCAACATCAATCAACTTTTTAGCTTTTATAAGATCTAATTTTTCATTTTTAGATTTCCAATTAGAACCGGCCTCAGCTATAATGAAAACATGTTTTTGATTATCAAAAGCAATTTTCGTATAAATCACCAAATTATAACAATTTTTCTTTTAGTAGAGAAGAAGATAAAACAAGTTTTTTGAGTTCATCAGGCGATATTTTGGGTGCATTATTGGAGGAATATGATTCTTGATTAATCATTTTTTTGGCATTTTGATAGTTTTTGACTACATTTTCAGGTGAGAATGAAGGGAAAAATGGATTTGCTAAAAGATACATTTCATCTAATTCCCAAGAATATCGCATTTCATCAGAATTAATCAAAACTTCATGCAGTTTTTCTCCTGGTCGTATTCCAATTATTTCTTCTTTGGATGGATTAATAATTTCATCTAGTGCAGTTTTTAAATCCATTATATCATATGCTCTTAATTTAGGTACAAAGACTTCTGAACCTTTACCTAAAATACTTGCTTTTAAAATAAAATCTAAAGCTTCATCCATAGTAATATTGAATCGAGTCATAGTTTTATCAGTGATTGTCACTGTTGAAGAATTTTTTATTTGTTCAATGAATTTTGGTATAACAGAACCACTACTGCCCATTACATTTCCGTATCTGAGTGCAATGAATTTGGTAGGGTGTTTTGCAGGATTTGAATAATGTTTAGCTGTAACAAAAAGTTTTTCCATAAGTAATTTTGTTGCACCATAGGTATTCAAAGGAGATACAGCTTTATCAGTTCCAACACAAATTGCTCTATCTACTTGATTAGAAAGACAAGCATCAATAACATTTTGAGAGCCAACAACATTTGTTTGAATAGCTTCAAATGGATTATGTTCTACTACTGGAACATGCTTAAGTGCAGCAGCATGAAAAACAATATCAACTCCTTCCACAGCTCTAGATAATCGTGGTAAATCTCTCACATCACCTATTAGAAATTTTACTCTAGAATCACCAATATTTGAAGACATTTCAATTTGTTTATGCTCATTACGACTAAAAATTCGAATTTCTGAAACAGATAATTTTAAAAGTTTTTTTGTGAGAGCCTGACCTAGAGAACCAGTTCCACCTGTAATTAAGACGCTTTTTCCATCAAACATAAACTGACAGAAAATTGATTTCTAAAAAACCTTCTTAAATTATTAGTGATTTTGTTTAAAATAATCTAGAGTTTTTTTAGATGCAAACCCTAAATTACTCAAATATTGTTTAACACAGTCATTTCCTTTTTGAATTAAGTCAGATTTTACGTTGGAATCGTTAAAAATTTGAGGCACGATAGTTTCAAAATTATTGTCATTTAAGAGCATACATAATTTAGAACGAGTTAATGTAGTTGTACCCAAATCATAATCATTTTCATAAAAAATAATGGGTTTTCCTAAAATTTGTGCTTCTAATGCAATTGTGGATATACCAAAAACAATAACCAATTCAGAATTTCTCATTAATTCAAGAACATTAGAGTTATTTTTAATTTGCACAGATGGTAATTTTGTTATTCTTTCTGGAAGTTGATGTTCATCCATAAATGGATGAGTTTTAATTATAATTTTTTTACCTTGTTGAGCAAGAATCGAACAAATATGAAAAATTGAATTTTCATATTGTTCTAAATATTTAATTAAATAACCTTTTACATCAATTTTCCTAGGAGCAGTTGTTGTTAACAAAACATATTTTTCAGATGAATTTTCAGAATCTAAATATTTATCAAATCCAGGATATCCAACGATTTCAATCTTAGAATCAGAAACAATATTTGAAAGATAGTTTTTAGTGATTCCTCCCCAACCTAAAATTTTATCACTTTTTATTGGAACAATTCCTGAAAAAATATTATGATCTAATGCATTAGGATCATCTAAAAATATTCCATGTTGAAGAAGACATATTTCAACGTTAAATTTTTTTCCTAATGTTAAAAAGATTTGTTCATTAAATCCATTTTCAGATAATAAAATAATTTTGTCAATGGTTTGATTTTCAAAAATTTGAGTAGCAATTAAAAATTCTAATAAAGATGATTCTATTCTTTTTTCACATAATTCAAGAAAAGAAGGTTTAATGATTTCCCAAATTGAAAAACCATCAATTTGAAAAAAATCTCTAAATAGTATATTATGAGATTTAATATTATTCAAAATATCTGAATTTATTTTTGAAATTAATTTATTATCAATATTTTTTTCATTAATATAATTAAAAGAATCTATGCAGTTAGAGTTTCTGAAAATTTGGAAAGATTTAGGATTATAATATAGAGGTCGACGTCGGTTATGAATAATTAAATTTAATTGGTATTTTTTTGATTCTACAAATAATGATTCATAGCGTTTTAAATCAAATTCAACAAATAAAATATTTTTATAAGAATTTTCAAGGCTTTTTGATGAAAGAAAATGAGATAAATTTTCAGAAAAATTTTTAATTTTATCAAATTTTGTTCGTGATAAATTAAAATTTAAAAATGGAGTTTTAATTTTAATATCATCATATAAAAAAAATGGATTATGTTCAGAAATTTTTGAAACATGTTCTATTCCTAAATGTTCAACTATATTTGATAAAATTCCAGAAGTGTGTAAAATAGAATTTGGAAATTTAGAAAGAATTCTTTGTATTTCTAAAAATTTTTTAATGAATGGTAAAATAAAATAATGAAATTCAACTGTAAAGAGATCTCCAAGATTTAAATTTTCATAAGTAATAAAATTTGAAATTATTTTTTCCTTTGACCATTTTGATAAATTTTTTGCAATACAATTAATTTTTTCTAAATCAGAATCAAAAAGAAATTTCTCTGATTGTATGTGAGGGGTTTCTGTTTTTTTAAAATATTGATGAGATTCATAATCAAAAGAAATAATTTTAGAATTTTTTGGAATTAAGTTAGAAATTTTAGATAATACAGAAGACTCAATTAAAAATAAATTTTTTGTAGTTGAATTACTCAAGATTATTTCTCATTTTTTATAATTTCTAATTCTTTTATTACAATTTTTTGCTCTTTTGTACTAATACTAGTATACAAAGGTAAAGAAAGAATTTGATCGTATAATAGATTAGAATTTTTTAAATTATCATGAGTTCTTATATTTTTAAAAATTGAAAATTTATGTAGAGGTTTGTAGTGTACAGAAGTTTGAATTCCACGTTTTAATAATTTTTTAAAAACAGAATTTCTATCCATCCCAAATTTTTCATTGTTAATTTTTACAATATAGAGATGACATGAATTTTCGTCAATATTCAAAATATTTTGTGGTTCAATACCTTCAATATCTAAAAGTTTTTCATTATAATATTTTACAGCATTTCTTCGATTTTGATTAATTTTTTTAATACGATTTAGTTGTTTAATACCTAAAACTGCTCGGATTTCATCCATTCTATAATTATATCCAGCTTCAGATATATCATAATCCCATGGATAGCCTTTAGCATATCTTTCTTGTAATGTTTTTGTAATTCCATGATTTCGTGAACTTGTAATATAATTTGAAATTTCTTTTGATTTTGAAATAACCATTCCTCCTTCTAATGTAGTTATATTTTTTGTAGGATAGAAACTAAAACATCCTATATGTCCAAATGTTCCTACATGTTTATTTTTATAGAAACTTCCTAGTGCATGAGCACAATCTTCAACAACATAAAGATTATTTTTTTTGGCGATTTCCATTATTTTATTCATGTTACAAGGATTTCCTGCAAAATGAACTGGTATAATGGCACGGGTTTTTTTTGTAATATTTTTTTTAATTGAATCTATATTGATATTAAAATCATCTAAATTTACATCTGCCATTACAGGTATTGCTCCAGTCATCAACACTGCATTTGCGGTTGCTACAAAAGTCAAATCAGGAACAATTACTTGATCATCTTTTCCAATTCCTAATGCCTTTAAAGAAAGATGTAATGCAGCTGTTGCACTTGAAACACCTACAGAATAATTTGATTTGGTATATTTAGAAAATGAATATTCAAATTTGGAAAGATTTGGTCCGTTTGTTAATAAACCAGAATCCAAGGTCTGACTAACTAATTTTTTATCATCATCAGTAATATTTGGTATAAAAAATGGTACCCTAATCTTGGAGTTTTTAAAAATATTTTTTGTCGATTTCATTTTTTTCACTTTAATTATCTTGTAACCTCTTCATATATCAAAAATAGATCATTAACCATTCTATCAGAATTACCAACAGTTTGCACCATATTAAATCCTGATTCTCCTAATTTTTTACATCTAAATGGATCTTTTAATAATTCAAGAATAGCCTCAGATAATTTTTCAGCATTAGATGGTTCAACTAATAAAGAATTTTCGTTATGAGTTACTGTAAATGGGATACCATGAGCAGTAGTGCTTATTACAGCCTTTTTGTGTGCAAATCCTTCTAGAGGAGTAAGGGGAGACAGTTCCCATCGTGAAGGCAAAACCAAAAATTCACATTCTTTATAGGCAGAAATTACATATTCCCTTAATGGTTTTTTAATTACCGAAATATTTTTTGAAAGATTTAATTTTGTAATTATTTCTTCCATTTTAGATTCATATCCAAAATCAACCCCCATAATCACAATTTTCAATCCATTTAGAAGAGGATTGTTTCTAATAAGATTAATTGCTTCTAAAAGAGTATCAATACCTTTTACTTTATGGAATCGTCCTAAAAATAGAATAAATTTATCATCAATCATATATTTTTGACGAAAATTTACACTTGAAGTATTTACTTCATTCAAATCAATACCATTTTTTACAATTGAAATTTTTGATTCATTACAAAAAGATAAAAATATTTTTTTTTCATAATCATTTGCAACAATAACTTTACTGGCTTGATTAATTATAAAATTGAGCATTGGTTTTTGTAATTCTATCAAAATTTTTTTTTTAAATGAAGATTTTTTTAAATCAGGATGAGTTGTAAGGCCACCTTGATCTGAAATTACTAAAGGAATTTTTTTCCTTTTAGATACAATAGCAGCAATAAAAGATTGAAAACTACGAATTCCCACTGTATGAATAATATCATTATTATCATTCATCATTTGTTTATACATTCCAGGATTTATAAAAAAAAGAAATGCTGAAAACCACACATGAGATCTTTTAATGAAAAAATTACCTATTTTTTCTTGTCTTGGTAATTTTTTATTAAAAGTAGTTGTATTTGCAAAATCAAGATCAGTGGTGTAAATGGTTAAAGCATGACCATCATTTGAAAGTTTTTTTGCAATATGAATACAAAGGAACATTATTCCCCCAAATTGGGTTGCAGGCAATGAAGCTGGACATGTAAGTGCTATTTTCATTTTTTATCATTTTTTTGAGAGTATTTACTTGTAGTTAAATTAACACAAATGGATTGGCACAAATACAAAATATGATTTCCTATGAACTAATATATGAAAATTTTTGAATTGATATAGATGAGTAAAATGAATATTTTTTTCCAAATATTAACAAAATCTATCTTCAAACCAAGAATAATTATGGATTTAATGGAAGAGAGATCGCAAATTCAAGAAGACGAAAATCATAAAAATCATGAATACAAGAATGATTTTCATTCTATTGAAGAATTTTTAAAAAAATCTTATCAAAACTTGGACTTTAATCAATTTAATCAAGAATTAATTCAACTAGAATCCCACATAAAAAATAAATTTGAAGAATTAGAATTGGAAAAATATCCTTCAAAGAGAAAACCATATCCAGTAGATTATTCTATCAATTTAGACTCAAGAAAATTTTTGTATTACATAGTCAGAATACTAAAACCAGAAAATATTGTTGAAACAGGTGTTGCTTATGGAACAAGTAGTGCATATATTTTAAAAGCATTACAAGATAATGGTAGTGGAACATTACATTCCATAGATTCTGTTTTTAGACCATGGCAAAGTGAAGAGATGATTGGAGCAATAATTCCTGAAAATTTAAAGAGTAAGTGGAATTTAGTTTTAGGGAAATCTAGTAATGAATTACAAAATCTTTTTGATACACTGGATGTAAATATTTTTATTCATGATAGTTTACATACTTACAAAAATATGAAATTTGAATTTAATATTGCTTTAGAAAAAATTAATGAAAATGGATTAATTATATCAGATGATGTATTAGGAAATGATGCATTTTATGATTTTACTAAGGAAAAAAATCTCAAAAATTATTTGATTAAAGTTGAAGAAGATGTAGGATTAGGAATTATTTACAAATCATAATTTTTTTGCATAAAGAAATCCAATATTTGAAAATAAGGATTTAGTTTCAATCTTGAAATTTTGATCAACAAGAATTTTCTTTAATTCAATTAATAATTGAGGATTTGAATCTGCCATATGATATTCAATAATAATTTTATCAATTTTTTCAAAATATGATAAAGGGAGATTTTTTATAATTTCATATTCTGCACCCTCACAATCAAGTTTAAGAAAATTACAATGTTCTATTTTATTGTCATCAAAAATTTTTTTTAAAGAAATTGAGTCCACCATCAAATTTTGAGATGATTGTGAAAACATACTATGACCTGATTCATCATTATTGATGAATAATTTTATAGGATCATCAGAATTTGAAACGGCAAGATTAAAAATTTTAACTTGTTCTAAATTATTGGATTTTATGTTTTCTAATAACAACTCATAGTTATCTTTCATAGGTTCAAAAGAATAAATCAAACCTTTTGTGCAAAATTGGGATGCATATAATGTGAATAATCCAATATGTGCACCAATATCTAAAACTATATCATTTTGATTAATTTGAAAACCTGATTTTTTGTATTCTTCAATTAACCAGACATGAATTAATGCCATTAAATCAGTAGATTGTTTTCGCAGTTTGATAATTTTTTTACTTCGTGTTTTAAAAATAATGAAATCTTTACGTATTAAATTGTAATAAGATAATGGAAAAATGAACCAATTTTCAAATACTGTCTTTGATTTCTTTAAAATCGAAAGTTTCTCTATTAATCTACTCAATTAAAGAAAATTTAGTATTGATATTAATAAATCACAAGGAATTTTTTTAAGACGAAGTATAATTTTAGATTACATGAAGATATTGATTACAGGAGGAGCAGGTTTTGTTGGAAGTCATTTAGCAGAGTTTTTGTTAAAAAAACATCATAAAATCACTATAATTACAAAAAAGAATACAAAAAATATTGAAAAAATTAGGAATCAAGTACATATTGAAAAAATAGATGTAACAAATTTTACAAAATTAAAGAAATTTCTAATTAAAAACAAGCCAGATGTGATAGTTCATTTAGCAGGAAATACATCACACTCAAAATCATTTGAAAAACCTCTTAATGATCTTAATTCAAATACTAAATCTACACTAAATATTCTTGAAATTATAAGAGGGCATCTACCAGATTGTAAATTTATTTTGGGAAGTACATTTGTAGTTATTGGAAAGCCGTTAAAACTTCCTGTGAATGAACATACTCCATGTAATCCTACAACACTGTATGGAGTAAACAGATTATCTAGTGAGTATTATACTAAAATTTACAACAAAGTATATGGTTTAGATACAAATATTTTTAGAATAACCAACTCGTTTGGTCCTAAAGAACAAGTTATTCCAAACAAAAATGCAATAAATTATTTAATCTATAAAGCATTTAAAAATGAAAATATTACAATCTACAATAATGGGAAATTTTTTAGAGATTTAATTTATATTTCTGATGTAGTGAGTGCAATAAATAAAATTATTAAAAAAGGAAAACCAGGAGAGTTATATTGGATTTCATCAAATAAGAAAACATGGTTTTATCAAATAGGGGAATTATTAGAAAAAGTAACAGATGCTAAAACAAAATACATCAAACCACCAAAATATACTAAAAAAGTAGATGTTGGAAATTTTGTGGTTAATAATTCAAAGATAAAATCATTAGGTTGGAAACCAAAAATAACAGTTGAAAATGGTATCAATCAAACAATAAATTATTTTAAAGAAAATAATATGTAAAAAAATTATGATTAATTCTGAAAATATTTTTCAAATGAAGTAAATTGAAAATTTGAGAGTAGGTAGTCCATTTTATCAAATACCTTTGATAGATTATGATATGTGATGAAACTATCTTTTAGAGAAAGTTTGATTTTAGGCATGTATTCGGGTGTTAATTCCCAAGAATGGATATAAAAAACTCCAGGGATTCTTTGTTTTTCATATTTATGAATTGCATTTTTTATTGTACTAAATGGCAATGTTCTAAGATAAAATCCTCCACCGGCTGGAATAGTTTTTCCTAAAAATTTTGTTACCATTAATGGAAATTCAGTTATTTTTGCATCAGAATGTTCATGATCTAAAGAATCACTAGAGATTTTGTAAGGTTTTGTAGAAGCATAAGGATTTCCATACATAGTAGATTTAGCTGGAACAATACTACTATCATAAAGATAATCATGTTTTTCAAGAAGATCTATTGCCCAAGAAGATTTTTCATTTAATGAAAATGTTGGAGCACGAAATCCTTTACTTTTATTATTAGTTAATATGGCAAATTCTTCTAATTCTTTTGAAAATTTTTCTTTAAAACCATCAGAATCTAATCTTGAATGATACATTGTATGAAAAGCAATTTCATGACCATTACCTAAAATTTTATCTAAAATATCTGGAAACTTTTCAAGAATTTCACCAACCATAAAAAATGTAGCAGATGTTTCACATTTACGTAGTAGTTCTAAAATTTTATCTAATCCATTTACAACTTTAAATAATTTTTTTTCATTTGTTAATACATTTTGAATTAATTGTGGATGAAACCATTCTTCAAAATCAATTCCTAGTATATTCAACATATTAAAAAAAATAAATTAGTTAATAACCCTTAAGAAAATCTAGTGATCAATTTTTTTGATCACTCGTGCAGGATTGCCTGCAACAACACAATAATCAGGAATATCTTGAGAAACAACACTACCAGCTCCAACAATTGAATTTTTACCAATTGTTACACCTGAAATAATTATACATCCAACACTAATTACTGCACCATTTTTGATAGTTACTGGTTTCATAGTTCTTGGATATCCGTGATTTTTCAAAAATTCATTTGTTGTAGGATTTACATGAGCAAAAATCATGGAATTTGAACTAATAGTGACATTATCCTCAATAGTAATTAATTCAGGATGCATTAAATCAATGAAAACATAAGGGGAAAAATGACAGTTTTTTCCAATTTTTACACCTCGATAGCGTTGTAATTGTATTACAAAATTTGGAAGAGGTGACGAATAAGCTATTGAATGTAATATCCAACTTTTTAAAAATTTGAAACGAAGTTTTAATCGTCCAAATATTCCTTTATATCCATAATAATCCATTAATTCAGATTCATTATTTTTAAAATAATTTGGTTTGTCCATAACTTCTACATTTATTTTAACATAAAGCGTTTAACTTTTCCGTAATCAGTTTGAGGAATATTTGTTACAAAATCAATTTTAGATGGAATTTTATATTTTTCAAGATTTTTAATACAATAATTAATAATGGTGGATTTATCCAAATCAGAATTTATAGATTTTATAACATGTAATTTAATTACTTGACCAAAAATTTCATGATGAATTCCAAATGCAGTCACATTCTCAACTCCAATAATTTGTTTTACAACATTTTCAATTTCATCAGGCATAACTTTTTCACCTCCAATGTTAATTACATCATCAGATCTACCAAGAAGATACAGATATCCAGAATCATCAATATATCCTAGATCACCTGTTTTCAACCAACCATCAATTAAATTTTCATCAGCTTGTGTATTTTCCCAATATTTTTTGATTACATTATCACCTTTAATCCAAATCTCTCCTGGTTTTGATTTTTGAGAATCATTTACAATTTTAATTTTTATTCCAGGAGCTGGTTGACCTACAGATTCATCATATGATGTTACTTTATCAAAGATCATAAAAGTAGATCTAGATGCTTCAGTAAGACCATAATATGTAGCTAAACATCCATTAGAAATAATTTTTTTGAAGTTTTGTATGGTGTTTATTGGAATTTTTGTACTATTAGTAATAATTAATTTGATACTAGAAAAATAATTTATTAATTCGATTTCATTAAATTTTAAAAATTTTGTTAGGGTAGCAGGTATTACTGCTAAAGTAGTAGCATCGTATTTTTTTATTATCTCCAATATTCTTTGAATATCATTTGTGTTTTTCAATAAAATAAGAGTAGAGCCAACATATAATGAAGTATGAAGACATCCTAATCCAAAAGAATGATGTAATGGTAAAGGTAAAACATCAATATCTGAGCTGGAATATTTTAAAACATGAATAATATTTTTGGTAGTAAAATCAACCATTGAATGAGTAACACCTACACCTTTAGGTACAGATGTTGTTCCAGATGTATATACCAAATAGGCCAAATCATTTGGTTGAGAATCAATATTTTGATTACTTGTAATTTTTTTAATATCTTTAAATTGAAAAATTGGAATTTTCATTGTTTCATATTTTGAAATCGTGTTAAAAACAGTATTAGAACAAATGATAGCTGACGAATCAGAGGACATAAGTTGAGCCAACATATTAGTTTCAGAAATTTCAGGAGGTATCAGATGAGCAATTTTTCCCGAATTTATAATTCCCAAATATGATATTACAAATGATGATGAATTTTCAGCCATTAAACTAATTACATTATTTTTGGTAATGGATGAAATAGAAATAGATGTCATCTTTACGGATTTCCAAAGTTCATCAAAAGTAAATGAATTATTTTCAAAAATAAGAGCAATTTTTTCTGGATATTTATTTGCTGAATTTTTTAAAAAATCAATTATATTCATGATAAATGAGAACGAACACATTCAAGAAGATCTGTTGCAGATTTTATTTCAATAGCTTCATCTAAAGTAAATGAAATATCAAATTTAGCTTCAGCCAAAGTGATTAAATTTAATTGTGCAAAAGAATCCCAATTTTCATAATCTTTTTGTTCTTTATTCCAAGAGAAATCTGATTCTGATAAATTTAGAAATGCTTCAAAAAAAATGTTTTTTACTGAATTTTCAACATCCATAATATATTGCAAAAATTAGTGGATAATAAATAAACCTACGTACAATTTACAATATGCTTGAAAAAATAGGAATTGGAGTAGACATAATAAACATTAAAAGATTTCAAGAAAAACCATTTAAAGAAAATCAAAAATTTTATAAAAAAATTTTTAATGAAACTGAAATAGAACATTGTTTAAAGAAGAAAAACTCTGCTGAAACTTTTGCTTCTAAATTTGCAATAAAAGAAGCAGTAATAAAATCAATAAAAAAACAAGTTGATTTATTAAATATTTTAACAGATTATTCCGATTCAAAACCTGTAGTCTGTTTATTAGATGATTCAACATTTAATTTTGTAATTAGTACTAGTCATGAAAAATCATATGCAATAGCAATGGTAATTTCAGAAAAAATCGATAGTTAACTGATAAATTGTTTAGTAATTTTTGTTATTAAAGTAAGAAATCCATTGAAAAAGTTATTCTTTTTTTCATTAATTATCCAAGTAGGAACAAGAAGTTCATTTTTGAATTGTTTAATTAATTCAGAATCAGGCACTTGTTTAATTTTTTGATTTTGAGCATATTTACGATTAATTGTTTTTGAATTTTTGAGTATTTCCCAATCAGCTAAAATTTTCATTTTTCCTATACCTCTAGTAATATAGAAAAGAAATACAGCTATGTCAATAATCAACAATGCAGGAAGCATTTTGATTACAGTTGATCTGTCATAAAGAGTCAATAAACAATATTTCCGATTTCGCTCCATGAGCTTAAATTTAATTGGATTCCATTTGAAACTATATCCTTCTTTTGGATGATACACAATAGATTTTGGAACATAAAATGAATTAATCTTCATAATTGCCCCACGCCAACACAATTCTAAATCATCATGAAATGCAAACAAAAAGGAATCAAATAATCCTATTTTTTGAATCAATGAATTTGATGTAAAAAGACATGTTCCAGATGCATAATCAATTTGTTCAAATTTTTCAAATAATTGTTTATCTTTATCACCTTTTGAACGAGAATAACCAAAACCAAAAATTTGTATCATGTTTCCAGTACTTAATAACATAGAATGATCGGTGGTTGCCAAAAATTTTGGTTGATACAAACCTTCTCCATTAGTTTGATATGCTTTCAATAATTCATCTAACCAATATGGATCTACAATTGTATCAGGATTCAATACTGCGATAAATTGACCTTGTGCTTCTCTTAATCCAACATTATTTCCTTCACAATAACCTAAATTTTCAAAATTTTCTATTAAATTAATACTAGGAAATTTTTCTTTGCATTTTTTATGACTATTATCCTTAGAGATATTATCAACTAAGATTATTTCAAAATTTTTATGATGTGATTTAAGAATTGATGATACACAATCAATTAATAAATCACCAGCATTATAATTTAAAATAATTATACTAACCAAATCATTTGAAGTGGATGTATCATCTGTTTTTTTCTTATCTGAAAAAGTCATATCTTTCAATTTAAAAATAGATATAAAACTTAAATGAAATTTGATTCCAATTTACTTGGGAGTTTTCGCATATGTTGACTTTTTTGCTGCTTAATTTCTTGAAATCGTAGTAAGCTTTGTATTTTTTCTTCAGGTAGATTAGAGAGTTTTTGAATTTCTGAAATAGTGAGATCATTTTCTCGTGCATATAAAATTAAATCTACAATATCATAAGGTACGGTATAAAAAAATTCTTCATCAGTAGTACGATAACTCCAAACATCAGGAGATGCAGGATTAATCATAATATCTTGATCTATATTCAAAAAATCACCAATTTGGTAAATTTGTGATTTGTATAAATTTACAAGAGGTTCTATATCGGATCCTCCATCACCATATTTAACAAAATAACCTTGTAAATATTCAGATTTGTTTGTGGTACCTACAACAGATAAATTATTTTTTTCAGCATAATAATACAATAAAGTCATTCTAACTCTATGCTTGATTGATGTAGCAGCTGTTAGAGTAAGAAAATCTGAAGATGAAATTTTTATTTTGTGTTGTATGTTTTTATCATCTAAAATTTCTAAATAAGGCATACCTATAGAATTAAAATTTGGAGGTACAACAACTCTATATTTGCAATCAGAATTAAAATTTGGAAATCTGTTTGTAACAATTTTTTCTCGATTTGAATAAACCCCAAAAGAATCTAAAATTGGGGAAATATCGATATTTTGAATATCAATATCATAAGTTTTTGAAATTTTATCTACAAGAGATTTATTATTTTGATCAGATTCTTTTTCAAACATAGTTAATCCTAAAGTTTTTGTCGAGCCTAATGCTTTTACACACAATGCCATAGTTACAGTAGAATCAATTCCACCACTTAATCCCACAATTGCACCATGTTTATGAAATTCTTCAATTATTTCATCATGTAAAAAAGTACACAAGTTATCAACTTGCCTTTCCACATTTTGTAATTTCAAAAAATCAGGCATGGTATCCATGGGTAAGATTCAAAATTGGTAATTAATTAAATATGTAGCTAAAAAAATTATTTCCATAGAGAAAAGGAAAGAAATTGGCAAAATCTGAAGACAAAATCACAAAAAAAGTAAAAGAGATGTATCTGAGATATCCATATCCATCACCTTCAAGAGAAATATCTCAAACCAATGAATTACTAAATTTATTAAAAATATTTGAAATAGAGAGTAAAAAGAATATAAAAAATTTAAAAATTTTAGATGCAGGTGCGGGTACAGGTCATAGAATAATTAATGTTGCAAAATATTTTTCTAATTGTAAATTTGTAGGAGCAGATATTTCAAAGAAGTCATTAGAAATTGCAAATGAGTTAAAGAGGAAAAATAAAATAAAAAATATTGATTTTGTACAAAAAGATATCTTAACAAATATTACAAAATTGGGAAAGTTTGATACTATATTATGTATGGGAGTTTTACATCATCTTTCTAATCCAAAGAAAGGGTTACAAATTTTATCAAAAATGGTGAATACTGATGGTATGATTTTTCTTTATCTCTATGGAAAATTAGGAGGCCATAAACGAATGTTAAATAAAGAATTAATTTCTATTTTACTTGGAAAACAAAAGAATGATTTTGAATCAGGAATAAAATTAGTTAGAGATATTGGTTTTAACAAATTTGATTATGGTTGGAATTTAAAATATAAAAATACTGAAGAAGAAAATTCATTAATTGTAGATTCTCTTTTACATATCAATGAAAAATTATATGATTTAATTGACATTGATAATTTGTTCAAAAATTCTGGATTATTTGGATATGCAATATACGGAATTAGTGTAGATGTGAAGGGATTACTTTTTGATGTAGGAACAGAATCTTCTAAAAAATTACTTATTCCACAAACCAATATTTTTAAAAAACTAAATTCAGAGTTAGCATTAAAAAAATACAAATCAAAAAGTATTAAAGAAAAATATAGAATTTTAGAATTACTTTATGAACCAAATGGATATACAATAGTTGGTTTTACAAAAGAAGGATATGAAAAATTATCTAATGATAGAATAAAAAGAAATTTTGTTAAAATCAACTAAAGGAAAATTCTAGTACCTTCACCAAGGAGGAAAATTTTTTCATTTTGAGGATTTTTTTTAATTTGTATTTGAGAATTAGAAGAAATTATACTATTACGAATTTTTATTGGACTATTAATTATACAGTCAGACATTACTATACTATTTTCAATATTAGATTGAGTGATTTTTGTATTATCTCCAATACTAGAATTTGGACCAATACAAACATTTTCAAGAATACAATTTTCACCAATTATTGCAGGTCCAGTAATTTGAGAATTACCTGAAATTTTTGTATTTTTTCCAACTAAAACAGATCCTATTAAAATTACATCACCAGTTTTTTCTCCATAAAAATAACTTTTTTTATTTTCAAGGATTTTTTTACTTGCATCAAGAATATCTTCAGGAGTTCCAGTATCTTTCCAATAATCAGTAATAATATGATAAGAAATTTTATTTTTTTCAGAAAGAAGAATTTGTAATGCGTCTGTAATTTCTAATTCATTTCTCCACGATGGTTTTAGATTTTCAATTATTCTAAAAATTTTTGAAGTAAGAAAATATATTCCAGTTACTGCATAATTGGTAGGAGGATCTTTTGGTTTTTCCATGATTTTAGTGATTTTTCCATTTTTCATATCAGCAATTCCAAATCTAGAAGGGTTTTCAACTTCACATAGTAATATAGATGCATCATCATCGGAATTAAGAAATTCATTTGAAAAATCATTAATATTTTTGTGGATAATATTATCCCCTAAAAATACCAAAAATTTATCATTTCCAATGAAATTTTGACATAAACCAATAGCATGTGCTATACCTTTAGGGCTATCCTGTTCAATGTAACTTATTTTTACATTAAACCTTTCTCCATTTCCATAATATTCACGAACTTTATTCGATCCAACACCCCCAATTATTACTGCAATTTCTGTTACTCCTGCGTCCTTCATAGATTCTATGCAATATTGAGACATGGGTTTATTTGCAATTGGAAGAAGTTGTTTCGGACCAGTATGTGTTAAAGGTCGTAACCTAGTCCCATGCCCAGCATGAAGTAGAATTCCTTTCATATAGCAAAGAATCGAATATGTCTTAATAAAGTAAATCTATTTTTTCCATGGAGTATGCTGAAATGTTTGGTCTGACAAATCTTTCCTCCATTGTGGATTAGAAAGATACCAATCAATAGTATTTTTGATACCTTCATCAAAATTGATTTTTGGAATCCATCCTAATTCATTTCTCAATTTATTTGAATTCATACTATATCTAAAATCATGGCCAGGCCGATCTTCAACAAATTCTATTAAATTATTAGATTTCCCCATTATAGAGAGTATTTTTTTTATGATTGTAACATTATCAATTTCATTATTTGATGAAATGTTGTATGATTGTCCTGATTTACCATTTTTTAATACTGAATGTATTGCCTTACAATGATCATCAACAAATATCCAATCACGTAAATTTTTTCCAGAGCCATAAACTGGAATTTTTTTATTTTGTTCAGCTAATAAAATAACTTTTGGAATAAGTTTTTCTGGGAATTGTCTTGGACCATAATTATTAGTACATCTTGTAATTATAGTATCACAACCATATGTGATATGATATGAATTAACAAGCATTTCTGCACTTGCTTTAGTTGCTGCATATGGACTAGAAGGGTTAAAAGGAAATATCTCAGTAGCGCTATCTTTTTCCAAACTTCCAAAAACTTCATCAGTAGATATTTGTAAAAATTTCTTTTCATATTTTTTTACACATTCCAAAAGTGAAAAAACACCATCTATATTTGATTCAAGAAATGGTTTTGCGTTTGCAATACTTCTATCAACATGTGATTCTGCAGCAAAATTAACAACAGCATCACAATCTACAATAAGTTTGTCAACTAATTCTAAATTACAAATATTTCCAATAACTAACCTATATTTATCTGAAGAAGATAATTCTTGTAAATTATCATTGTTTGAACCATAAAATTCTGCATCTAAATTAACAATTTCATATTCTTGATGATTTTTTAGTAAATACAAAATAAAATTACTACCAATAAAACCTAAACCGCCTGTAACCAAAAGTTTCATGAAAAACCATTAACTGATATTAATAAAAGGATATAGTTTCAAGGATAAAAAATTTCATCAGACTTTTATGTATAACATGATTTTAAAAAAAAATGGATGAAAAAATAGATTGTGTTAATTTGGAAAAACATGAAACAAAAGATATCAACGATGAACATATCAATGGAAGTCTTTCAGTAATTTACAGAGATTATGATGAAGTAATAAAAAATCAACCAAAAATGGTGTATGTTAGTTCGGTAAATTCAGGAGAAATAAAAGGACCACATTTGCACAAAGTAAGAAATAGTTATTTTACATGTATTCATGGAAAAGTGATTTTTATCGTTAAAGATGAAAATGGAAAATACATAGAAATTGAATCTAATTCAGAAAATCCAGTTTTAATTAAGGTCCCAAAAGGAATACCATCAGCACATATCAACCCGACCAATGAAATTGGTAGAGTATTAACACTAACCGATCTTGCATGGAGACCAAATGATAATGAAATGGAAAATGTTACGTTTGAAAATTATGATTGGAAAAAATGGAATTTAGAGAGTAAAATTTAGATTTGAATAATTGTTCTAATTATTAATTAGAACGATTTGGAATTATTTTTTTATGCTATTAAAAATATTAGAGATTTATATTCTATGAGAATTTTTTTGGAAAAATATTTTTGGATTTATTTTTTTATTTTCTAAATGTCACTTACTGTCGAATAATAGATTTTTAATATATTCAAAACCAACTTGAGGCGCATGATTTAAATTAAAAATACTACCATCTAAACAATTTTGTATATCATTTTTCTTATGATTTAAATTATTTTTTGCAATGGCAAGTAATTTTGTTATATTTTCTAAATTATTTGGTTCCAAAACATAACCAATTTTTTTTCTCATTTCAATTTCTATTGGAGGAGTAGAAATCTTTTCATATTCTTCATTCATATTTTTCATTGGAACATCAACAAAAATTACAGGTTTAAAATAAGCAAATGCATATTCAAAAGAAATTCCAGACCAATCACTAATCATACAAAATGAATTGTTTAAAGTTTCATGAGAAAGAATGCCTCTTTCAATGTTAAAATTTTTATGATTTGAGAAAGTTGTTAAAATTTCATCTAAGACTTTTTTATTATCCTCAAAAATTCTATAATGTGGTCTTAAAATTACTTCATAGTTATTTAACAATAATAAATTGATTAAATCTTTACCATATTTTATTAAGAAATTATTTATTCCATATGATGGACAAATAATTATTAAATTCTTGGGGGTTTTTACTAAAACTATATTTTTTTTTAAATCAAATAAACGTGGAAATCCATATTGAACTAATTTTTTTGGTTTTAAATTATAAATTTTTTCGGTTTCATGGATTTCTCTAATATGATGTAAACCTACACAAAAGATAGTATCAAAATTATCTAAAGCACCTTTTCTCAGATACGAATGAATACTAAAAATAGAATGAAACACATAAACATAATGAACATCACATTTTTTTGACCGCTTCACATGAAATTTTTCTAGATCAGGCATATCCGTAATTAAAATTTTAGTTTCTAGTGTTAAAAAAAAATTAATTCTAGAAATACCCTTTCCAACAAAAATTGTTTTAATCAACGGATTTTCTTTAAATATTATAGGAGTATTTTTTACTGAAGTTGCAAATATGATTGGAATTCCCTTAGAAACAATTTCTTCTATCAATGGGCCTAAATGATTAACAGATGCTTTATTTTCAGCATAGAAAATAATTTGTTTTTCATTAGGTGGAATTTTTTTTAATTGATTCATTTTATGAGTAAAACCATTACTTGATTTCTTAAAAAATATCATATTATTAGCTTAAAAAATATCTTTAAATAATATTTCTTTGACTTTTTTTTTGTGATAGATTTTTCAAATTATATCGATCCTAGCATATTTGCCAGTATGGCTGCAATAATTATTGCAGTATTAGTATCTGCAGGAATGAGTATCAAAATTTTTTGGGGAAAGATTAAAAATAAATTTCAAAAAAGTGCTTAATTTTTGAAATTATGATTATTTACAAAATCTAAAATTTTGTTTGTGACATCAAAATGATTATTAGGTTCATTAGGATCGTACCAGAAGAATTTATTTTCTAAGAGTTCAAATTGTTCATTAGAATACTGATTGAAAAATATTCTAAATAAATTTACTAAAGAAAGATTTTCTGGTAAATTATATTTCACATTAGGGAAATTATATGCTACGATTACATTATGTCCTCGAATAAGATTTTCCCCATCATGCTTTGACCAATCAATATGAGAACGGAATCCATGATCTGAAAAAATTATGATTGCTGAATCTGGATCATTTTCTTGAATATCATTTACTAAATTTACAATTGTATTTTCAGTGAAGATTAATTGTTCCAAATATGCATTAGAGTTTGATGATTCTAATTGTGAATTTTGAATAAAATTACCATTTGAGTCAAAAACAAAAGGGGAATGGGGAAGTCTTAAATGAATAAAATGTAACTGAGGTTCAGAAGAAGGTTGTAAATTTTTAATGTGATTTTGAATACATGTTAATTTTTCATTTAAAGGATTATTGACGAGGTTATTATTAAAAAACGTAAATGGAATGTAAATTTGGAAATACTTTTCCTTTAGATCATTATTTATATTAAATGGAGCACATGGTTTTTCAGATACTAGAGATGTATCACCTACAGAACCCATTCCACCATAAAACGAAGTAATTTTGTATCCATTTTTTTTAAAAATTTTCATTACATTATTATCATTTCTCAATTCATAAGCTAACAATGTATTTTTTGACTTTTCACCTACATATTGAGGAATAAATTCTAAATAATCCATATTAAGAGTTGAAGGTAATGAATATGCAGTATTTGGGTAATTGCTTAATGCATTTTCTACAATTTGAAAATTTTTTATTTTTAAATTATCATATAAAATTGTTGGATAATAATCAAAATCTTGACTTAATTGAATTGGTCCTGCAAATTCATCTGCCAAAATAACAAATACATCAGGCCTGTTTTCCATTTTAAAATCAAGATTAATTTCAAATATTGAATTACTATCAAAATCATTATTGATATAAAAAATCATAATATTTGGGATTAGAATCAATACTAACGTTATTGAAAATATTGAAAATATTTTATGAATTTCTTTTTGAATATTTTTTTTAAATATATAATAAATTGATATGAGTGAAATGAAAATGAAAATGAAACCCAGGAAAATTGAGGATGATAAAAAAGTATTTTCTAATTGTAGATCATTTTGTAAAATATAGCGAATATTTCCATAAATTAAGAAACAAATTAAAAATACTGAAAGAATTAGTGATGATTTTTGGAAATCAAATTTTAATTTTAAAATGAAAAAAGTGATTATAGATATTGCTATACTAACCAAAATTGGTATGAAAATATCTGTAATGGAAATTTCTTGTACATTGAATGAAAAGATCAATAATAATGGAATAATAGAAAATGTCAGAAAATGAACTTGATGTATGTTTGAAAGTTTTATCATTCTCTTCTTGTAAAAAAATCAAATTATAATTAATGTATCTGAAATTTTAATCAAGAATTCATATAATTACATATACAAAATTTAGAAGAAATTTTAGTTCCTGAATAGTTAAAGAGTATAATATGTTCCATAAAATACAGATTTTTTTAAATACTTGGGCTATTTTTATGTAGAATACATCAGGGTTTTGTAATAAATGAAGGATATAAAAAATTTAACAAATATAGGATTAGGAGACATTATAGGAAATGGAGTAACTGCAGGATTCTGGTTCTATCTGGCAATTTTAATTAGTCCAGCAAATTATGGAGAATTACATTATTTTATCAGTATTGCAGGAATAATCAGCTATGTTGTATTATTCGGTTCACAAAATACAATTACAGTCTACGTAGCAAAAAAAATTCCCATTCAAAGTACTTTTAATTTTATTTCACTAGTCGGGGGAGCTATTAGTTTTATAATTTTATTTTTAATTTTTCATCGAATCGATATGGGTTTATTGGTTTTAGGATATGTAATAAATAATTTAGTTTTAGGTGAATTATTTGGAAAAAGAGAATACAAGAATTTTTTTAAATATGTCTTAATACAAAAAATACTTACTCCAATATTTGGATTAAGTTTCTTTTTTATTTTTGGAGTAGAAAGTGTAATCTTTGGATTAGCATTAAGTTATGTGGTATTCTCGTTAAGAATAATTAAAAGTTTTAAAGAAATAAAAATAGATTTTACATTATTATACACAAGAAAAGGATTCATAATTAATAATTATTTTTATGCATTAAGTGGGACATTTCATGGTCAAGTAGATAAATTAATTATTTTACCAATTTTAGGTGCATCATTATTAGGTAATTATTCACTATCACTACAAATTATTTCAGCAATGATGATTATTTCATCTATTTTTTATAAATATATACTTCCTCAAGAAGCTTCTGGACAAAATATTGATAAAGTAAAAAAAATTCTGATTATTGTAAGTATAGTAATGACATTAATTGGATTCTTTTTTGTACCAATGATTTTACCATCAGTTTTTCCAGAATATACAGAGTCGGTTGATGTGATAAAAATAATGAGTTTATCTTTATTGCCTATGAGTATTGGTAAAATCTACACTTCAAAATTTCTAGCTTTAGAGAAAAGTCAATATATCTTAATAGGCATGATGATTTCGCTGTCAGTTTTGATTCCTACGATGATATTATTTGGAATTTGGTATGAAGTATTAGGAATTGCTGCATCATTTGTATTAGCAACTATTATTCAAGCTGTATATTTCTACATTATTGGAAAAAAAATTGATAAGGAGAATAAAATTGAAAGTTAATCATCAATTTATGGAAAAATTTTCCAATAGTAATTCATTCAAAATTGTCATTTTTTTAGTTATTGTGGGATTTTTAATTAGATTGGTTTTCATTCCATTTGAAATTCCACTTAGTCTTGACGCATTAGATTATTTTGCTTATTCGGTAGCAATAAACCAAGAAGGGAATTTTCCTGATGAATATTTAGTTTCAAATTTTGGATGGTCTTCAATTCTTTCTTTAAGTTTTTGGAATTCAAATAATTCAGAAATGTTAGAATTAATGAATATTGAAAGAATTTTTAGTTCAATAATTTCATCAATTACTGTAATTCCAATTTATTTATTATGCAAAAATTTTTTTAAAAAAAATATTGCTGTTTTAGGTTCTAGTTTATTTTTATTTGATCCTCGTATAATTGAAAATTCAATTTTAGGTATTTCTGATTCAATTTACATTTTATTTGTGGTAATTACAATAATGTTTGTTTTTATTAAGAATAGAAGATTTTTTTACATCTCATTTGTTTTTGCCGCTTTAGCAACATTTGTAAGATATGAAGGGGTTTTACTTATTTTTCCATTAATTTTATCCTTCTTTTTAAGAAGAAATTTTGATAAAAAGTCAATTTCTAAATTCATTATAGGGATATCACTATTTTTTGCCATTTTGTTTATTATTAATGAAACAGCATATGAAAATTCAAATATTTTTTCATCTGTTTTTGGGAGTACAAATTATGTTTCAAATGTCATTTTTTCAGATGAAGTCGATCCGGATGATCAATTTTATGGAAATAATGATCAAAATAAAATTCAAATATTTCTTAATAACTTATCTATAGGTTATTTGAAATATCTAGGTTGGATCCTGATTCCGGTATTAGGATTGTTTGTCATTCCTGGTTTTTTTATGACAAAAAAGAAATTTTCTAAAAATAAAATAATTTTGCTTATGTTTTTTGCATTCATTTCATTTACAGGTCTTTATGCATATGGAAGAGGAATTCAAGAAACTAGATATCTATATCCATTGATTCCAATTTTAATATTATTTGCATGTCAATTTTTTGATTTTCTAACACAAAAATTTGATACAAAAAAAATTATGATGGTTTCAATATCAACAATAATAATTTTATCAGTAATTTTCATAGAATATGATAAAATTGATTATGTATATGAAAATGAAATTTATCATGCAACAGTTTTTGTAACATCTATTTCTGAAGGAGTAAATGATTACTATGGAAATAAATTCGTGAGAACCGCTGCACTTGAAAATTCATGGCCAAAATTATTACCAACAAATGAGAAACATAAGATGACAGCAAACATCAAGAAATTTTCATCAGAAGGATTTGAAACAGTTGAACAATTTTTAGAAGGTAATAAAAATAAAGGATTAACACATTTAGTCATAGTTGAAAATGATAAAAAATTATTTTTAAAAAAAATATTTCATAATGAAAATGAATATTCATTTTTAGAAAAAATTTATGATTCTAAAGATTTAGGATTTAAAAATCAAATAAAAATTTTTGAAATTAATTATAATGTTTTTAATTTAAGAGCATGATCAATCTATTTTTGTACAGAATAAATTAACTACATCATTTTCAAATAATTTTGGATCTAATTCAGTATCAGAATTTAATGGAATTAATTTATGGTTTTTACCATCAATGAAAAAAATTGAAAAACTTTCAGAATGTAATAAATTGAAAAAATCGGAGGATTTACTACCTATTTCTAAAAGAAATTTAGGATTAAATTCAAGGAGTAATTTAATATTATTATTATTTTGAAATATTGATTTCATGGATTTTAGTACCAATAATTCAGCTCCTTCTACATCAATTTTAACAAATTTTATCCTTTTCAAAAATTCAGAATTTTTAAAGTATTCATCTAAACTGATTGAATCAACTTCTATTGGTTTTACATTAATATTTTCGTTGGGTTTGTAAATTCGATTTGCACCACTGCTTGTCTCAAATGTATAAAGTGTACATGTTTTATTTTTATCTGAAACAATTTTAGATTCTGTAATTACATTTTCATAATTATTAATTTCAATATTTTTTGTTAATAATTCAAAATTTTTTGGTTCTGGCTCAAATGAAAAAACTTTACCTTCAGATCCAACTAACTTTGCAAAAAGTAAAGTAAAATAACCAATATGAGCACCAACATCTAGTACTACATCATTTGGTTTAATTTCATTTTTCACTATTTCTGTTTCAAATTCACCATAAATTCCATTTAGAGATAATTGAAGTGAGTCTTTTGAATCTAAAAACATTTTTTGGTTTTGAATAATTATAAAATCAGGTTTAAAATTTTGATGAATTTTTTTAAAAATTGGTCGAAATACAGGGGATTTTCCTAATCCATAACCACGACTAAATTTTTTTAATAGGGATACATATTTGTCAAAAAGGTATTGCTTCAAATTACAAACCTCTACTAAATTGTTTTAGAAAAAAATTCATATCAGAAAAAGTTTATTGCATATACTCTGTAATTCGTTTTTCTTGTTCACTAAATACAACTCCTATAGTACGTAATAATGTAATTTTATTAGAATTACAATAATTAACTAATTTTGTAAAATAATCTTTAAAATCTGATGGGGATTGATTTTGTTTAATTGTATTTGAAAACAAATCATCATGATCTAACATGACAATTTTTTTATCACCAAGAGAATTAATAATTTCTTCAATATTTTCTACACCTAATGGACTCTCTATTTTTGGAACAATTGTGATATGTTCAGGAATTGATTGTTGAAATGGTTCTAGATCTTTTTTTGAATCAACATTAGAAATTGCAAAAAATTGAATATTTTTATTTGAATTCAAAATTGGGGTAAGATCTTCAAAAGAGTATTTGTTGTTAGGTGGTTTTGTTCTACCAATAGGCATATCAAGAAATATTTTGTGTTCTTGATGTTTTTCAAGAAGTGATTTTAGATCGTCAATGCTATTTACCCATGCAAGATTTATCCTGAAAATTGAATTTGGTGGTAATGGGAAATCAAAATTCAATAGATTCTGAGATGCAATAATCATATTCCAGGTTGAAAATAACCTTATTTATTTTTAGTATAGGGATAATCATGAAAATTAAAGAATAGAAATGGAGGAAATTTAACTTAGAAATTTATTTGAATAATTGTAGAATAATGACAAATTACAATACTAAAAAGAAATCAAAAATTCACAGTGTTCTTCAAAAAATTAAATATCAATTAATTAAAAGACATATTTATGCAATAACAGGGCCTCTAAGAGTTCTTCCAGACTTTATAATTATAGGAGCAATGAAATGTGGGACGACCTCATTGTACTATGATATTTGTGAACATCCTTGTATTGAATCGGCATCGTATGATGAGGTTGGTTATTTTGATGTAAATTATCACTTGGGATTAAATTGGTATAGATCAATGTTTCCTACAATTATTAAAAAAAATAAAGTAATTAAAAAATTTGGTAAGTTTATGACAGGAGAAGATACTCCATTTTATTTTTGGAATTCTAAAGCAATAGAAAGAATTCATAAAGATTTACCAAATATCAAATTAATAGTGATCCTAAGAAATCCAATTGATCGTGCTTATTCTGAATATCAAAATGGCATACGAAATGGTACAGAAAATCGTATTTTTGAAGATGTGATCAATGATGAAATTAAGAATATTAAAAATAATACATTAACAATTGGATCATGTTCAGAAATTAACTCGATTCTTGCTAGAGGTATTTATCATATACAATTAGAATTATGGAAAAAAAGATTTGATACAAATCAAATACTAGTAATTCAAACAGAAATGTTTTCAAAAAATACTTCAAATATCATGAATGATATTTTTAAATTTTTTGATTTACCAAAATATATTATTAAAAAAAATAGAAAGAGTAAATCATTCATATATCCTGAAATGAAAAAAGAAACTCGTGATCTTTTGAGTGGATTTTTTAATTCATACAATGAGAAATTATACAAAATATTAGGATACAGATTTAATTGGAAATAAAGTGAATTAGAGTAAATTAAAAGAAAAAATTTACAAGAATTAAGAACAGGTACAAATAATTAGTAATATGTAATAATACAACATAATGGAGAAAAAAATAGTCCCTAGAGCTTGGTTTTATTTTAGAATGGGATGGTCATTATATTTCGCATTCATATTTGCTGCAATTAACACTTTAACTGTAACATATTATTTAGCAATTGAAAAATATCCAACTTTACAAGCAATTTTTCCTTCTTTTCTACAATATGTAGTATTAATTGTAGGTATTGGAATTCCAATTTTGGTAGTTATTGGGTATTTACATATCAAAAAAACATCAGCATTTAGATCAGAAACAGCTATAGCGGCTGAAAATAATCCATATCAAAGAAGAACAATAGTCAACACTGAATTAATTCTTCGATTAAATCAAGAATTAATTAAAATTTTAATGAAGAATTTAAAAGACGAAAAAGTGACAAATGAAGATTTAGAAAAAATTGACAAGATTGAATCAGAAATAAATAAAATTACAACTAGTAGAAAATTTTCAAATGATATTGAAACAAAATATTTGAAAGAAATTTCGGATAATAAATATTAGGTATTAATTTCCAATTGTTTTAATTTTTGTATGTTTAAATTTTGTTTTATCTAAAATATTTCTACCATCAAAAATAATCACAGGTTTTTTAGCATTTTTAAAGGAAAATTCTGTTAGTTTTGAATATATTTTGTGATCAGTTGAAATAAAAATTAAATCAGCATCTTTAGTCATTTTATTAAGATCATTACTTAATGTTACATTTGATGGTAATTCATCATCTGAAAGAATGTAGGGATCATGAACATAAACATTATAATCATTTTTTAAGAATTCTTTAACAACTGAATAAGTTGGAGATAGACGTTTATCTGTAACCTCGCCTCTAAAACCTAATCCCAAAATACAAACTTTATTGATTTTAGAAGGATTTTTGAATTGTTTAAGAAATTTTAATGAATCTTTAACACATTTTTTTGGCATTTTATCATTTATTTCTCTACAGTTTTCTAAGAGATGTATGGGTATGTTTGTTTTCTTTGAAGATTCTATAATGATTCTAGGATATACCGGAATACATAATCCTCCAACGCCTGTACCTGGATAATGAAGGTGACAATAAGGTTGAGAATTTGCAGCAGTTCTTGCTTCCCAAAAGTTTATTCCAATTTTTGTACTATAATTTGCCAATTGATTGGCCAATGCAATATTGACATCTCTAAAAACTCCTTCAAATAATTTTTCAGCTTCAGCAGTAGCTAAATTTGACATTGTGAGTACACCTTTTTTAGAAATGATTTTTAGTAATTTTATACCAAATAACGTACTCTTTTTTCCTAAACCTGCAATAATTGCAGGATAGTTTTCTTCTATATCCTGAATTGCTCTTCCCTCAAAAATTCTTTCAGGATTATAAATTAATGAAAAATCACGCTCACCTTTTAATTTACTTCCACGTTCTAAAATTGGAAGAAGTATTTTTTCTGTAGTACCAGGAGGTACTGATGGCGATAAAACTACTGCATCATTTTTTTTCAGACCTTTAGAGATGGTTTGTGCAACTGAAATAACATTTGAAAGATCAGTTTTTGTTCTAGTTATTGCAACAGGTACAACAATTATTTTTATATCAGAATTTTTGGATGCAGTTACTCCATCTTTTGTTAAAACTAAATTTTTTGTTTTTAATGCCTTTGAAAAAACTTCAGATACAAATGGTTCTTTTTTATGAGAACGTCCAGTTTTAATATCTTTTAATAATTTATCAGATAAGTCAACACCAATTACTTTAGAACCTGCTCTAAGCCAACTTGCAGCAATTGCACCACCAACATTTCCAAGACCATAAATGGATATGATTTTTTTATGATTTTTTATATTCTGTTTGAGTTCTGACATTAACTATTTACAAAAAATTGTTCTGTTATTTTAGTTCAGTGACTTTTTAACCAATTTACAGTATTTATCAAACCTTCTTTAATTGAGGTATTGGGAATTTTACCAAAGGTAGTATACAAAAGTGAAGTATCAGCTACAAAATTTCCTATTTCTCCAGATCTTTCGGGTTTATGTTCAATTGTAGGTTTTACATCCATTATTTCAGATAAATTTTGGATAACTTCTAAAATTGTTGTCCCAGTTCCAGTTCCCATATTGAAAATCATATTTTTTCCAAAATTAGAATCACATGATTTTTCAAAAAATTTAACAATATCTTCGATAAAAACATAATCTCTAATTTGATCACCTTTTCCAAAAACAGTTAAAGACTCATTTGATGATATTCTTTGAAATAGTGTAGGAATTAATCCATTTTTTTGGTGAGGTCCATAAATATTAAAAAATCTGAAAACAGTATAATCTAATCCATATAATTCTGAATATAATCTCAAATAATGTTCAGAAGTTAATTTTGTAATTCCATAGCCAGTTTTAGGTTTGGAAATATGATCTTCAGATACTTGAAAATTTTGGGGTTCCCCAACTAAAGATGATGCAGATGTGAAAATTAATTTTTTAATATTATTATTTTTACATGCCTCTAAAATATTTAGCAACCCAATGATATTTACTTCAGCATTTTTTGTAGGACCATCTATTGATGAAACAAGTGAATGTGCAACAAGGTTAATTACAACATCTACATTCTGTATAGTTTTCATTACACTCTCTGAATCAGTTACATCAAACTGTGAATAATTTGCATGATGGCTTTGTTCAACCATATCTGCACAAAAAATCTCATGATTTTTTGATAATCCTTCAACTAGATTATTTCCTACAAACCCTTCAGAGCCTAAAATTAGAATTTTCAATATTATTGGAAATTTTTATGTTTTAAAAAATCTACCCATTATACCTTTAATAGAAGCTTAAAATTTTGAAAATTAATTCATGGAAAATAAAACTATTCCTTTAGCAGTTCCAGATATCGGAGATGATGAATTACAGGCAATTAAAGAAGTTTTAGGTACAGGGTTTCTAACTGAGGGTGTTACTACTAAAGAATTTGAGAAAGTTGTAGCAGAGTACCTTGGTGTAAAACATGCTATAGCTGTAACATCATGTACAACAGGATTACATGCTGTTTTAGAATGTCTAAATATCAAAGGACAAGAGGTGGTTGTTCCAGATTATACGTATCCAGCTACGGCAGAGGCGGTAATTCTTGCAGGAGGAAAACCTGTTTTGGTAGATGTTAACATTGAAAGTATGAATATGACTAGTGAAATTTTAGAAGAAGCATATGATGAAAACATGACGGTGTTTTCTCCAGTTTCATGGGCAGGGGTACCATTAGAATCAGAAATATATCAAAAAGCTAAAAAACTTGATTTGAAAATGTTAGAGGATTCTGCCTGTAGTTTAGGGGCAAAGATAGGAGACAAATTTGTAGGTAAAATTGCAGATTTTTCATGTTTTAGTTTTCATCCAAGAAAAGTGATTACTACAGGTGAAGGAGGTATGATTACAACAGATGATGATGAAATAGCTGAAAAATCTTATTCATACAAACATTTTGGGGCTAAAGGAACATCTTTCGAAACAGTTGGAACAAATTACAAAATGTCAAACATTCTAAGTGCAATAGGTTTAGTTCAGATGAAGAAGATTGAAAAAATTGTTTCAGATAGAATATCTAAAGCAAAAATATATCAAGAATTACTTGAAAAAATTGATGGAATAAAACCAGCATATGTTGGAAAAAATACTAGACAAACTTTTCAATCATATACTTGTTATGTTGAAAAAGAAGGATATCGTGATAAAATTAGAGAAGTGTTAGCAAAAGAGAACATACAAAGTCAAATTGGCACATATGCATTACATCTTGAACCAGCTTATAAAAATATGAAAAAAATTGGTAATCTAGAAAATTCTACAAAATTATTCAAAAATGCATTAACACTTCCACTTCACAAAAATTTGACACAAGAAGATCAAATAAGAATTTGTAATATTATTAAACATATATTAAATGATTAAAGTTTTTCAGATGATTTCATTTCTCTAGAAATTTCAACCCTATACCAAATTTCTAAGGCTAAAATTGAAATTAATCTATTTAGATAACGGATATCTCCATCATCATTTACAATCTGTAAAGCATTTTTTATCCAATTATAATTAATGAAATCTTTTTTATACACATATGCATTTTTATCTATAAGAAATTTTTTAAAAATTTCTTTTCCATTTGATTCCCAATCTAATAATAATGCTGGAGAAAATCCTTTTTTTTCATCAATATGTTTTATTCCTAATCGTTTACAAATTGTACGTAAAAGTAATTTTCCTTTAAGAGTATTTTTATCAAATTTTTGTTCTAAAGAAATTTTGTGCGAAAAAGAAATAATATCAGATTCAAGAAAAATTGGAAATCCCTTTATGTTGTAATATGAACAAATTGATTTTCCTAAAGGAATAAAATCACGTAATAGTTTTCCATTATAATCTGCAAGCATTACTTGTTTTAATGGATCAAGTTTATTTTGAAAATAAGGTCTAAAATATTCATAAATTTCATTCCAGTCAAAATTCATTTTTCTACCAAACATTTGTTCTTGATCAATAACCCAATCACGATTATGGCATTCTAAATAATTTTTTACCTTATCTTTCCATGTTCCTTTATGATTAAATGAATTTTGAAATTTTTCATATCTAAATGTGTAACCTCCAAATAACTCATCTGCGCCATCACCAGTTACAATATTATTAGATATTGTTTTGGCTTTTTTTGCAATTAAATGTATGTATGTATTCCATTTTGGTTTTTTTGTTATTGATATAATTTCAGGTAATTGATGAAAAATAGATTCCATATTAACGGTTAAAAAATCAGCATTAAATTTACGGGCAATTTTTTCTGCAACAATTGATTCATCAAAACTTTCACCAAATACTCCACAAATTCCAGTTATTTTTTTGTCAGGAAAAACTTTCCTAATTATTCCTAAACATAATGAAGAATCAATTCCACTACTTAATGAAATGGAAATAGATTTTTCTTTTGAAAGGTTTTTTCTAATAGAATCTGTAAGAAGTTTTTCTGTTTGAATTCCATCATTATCTTTTAGATTATAGTTAAAATTTTTCCATGTTGATAATGGAAAGGATGATTTATCCAAGGGATTATATCGTACTGTTAAAATATTTTTAATACTTTTTCTATGTAATACCAATTAAATTCATTTAATATTTTTTGGTTTATCAAAGTATTGAATTTTAACATGGTCATCTAAAATTTTTACACGTCCAACAATTTTTCCTGGTGTTCCAAATACAACAGAATTAGAAGGAACTTTACCATTGATCATACTTTTTGCACCAATAATACAATGACTTCCAATTATACTTCCCATAGATATTATAGAATTTGGACCTATGTAACAACAAGAGCCAATTTTGACTTTGTCATTTTTGTATTTTGATTTACCTCCAGTAAGTGCCCAATCAACAGTATTATGAGTATAAATTTGAACACCTGCACTAATACTACAAAAATTGCCAATAGATAATTTTGCACCACTTCCATCTAAAATTGTATAAGGTCCAATCCATGTAGATTTACCAATTTTTACATCACCAAATACATATGAATTATCATAAATACTTGAACCAGTTTTTGCTTTCAAGAATTGTGCTTTTTCCCATCTATCAGTAAGTAGTTCATTTAGAGGTAAAACTCGATTCCATTCATTTGATTTTTTTTCTCTTAATTCCTTAAATAATTTAAAAATATCATCACCAAGTGAAGGGGTTGAACTTATTTTTTCTTTCAATACACAATATTGTTAAAATAATCAATATACAATCAAATTGATTAAATTTTTTTATGATTTAACATAATTGAAATTATTAAAATACCGAAGAAAAAGAATTCAATTATGAAAATATTGGCAATTGGAGATACTGCAGATAATATATATACATTACAAAAATTTGCTAAAAACTTTTCCATACATTTGATAAATTTTCCCAGAAAACAAGCTGCACTAATGACACTGTCAGATGAAGTAGAATTTTTTGATTCATTACTAATTCACAAACAAGTAAAAAAAATCGAAGAGATCAAAGAAGATTATGATATGTGTATAGTGATGTCTTGGGCAGGTGCAAGAGTAGCATATTTAGCTGGTATTAACTATATCATGTATTTTGTTGGAGGTGATATTATGACTCCTCCATTTTTAAAAAATGCAAAATTAAGTTATGCTAAAGAAGCATCTACAAATTTAAATTTTCTTGAAAGAAGTTTTTACAAAAAGGTTTTTGATACTGCTATAGCTTGTATAACACTAACAGATGAATATTTTTTTCAACTAAAAAGATTTAGAAATGATGCAATAAGATTAGACAGAATTGCTGTAGATACTACATTTTTTAATCCAAATATAGAAGCAGTAAAATTAGAAAAACCAAAATTCACATTTTTATCTGCACAAAGAATGGGATTAGAAAAAGGTACAGATCTTATTTGGAAAGCATTAAAACTAACAAAAAGTGATTTTAGGGTTTTGCAAGTTAATTGGTTTATTGAAAATACAAATGAGGAGAAAAAATTCAAAAATAATCTTTTAATGACAAAACCTGAACAGATTGAATTCATCCCTCTTATCAAAAGATCTGAATTAGGTAGTTATTTCAAATATGCAGATGTGATTTTGGGACAAATGAGAATAGGAGTACAAGGTGGAATAGAACGGGATGCAGCATATTGTAAAAAACCAGTTTTATCTTATTGTGATAAAGAACAAGTAATGACTATTGAAGAAGAAGAAATAATACCACCATTCTTACCAAATTCAAATGATCCAAGAAGTATAGCAGAAAATTTAGATAAAATTGTAGAAGATGTACAATTTAGAGAAGAATTGGCAAAAAAAGAATACGAATACATACAAAATTTATCTAATCCAGAATTTGTTATTAAAGAATGGGAAGATATCTTTAAAAAATATATTAAAATTCATGAAGGAGTTAATAGAAAAACAAATCATCTAAAATTAAAATTTGAAAAAATAATAGCAGAAAATTTAGAAAAAATAATTTACAAAAGAAAAATGAGAAAAAAAAATATTGAATCATGGGGAGAAACAGAATACAAAAAATTAATCAAATAAAATATGAGAAATTATTATGAAAGAAAAAATTAAGGTTGCATTCATTTACAAACCATCAGATATTTTTTTGACAGGAAATCATTTTGATAATACAACATACTATTTTTTCATGGAAGCATTAAATCGAAATAAATCTTTAGAAATTTTATATTTTAAAGAGGAAAACTCAATTGAAATTTCAAAGATTAAAAATTTGATAGATGTAATAATTATTCCTGGAAATCACAGTATGAATGTTCCATATTTACATGGAATAAATGAATTTAAAATTCCAGTGATATCAAGAACAGGAGACTTTCACAATGCAAAAAAATACAATACTTTTCAATTTCACAAAAAATTCAAAATAGATTATTATTTTAATTTTATGAGTAGTAATTATTTTTACAAATATTATCCAAAAGATTTCAAGTATAAAGAAATAGTTTTTGGAATTGAATCCTCATTATATGAAAATCTTACACCTTATGATGATAGGATTAAAAATAAAATTCTCAATAGTGGTGCCATTGGAAAAAATAAGATTATATCAAAAATTGCGAATAGGATTTTAAACCCTAAAAGTAGTGGGTGGGATTATTACAAATTAAGAACATTATGTAATGAATTAGATTATGTTGTTCATTCAGGAATGATAAAAGGAAATTATATGAATGATAATTATCCAAAACTTTTGTCTAGGTACAAAGCTGCAATTGCAGCAACAACATATTATCCTACATTAAAATATTTTGAAACAACTGCTGCAGGATGTTTAACATTTATGGAAATTACTGAAAAGAATCACGGTGAATATCTAGGTTTCAAGGATTATGAATCATCGATATTTATTAATGAAAATAATTATAAAGAAAAATTTGAAGAATTTTTAAAAAATCCATATGAAGAAAAATGGACTAAAATCGCTAAAAAAGGTAAAGAACATACTTTAAAGAATTTTAATAATGATACAGCTGTAGAATCGTTAGTTTCATTAATTAAAGAATTGATTTGATAAAAATGATAGAAAAAATATCTTATGAAAAATTTTTGGAAAGAAAATATTTCAAAGATTTAGAACTAGAAAAATTTAACAAAGTTGGAAGAAAATTAGGATTACATTACAAGAATGGGGAGACAATAGAATTAAATTTTAATCGAGGTCCATTGTTATACGCTTTAATATCAAAATTTGATCCAAAAAATATCCTAGAATTTGGTACCGGTGGAGGATTTGGAACTATGTGTATGGCATGGGCAATGACTGATAACAATACAAACGGAACTATTTTCACAGTTGATATTTATGATAATAAAAAATCATGGTTAAGAGCAATAGATTGGGAAGGGGAAAAAGGTATAGTTATTGAAGAAGTTTCAAATAATGAAATCTGGTCAAAAACAATGTCAATTAACTGGCAAAATAAAATTAAACCATTGACTGGTTATTCAGGAGATGTAATGTCAAACAATTCTTTTCCAAAATGTGATTTTGCATATATTGATGGAGCTCATTTTTATGATGGAGTAAAACATGATTTTCTATCATTTTTAAAAAATTCAAATGAAAAATTTAATATTTTATTTGATGACTATATAGATATGCCATCTTATGGAGTAAAACAATTCATAGATAAAGAAGTTTCAAAATGGTTTGATATAGAACTAATAGATACTGATCCTGAACATTATTTGTATAAAAAACTGAAAACTAAGAATGAAGAATATGGAATGTGTTTGATTTCTAGTGATTCAATAAAAATTAACAAAGAAATAATTATCAAAAACAATGAAAAATTTATGAAAAATTACATCAGATATGAAAAAAGAATGAAGTTTAGAGAAAAATTAAATAAAAGATTTCCATTTTTAAGAAATCATAAGTTTGGATTAAAAAAATGATTATTTAACTTCCATATTATTTTTAATTAAAACTAAAGCAGATTCAGAAATGATGTGTTGATGATGAGTGGCATCTAAAATAACATCATAATTTCCTAAACCCAATTCAGTTACTTTTTCTTTGATAGTTGATTCAAATATTTTAAAATATTCTCCATCCCAACAACAACTATCAAATTTATTATAAATTTGAACAAATTTTCGATCTTTTCCATAAGATCCCATCAAATAAGCCTCTAATTCATTTACAATTTCTAATAATATAGGATGTTCTGTTTCATAATCACCTATCTGGTTATAGTTTGATCTAATAAACAATGGATATGGACCAGCAACAGGATATGTTTGAGAAATTCGTTCATCCATTGCAGAATAATACATAGATGTCCATGCACCACCTGAAATTCCAACCATATAATATTCATCAAAAGTGAAGTGTGAATCTAGATAATTTAGAGATACAGAAATGGGTTCAAAAAATAATTTTAATGGATTAAAATTTTCGGATTCTAAATACTTTAGATGATCATGGGAATTTAGAATAATTGTTCCATATTCGGTTTTGACAATAGGTTTTTCATTAATTCCTAAAAGGGGCATTGTAAATGCTTGTACAGTATATCCTTGATTTAAGAAAAATTGGATCGTATTTTTTCCTTTAATGAAATCCCCACCATGACCTTGATGATAAATCACAAGTTTGTTATTATTTTCTTCAGGATGAAATAGATAGGAAACTGAGTTTATTCCATAGTTCATTTTATGTTCTATCATATCAATTTGTTTTAGATTTGTAAGTTTAGTAAAAAATGAATTATCAATATCTAATTGTATATCTGTTGGGAATTTTTTAGGTAAATTATCTTCATTCCAAATATAATTGATTAAGTGTAAACGTTTTATTTTTAATTCATCAACAGAAGATATATCAATTAACGAATCAACATCAACATCATAAATAAAATCATTCATTTTATATTTTGTAATAGAATCTTCTTCAGAAAAAATCATACTTTTTAAAGAATCAAGTTGATAATATGGGAAAAATTTTAACACGCCTACAGATAATCCAATTGAGAAAAAAATAATAGATATAACAACAATAGCGATAACAAATTTTTTCATCAATACAAAGTTTTTACAGCACTATATTAGTTAATTTGTAAATGAAATTACTCATAGGTGCCTCACCTTCAAAATTATTTCACATGAAAGAATTTAGTAAAGAATTAGAAAAGAATAACATTACATCTAAGCTTGTTTTAGATGAAGGTTTTGTATCAGGTTTTCCTGATAGAAAAATTTCCAAGTGGATTTCATCTAAAAGAAAATTCAAGGATTTGATAAATGATGTAAAACCAGATTTAATTCTAGTTGATAGACAAAAACATTTTGCAAAAGCTGCAATAGAATCAAACATACCAGTCTTAATGCATTTACGTGGTGATTTTTGGTCCGAAATAAAATGGGCTAAAGAAACAATTTACAATGGATTTCCAAAAAATATTGTTATCAAGAAATGGGAAGAGATGGGAAGAGATTGTTTTGATAAATCAAGTATGATTTTACCAATTTGTAAATTCTTAGAAAAAAGAGTCAACGAGGAGGTATCAAATGTAAAAACTTCTGTAATGTATCAAGGGATTAATCCTAAAAACTGGTTTAAAACAGATGGAATGAAATTGAAACATCCATGTGTTGGAATTTTACAAGGTGCAACAATTTGGGGTAAAACAAAAGAGATGCTACTGTTATCAAAAATTCTTCAAGCACACCCAGAAATTACATTTTATTGGGTTGGAGATGGGCCATATAGAGAGAAAATTACATCAGTTTTAAGTAAATTTGAAAATTTTGTTTGGTTAGGTGCGATGAATTATCCAGATCAAGTAAGAAATTTTCTAGATGAAATTGATGTATACGGATTGATTAGTGGAATTGACATGTCACCATTAACACTACAAGAGGCACAATTAATGAAAAAACCAGTTTTAGCAACAAATGTAGGAGGTGTTCCAGAACTATTGAAAGATAATGAAACAGGTTATTTGATAAACAAAGGTGATCATGAAGGATGGATTGAAAAAATATCATTATTGTTAAATGATGAAAAAAAATCACATCAAATGGGATCAGACGGTAGAAAATTTGTTGAAGAGAATTTTAGTTGGGATGTGATTGCAAAAAAATTTACAATTGATGTACAAAGAGAATTAAACTTGAAATAAATTTTAAATGTGAAATTATCTAAAAATACAAATTTTTTACAACGTTCTATACCATATCTCAAATGCAAGTAAACCAAGAAGTTTATTGATATGACGAACATCAATATTTGGATTATTCAGATTTGATTGAATCCAATCTTTTTTAATCCAACCATCTTGAATGATTTTCCCATCAGAAAGATAGTTTTTTGTCATAGAAAGTCCAAAATTTTTCCAAAGATTTTCAGTATCAACTGAGAAACCTTGTTTTTGTTTTAAAATAAGATCATCAAGATCATATTTACTTAAAATTTTTCTTAAAGGTAATTTTCCAATGTTTGAAGAAGCATCATATTTTTGCTCTGATGGAATTTTCATAGATTTTTGAATGATTTCAGGAGATAGTAACGGAGTTACAGACTGAATATTAAAATTATTTGCAATTGTATTATTTACAATAGAGAAATTATACAAGAGTTTCCCATTATAATCAGCCAAAAAAACTTGCTCTAATGGGGATAATGAATTATCAAAAAATGGTCGGAGTTTTTCGTAGATATCATTCCAACTAAATTCAATTTTTTTTTCAAAGATTTGTTCTTGTTCAGGAACATAATCTCGTTCATGACAAGAAAGGTAGGCGTTAATTTTGTCATTTACACCCGAATTAGAGTTAATTTTAGATAAAAATTTTGAATAACGGAAAACATATCCACCAAATAGTTCATCCCCCCCATCACCAGAAACTAAATAATTTGAGAAACGTTTTACTTTATCAGCAACATATAACCAATGAATATCCCAAAATGGAAGTCCTGTAACAGAAATAGCTTCAGGTAGTTTTTCAAGAACGTTATCAATTTCAAAAACATGATGATTTACTCCAATTTTTTTTGCAATTTTTGATGCAATTTCTGTTTCATCATAACTATCAGTGAACTTTATTGAAATAGCATCAATTTGATTATCAGGAAAACTTTGTTTTAAAATACATAGCATAAGAGTTGAATCCACCCCTCCACTTAATGAAATAGAAATGGGTTTGGAATAATCATTAGGAATTTGATTTTTTAGATTAGAAATTAATTGATCATAAATTAAATTTGATGAAAGATTTTCTTTTATCTCTAAATCTTTCCATGTTAATTTTGGAAGAATTGGTGTTTGAGTATAATCATACCTAAGAGTAAGAATCGATTTAACAGAATTAATATTCATTGATTATATTTTTCCTCTACCTATTCCACGATAAATCAAACCATGTTTTTTTGCTAAATGTTGATCAATGATATTTTTAGAATCTACAACAATAGGGTTTTTCATTTTAGATTTTAAAAATATAGGATCAAGATTATGAAATTCTTTATGTGCAGTAGCAATAATCAAACCATCACAATTTTCTAGATTTGGAATAAAATCATCTAATATTTTAATTCCAAATATTTCTGAATTTTTAAAATAAGGATCATGAATTAAGATATTTGCATCCTTTTTTCGTAGTAAATTTACAATTTCTTCTACAGGAGATAATTGAATATCCTTTACATCAGGTTTGTATGAAACACCTAAAACAAGAATTGATGAGCCTGATAAAGGCAAATTTATTTCATTTAATGCATCTTCCAAAAGTTCAACTGTATGAAATGGCATTTTTTCGTTAATTTTTCTCCCATCTTCAACTAATTCAAATGTTTTAGAAGTAAAATTCTTTGCAAAATTTATCATCTGATAAGAGTTTACAGGTAAACATGGGCCACCAACACCTGCACTAGGATAGTGTACTTGGAAATTATATTTTGTTTTAGCTGCTTCAAGAACAGTCATTATATCTATTCCAGCTTTTTCAAATATTAATGCCAATTCATTAACAAATGCAATATTTAGATCTCTAAACACATTTGTTGTTAATTTTACAGCATTTGCAGTTTTACAATTAGGCATTGGGATTAAATCGACAGTAAAAACATGTTTGTAAATTTTTGTAATTAAATTCTGTGTGTGTTCATCCATTGCACCTACAAGACGAGGTAATCTTTCAAAATCATTGAGAATTTGTCCAGGATTTGCAGTTTCAGGACAAACACCTAAACCAAAATTCTTTCCAGATGTTAATTTTTTATCATTTCCTTCAAAAGTATCTAAAAAATCTTTTTCAACAAAACCTGGTTCAACTGTACTCTCAATAATTATTAATTTACCATCAGGTATTTCATCATGAAGTTTTTTTGCTATAGAAAGTAATGCTGAATAATCTGGAATATTTTTTTCATCCATTGGGGTGGGAAGGGATAAAACAATAACATCACTAGAATTTATTCCCTCACTAAAATTAGTGGTAGCTCTAAATTTTTTTTCATTAATTACTTTATCAAAAATTATATCATAACCTGGTTCATCTTTTAAAGGAAAATTTCCAGAATTTATCAATTCAACTAATTTTTCATTAATATCAATTCCTATAGTTGGTAAACCAGAATTAGCAAATGAAAGAGCAGTTGGTAAACCTATTCTACCAATTCCAATAACACAGATGTTTAGTTTTCCTGATTGAATTGTATCAACAATTTCTGAATCAGTCATATCTAGAACATTTTTCATATTATCTACTTCAAATATGCAGGATTATTTACTTTTTTAGTTATTGTTTACCAAAATTTAAAAATCAAATGAAATCACATCAACCATGAAATATGTTGTAACAGGTGGTGCAGGTTTTATTGGAAATAATATTGTCAAGTTACTAATTAAAAAAGGTCATGATGTAGATATTATCGATAATCTCCATACAGGAAAAAAAGAGAATCTAAATGAAATTATGGATAAAGTGAATTTTTTCAAAATTGATATTAGAGATAAAAACAGTTTAGAAGAAATCATAAAAAATTCAAATGGAATATTTCATGAAGCTGCATTAACGGCAGTACCAGAATCATTTGAAAAACCACAAGAATATCATGATGTAAATGTTATAGGAACTAAAAATATCTTTGAGATTGCAAAAAAGGAAAATATCCGCGTAGTATATGCAAGTAGTTCTAGCATATACGGAAATGTAAAAAATATACCTATTATAGAAAAAGCAGATAGAAAACCAATCAATCCTTATGGCCAAACAAAATTAGAGGATGAATTTCTTGCAGAGGAATTTTCAAAAAATAATTTATCTGTGATTGGTTTACGATACTTTAACGTATATGGAATAGGACAAACAGGATCGTATGCAGGAGTAATTACAAAATTCCTTGAAAATATTAAAAATCAAAAATCATTTACAATTAATGGAAATGGAAATCAAATTAGGGACTTTATACATGTCAATGATATTGCAAAAGCAAATCTTGCTGCAATGGAAAGCAAAATCGAAAACGGATTTTTTAATATAGGTACAGGAATTCCTACGTCAATTATTGATTTATCCAAATTAATGATAGAAATTTCTAATCATACACATAAAACAATATTTGGTCCTGAACTTGAAGGAGATGTAGAAATTAGTCAAGCAGATATGAATTCCACTAACAAATTTTTTAATTGGAATCATGAAATCAATTTATTAGACGGATTAAGAGATTTGATTAAAAATTATTTATCCTAAAATTATAGAAGTGAATTATAAAGTTCAAGATATTGTTTTCCAATAATTTTCCAATCATATTTTTTTACATTTTCATATGATAAAGTAGATAATTTGTTTCGTAATGATTTATCAGACATTAATTCAATAATTTTTTCACAAAATATTTCAGGGTTTGTGGGTTCTACTAAAATTCCTGATTTTTGATCTTGAATTAATTCTAAATTTCCACCTACATTTGATGCAATAATAGATGTTTTACATGCCATAGATTCAAGAATAGTTGTGCTTATTCCCTCTGAAAATGAAGGTTGAACTAATACATCTGAACCTTTGATTAATGAAATTGTTTGTTGATGATTCTTTGAACCTAAATAATGAATATTATTTTGAGATGATTCAAGTTTTTTGATATTTTCTACTTCAGGGCCATCTCCAATAATTATTAGATGTATGTCCTGTGGAAGTTTCTTACATATCTCAATTAATGTTTTAATGCCTTTTTCTTTAGATAATCGTCCTGCAAATATTATTTGTTTTTCATATTTTCTATCTTCATCAAAAGACAAAGATGAAATATCAATGGCATTAGGAATTTGAATTACTTTGTATCCTAAAGACGAGTAATAATCATAGGATTCTTTAGAAATTACTGTAATTATATCAGCCCAAGATAATGCATCTTTTTCATATTTCTTTGATATGTTTCCACTAGTCTTACCATGTAATTGATTAATTTGTTCTGAAAATATTCCATGTATAGTAAGAATTTTTTTTCCAGATGAATTTTTCATTGCTAATGCGGATGGAATATTATGAGCATGGACAATATCAAAATTTTTTTTAAATTTAGTTTTTAAAAATGATGAAATCATAAAACTTGGATTTTTTAATCCTTTAATTGGAATTGTAAACGTATTTTCTGAAGAAATAATTTCTACAGTGTTATAGTTTTTTTCTAAGAAATTTTTTAGATTTGTAACATGCTGAGCGATTCCACCAATACCAGATTGTGTTGGAGAAATAAGTAAAATTTTCATACTAAAAATTGAATTATGAACTTTTAAGGTATTTGATTAAAAACTCTTTTACATTGTTGCTTGTGCTGCATCATGGAACATTTGACTCTTAGCACAACCAGCAGCTAATTCATCACCAGCACCACGTCTCATTAGTCCTCTGTATAGACAATCTTCTAGTTTAACATCTTCTCTTTGTTCCCATTCCTCAACAGTGACTGAGAATTTCTTTTGAATTCTATCTCTATACCATTCAGGAATTACATTAAAGGCACAAAATGGAACTATTCTAAGGTCTGGAGTTACATAGTGAATATCACATCTTTGTAATCTTTCTAAATCTTCATTGTATTTGTCTTGAAAGTGCATCATACCAAGGAATAATCCCTTTACGTGCCATGAACCAATTGAATCAAATGATCTCTTCATGAGAATATTACCAAACATTTTTGCTAAATCTAATCCTGCTGGTTGTTTTTTAGAATCAACAAAACCTTTGAGTTTTCTTACAACTTCCAACATTGTAAAGTACTTGTTTTTACCAGAACGAATTTCTTCTGCTTTATCTTCAAACAATTCAAGCATTCCTTGAATATCACAGAATTTTGTTAGTGGTACGAATTTCTTTGTATCTGCATCCTCAAAGATGTATGTTCCTGCACCACAAGCAAAGTGGATTGATAATTCATATTTTGGTTTACTTGAAAATGCTTCAATTACATTAGTTAGTGGCATACAACTTGGGACTGGGAACCAATCATCAACAGTTACCTCACCATTTGTTTGCTCTTCAATTCTTTGAACACAGTCAGGAACTGTAATTCTATATTTCTCACGTTCTTGTTTTCCCATTCTTCCTGTAAGTGATACTGGTTGGAAATTAACAGCATGAACTACATCCATATTCTTTTGTGCATATCGAATAATTCCGCCTAATTCATGATCATTAATTGATTTAATTACAGTTGGAACAAATACTACAGTAGTACCAGTTTTTCTACAACTATCAAGGGCATATGGAATTTCCCAGTGATTCTTTGGGTTTGTTCTAGCAGTAACACCATCAAATGAAAGATACAAGTTGTTACATCCAGCAAGTCTTACTTCACGTGCAGCCTCTGGATCCATTGCATGTCGAATTCCATTTGTATTCATTTGAATATGGTCAACACCTTCTTCTTTCATAATTTTGATAACATCAGCAATATCTTCTCTCAACATTGGTTCACCACCAGTAATTTGCATAGAGTTTCCAGGAATTGGTCTTTCTGCTCTTAGAGTTTTCATCATTCCTCG
>Ga0209667_1000114_pt1 | contig 73552 bp, 52 predicted proteins | sample SaaInlV_165m_DNA_2_FD_184682 | JGI IMG/M metagenome (GOLD analysis project Ga0209667, IMG submission 184682) | Marine microbial communities from expanding oxygen minimum zones in the Saanich Inlet - Saanich Inlet SI037_S3LV_125m_DNA (SPAdes)... | ecosystem: Environmental > Aquatic > Marine >... | reverse complement strand
CCACAAGGGTGCGGTTCGGCAACTCGATCAGGCTTTCACCAGGGCCATCGAGTCCAATCACCCCGGCTGGCAGGAGCAGGTCGGTCGAGTCTTCCACGTGATCGATTCGGAACAGTATTCGCGTCGTACCATCGAGCGTTTCAGCGGTCGCCCCGCCGAGGAGATGGAAAAAACCACTACTGAAGATGCGACGATCATCTTTGCCGATCTGGCCAACTTCACCAGCCGCTCGACAGAACTCTCGGCGGAAGAGGTGATGGAGACGGTGCGCAGTGTTTTTGAACTGGCGGTTCCGCTGCTGGCGAAGCACCAGGTTCGTCCTCTTCAGCACCTCGGAGATGGATTGCTGGCCGCGTGTCAGGGGGACGATCACAGTCGCAGAGGATTGCAGTTCGCCATCGATCTGGTCGAGCGGACCAACGCAGCCAGTCGAATCCGTCGGGCGCAAGGGGAGACGTGGGGTCTCGATCTGCGAGCGGGAGTCAACTCCGGTCCAGTGGTGTTTGGCTTGCTGGGGTCGAGCTACAAGCAGGAGTGGTTGGCGATCGGTAAGACTACCAACCTCGCCGCAAGGCTGCAGTCCAAGGGAGAGATTGGTGAGGTGGTGACGCTACCGGAGATCGCCGAGCGAGTCGGCCATGTGGGCTCCAACGACACCGTCGAAGCGCATCCGATGAAGGGCTTCGATGAACCGGTGCCGTTGCTGCGCATCCGTGTATGAACGGATGTTTGAGCAGATCCGCAAGAGCTGGAGACCTGGGTTCAGATCTGGAAATTGTCGCAGTTGAACTCCGATGTATTCTCCAACTCAGGTTGTTCTTGCCGGGCAAGCACCAGGATCGCTCCGTGGGGAACGATCAGTAGAGTTTCTCCGGCGAACTCGATCTCGATGGCGGTCTTTCTCAGGAACAGCACTTGATCGCCGACACGAGCCTCGAGCGGCAGAAAGTTGGGAGCCGGGGTGTCTGTCATCTTCCACGGCTCGTCGCTGACATCTGCGGGTGGGGGCATCGGCGTGCCGGGGCCGACCTCGACGACCCGTCCACTCTGGACCTCGTTCTTCTCGACAGCACTCGCTGGCAGGATCAGCCCTTCCCGGGTTCGCTCTTCCCCCTGAGTGGCTGCGACCAGCACCCGATCGCCGACCACCAGTAATTTTCTGCCGTCTCCGAACATCGTGACCTCCAGCGAAATGAAATTATCAGACCATGAGACTCGATCTTGGAGATGGGATCGATCGAGAGCAAGAGGCTCCATCGGGGGCTTCCAGGCCCTATCATGGGATTACTAGAATTGTAGATACGATTCTGACGGTCGACCGGCAAGCAGGAGGTGTGGTGGTGCCGACCGACACCAGATTTGATCCAGAACTACTTCCTCGGCCTCTGGCTCGGGTGCAGGAAGCGTTACGCACTACCGGCGACGACCCCAGATCGCGCCATGCCGCCGCCTTTGCCAGCCTGGAGGCGTTGACTCGCTGGCAGGGAATCCTGCTGCTGACGGCTCGATCACGACTGTCCCTCCCGGTCGATCGCCTCAAACGAGTTCAGAATTTTCTCAAGCGACCGTCTTTTGGCTCCTGGGTCGAAGTGCTCCTTCGTCACGGATCTCGTGAAGTCGAGCGGGTCTCCTCGGGAGCGGGCCCGATGGGGGTGCTCGATGACCTTCGCGAGGTGCTGTCGAGCCCCCGTGAGGAACATGGCGCACTGGTCCGCGAAATCGCCGGGCGCGGCAGTGGTAAGGCGCTGGCGTGGAAAGATGCCATCGAGCACCTGCCGCCCTATCGAAACGACTTCATCGGTCACGCCGGCTTTCTCTCTGACGAGCACTACCAGAAGACCGCACCGCTCTTCGAGGCTTCGACGCTGGCGCTGATGGAGCAGATGAGCCAGATCGACCAGCAGTTGCGAGTCTGTTCGTTGAATGAAGAGGGTGTCGCGCTGGCTCTTCAGGGACTGACCCACTCGACCGAGGCGTCGATTCCATCTCATCCTGATGTGGATCCCGGAGAGTGTTACCTGGTGCGCCCCGATGGTGAGTTGCTGGTGATCCTTTCGGAGCTGGCTCACTATCAGGAAGAAACCTCCTACCTGTTCGACAGGACTCCTCGAGAGCGACGTACCGAGTTCATCGATTTCGCCTCGGGAGATCGTGCACGTCGTGATGGCACCGCATTGCTCGATTCCACCTTCACCGAGAAACTCAGTTTCGAGGCGTCGGAAGGCAGTAGTGCGGAGGCGGTGACCGGCCGTTTGTCGGTGCGAGGTCAGGCGTTGCGATCCGACATCGCAGTCGACGAATCTCTTTGGCTGAGAGTGCTGGTCTCCAATCGATCCCCGGTCGCGGCAACATGTCATCTGGGTCTACTGGAGGCCAATGGCTGGCAGTGGAACGATTTGGGAGAGTCACAAAGAGAGGTGAAACCGGGAGAGAATTGTGTATGGCTGGTCGCAGCGAAACCATTGCATGCCGGAACCCTGGCTCCCCCGGCGATCGAGGTGCATTCCTCTTTCGATCCTCAGCCACTGGTGGTCGAGCCGGAGGGGCCGATCCGCATCCGCGAGGTGGATCGATTGCCGCTGGTGGGAAGAGAAGACCTGGTACTCCAGCTGTTGGCGCACCTCGATCCGTCGCAGCGTCCCGGCGCCACCGCAGTCATCTCGGGAGTCGAAGGGCAGCGCACCGGAGCGTTGCTGGCGCAGGTCGCAGTACGACTGAGAGAAGTGGGGGTGCGCGACTTGCAAGGCACCTTCCGCGGTGCTGCAGGTCAGCCCTTCAAGGGTTTCCAGGATCTACTCCGAGAATTACTGGGAATTTCCTTCAGCGGTTCCGACGGAGCAGAAGTGAGAGATTCGGCAGCCTTGGTGCTGGAAGAATTGCTCGGTGAAGACGCTGCGGCGATCACCTTCTTTCTCGATGAACTGTCGGGTGAGGGATCGCTGGATCAAACCTCCGATCAGATGCGGTCCTTCTGGTGGTACCGCTTGTTGTCCTCGGCAGCCACTGAAGCTCCGTTGTTGATCGCCATCGACGATCTGGAGCAAACGGACGCTGGATCGGCACGCTTGCTGACGGGGCTGATCGCTCGCTGTGTCCAGGACCGTATTCCAGTGATCTTTGCCGTCTGTAATGAAAGAGAAGATCAAGCAAGCCCAGGCCGACCCGAGGGAATGGATGGAGAGGTGCCGCTACAACTGGTCGATGTGCCTCCCGTCGAGCTTGCTGGGGTGGAGCAGATGCTCGATCTGTCCTATCCGGGGGCTCCCTTCCGAGACGATCTGCCGTGGCTGGCGACGGCGTTGGCGGAACGAGCTGCGGGCAATATCGGATTTGCCATCGATCTGGTACGCACCCTCGGCCCCGGCGGCCACGGGGTGTTCAACCCGCAGATGGAGGATCGTTGGGGACTGGTAGAACCGTTGCCGCCGCGTGAAGAATTTTCAGATCAGTTGCCCGCGAGGCGAAGTGATCTGTATGCCGCGGCGATCGCTCGATTCGACGAAAAACAGGTTCCGATCGTCGAAACTGCAGCATTGATCGAGGGGGACATCCCGGTCGAGGTGCTGGAACACATCTTCGACGATGCCGATCTGCTCGATGACACGCTCGATCGCTTCGAGACCGAATCCCTTGGCGAGGCGGTCGGAACCGATCTGACCCATTACCGCTTCCGCACCGATTCTGCGCGCTCGGCAGTGCTTTCTGTTTTCGAAGGGCGCGGCCGTCGTGCGGCGATTCGCCGTCGGCGGGAACTGGCCAAGGTGCTGATCGAACTGGAAGGGAAGGTGCCGGAGAGAGCGGGCCCCATCGGTCGGTTACTTTGTGCTGCTGGACAGGGACAACAGGCACTGGAGTACCTACAAGTCGCTCTCGATCGCAGGTTGCTACAAGGTCGCTACGTCGAGGCACGTGACCTGGTCGAGGATATCGATGATGCCCTGACTGCCGGTGCCGAACTGGTGGAGCCGCAACATGGACAGTACCTGATCTCTGCCGCACGGGTTTGCATCAAGCTGGGAGATCAGGACGCCTCGGAGAGTTATCTGCAGAAAATTGATCCGCAACGACAGGATGATCAGTTGCAGAAGCAGATCTTGCAATCGGAGATTCATGATCGACGCGGCGATCCCGCGGCTTCACTGGCGATCCTCGAGGAGTTGAGAGATGTGGTGGAACGATCCGGCACCAGCAAGTTGGCTCAGCAATTTCAGAACAATCTGGCGCTCGGTTTGCAAAAACAGGGTCGAGGAGAGGAAGCGGTAGCCGAGTACCGCAAGGGAATTGCCATCGCCGTGGAACTGGAAGATGAAATGGGACAGGCAAGACTGCTCGGCAACATGGCGGGACTCTACCTCGCCATCGATCCGTTGGGTGAGCTCGATACGGCTCGAGAGTGCTATCAAAAAGCATTCGAAATCTGCCACCGCTGGGGCCAATTGGATATCGAGACCATCTGGCGTGTGGGACTCGCCAATGTCGACTTCTACTCGGGGCGACTCGAGGAGGCGGCAGAGATGTACCGGCAGGCGATCGAGACCTTCAGGCTGCTGCAGAATCGACGTGGCCTCGGTAGAAACTTCTCGAACCTGGGCGAGACGGAACGGATGCTGGGGCACTACGATGTGGCTTCCGATTGTTTCCGTCGATCTGTCGAGGTGAGTCATGCGATTGGAGATCGAATTGGAGAGGCGCGCAGTCATCTCGTTCTGGCGGAGATTCATGCTTCGATGGGAGACTGGGATCAGGCAAGCCAGGACAATCTCAGGGGGCTGGAAATCGCCGAGGAGATCGGTTCTCCCCAGTTGATTCAGGAGGGACAGATTCGTGCCGCTCTGAATCAGTTGTCTGTGGGAGAGGATCCCCTGGCAGTCGATCTGTCACCGCTAGATGCCACCTTCGAGGACGAGACTCAACACGATCCCGATCTGGTAGCACTGTATTACACCCTTCGGGCTCGCCATGCTCAGTTGACCGGGAAGACCCTGTCCGAGCAGCAGGTCGAGGCGGGCAAGGAGTTGATTCTCAAGCTGGAAGGTCCCGCCTCCTCATGGCACCGCTGCCTGATGGGAGCTTCGCTAGCGCTGGTGGCTCCCGACCGGCAACAGGCGCTGGCATTGCTGGAACCGATCCTGGAAATGACGGATCTTCCGGCGGGCGCACCTCTCGATATGGTTCTCTCGGCGCGGGCGAGCCTCGAGGAGGCGGGGTCGGATGAACGGGAGATGTGGGAGGAGAGGGCGGTATTGACTGTTGAGGAGCGCGCATCTTTGATCCAGCGAGCTTCCGATAGACGACGTTTCCTTCGTGCAAGGCTGGGCCGCCTCGAAGGTTAACCCCTCCATCCTTCTCGATGGATATCCTGTCCGGGTGCTTCCAGAAACCGGATAACCTCGTACAATGCAGTATCAGGGATCTCTGTGCCGTTATGCGATTGTGTCCTTGAATAGTGATGATATCGATCGACGAGGTGTGTCGGTCTCGCGACTACGTAATGAAGTAGATTCTCGACTCTCAGGGGAAATGAAGCGATTGAGTTACGGGGTTCAGACCCCGGGGAGGCTCAGATGAAGAAGCGCTGTGTAGAAATCAAATCTCTGGCGATCTGCTCGCTGAATGTGGCGGCTGCAGTGATCCTACTGCTGTCCCCGATTCACGCTCAGAATGTCGTGTCGGTCGGATCGACCGCTGCGACTCCGGGTCAGACGGTCCACCTCCCGGTGGAGATCGTCAACGATGTGGATATCGCCGCCTACAGTTTTGGTCTGATTCATGACCCGGTCGCTCTGAATGCCATCAACATCGAGTATGCAGGAGCGGAGATCCCCGACTTTATCGGAGTACAGATCGGTCCTGATGGTCTGGCTCTCGGAGTGGTGGTCGACTACCAGCTGGAGGGCGTGATCGCCGCCGGTGGAGCCAGCCTCGCTGCCTTTGCCACCTATGAGGTGAACTCCTCGGGGCAGGGGTCCTTCACGGTGGTGACCCCAGGGACCGCAGGTTCCCCCCCCATCGATGTGGTCTACTCGCTTCCCGATGCGACCGAGGTGATACCGACCGTCTCCGCCGGTGGAGTGGCTGTGCTGAGTCCGAATCCCGACGGAGCGCCGACCAACCGGGTGCGAGTCGCCTTCCCAGGATCCTTCAGTGCCTATACTCCCGATGGAGTGCTCGCCGAAACCGATGTGATCGCGGCCGGGATTCCGACCGATCTACTGGTCGATCGCCACGGCTACACCTGGATCCTCACCGCAGAGAACCAGACTCTGACTCGCATCGGCGCCGCGCCAGATCCGAAGATCGTCGTCATCACCGGACCCGAGCCGCGCGTTCTGGGTCCACTCGGTGGCGATGGGGTCTTCATCACACACTCCAATGGAACGATGCAGGTGGTCCACTCCGATGGCACCGTGCTGTTTGGAGGCGATGGTGCACTGGATAGCCCCGAGGATGGTGTGCTGGGAGCGGCGATTGATATCGGAAATGCCCTCTTCGACCTGACACACTTCGCTGCCGGCCCGGGATCGACCAGCTGGCTCGGAGGCGGCGAGAGTTTGCTGCGCATCCAGTCCAATGGAAACGTGGCGGTCGATGTCGTTATGGGTCCCGGGTATTCGATCCAGGACCTCGCTGCGGGGCCGAATGGATCGGTGTTCGTGCTGGTGACCACATGTATCCAGAAGCGGGCTGCCGACGGCTCACTGGTGGCCAGTTACGAGTTTCCCAATGGCATCGCACCGACCAAACTGGCAGTGACGACCATCCAGGGAGGAGATGCGCGCATCGACCGCATCGCCGTGCTCAACCCATCTAGCAATCAGGTACTCCAGCTCGACTGGAATCACCAGAACGTCGTACTCGAAGGGCCGCCGATCACCCACGCCAGAGGTCTCGAGAGCATCGCCTGGGATGCGGATCGCAAGCTGTGGATCGCCGGCCAGGAGTCGGGCTCCTCGGATGCCACACTCACCTCTTACAACAGCGATGGCAGCGCCACCGGTGTCGATCTGACCTTCCCTGGTCAGACCATCCTGCTGACCGAGAACTCGGCGGCGGTGCCTGCCGTGTCCGCCTTTCCCGATGCTGATTTTGACGGCGACGAGTATTCCAACATCAACGAGCAGGTCGCCGGCTCGAATTCGTTCGATTCATCGGACGATCCGACCGATGAGGTTCCCGACTACACGCCGCCGGTGGACAGTTTCTCGGGCGTGATCATCGGCGACAATCACTTTGCCTTCCTCGAGTGGACCTGGAGTTCTCCGACGGCGGACTTTCCTCAATTTTACGAGATCAACCGCACCACCGATGGGGTGCTGGCCGCCGGTTTTCCGGTGCAGGTCGCCGGAACCGAGACCAGTTGGACCGATGAGAATGGCGGCGCTGGCTTGCCCGACGGTGTTCATGAATACGCCATCATCGTGATCATAGATGGCGGCTCCCACTGCGTGACCTCCGTGCTGGTGGTCGGCGGCGGCGAGACCGGGAGCGAGACGCCGATCGATGTGCCGGGCAGCGACGAGGGTGAATTGACCGAGATCTACGATATTGCGGCGGATCCCGCTGCTCAGCCGGGAGGGGTCAAGTACTACGCTACCGATTCTCTCAACGGCAAGATCTACGCCTGCAATGAGAACTTCGATGTGCTAGCGGTGATTCCCAGTCCCTTCCCCGACGGAGTGCCGGTCACCGGCATCGCATTCATCCCCACAGGGGATGCAGGAAATGGATCGCTGGTGGTGGGCAATGGTGCGGATGGGGGTCAGCTTTACCTGTCCGAGATCACTCGCGAGGGGTGGTGGATCCGCGACTACTTCCTCTACAACCCTGCGCCGTGGGCGCCGGGAGATGACCACACGATGTTGCCCGGGGCGATCGCCGGCAAATCGGGGGGCATGACCTACGACGAGAACTCGAGCCATCTCTACATCACCGGTCCTACCACCTGTGAGGTGTATGGCATGTTGCACGGAGGAGATGGTTCGACCAATGCCAGTAAATCGTTCGAGCATCCCAACCCGGGGGCGCAGCAAAAAGGCTGCACCACCGGCAATTGCCCCGGTAGTTCCGGCTGGATCGGTTGTCAAGATGCACCGCTATACATCACCAGCATCACTGCCGATGGCACTCTCGAGATCATCAAGGTGATTGTCGAGGGAGGCGTGGCGACTCAGGATGGTGAGGGGATCAGCCTGGCGGCGATCGAGGATCCCGGTGGGATCCTGTTCGATGGCGAAAATTTCGTCATCGCAGGAAATACCAGTGGAACCGTCTACGAGGTCCAGGTGACCGGCAACTTTGTTCGGGGAGATACCAACGAAGATGCGCTGGTAGATATTGCGGATGGAATCAAGTGCCTCGGCTACCTCTTCAATGGGCAACCCGGAGTGGATTGCATGGCGAGGATGGATATCAACGACGATAACCTGATCGACGTTGCGGATCCGATCTACCTGTTGTCCTTCCTGTTCAACGCCGGCGTCGCTCCGTTAGCACCCTTCCCCGATTCGGGTCCCGATCCGACCCCGACGCCGGATATTCCGTGTCCGTAGAGATGGAGATGACGATGATGCATTACAACTTCAGTTCCACGCGCCTGACAGGCTCGATGCTGCTGCTGATCCTCTCCTTCGGGATGTGGGTTCCGGGTTTGTACGGACAGGTCGGCAGCGACTTTGTCCTACGAGCCAGCGGTGCAGATGTTGATTACGCCGCGGCCAATCCAACTTCCTATGGCATGAGCACGGTGGTCTCTGTGCACCAGGCGACAGGAGTCATCGCTCAGGCGCAGGGATACTCACTGGGTGTTGGAAATGACTCGACACTGTTGATGCCCATCATTGCCACCAATCTTTTGGTGCCGCCGGGTGGACACGGTGTTGATTTCGATCAAATCGCCATCTTACCGGAAGGCGTCACGGAAGGCGTGGTCCTCAGCTTCCCGGGCTTATACACGATCAGTTTCGAGACGGAAACCGATCTCCTGGGTATCGAATATCAGCTGATGGATGGCCCTCTGACTGGAGCGACCACGACCACCTCCACCAGCCTCGATTTTGTCGATACACTGGGAAGCCCACCGGTCGACATCTCGATCGTCATCGAAGGAGCTTCTTATCCACCAAGCCTGGCCAGCGGAGCCGTGACCCTGACACCCCACGATGGAGCACCGTTGATCCGTGGAGATGCCTCCCAGGATGGAACTCTCGATCTGGCCGATGGGGTTGGAATTCTCCAGTACCTGTTCATCGGTGCCGCGGCGGATTGTCTCGATGCTCTCGATGCCAACGACAGTGGCAATGTCTCGATCACCGATGCGATTCGGGTTCTGTGCGCACTCTACTGTAGCGGCTCTCCGCCACCGGAAAGTCCGTTCCCTGGTTGTGGATTCGATTCCACTGCGGATTCTCTCGGCTGCCTGTCCTATCCGGCCTGCCCCTGATCCACTGCCCCTGATCCACTGCCCCTGATCCACTGCCCCTGATCCACTGCCGCTGATTCACCGCCGCTGATCGACAGCCGCAGATCGACAGCCGCAGATCGACAGCCGTGTGGATTCACGCCCGCGCCGATCTACACCCAACCTTGAACCCCCTGAGCCCGTGAACCCCTGTGACGCTTGGTCTCTTCTACCCCCGCAGTTCCTTCTCGAGCCGGGCTCATGGGCGGGGTACTTCCTCGTCTCCGTCCTACGCTTCGAGTTGTTGTCGAAAGGGGTGGGCTGTTGTCGAATGGCAGGGGTCGGTGTAGCGTATTCCTTGACGATTTCGTCAGATGAAGCCACTCGAGGACGGCGATCGAGGATCTGGAGGAACGATGGATGCTCCGAGATATGAGCGATACTCGTCGGTGCCCCTGTTCGAAGGGTTGCAGCCCGAGGAGATCGGCGCATTGCTGGGGTTTTCGCAGGAGGTGATCGTCGAGCCGGGGGACGTGGTGATCAGCGAGGGGGATATCCCCGGACACTTCTTCATCATCGCCGAAGGAACTCTCGATGTGATCAAGTCCGATGGAGCGAATCCAAAGGTGTTGGCGAGGCTTTCCGATCTGAGTAGTTTCGGCGAGATGGGATTAGTGAGTGAGAACCGTCATACCGCCAGTGTGGTGGCAGTTACTCGTTCGCGGCTGCGCTCCTTCTCGATCGCCAAGTTCAAGGAGTTGCTGGAGATGCAGGATCGGACCGTCTATCGGACCGTCTATCGGATGGTGCTGGGGTTGGCGCGACTGATCGCCATGCGGCTCCAGTCGAGTGACCATCGAAGGGTGAATTGATTCGTGAGGCTTCAGTTATTGCCTTCCACCATCGGTGGCGTGGGTCCAGCCCAACTGCTCAGTTCCTACCTGATCGATCAGCACATCTGTATCGATGCCGGTAGTATTGGCTTTCATGCAGAGCTCTCCCAGCAGCTGGCGATCAAGCATGTATTCATCACTCATTCTCATAGCGATCACGTTGCGAGCTTGCCGACCTTTCTCGATGCTCACTTTGGTGTCGACAGTGATTTCGATGTTCCCGTGACCATCTATGGCACTGAAGCCACCATCGCCTCACTTCGTCTGGATATGCTCAACGATCGTCACTGGCCCGACTTCATCCGCATCTGCGAGGAATCGGGCCGAGACCTGGTCCGGCTCCATGTCCTCGAAGAAGGTGTTGCGATTCAGGTCGAAGGAATCAGCATCACGGCGATTCCCGTAGATCACATCGTCGAGACGGTCGCCTACATCATCGAGGACGACCAGAGCGCTTGTGCGATAGTGACCGATACCGGGCCGACGGATCAGATCTGGAATCGATGCCACCAGGTCAAGGGGCTGACCACCGTGGTGCTGGAGTGCGCCTTTCCCGAACGATTGCAATGGCTCGCAGATGCGTCGAAGCACCTGACTCCGAGCACCTTCAAGTCCAACCGAGCCAAGGCCCCGGATCCGGATCAGTTACGATTTCTCGCAGTCCACCTCAAGTCGAATCAGTACAACGAGATCGTCGAGGAACTGGCAGAATTGTCGCTTCCTGGCGTCGAGGTGATGGAGAGCGGACTCGATTATCAGGTCTGAATCTGGCGTGTTCAGTCTACGCGAGCTCGACCAATCTCTTGCTTCAGGAACAACTCTGAGGCGCGATTCAGAAGCGATGATGAAACCAGATACGATTTTTCATGGAAGCGAGAGGAGTCCGAGATGACCATCGACCGACGAGATTTCCTGACCAGCGCAGCGGCGCTCGCTGCGGTCAGCGCTACCGGAGTTGCAGGCGCTTCTCCGTTACAAGGAGATGATGGATTCATACCTCTACCCTGGGGGAAGACACGATTTGCAGTCAACATCGAGATGTGGGGATTCGGTGGTGGGCCTCATCAAGATCGGATTCGTGCAGCAGCGAAGTTGGGATATCCCGCTGTCGAGATGTGGCCGTGGCGCGGAAAGAACATCGCAGAGATTCGCAAGGCGTGCGATGAAACCGGGGTGGAAGTGGCGCAGTTCACCGCGTGGGGCTTTTCTCCGGGACTGAATGATCCGAAGAATCATGATCGATTTGAGCAGGAGATCATCGCTTCCATCGAGACGGCGAAGAAACTGAAGGCTCGCAAGATGACAGTGGTCGGAGGCAATGATCAGCCAGGAATGACTCAGGAACAGATGCATGAGAACATCATCACGGGTCTCAAGAGAGTCGCTCCGATGGCAGAAGATGCGGGAGTGATGCTGATTCTGGAGCCGATGAATATCCGGGTCGATCATAAGGGGCACTGCCTCTACGGCAGTCCGCCGGCGGTGCGGATCTGCAAGGAGGTGAGTTCTCCGATGGTCAAGATCAACTGGGATCTTTATCACATGCAGATCACCGAGGGTGATCTGTGCCGTCGGTTGCGAGAGGGATGGGATCAGGTCGGATACTTACAACTGGCCGACAACCCCGGCCGCAGGGAACCGGGAACAGGAGAGATCCAGTACTCCCGTGTATTCAAGGAGGCGTGGAATCTCGGCTACCGAGACTTCATCGGACTGGAATGCTCACCGAGTGTCGAAGAGGCACTCGCTACCGAACGAGTCAAAGCTGCAGACGTGTGGTAGGAAAACTATAATGATGAATCTCAAGTCTCATTCGACGTTGCTGAAGCGGCTGCTTTTGTTGGTCATCGCAGGACTGTTTCTTCCGCTGCTGCCGGCCCAGGACAGCGTTCTCGATCAGTTCGAAGCAGAAGATCCTTGCTCCATCGACATCTTCTCCTCTGTGAAACAGTTCCGGCCAGGAGTTCCATTTCAGGTAGGTGTGCTGATCCAGCCGTTACCCGGTTGGCACGGATACTGGCACTCTTCTCGCGATGGAGGGGATGCCCCCGATGTGACCTGGGTGTTGCCAGCAGGATGGAAGGTCAGCGAAGCGGATTTCCCGGTTCCAAAGCGCATGGTCGAAGAGGGCGATCTGATCTCGATTGGCTACAACAAACCATTTCTTCTTCGTTTCAACCTCACTCCATCGAGCCGATCGAATGACGATGATTCCAGCAAGGTTTCCATCCCGGTGAAGGTGATCTGGCAAGTGTGTGAGAAGGTTTGCATCTACGGCAAGAGCGAAACCGAGTTGAGCATCTCGCGAGGTGACGAGAGCATCACGATGGATACAGGTGGCAGCTCGGTCCTGGCCGGGTGGAGAGATCGGTATCCAGTTGCTGCAGCAAAGGCTCGAGGCTTTCACTTCGAGCAGCAGTGGATCCCGGAGCAGGGATCGACTCCGATTCGAAAGGGCACCTGGGTGGTTCGCTGGTCGCGTCAAGGTGATGATCGACGACCTGCAGTTCCCCTCCAGTGGATCGCCTTTCCTCACGGAATCGAGGAGGGTTTGATCTCCGAGGCCAAGGTCGAGAGATGGAATCGGGAGTCGAGTGTCGAGAATGGTCGACCTGTTGGCTGGCAAGTGCGATTTGATTTACAGGAGCTGGGGTTGGGCTTTCATCCCGGGTTACTAGGTGTCACACTGGTACCCAGTCCAGGAAAGGCTGCAGGGCCGGTTCCTGGAATGCCTGCGGTCACACTCGATGGGCCACAGAAAAAGCAACCGAAGTAAGTACTACTGCTCAGCAGCCCAAGGGGCTGCTGCTAATGGAAAGGAAGCGGCTGATGAGAAGTGTCGCAACGATATTGGCTCTGGCTCTTTGCTTGTGCGGTGGTGCTGCGCTAAAGGCCGACGATGAGAGTGTCAAGAAGACTCCCGAGATGTCCTTCGATCTGAAAGATCTCGATGGAAAATCTTTCAAATCTGCGGATTTCAAGGACAAGTACATCGTTCTGGAATGGACCGAATCCGGGTGTCCTGCGGTGAAGCCGCTGTACAAGGCCAAGAAGGTCCAGAAGTTGGTCGCCGAGTACAAGGCGAAGGATGTTCAGTGGTTCTCCGTTTGCTCGACCAAGCACAACACCATCGAGGGGCTGAAGAAGTTCACCAAGCAATACGGAGTCGAGCACAAAATTCTCGCCGACTTTGATGGCAAGGTGGGGAAACGATTCGGAGCCAAGAGAACCCCGCATGTTTTCATCATGAAAAATGGCAAGGTCCTCTACCAGGGTGCTTTCGATAACCGTCGTTCGGGAGAGAACTACGTCAAGAAGGCGCTCGATGAGTTACTCGCCAACAAGGAAGTCTCGACTCCTCGGACCAAGCCCTACGGCTGAACGGTGAAATACGCGTCGTAGTTCACGACGTTACTTTCGCTTCGAGGATTTCAATGAAATCAGATGGGCCCGGACGTAATCACGTCCGGGCCCATTTTGCATCGTGAGGGTGTTTCATGGTTCGGCCCTTGGTCGAAGAGTACCCAAGGTGCATCCTGATCGCACTGATGGGAGAGAGAATGTCACCAATCCGCCGGATGATTTTGTGGTTGTGTTGCTGGCCATGTTTTGCAGCTCCGATGGGGGCCACTACGGTGCGGATGGAGGACGATTGGGTCCCTGTGCCGGTCCCTGGCCGCTGGGAGAGCGCCTTTGGGGCTCATGATGGCCACGGTTGGCTCAAGGCGTACCTGATCCTTCCAGCGGACTGGTCGGGCCAGGAACTGGTGCTCCACGCCGGCCGAATCGATGATCGCGATGAGACCTATTTCAACGGAGTGAAGATCGGCGAAGGATCGGTCTGGAATCAAGATCGAATCTACCCCATCGATGCGAAGCTGGCTCATGAAGGGGCCAACCTGATTGCCATCCGGATCGAAGACACCGGGGGAAATGGCGGAATTACCGGCGGTAGCGTGTTCATCGAGGGGCCAGATGGCCGCATCAGTCTGGAAGGTGGAACCTGGCTCGGTCGCAAGGGTGATGATCCTGGCTGGAAGGACTGGCCCGTTCCACGGGGATCGTTGCAAGCGACACTGCTGGCGCGGAAGTATTTGTCGACCCAGGGAGATGGAGCGCGCGCGCCAGGGGGGGGGATGCAAACCTCGGGGTCTGCCAACCGCCCCGGCGGCGATCAGGTCCTCTGGTACCGGAACCCGGCGGGGAAACGATGGACCGAAGGACTCCCGGTGGGCAACGGCAGGCTGGGAGGGATGGTCCTGGGAGATCCCCGGCACTGGAAGATTCAGCTCAACGAGGACGGAGTGTGGGCGGGAACTCCTGCCAACCGGGTACGGCGGGGGGCACACCTTCATCTGAAACAAGCTCGAGATCTCATCTTCTCGGGAGATGTGGTCGAGGCACAGAAATTGTTACAAGAACAGTTCATGTCGCAGCGCATGACTCGCTCCTATCAGACCCTGGCGGACCTGGAGGTCGACCAGTCAGGTATCGAGGAGTCGCGGGATTACCGCCGTTGGCTCGATCTTGATGAAGCTCAGGTGACGGAAGAGTTCACCTCAAGAGGAGTGCTGTTTCGCAGAAGAGTGCTGGCCAGTAAACCGGACGAATGTGTGGCAGCGATCCTCGAAGCGGATCAACCGGCATCGATTTCCATCGATTGCAGACTCGCCCGAGAGATCGGCGGTTTATTGCTCGAACCGATCCGGATCGTTGGTAATCGCGCCTGGATGCGGTTTGGTGGTCGGGCTTCCCACGGCGACAAACAACTGGGGGCTCATTTCGAGTGCCAGGTCAGCATCGTGGTGCAGGGTGGAATACTGAAGATGAGCGGTCCCGGAGTCTCGGTCGTGGGGGCCGATTCTGTGCTTTTCCTGATCAGCGCAGATAGCGATCCAGCCGGGCAGTTCGACCCGGTGAAACTGGCGGCCATCCATCCAACGGGCGACGATGAGGTCGAGCCTTCCCGTCGATATCAGCAGTTGAAACGGACTCAGGAGGCCGATCATCGGTCTCTGATGGATCGAGTTTCGTTGTCACTGGGAGGCGAGTCGCTTCGTGATACTCCGACCGACATCCGACTGAATAATATTCGAGCGGGAAAACAGGATCCCGATCTGGTGGCGACCTTTTTCCAGTTCGGTCGATATCTGCTGATCAGTTCATCTCGTCGAGGATCTCTTCCTGCCAATCTTCAGGGGATCTGGAATCCTCACATCTCCGCTCCTTGGAACAGTGATTATCACATCAACATCAACCTCCAGATGAACTACTGGCCCGCTGAAGTGGCGCACCTACCTGAGTGTCACGAACCGCTCTTCGATTTCATCGATGCGCTGGTGGTGAGAGGTGAAGAAACCGCCCGAGAACTCTATGATGCCCCCGGGTGGGTGGCGCACCATACCAGTGACGTCCATGCCTTCACCGTTCCGATCGGGCGAACGGTCTGGGGATTGTGGCCGCTGGGTGGAGCCTGGCTCTGTCGCCATCTTTGGGAGCACTACCAGTATGGCGGGGATGAAGATTTCTTGCGTGAGCGTGCATGGCCGGTGTTGAGTGGTGCCAGCGAGTTTTTCTGTGCCTACCTGGTCGAGGATCCTGCGACCGGAAAACTGGTCAGTGGACCATCGTCATCGCCTGAAAATTCCTACAAGACCCCCGATGGCCAGGTGGCGGATGTCGGGATGGGCAATGCGATGGACCAGGAAATCATCTGGGACCTGTTCACCATGACCCTCAATAGTGCAGAAATACTCGGTATTGAAGATGATCTGGTGAACACCATCCGGGAGACCCGAAGCCGGATCGCCAGGCCCGAGATCGGTGAAGACGGCCGCATCCTCGAATGGTCACGAGCTTGGCAAGAAGTGGAGAAGGGGCACCGACACATGAGTCACCTCTACGCACTGTATCCCGGTGAGGAATGGACCGCTGAGCAGACACCCCTATCGGTCGACGCAGCGCGTCGTTCGATCGAGTTCCGTCTGGCGAACGGAGGTGGGCATACCGGTTGGAGTCGAGCGTGGTTGCTCAACTTCTTCGCCCGGCTCGGTGATGGAAAGTCGGTGGGTGAGAGCATGCAGAAGCAACTGTCCAGATCGACCCTTCCCAATCTGCTCGACGATCATCCACCCTTCCAGATCGATGGGAATTTTGGAGCGACCGCAGGGATCGCAGAGGCACTGATCCAGTCTCATGGAGGGGTCCTCCGTTTACTTCCGGCACTTCCTGCTGACTGGGCGGATGGGGAAGTGACGGGATTGCGTACCCGATTTGGGGTCGAAGTATCCCTACGCTGGAAGGATGGAGCCATCGAATCGGTGCGGCTGCTTCCATCTCGCGATGTTTCGTTGACCCTGTCGAGTGACGGGCAGAAACTGGATCTGACACTGCTCCAGGGCAAGCCGATCCAGTTAGAGATGCGTCATGGGCGCTTGGTCTCAGGTGAGCCAGCCAAGTAGTGATGAAATTTACTTGAAGGGTACAATCAGATGATCCCGCCTGCCCCCTGGAGGACCCCCCGGTGAATCCCCGTAACCTGATCATCGCATGTATCATCTTGCTCGTGATCGTCACGATGATGGTGATTCTTCTGCCCGATGACGGGCCCTCCATCAGCGATGTAGGAGGTCTCTCCCAGGAGTCATCGACAGGGAACGAATCGGGTACCACCTTCGATCAAGATGGGAACAGTCGTAGGGATGGAACTGGAGGTGGGAACTCATCTTCCACAACACGAGGATCAGACCGAACCAGCGGAGGCTCTTCCGGTGGTGATGGCGGTACTTCCAGAACTCGTACTGGCAATCCAGGCTTAAACTCGAATGGAGCGTCGGCTGGAGTGGGATCGGGAACGATTTCATCGGGGCAGGACCCGTTATCCAACGGTAGAGGGAACAGGAATCCCCAGGGTTCTGGGAGTCGGGGTTCCAATGGCAAGTCTCCAAGAGGAAGCCAGGGTTCTTCGGGTCAAGTCCCTCCGGGGATGACTCGGATTCAAGGTGAAGTGGTGCTGGAAGACGCTCCCACCGAAGTGTTGACGCAATTGTCAGGCCAGCTACAGATTGGTGCGCTCGGCGCATCTCGTTCGGTTGCGGTGATTGCTGGACGCTTTCAGCTGGTCACGCCGGAAGAGGGAGCGATTCAGTTCTTCGGCGCAGTGCTGGAGAATCGCCCTGCTCGGGTGGTCTCTCCAATCGGTGCCATCAGTGTTCGATCCGCTGGCGTGGTGAAAGTGGTTCTGCGATACGACGCACTCACGATGCTATCCCTGAAATCAGCGGTCACCGGTGAACAGTTGACCGACGTCGAGGTGATCCGAGTGCAGGATTACTCCCGAAGTTCGCTTCCTCACCCGGGGTGGCCGCAACCGGAAGACCCCTTGATCGTTTCGGAGCAGAGTCCGGTGGCACTGGACGGTCGTATCGGATCGATCGGGTCTGCCGTGGCACTTCACGCCCGGGCCGCAGGGTACGAGTGGCGCAGGATCACCGTAGATCTGGTGGCCGGAGGTGAAAGAGAACTGAGTCTCGAGCCGAGTGGATCGGTTTCCTTGAGATTGTTCGGGGATACCGATAGGGAAGGAGTGGTGCTGCGTCTGCGAGAGCAGGGTCGAGCAGGATCGCCTCATGCAGAAGTATCCATCACCGGAATCTCGATTCAACAACTCGATGGATTGTTACCGGGCTCGTGGATTGCAACTCTCGAATCGGGGCACTGGGCCCATCAACCGCAAGTCTTTGATGAGGTCGCCTTTGAATTGACGACGGAAGAAGTTCTCGAACTGGATCTGGAGATTCCGTTCGATGATGAAGAACGGGTCGATCTGTCGGGAAGCGTGTTTATTCCCGAGGGCTGGCAACTGGATCACTTCTCGGTGAGGATTCGCCCAACTGGACCGGGCAGCGATCCCATCAATGACACCATCGAATTACAAAGTGCATCGATGGAGAGCACATCGATGGCGGGAGGTTTTCTCTGGGACTGGGGTCCGGTCCAGGTGAAGCAGGGGAGTTACGGTATCCTGGTCTTGCCAGTCGGAGTTGGCGGGCTGTTTCAGGTCGGTGAAGATGGACTGATCGATGCCAACATCGAATTGCCTGCCCCGGTCGAGATTTCGGTACAGACGGTTCTCGCAGATGGATCGGGTATTGCGACACCGAGCCTCATCCGGTGGGCACCAGTGCGTCCGCCAGGAACACCGGGTGCGGGGGCGATTCCGATCGGTTCGGGTATCAACGGCTTCTTTCAGTTCCAGGTCCCGGTGGGGGCGGTGTTGATCTCCTGCTCGGATGTGGCTTACCGACCCACGCACCAGCAAGTTCAGGTCACCATGTCGGGCCCCAACGAGTTCACGCTGCCGTTAGAACCCGCGATGGGTATGCGAATTTTCCTCGAGGAGAACGGAACTTCGGTTCCCTGGGATCTGGCATGGCATCCGGGAGTGAGTGCCCAGGGGCACAACGGTACCGTGGTCACCCGAGGCCGTACCGGCAATGGATATCGAGTCCTGGTCAGTGAGCCAGGGTTGTACCAGGTCTCTACTCCCGATCTGCCAGGTTTCCTACCTGTCGATCCATTTGTCGTGCAAATCATCGAAGGCGTCGTCGTCGAAGAAGTGATCGAACTCGAGTCGGAGTGATCGCTAGTCTTCGCTCAGGTGGATTCGTTCCTCGATGCTTCCATCCTCAGCAACAATCCAACTGACATCATCGGTGGTCCCTGGTTCTCCATCGGGACCAACGCTGACGATTAGCGCAACTCCCTGATCATCTGGAGCATTGAAGACTGAAAGCAGTTGCCCGTATGGATCGGCCAGAACGGTCTCGTCAAGGAAGTCAAGAATCCGCGCTGCGGCAGGAACCGGGGTTCCGCTTTGGCGGTCCCGGATGTTCGTGGCAATCGTGTTTCCAAGACGACGGGCAGCGATCTGCGCCTCGATACGAAGTCGCTCATCTCGATGGCGCTGCATCGGGTTGCTGCGATCTCCTTCGGGGTTGATCCGGAAGCGTTGCTGATCGATTTCTTGCGGAAAAATGTTGTTGGATCGATCAGCGTCGGCAATTTCCAACTTGGGATCGATCTCGACCCTGATCACCGGCTCGTCGGTCACCATCAGCCGGGAAACGGCTCGTGGGTCTGACCTCCACAGTTCGGCAGGAATGCGGAAATCCTCGGTCTTCCCCGATTCGTAAGTGACTCGGATGGGCACAGGCATCAGCAAGCCACCATAGTTTCTCAGGCGAATCACGGTGAAATTCCAGTCTCTCTGAATCAGTTCCGCATCCCCATCGTCGAGCCGTGAAAGGAATCGCTCGTACCCTCTACGGTCCTCCTCCGTCACCTCTAGCTCATCAAAGGAGTTGTAGAAATCGAGAAGTTCGGGGAATCGATCCGATCGCAATGTGAGGCCTGCATTTCCTTGACGGCTGATCCATTGCGGATCCGAATCACGTTCCTCCTTCTGGAGAGGCTTCTCCACATCCGGATTTCCAGTGTCGAGGTGATAGCGCACGACTCGCTCCACGGCGAAGTCAGCATGATCAGTGGTGTAGAACCAACCGCGCCAGAACCAGTCCAGATCTACTCCGCTGGCATCTTCGATGGTGCGGAACAAGTCTGCGGGCTCTGGTCTGCGGAATGCCCAGCGCCTGGAGTATTCTGCGAAGGCGAAATCGAACAGTTCTCTGCCGAGCACGCTTTCTCTGAGGATGTTGAGTGCGGTAGCCGGTTTTGCGTAGGCGTTGTTACCAAACTGTAACAGTTGCTCACTGTTGGTCATGATGGGCATCTGGTCGGTACTTGTGGTGAAACCAGTGATGTTTCGTGCTTCACCCCTGCGAGAAGGATATTTTTCTTCCCACAGTTGTTCGGCGATGAACTGGGCAAAAGTATTGAGGCCTTCATCCATCCAGGTCCACTGACGCTCATCCGAGTTGATGATCATCGGGAACCAGTTGTGCCCTACCTCATGAATGATCACGCCGATCAATCCGTACTTGGTTCTTTGGGAATAGGTCCCGTCCTCCTCAGGGCGAGGCCCATTGAAGCAGATCATCGGATATTCCATGCCACCGATCGGGCCGTTGACGCTGATCGCGACGGGATAGGGGTAGGGAACGCTGATCTGGGAGTAGACCTCTACGGTGTGTGCCACTGCATGAGTCGAATAACGACTCCACAGCGGTTCTCCTTCATTGGGGTAGAAGGACATCGCCATCGTGGTCGCTCCGCCTGGAACCGAGACTCCCATCGCATCCCAGATGAACTTGGGGGATGCTGCCCATGCGAAGTCCCGAACGTTCTTGGCATCGAAGGTCCATGTCTTGATCCCCTTGGCTTCCACCTGTTCGTTTGCGAGGGCTTCTTCAGGGGTCACGATGAACACCGGACGGTGAGAGTCCCTCGCGGAAGAGAATCGATCCTTCTGGTCCGCCGTGAGCACTTCATTTTGATTGATCAGAACTCCGGTTGCGCTGACGATGAAGGTGTCGGGGACGGTGATGGCGACGTGGTAGTCGCCGAATTCCAGGGTGAACTCTCCACTGCCGATGAACTGCTTGTTCTGCCAGCCGGCGTAATCGGTGTAAGCACACATACGGGGGAACCACTGAGCGATCTCGTAGATCGCATTCCCCGCCTCCTCAAACCACTCATATCCACCACGAGCCCTCAAGACATCGGCATTGACGATCGAGTAATTCCACTCCACATCGAATTCAAGAACCTCTCCAGCCTTGAGCGGGGAGGTAAGATCGATGCGCATCATCGTGTCGACGATGATGTGGTCGAAATCAGTACCCGCTGGACTGTGTACCGATAGAATTTCATAGCCGCCCTGAAATTCCTCTTCGAATGCCAATCGCCGCAACCAGCGAATGCTCTGTTCATCTTCCAGGCCACCTGAATCTCCGGTATTGCCGATGGAATCGTTTCGGAAGCGATTCTGATCCAGTTGCATCCAAAGATAGGTGAGAGTGTGGGGAGAGTTGTTGTGGTAAGTGACCCGTTCTTTGCCATGGATTCGATGGTTCTTGGCATCCAGGGTGACCTGGATATTCATGTCTGCCTGTTGTTGCCAGTACCCTGGCCCAGGAGCGCCGGAAGCCAGCCGTGCCTCGGTGGGTGTGGGTAGCACGTCATCGAGCTGGCGGAACGGATCTTCTCGATCGATCTTGTCGATGGCGAGAAATGGCGGCGGAATGTCATCGTGAGGATCGTGGCATAGCACGATGGATGGAAGGAGACACAGGATGAGGGTTGTCGTGAAGCGCATGTGAACCACCGTTCCGATTTAAATTCTTCCCGTCGGTGAAGGCATCCTGGAAGTTTCAAGATGAAGGCATCTGCCAGGATGGAAACTGAACCGAACGGGCATGATAGCCCTATCGGGACACTTCAACTACTGTCGAAATCGCATCGCAGTAGCTTTGGATCGCTCATCGCAACAAGAATCGTCAGGAGTGAGAACCGTCGCAGAAGGGCGCTCCAGCAGTCTTCTTGCAGGCGCAGAGTGCTACCTTCTTCGTTTCTTCCACCTCGAACACGACTGGGGACATACCCGTACCCGAATGACTACCATCACAGAATGGATGGTTGGCGGATTGGCCACAGGCACACCAGGCATGTTTTCCGGCGTTCAGTTCGATGACCACTGGTTTGTTGTCGACGGATTTCGGTTCTTGACTCATGACACTAGCCCTATCTGGGGAGATTGAATTGAACAGGTTCAGATCTGGATTACTGGATATTTTCGTTCCAGAAGCATTTCTTGATGACCTTGCTGGAAGGGTGTCCATTGATCTCGAGGTAAGGATTCACGAAGTAGTTAAGAACCGGGCCGGCCTGGGGGGGAATCAGCGTCAAGTCGCGGCCAGTGCTGAGAGTGACGCGGTTTGCCGAGTGGCTTCCGAAGTAACGTCCGGCGTTTTGTGAATCTATATCTGCTTCGGAGATGTCCACCGGTATCCAACCTTGCCCGGGTACATGGAACTCTGCCCAGCAGTGATAACTGCCGGTCTGATACTCGCCGATCACCGATTCGTATTTTCCCCACATACCGATCTGGAATCTCGATGGAATACCACTCGCAAGGCACAGAGCATTGAAGTAGGTGTGGAAGTCGGTGCAGTTTCCCTTACCAACATCGCATGCATGTGAAATGTCTCCTCGACCCCAGCCTTGATGCCGCTTGTCGTAGGCCATCTGCTCCAGGATGTGAAAGAAAAACGCACGTCCCTTCGCCAGCACCGTGAATTTGTCGGCCGTCAGGATCTCCGCCTCTTGTTTCACCTGTGAGGAGACATAGCACAGAGAAGAGGGGGTCAGGTATTTGGCCATCATTTCGCTCGACTGATCAGCAGTCTGTTCAGTAGTGAGGGCTAGATCAACTGAGTAAGCATATCGATCGACATCGTATTCGATGGTGAAGTTCATCTGTGAAGCGGAGCACTTTCCTTCGAAGTAGTACATCGAGTTGCCGAAGCGTGGCTCGCTGGAAAGCGTTCCCGCAATCGGCCCCCGTACCTTCATGTTCGAGATGACCTGATGGTCGTCATCGTGGGGAACAGGGATCCAGAGCCTGAATTCATCACCGATGTTGCAGTCCTTTATCGAACTGACATATCGGACATGGAATACCCGCTCGATGGATCCAGTCCTGGTCTCGGATGTGGATAGCAGTCCGCAACCAGATGTGAGCAGGGAACTTACGGTCAGCAGAAAGAGCAGCTGAGTGATGGAACTCCACCAGGAGGGGGCGAGGCGCATTCTGATCTCCTCGACAAGCTCGCCGGCTGCGATGCTAGTCAGTTACGATAGGAATTGTAATGATCGGCCGGGTATCCGAGTTCCGAGCGGTCCATCGTGCGGCACTCGAAGATCAAGTCAAGAGGTTGTAGGAGGCTGTTGATTTCCGCCCGGTGAGTCCTCCTCTTGTGGGTGCATGCCATCTTTGAATAGACGTTTGATTTCGCCTTCTTGTAGCGATTCTTTGAGCATCTGATCGATCCGTTCCTGGGGCCAGCCGTCTCGACTCCGCGCGTGGACTCCGATGATGATGACTTCACGGATATCAGCCAAGACCCTCCGGATGTAACCCTTGGCGATGGCGATGACGGGAATCCACAGCACTCGCTGGAGGGTGTTTACATCTTCTTTTTCCATCGCGCCCTCGATAACGATGTCGAGATTTTTGGAGATTCTGGACGAAGTGGGAATGACCAGTGCATCGCCCCATACGTCAAGGGGGCGAGTGGAGGGTGCGTCGAGCACTCCTGGAATCAGGCCGAGCAATGCTTGTAGAGCCGGCACTTCAAATCCCTTGCCGCTCTTCTGAGTTGCAGAATCCAACATCTTTTTCTTGATCTCCGGCACCGATTTTCCGGAAATCCGAGAGATTCCTTGAAGCCCAGATTCCAGCATTTGATCATCGATGGAGTCATCTTTATCCACTGCGATGTAGATCAGTCGACGAGGATCTTCCCCGGACAACTCATGAAATGCTGCTGCGGCTTCATCGGCATGCTCGGCGATCTCACGAGCGGCACGAGAACTGGTCGCATAGACCAGTACTCCTTCTGAATGATAGAGATCCCGCTCCCAGGCGACCAGCGGCAGACCTTGACCCTCAAGGACTTTATCGACCTGACGACAGCCGATCATCAGGGTCGTCATCAGTGTCAGTAGGAGAATGAAACGGTGGAAATGGGAAAACGCCATCGAAGAACACCTTCCTTCAATCATCTCAGCCCGAACAGTAGCGGGAGCCCTCAAAACTGCACATCTATCTGCCCGGAGTGATCTACCGGGAGTGATCATTGTGGATGAATAACTCAGGTTGAACTACTCAGGTGGAGCATCTTCATCACTGGTAGATTGCATTTCCAGAACTGTTTCCACCCGCTCGGCGAGCTCTGAGATTGAAAACAGGTGATACCGTTGTTTCGTACTCATCGGGGTGATCATGGAGAGAATATCGGCGAGTTGTTGTGCCGAAGTGCCTTCGGGGAGTTTGACATCGGTCTTGAGATTCTGGATCGCTTCCCGAAGAGCGAAAACTTGGTGGTCGGAGATGAAAGTCGATGGCTCGGGAAGGTCCTCCACCCGAGCCTCGGGATACAACTGCTGTCCGATATGGGGATGAATCCTGACGCGTTTTTCTCCCAGGATCATCACGAGGAATCTCCCGTCATCGAGAGCCTGGTATTGTTGCAGTCTGCCCTGGCAAGCGATCGACTGGACCGAGGCCGTTTCTTTGAGACTCTCCTTGTCCTTTTCCAGAATAGTGCCAAGGATGATCTCGCCAGTGTTGTCGAGCAGATCACGGGTCATCTGACGGTAACGTGATTCAAAGATGTGAAGGGGTATGATCTGTCCTGGAAAGAGGACCACATCAGGGAGTGGAAAGAGCGGCAGGATTCGAGGTCTGGCTTCAGGAGTCATCTGAATATCGATTCTGCGGGGGAGAGATGGGCGTAGCCTGTGCGGAATAGTCGGTGCCATGGAAGTCTGAGTCCGTTGCTTGGAAGAGGGAGTATGGTGGACGGTTGGAGCTGTTGATCATCTTCCCTTTCATCTGGGTCATCGCGGTACTTGGTTGTCGCACGAGATCGATTATTCACTCGTCTTCTGCGCAAGGGTCTGATTGCACTCGTCCGATGAACAGTGGAAGAACTGGACATTGGAGTGGACGCTCACCAGCCCGAAGTTGTTCCAGGATCCTCTCGGTGTCGAAGAGAATCCCAGCAAAGTTGGATGGTTGGATAGAAAACTATCAGAGAAGGGCCCAGGGTTCCATGACGCTCTGGCAGAAGACTCATGATGAGTAAATCGGTGTTTTCAGCCGGGTTGAAGGGAAGTGTAGAGGCTTCATGAAGCGTCAAGATAAAGCAGACAGGGCGGCTGTTATTCTGGGCAGATTGTATCCAGATCCTCCGATTCCACTGCAGCACGACAGCCCGTTCACCTTGTTGATTGCCGTGTTGCTGTCGGCACAGACCACCGATGCACGGGTCAATCTGGTAACACCGGGGCTCTTTCGGCGAGCCAGAACTGCCAGGAAGATGGCCGAGTTGGAAGTGAAAGTTATTCTCGAACAGATCCGGACCTGCGGATTGGCCCCGAAGAAGGCGAAAGCGATCCGTGATCTCTCACAAATACTGATCGATAAACATCGCTCTCGAGTGCCGGATGACTTCGAAAGCCTCGAAGCACTTCCCGGAGTGGGGCACAAGACTGCCAGCGTGGTGATGGCGCAAGCGTTTGGTGTTGCGGCATTCCCGGTCGATACGCATATCCATCGACTGGCAGCGCGTTGGGGCCTCTCCAGTGGGAAGAATGTCGAGAAAACCGAAGCGGACCTGAAGAAGTTATTCCCCGAACGGTTGTGGAATGATCTGCATCTCCAGTTCATCTACTTTGGTCGTGAGCACTGTCCGGCCAGGGGCCACGATTTGTCGACCTGCAAGATCTGTTCATGGGCAGCGACGGCGAAACGGATTCGAGAAGAAGCGTGTAAGAATGGCGGTGTCCGAAAGTGAACGTAAGGAAGCGAACACTTGGTACCGGTTCCTGCCTTGGATGAGTTCGGCTCCGTGGGATGAAAAACACCCCGCCCTGCGATGATGCAGGGCGGGGTGTTTGGCTAGATCGGTAGCTCTTCAGCTCGAATCGATCAGCAGCCGTTATAGATCAAGCAGTCCTGCGGTTCTCCAACATTTCCACAGTTTGGGAATGGAGTTGGAGGAGTAGGTCCGTTGGTGAAGATGTAGGAGATCATCCAGATGGGATCCGCAACATCGAAGATTCCGTCACCATTGGAATCCTTGGCGTCCTGACAGGTACCCTGAGGTCCTCCGTTGAAGATTTCCGACAATGACCAGACCACATCCGCAACGTCAGGAACCCCGTCCCCATTGGCATCGCTACGAATGTAATCGAGCACAGATTGAGGAAACAGCATCAGTGAACCGTCATAGGTCATTGGTGAAAGGCTTTGGTTACCATAGGTCACCACATTGAAAATTGGTGGGGTGCTGTGACTTTGCCAGGTGAGTGGAATGGTCACTCCAACTTCATTTCCGATTAGTGCCGAAGGCACCGTAGAGCCGCTGATGCTCACGGCATCCGTAGCGTTGGGAAACTGGATATAGACCGGCAACTGGAAAGCGTAGACCACCCCGATGGCCCAGCCAGATTCCGTCAAGATTGAATCCGAAAATGCTGGGTTCGCCAGATCCACCGGACCTGTGACCGCCGCTCCTGTGGGAATGATGTAAGTCGGGTCGGATGCCAAACTCATCGAAAATCCCTGGGTATTGGATGGGTATGTCGCATTGGATGGATCTTCTGTGATGGTCAATGTCGCACTGAAGTTGGCCGTACCGTCGAGAGGATCGTAGTTGACCTGTTTCAAGGGAGCGCTGAAGTAGAACAGCGTTGGAGGTTGTTCAAGAATCTCGATGGTGCCATCGAGGCTGTTTATCGGATTCGAAGCTCCATCCACCACTGCGACACTGGAAACAGGAGGAATGCCGAGTGTGTTGCAGAGGCCAACGGTGGTCACCGATCCTGCAGGACCGATCAGGCGGTAGGAAGCGGTTCCTATCTCCGTCGAACCGGCGTCCATGACGGCACAGGAGGTGAAGCAAATCACGCAGCCGACCGCCCAACCACCAGTTTCGATGTTTTGGGTAAAGAAGTCGGGCACCGCACCGTTCTTGATGGTCTCGATTTCGGTGGACCAGTCGATCACGTAGTCAAAATCGGCGGGATCGGATCCAGCCGGTTCCAGATCGAGCAAATTGACGTCGTGGCAAACTCCGAAAGAGAAACCTTGAACACCTGAGGGCGCTGCATGAGAGAGAGTCAGAGTGATGGGAACCAGCCCACCCTCGGCGGCAGCGCCGCTGCTAAAACTCATCTCATAACCACCGCCCATGGCGGTGGCCAGAGTTGGGAACTGGAACAACAGCAAGATTGCTAGTGTTGCAGCATGGACACTTTGACATTTCATGGTTACCGTCTCCTCTAATATTTTAGACGTTACCGTGGGATTCCTGGTAACGAACTCTACCTCCCGTGATGGTCGACCTGGGAACAGGTAAACCAGTTGCATACTACCTCTTAGCCTAAATACTAGCGGGCGAGAGTGTTGTTTGATAGGAGCAGCACATAAGGTGCTGAAGAGACTGGTTCTGATGTTTGTGCTACATCGTCACGAAAAGTCCCGGGAACTTGTTTGGAGTTGTTTCAGATGTCTCAAAAGCAAGGTGAGTCTGTCAACGAGTCGGACAAACCTGACAATTTCATCGAGAAAATAATCTCCTCAGATGTGTCATCGAACGTCGCTGGAGGTCGAGTTCAACTTCGATTCCCACCTGAGCCCAACGGTTATCTGCACATCGGCCATGCCAAGGCGATCTGTCTCAGTTTCGGTCTGGCTGCCAGATTTTCTGGTCGCTGTAATCTTCGTTTTGACGACACCAACCCCTCTCGTGAAGAGCAGGAGTACGTCGATTCAATTCAAGATGATATTCGCTGGCTCGGATTCGAATGGGATCAACTCTGTTTTGCTTCCGACTACTTCGACCAGCTCTATCAGTGGGCCACCCAGTTGATTGGCCAGGGAGATGCCTATGTCTGTGACCTCACGGGCGAAGAGGTCCGCCAGCACCGTGGTAATTTGACCGAGCCCGGGCGAGACAGTCCAAATCGAGATCGATCCATCGAAGAGAACCTGGACCTCTTTGGCCGCATGAAATCAGGGGAATTCCCTGACGGAGCAAGGACATTGAGGGCCAAGATCGACATGGAGTCGGCCCATATCATCATGCGGGATCCGGTCATGTACCGGATCCACCGCTCCACGCATCACCGTACCGGAGATACCTGGTGCATGTATCCGACATACGACTGGGCTCATGGTCAAGGCGACGCCATCGAGGGAGTGACTCATTCTCTGTGTAGCCTTGAGTTCCGGAATAACCGACCACTGTACGATTGGTTCCTCGATAAAATTGGCCTTGAGAAGCAGCCGAGACAAACCGAGTTTGCTCGACTGGCACTTTCTTACACCGTGATGAGCAAGAGGTCGTTGAGAGCCCTCATCGAGGATGGTCATGTCGAAGGGTGGGACGACCCACGCCTCCCGACGCTCTCGGGAATCAGACGTCGGGGATACACTCCCGAGTCGATTCGTAATTTCATGACAGGGATCGGAGTGGCCAAGTTCAACTCGACCATCGAATACTCGGTCCTGGAGAATTCAGTTCGTGACCATCTCAACAAGATCGCGACTCGCAGGATGGCGGTTTTCAATCCACTGAAATTGGTGATCGAGAACTTTCCAGAAGACCTTCAGGAGATGGTTGAAGCGGTCAACAACCCAGAAGATCCGGATGCGGGAACTCGACAGCTACCATTCGAGAGGGAGGTTTGGGTCGATCGTGATGATTTCCGTCTCGAGCCACCGAGAAAGTGGCGTCGCCTGGCACCCGGTGCAGAAGTTCGATTGCGCTACGGATACTGCGTGACAGTCAAGGAAGTGATCGAGGATCCAGAGAGTGGTGAGGTCCTGCAACTGAGGTGTGAATACGATCCAGACACTGCTCGAGGGCAGACGCCTGACGGCCGCAAGGTGCGGGGTATCATCCATTGGGTTCCGGCGTCGTGCTGCGTCGAGATCCCGGTACGACTCTATTCGCCACTGTTCAGCGTGGCGGACCCGGATCATGTCCCGCAGGGGAAATCTCTGATCGACTTTCTCAATCCAGATTCTTTGGTCGAGACCACCGCGCTATGTGAGCCCTCACTGGCTACGGCATCCGCCGGTGATCGATTCCAGCTGGAGCGAGTGGGCTACTTCGTGGCGGACCAGAAGTTGTCGAAAGAAGGAGCTCCTCATCTGGCCAGGATTGCCCCCCTGAGGGATTCCTGGGCCAAGCAGGAGAAGAAGCAGGCGACCTCCTGAGGATCGAGCCGGTGGGAGCGGACAGCCGTCAGGCCTGGGATCGACCGTGCTCTCACCAGGGCTGGTGATTTGAACTGCTGCTCTACCGGTCCATCGAGCCAGAGATCCGCCAATCGCCACCTTGACCGCCCCCCTCATACTTGCGATTCTGATCGATCTTGACGGCTTGAGCCCGTCCAGGTTGCTTCGCTCTTTGAGGTCAATTCTGGCCTCCCGGGAGGGGAGTATCTGAAAGGAATGATCATGCGAACAGTTGCCTTCACGCTCTTCTTTTGTTCCCTGATGGCGATGCCGCCGATGGCCGTGGCCGCCGATGGATCCGAACCAGTACTCTCGGAGATGCAGAAGAAGTTGATCGATATCGGGATCGAAGACAATCAGGTGGTCGAAGTCCTCGACCAACTGGTCAATGGTATCGGTCCTCGGTTGACCGGTAGTCATCAAGATCATCTCGCCTGTGAATGGGCGCGAGACCTGTTCATCGAGTTCGGTCTGGAAAATGTCAAGATGGAGGAAGCCGGGGAATTCAGCGTTGGCTTCCAGCGAGGTGCGTGGAGGGGTCATATGATCTCTCCCGAGCGAATGGACCTCGAGTTTGGCACTCCAGCCTGGTCTGCGGGGACCAAAGGTGTGCAAGAGGGTCCTGCAGTGATGCTGCCGGCTGCCATCGAGGGGCTCGATATCGATTCGATGAAGGGCGCCTGGATCGTCCGTCCAGCCCAGCGAGGGCGTCAGGATCGCGAGACGCGGCAAGCTCAACGCGAAGTCACCGAGAAGCTGGAAACTGCGGGAATCGCCGGCTGGATCTATCCCACCCGTGGCGAGAACATCAACGTTTACGGAAATCATCGAATCAGTTGGGATGACCTTCCGACGATTCCGCGGATCAACCTACGCAAGGATCAATACGATACGATCGTCGAGAATCTGGAAGCGGATGAAGAGGTCACTCTTCGCATCGATGTTCGCAACCACTTCCAGCCTGGACCCGCCAAGTTTTACAACGTCGTTGGCGATATCGTCGGCAGTGAGTTCCCGGATGAGTACGTCATCATCGGTGGTCATATCGATTCCTGGGATGGGGCCACAGGAACCACTGATAATGGAACTGGTACTGCCACGACCATCGAGGCCGCACGGATGTTGATGGCGACCGGAGCGAAGCCACGCCGCACGATTCGATTCATGCTCTGGAGTGGTGAGGAACAGGGTCTGCTCGGATCCAAGGCCTGGGTCGACCAGAACCCGGAACTGCTCGACAAGATCTCGGCGGTGTTCGTCTATGACGGCGGACCCAACGCCATTGCCGGCCTTCCGGCAACCGCTGCGATGAAAGAGGATTTTGAAACGGTCTTCACTCCAGCGATGAACCTGAACCCTGACCTGCCCTTCAAACTCACCGATGTCGATGGGATCCCCCGGGGCATTGGAAGTGACCACGAGTCCTTCCTCGCTCGCGGTGTTCCAGGGTTCTTCTGGACCCAGGAAGGTCGTGCAGATACTTGGCACGGTATTCACACCCAGTTTGACACCTTTGATCTGGTGATTCCGGAGTACCTCGAGCATTCGACGACGGTCATCGCACTCACCGCACTGGGAGTGGGTAACCTCGACGGTCTTCTGTCGCGAGAAGGGATGCTGGAAGAGGGTGGAGGACGTAGACGTGGTGGTGGCGGCGGTGGTCGGAGACTGGGAGTGATGCTCGAAGGAACCACTCTTGCCGAGGTGATTCCCGATTCCACAGCGGCCAAGGCCGGCATGAAGGCCGGCGATAAGATCCTCAAGATTGGCGATGAGGAAGTGACCGATCGCCGCTCCTTGATCCGTGCCATCATGGCGGGCGAAGCGAAGCGCAAGGTCGTTTTCGAGCGTGATGGAAAGAAGATGGAAGCCATCATCGAGTGGCCGCGACCTGATCGAGACCGGTCGGCTGACGCTGCACCGGAAAAGCCCAAGGAAGTGAAGAAGGAAGTGAAGAAGGAAGTGAAAAAACGGGGAGCTGTTCGCTGAGCAATTCAGTCGCGCAGACTATCAGGCGTTCGAGTCGACCGAGAATCACGGGTCGACCCGAACGCCTTTTTGAATTCGCCATGAATTCCACCATCGTGTTGCTGTACCTTCTCGTCAGCATCGCCAGTTCCACCGATATGGCTCATGCCAGCGATTCCATCACTTCGCATGTTCCCAAGCCGATCAATATCGAAGTGGATGTGCGAGAAGCAGAAACCGAAGTCTTCCTGCTCATCGATGAAACGCTGTTCACCCACTGGTTCTCCCTCGATCCAAAGGAAATAGACGATCTCGATCCCGACCTGGAAGGGGATTGGGGAGAATACGGAAATCGGGTGGTGGAATGGCTCGATTTACATGCACCCGTCCAGGTCGATGGAGTGCAACTGATTCCAGTACTTACCGATCTGGAGTATCAGGAAGGATTCGACCTCAACGACCTGATGAACTTCGCCGCCATCACCGTTACCTATCCGACCAAGGCTCGGCCCAGACAACTCGACTTCATCTGGAGTCGATTTGACACCGAAGATGGTTTTCCTCTCGAATCGGTTTATTACGTGCTCTCGACCAGAGATGACTACCAGGTATACCGATTCCAGGAAGATACTCCTGGTTGGAGCTGGAGCCCGCCCGAAGCGGAGAAGATGATCGACCCGGAGCTGGTTGCACCTGGAATTCGCATGCCGTGGTTCACTCTCGATCTACTGCCGATCCTGTTCAGCATCATCGGCCTGCGTATCGCCTGGAGAGCGAAGAAGTTCTCGAGGGCCACGGTGGTCGGGGCTTTGGTCTGTGTGGCTCTTGCTGCAGCAACTCTGGGAACCAGCAAGGTCGAGGTTCGTCCCTTCTGGCTGTCACCTGTGCAACTGCCTCCTCCCGAGCAAGCGGAAGCACTTTTCGAGAGCCTTCACAGGAACATCTACCGTGCCTTCGACTACGAGGATGAGCATCAAATTTATCAACTTCTTAAACGAAGTGTTTCAGGGCAATTACTGCAGCAAATCTACGACGAGATTCATGAAAGTCTGATGATGAGGATCGAAGAGGATGCGATTTGCGATGTTCGAGCAGTGCGATCTCTCGACACCGAAGTCGTCGCGCTCGATAGGGTGGTGGATCCGGTGTTCCGGGTTCGTGCACGGTGGGAAGTGATTGGAACGGTCAAGCACTGGGGACACACTCACTGGCGGAAGAATCTCTCGACCGCGCTGTACGATGTTCGCTGGATCCCTGATGAAGGCTGGCGGATCGATGGAGTGGATGTCGTGGAACAGAGGCGCCTGGATGATGGTCAGGAGCTGATCAAATGACGGGTTCCAGCGTATCAGTCATCGATCTGGTTCATCGCCATGTCGGCCAACAGCATCCTGTTCGGGTCGAAAAGATCGCCATCGAGGCGGGAGAAAAAGTGGCCATCATGGGGCCATCGGGTTGTGGGAAGACGACGCTTCTTTCGTGCATCGCCGGCATTCTCTCCCCCTCCTCTGGTGAGGTACAGGTCGGAGAGATCCGGATCGACCAGCTCTCGGATGCCAGACGGAGAAAGTTCCGCCGAGAGCACATCGGGCTGGTCTTTCAGGAATTCGAATTGCTCGAGCACATCGACGTGATGGAGAACTCCTTTCTTCCATTGTGGCTCGATGGTCGTGAACCGACCGAGGAAGAACAGGCCAAGCTCATCGAGCGATCTCGTCGCTGTGGAATCGAGGATCTCTTGCACAGAAAGCCGCGCGCACTCTCCCAGGGAGAGCGACAGCGGGCAGCCGTGTGCCGGGCATTGATGACCTCTCCGTCGTTGATCCTCGCAGATGAACCGACCGGGAGTCTCGATGGGGCCTCGGGCAGAGCGGTTCTCGATCTGTTATTCGAGGAAGCGGATTTGACCGGGGCTACCGTCATCGTGGTGACCCATGACTCGACCATCCTGGACGGCTTCGATCGTGTCGAAGCGCTGGCAGGGAGTGCTTCATGAGTGGCCCGATGCTGAGATTGGCTTTGCGCTCGCTGGCTCATCACAAGGTAAGAACCGTGGTGCTTGCTCTCTGCATCGCACTGGTCGGGGTTCTTCCCGCTGCAGTTGACGGATTGCTGGATCTGTATCGAGCGCGGCTGGAGGCGAGAGCGTTGTCGACCCCGCTGGTGGTCGGTGCCCCGGGAAGTCGCTCAGACCTGTTGATCCATGCACTCTACTATCGCGGTGAGGTGGAGCGGACCATCGAGATGAAGGTGGCGATGGAGGCGGGTGAGTCCGGCCTTGGCGTGCCGATTCCGATTCATCTGGAGGGATCGGTGAATCAGTACCCGCTGGTCGGCACCACTCCCGACTACCAGGAATTTCGAGGGATCCGTCTCGCCCAAGAGCATCACTGGCCACAACGACTGGCGGAAGCGGCACTGGGAGCTGGAGTCGCAAGGAGCCTCGATCTGACGGTCGGCGGCACCATCGCCACAGACGTCCACAAACTCCATGATCTGGCGGGATCGTATCCTCTGTTACTGAAGGTGACTGCGGTCTTGCCGGCCACCGGAACTCCTGACGACGACGCTGTGTTCGTCAGTCTGCACACTTCCTGGGTGGTGACCGGTGAAGGACATGGGCACCTGGAAATCGATCCGGAGAAGGATTTCCACCTGGTGCTGGAGAGCAAGAGCAATCACGTCACCGCCTCTGCAGCGGTGGTGGAAGCGGTCGAGGTGACACCGGAGAATGAGGATAGCTTCCACTTCCATGGCGATCCCGATCAGTTGCCGATCACTGCATTGATCATCGACGCCAAGGATGCCGAGGGTGCCACGATTCTCCGATCAAGATTTCGCAGGCAGAAGGACCTGCAAACCATCGACTCGATGGTCGAACTCAAAGAACTACTGACGGTCGTGATGAGAGCGAAGGCAATTCTAGATGCCAATTCGATGCTGGTCATCGTGGCGACGACATTACTTCTGATATTGATTGTCACCCTCGATGTAAAGGTCCGGGAGCGAGAGGTGAAAACTCTCGAGCGGATCGGAGCCCCTCGAGGATTCGTCGCCCGATTACTCTTTACCGAGGTTGCGATCGTGGTTCTCGCTGGTGGTGTCCTGTCGTACTTGCTGGCCATCGCTGCCATCCGGTTCATCGCCGAAGGTCCGCTGCTCTTACCATGATGAAGGACTGCTCGATGTTACCTCGTCTATCCCTGTACTCACTATTGCTGTTGTTGGCGGTATCCGCCTGTATCGGCTGTTCGATGGAAACGACTCCGGTTTCGGAAACCGGTGATTCGTCGACCTCGGGTTCTGCGGCTCCGTTGCAGGTGGTGGCTTCAGTCTCACCACTGGCATGGATTTCATCCGAACTGATGATGGAATTGGGTGAAGTGGTGGCGCTGATGCCAGCGGGCGCCGATCCCGCCCGCTGGACACCGGATGACGCATCGCTTTCTGCACTGGCAGCGGCGGATCTCATCCTCCTCAACGGGGCAAACCTGGAGGGGTGGGCACGTCGGTACTCGCTTCCCATCGTCAAGAGTGTCGAGGTGGCACGAGTCTGCCGAGATCAGTGGCTTCACTATCCAGATGTAGTGACTCACAGTCATGGTCCAGAAGGCAGTAGTTCCTACGAGGGGATCGCCGGTCACACCTGGCTCGATCCAGACCTTCTGCTCCTGCAAGGGGCAAAGATACGTGATCGATTGATTCAACAGTTGCCCGATCACAGGGGCGAGGTGGAGCAGCGCTGGAATACTCTGGCAAAACAACTCGAGGCGCTGGGAAAACGGATGTCTCAACTGGCCAGTACCCATCCGAAACTCCCGGTCCTGACCAGCGGCCCCTTCTGGGTCTATCCCGCAGCCAAGATGGGGTGGTCGACACAACGTATCGATCTCGATCCTCAAGGAGAGTGGAACGATGGTCTGGCGGTAGATCTCCAGCAACTTCAGGCCAGTTCCGGTGCCCGCATTTTGCTCTGGGATCAGTTCCCGTCGGAGCAACTGGCCCAGGAGATCTTGCGCGAGACTGGCCTGATCAGCGTGGTCTGGCCGGTGGCGGATTCACTGGGCGAAGAGCATCGGCGCTATCTGGAGATCCAGCAGCAGGTCATGGGCCGCCTGGAGGCCGCCCTGAATGGCACTGCTGACCGTCCTTGACCTGACCATGGCCAGCACCGACGATCACATTTGAGTTGATTCTGCGGGGTACCAATTATTCGGTTCCCATTTCAAGTGGTGCCTCCTACCGAGGTACTGATTCTCAGGGTGTCGATTCCCCAGGAGGTAATTCGATGATGAAGCCGATCCGATGTGCCCAGTGGCTGCTCACAAGTAGTCTGCTGCTCTTCTCCACGATGGTTCTGGCCATCGATGTTCCGGCAGTTTTCAGCGATCACGCGGTACTTCAGCGAGACCTGGACTTGCCGGTATGGGGCACCGGTGCTCCTGGCACCGAGGTTTCCGTCAGTTTTGCCGGTCAGCAAAAGAGCACTCAGGTGGACGATCATGGCCAATGGTCCGTCATCCTCGACCCGGTCCCCGCCAGTGCCGAGGGCCGATCGATGACCATCGTCGGGTCGGATGGCACCATCGAGGTGAAGGACATTCTGGTCGGAGAAGTGTGGCTCTGCGGTGGTCAGTCGAACATGGAGTGGCCGCTTCGGAGTTCGATGAATGCCGATCAAGAGATTGCCGCGGGAGATCTTCCCTGGTTGCGCAGGATCAAGGCACCCCATCTGCTCTCGAGAACTCCTGAGTTCGATATCGCTGCGGCATGGGAAGTTTCGACTCAGGCCACGGCCGGGAATTTCACGGCGATCGGCACCTTCATGGCGCGTCGGCTGCACGAGGAGTTGGGAGTCCCCGTTGGGATACTCGATGTCAACTGGGGTGGAACTCGCATCGAACCGTGGACATCGACGGTGGCGATGAAGCGTCATCCGAGGTTCAAGGAACGTGTTTCGAAGATGGAAAGTGAAGTGGCGCGCTGGGGAGATCGATCGGCAGAAGAGATCGAGAAACTGTATCGCGATCGGGTCACTCAGTTCGAGCAAAGGACCGGCGAGTGGTGGAACAAGAAACTGGACGGAGATCCAGGGGTCGTCGGTGCCTGGGCTGATCCCTCCTATTCCGATGAGAACTGGGAAGAGATGCCAGTTCCGGGGTTATGGGCGGGAAAGAACCAGGGTTGGGACGGATTCGTCTGGTATCGCACATCCATCGAAGTACCGGAGAAGTGGAAGGGCCAGGATTTGCTGCTGCAACCGGGCGCCATCGATGATGCAGACATTACTTACTGGGATGGTAAGGAAGTCGGTCGTACCACCAATCAACACTCATTGATGCGTAGCTACACCATCTCTGGTGATCTGGTCGAGGCGGGTCAAGCGACCATCGCCATCGCCGCCCTCGATACCGGGGGAGCCGGTGGAATCACCGGAGCGCCTTCGGCGATCAAGATCCGTCCGGTGAGCGCCAAGGATGACGAGGCGATTGGGCTGGCTGGAAACTGGAAGATCAACCGAGGAAACGTTTTCTCTGGTGATCGAGGACCGAGTCCTCCAGAGGCACCCGAGGCTCCTGGTCGTAAGACTGGTGATCCTGGTGTGATGTTCAATGCGATGCTCTCTCCCTTCACCGGATACGGAATCCGCGGAGCCATCTGGTATCAGGGAGAATCGAATGCGGGACAGCCCACCGAGTATGCGGAGTTGTTACCACTGATGATCGGATCGTGGAGAGAAACCTGGGGCCAGGGAGATTTCCCCTTCGGCATCGTGCAGCTGGCAGCGTTCAAGGCGACCAGCGACAACCCGGTCCAGGGTGGCTGGGCGACGCTTCGAGATGCGCAGGACTTCACTCATCGGGTTGTTCGCAACACCGGGTTGGTGGTCCTGACCGATGTCGGCGATGCTCGCGACATCCATCCGCGTAACAAGCAGGCGGTGGGCAAGCGGCTCGCCGACTGGGCACTTCATCGCTGTCACGAGAGATCCGACCTGTCAGAATCGGGGCCCTTCTACCGCAGCCATCAAATCGATGGAAAGAGCATCGTGGTCTCCTTCGATCATGCGGGGGATGGCTTGACCGGTCGTCGCGGGATGAAGATCGATGGATTCGCACTGCAAGGATCGGATGGATCCTGGCATTGGGGAGAAGTCGAGGTGATGGATGAAGGACAACTTCGCATCAGTCATGCGGATGTAGAGTCACCCACGGCAGTTCGATACGCATGGCAAGACAACCCGGTAAGGGCCAATCTGGTCTCGAGTCACGGATTGCCCGCAGCACCCTTCAAGACCGATTGAGGGCGAACCGATCAGGGACCACCGACTGCCAGTATCAGATCGAACTGTGCCTGATTGTGAGAGATGATGGAATTGAGGGAAGCGGTTCGAGCTGCGGCGAGATCCGCTTCCCGTCCGAGCAGTTCATCGAGCAGTGCGGCACCAGCCTTGTAGCGTGACTCGGTCAGTTTCATCGCTTCTTCGCCGGCTTCCAGTTGACGCCGAGCGGCGGTCATCGCTGCTCGGGAAGCCTGGAGCCGGGCCATGCTGATGCGGATCTGAGTGACGATACGCAGCTCCAGTTTTTTTGCCTCGAGCTGTGTCTCTTCGAAGATGGCCACACTTCTTCGATGGGAAGCGGTGGATTCAAGGCCGAACTGCCAGCCGATTCCCACCTCGGCAGTCTCCTGATCCGACTGATCTGACGAATCGATGCCGAATCTTCCGATCCTGGATCTGGCACTGATGGTGGGGCGGCCCCATGCAGAAGATGCCCGGCTCAGAGATCGAGCGGCATCGACCTTGGCGCGAGCAGCCACCAGATCCGGCCGCATCTCGAGCCCTCGATGGACCAGTTGATCACCACTCCACTGGTCCAGCTCGAACCGATTGGGAGTGATCTGATCCGAGGCGGGAACCAGTATCGGATCGAAACTGGTATCTTCCGTGAGGACCAAAAATTCCGCGAGTCTCGCCGATGCAATTTTGGTTTGAGATCGGGCGAGGACAAGGTCTCGATCCGAGGCCGCCTCTTTGGCCAGTGCAGCGAGTAAATCCTCACGCAAACCATCTCCGGCATCGAGCCTCGACTGGGCGGTCAATGACAGCTGGTGACTGAAGAGAACACTACGCTGTGCAATTTTGATCTCGCCATGGCTTCGAATCAGGTCGTGGAATAGCAGGGCTCCGCGATGGAGCGCGAACTCTTCAGCCCAGTAGAGCAACTGTTCGGTCGCCACGAGATTGTCCTGTGCCGCCTGGAAACGATGCCAGTCTCCCCAGGGATCGAGATCAAAGCGTAGTTCGATTCCAGAGAAGAGGCTGTTCTTCGATACATCGACGACGGTGCCATCGGTTCCCTGTGCGGCACCATCGGTGCGGGCATAATCGGACCTCGGACCAATGGTGGGCAGGAACGCAGCGGTCGAGATCTGTTGAGTGGCCGCTGCCACCTCCAGTCGCAGTCGGGCCAGCTGGATCGACAATGCCTGATCCTTGGCGATCGCCAGCACGACATCCAGCGTGATCGGATAGACCTCACCAATCGGGTCATCGGTGGACCCGGAGTCGGCACTCGCCTCGGTGACTTCATCGGATCCATCGGAGGGGTGATCCTCACTGGAATCTGTGATCGGTGCTTCCACCGCCTCCTTGGAGATGGAGAAATCCTCTTCGACCACCTCGATGGGATCTGGAATCCATCGAGCCAGTTCACTCGAACGGATGCCGGTCGAGGAATCAGTACTGCATGCACTCAGCAGCAGGACCATCAGCGCGATGGCGAACGATCGCAACATGAAACTCTCCACTCGATACGAGGAACCAGTCGATGGCCTGGAACAACGATGATCAATCGGTGAGATCCCGAGGCTCACGGGTTTGCTCCCACGGCTTCGACTCGATCACCCTCCTGAACCAATCCCTTACCGATCAGGATGACCTGTTCGGTTCCGCTCAAGCCTTCGGTGATTTCAACGGTGGCCCCGTCATCGAGGCCAATCTTGATCGGAACGACCTGGCAGGTTCCTCCGACCACGCAATAGACATGGTATTCACCTCTCGTGCCGAGCAATGCTTGCGCCGGCAAGGTCCAGGCATTTTCCCGTTCGATCAACTGGAAATCGACGGTCGCAAACATTCCTGGAAAGATCTGACCTTGCTGATTCTCGAGCAAGATCTCCACCTTCATGGTGCGAGTGCGCCGATCGAGGCTTTTTGAGATTCGCGAAACAGTACCTTGAAATTTTTGATTGGGTATCGCACTGCAGGTCACCGTTGCCGCATGACCCTGCTGGATGTACGGCACGTCCGGTTCAGGAATTTGAACAAAGACGCGGAGGTGACTCATATCCTTGATGGAGACAATCGCTGTCGTCTTTGAAGAAGAAGAGGTGACGACCGCTGCACCTGGATCGAGAAACCGTTCGGTGATGATTCCAGAAAAAGGCGCCTGGATTCTGGTGTATCCGACCATCGTGGTGGCGAGGTCGACTCGAGCGTTGGCGCTTGCGATGGCTGCTTCTGCCACGGCAACGAGGCTAACGAGCGCTTCCTTTTGCGACTCCGCCACCTGGATCTTGGCTGCTGCGGCACCTGCCATCGCTTTTGCAGAGGTGACCCCCTTCTCTCCGATGTCGACGTCGCCGAGAGCCTGAGAATGATCTCTCCGGGCAGATTCGAGTTGAGCGTCGGTGGCGGCATCTTGGTCATGGAGTTGGATCATTCGATTGAGGTGAATTAACTCGGCATGGAGAATCGCTCGCGCTTTTTCCAGTTCTGCGCCGGCTTGTAGTACCGCAGCCTCGGCTTGTACATGGCCTGCCTTGGCTGCGATGATCTGGGAATCACCCCCTGCTGCGTTGGCTCGAGCGGCACCGAGTTGGGCGCTGGCTTCCAGCAATTGCGCCTCGGCCCGGCGCACCTCGTCCTGCAGTTCAGGAGCTTCGAGTACTGCGATCAACTGGTCCTTCTCTACTGCGTCCCCGAAATCGACCAGTATCTGCTGCAGATATCCATTGGTCCTGGCGTACAGGGTCGCCTCCTGGGCGGCATGGATCTCTGCAGGTTTGGATGGAAGGGAATAGACGAGGGTCTTCTGGACCGGTTGGACGACGGAGACACGAGGTACCTTGCCTCCCGTCTGTGCAGCGCAAGGCTGGGTCGAGAGTCCGACCAGCAAGAGGATGAGAAAGATCGAAGCGTGGTACGCAACTCCATCTCCGTGCAAGATGCTCTCACGGGTCGAGTGGTGGGTAGATCGGATCATGGTGCTATTCCTTCCGTAACTCATCGCGGGCGAGAAGGTCACTGATCTGTCTCGTTTGCCCGGAAATCAGTTCATAGAGAATCGGTACGACGAAGAGTGATAACCCCATCGCTGCCAGAACTCCCCCGATGATCGCCCGAGCCAGAGGAGCATTGGCGCCACCTCCGAAGCCGATGGCCATGGGGAGTAGTGCCAGTACTGCTGCGAGGGAAGTCATCAAAATCGGTCGAAGACGCGTTCGTGCTGCAGTCTGGATGGCAGCCCGAGTCTCTAGCCCTTCGTCCCGTAACCGATTTGCATAGTCGACCATCAAGACGCTGTAGGCGACGACGATTCCCGTCATCATGATGATTCCCATGAATGATTGAATGTTCAGATTGGTGTCGGTGAGGAACAGCATCCACGCCACACCGGTGAAGCCCAGAGGTACCGAGGCGAGGATGATCAGAGGATCTCTGAAGGAACGGAAAATCGCTACCATCACCAGGTAAACCAGCATTGCCGCCACCAGCAGACCGAAGGTGAACTGTCCGAAGGACTCACGCGCTTGATGGATCTCTCCCTTGATTTGCCAGCGGTAACCTTTTTCGCGGTACTTTTCCATCAATTGCTGCATCCGTGGCGATTGCTCGAGTCGTTGCTCGATATCGCTGACGACGCTTCCGACATCTTTCCCGACGACATTGGCATAGACATTGGTCACCCTGGTGATGTTGACATGGTTCACCACGGTGGGACCTGTGGTTCGCTCGAATGTGGCGATGTTTCTCAGAAGTACCGGCTCGGTCGAATCCCCGGAGTTGGGTCGGATCGGAATATTCTCCAGGGTGGCAAACGAGTTGATCTCACCTTCGGGGTATTGAGCACCGATGAAGTAGTGATTGCGTTTCTTCTTGTCGATCCAGAAGGACGGACTGAAGGTGACACTCGAGTTGGTCGCCGTGATGATGTTCTTGACGACCTCATCAGGGGTGATCCCGAGATAGGCCGCCTTGACCCTGTCGATCACGATGTGAATCGAAGGATAGTCGAGGCGTTGGGCGACTCGAACATCCACGGCTCCGGGAACCTGTCGAATCTCATCGGAGATGGTCCGTGCAATCTCCTGACCCACTTCCAGCTTGCTTCCAGTGACCTGGATATCGATGGGAGAGGGCAGTCCGAAATTGAGTGCGGCAGTGAGGATCCCACCGGTATCAAAGGCGAATTCGATTCCCGGGAATTTTTTTTACGAGACGCTCTCTCAGTAGTACCGAGTACTCGATGGAACTTCGCGAACGCTCTTCCTTCAACTGCACGAGCATGAATGCATCCATCGGTCCGGTATTGGGAGTGTAGGCGGCGGGCCAGTCCATCAAGACGCCGAGATTCGAGATCAACATCTGCAGATCGGAGGAGGCTTGCTCATGCCGAGGGTCCCACATTCCGATCACATCCTGAATCTCGTTTTCGACCTTCTCGATCAGCAGTTCCGTGTTCTCGATCCGGGTTCCGGATGGAGCTCTGACGAAGATGGTGAACTGTCCCGAATCGGTCGCGGGGAACAGTTCCTGGCCGACCTTGGTCGGAGCAGTGCTCCACGGGACTCCAGGAATCAGGCCCAGCGAGATGATGAAGAAGACGAACACCGAGATCCCGATCAAGGCCCGTCGTTGAAGCACTCTTTCGAGCAATCCTTCATAGCTACGACCGATTCTCTGGAAGAACGCCGGCTCGTGTTCCGCATTGTCGCCGCTTCCTTCCGGCTGGGCCTTGAGAAAACGAGCACAGCAGAGTGGGACGACGGTCAGTGCTACCAGGTAGGAAGCCGCCATCGATAGGATCACGCTGATCGCCAGTGGCGTGAAGAGGAACTTGGAGATCCCGCTCAGCAGGACCACCGGAAAGAACACCACCATGATGGTGATGGTGGCCACGAACACCGGACCGGCAACCTCGCTGGCACCATCGAGGGCCGCTCGGGTCGGCGTCTTGCCCGTGCTCAGATGTCGAGAGACATTTTCCAGCGTCACGATGGCCTGGTCGACGATCAGACCCACCGCCAGCGCCAATCCTCCCAGCGTCATGCTGTTGATGGTATTGCCACTCAGATACAGCCCGATGAAGGTTGCCAGGGCAGACAAAGGTAGCGATAGCAAGATGATCAACATCGAGCGAACGCTTCCGATGAAGATCAGCACGATCAGTCCTGCGAGGAATGCGCCAATCAATGCCTCATGCTCGAGGGCAGAGATGGAATCCCTGACAAAGATCGACTGGTCCATCACGACCTCGAGAAGGACGTCATCGGCACCTTCGTACATGTCGACGACTCGCTGGCGAATCTGCGTCAGCTTGGCACGAATCTCGTTGACGATCTCGATCGTATTGGCGCCCGGTTGGCGGTAAATGGGGATGTAGACCTGTCGACGGCCATTGATTCGCACCACGTTGGTCTGGATCGATTGGGTGTTCTCCGCTCGAGCGACATCGCGCAGGAATACCGGTTTCCCATCGACGATCTTGATCAATAGATCATCGAGTTCTGGAATCTGATCGACCATGGCATTGGTCGTGATCATGTAATCGAGATCACCGAGTTTCGCATTGCCGGTCGGAATGAAGACATTTTGCTCCTGGATCGCCCGCACCACGTCCATCGGCGATAACTGTCGAGCTTCGAGTTTTTCTCGATCGAGATAGGCAAAAATCCGCCTCAGCACTCCACCGTAGACCGCAGGAGCCACGACCCCGCGAATCGACTGCAATCGATTACGCAATTCGTAATAGGCGACATCGTAAAGTTGCTGTTCGGACATCGTTTCGGAGGAGACGCTGACCAGACACAGCGGAACTGACGCTGTCGGGTCAAAGGGCATCACCATCGGAGGGATGGTGCCAGGAGGAAGATAGAACAGGTCACTCATCGCATAGCTGGTGACCTGGGACATCGCACTTTCCATGCTGATGTCCTCGCGGAAGAAATCCTTGACGATCGACACGCCAGTCATCGACTTCGCCTCTTGATGAGAAATCCCGACTGATTGACCGGTCCAGCGCTGCATCCGGCTACTGATGTCACCTTCGACCACTTCCGGCGGCATGCCGTTGTAGAAGGTCACGACCTGAACTGCTGGAGTCTTGAATATGGGCAGGAGGTCAGAGGGGAGCTTGGTCAGAAAGATGGTGCCAAGAGAGATCACGGCCAGAGTGATGACCAGGATGAGATACGGGAAACGGAGTGCTGATCTAACGAGCCACATACCTGGATTGCTCCATTTCAACCGAGGGTCAAGGACAGCCAGAGGAGGGGTAGTGCATCAACCACCCAGCATTTCGGGATCGGACCCTGCAGGGTAGGACAAAGTTCAAGATCTCGTCATCGTTCAAGATCTTGTCATCGAAGTGCCAAACTCGCTCCCAGCATCGTGGACCGCAAGTGGCGGGTAGTAAAATCATCGGGTTCAAGTGGCTCGGAGGGCTGAGGGGGAGAGCAAAATCGTGGGGCGGGTTAGAGTCGAAGCCCTGGCAAGGTGCCGCTGCTATCTCCGATATTCTCGACAGAAGAGCCCACGGCATGAGCCATGGAGAGGAACAGGTTGCACATCGGAGTGTCCTTGGGGGTGATCAGGTGTCGGCCGGTGTCGACCAGGCCGTTGCCGCGGCCGGCGATCAGCACCGGTAGGTGGTCATGATTATGACGATTTCCATCCCCGATGGCAGATCCATGAATCACCACGGTCGAATCGAGTAACGACCCTTCGCCATCTTTCACCTCGCCGAGCCGTTGCACGAAGCGGGTGAATTCTTCGACCTGCCAGCGATTGATGGTTCGAACCTGGTCGACCTGATTCTTGTTTCCCTTGTGATGGGTAAGGGTGTGGTGGCCTTCTCCCACATCCAGATGGGGATGGGTTCGATTTGACCCTTCATTGGCCCACATGAAGGTGCAGACTCGGGTCAGGTCGAGGCGAAACGCCAGGATGATCAACTCGTGCATCAACTGGATGTGTTCACTGATTCCGCTGGGTGGGATCTGTCCGAAATCAGGGAGGTCGCCGCCTTGCTTCTCGAGCTGCTCCAACTGTTCCAGTCGATCGATACGACGCTCGATGTCACGGATGCCAGCGAGATATTCACTCAGCCGTCGACGGTCGCCGATCCCCAGCTGTTTCTCGAGACCCTTCGCATCTTCCAGGATGAAATCGATGATACTGGATCGCCGAGAGATCCTCTTTCGACGCGCATCGGTGGTCTCTCCGGCACTGCCTCTGAGAAACATACGCTCGAAGACGCGGCGCGGATGGGTTTCATGGGGAAGAGGTTGGTTTGCCCCGGCCCAGCTGATGTTGGAGGAATAGGCACATGAATATCCGGAGTCACAATTGCCCGACTGTCTTCCCCCTTCCGTGCCCAGTTGCAGCGACGGGATCAAGGTCTGTTCATCGACGGCAGCAGCGATGATCTGATCGACAGAGATCCCCGCATGAATGTCGTCGCCAGCGGTCTTGTAGGGATGGGCCCCGGTCAAGAAGCAGGCGGCGGAGCGAGCGTGGTCACCGGGACCATCGCCGAGGGCACGAGCGTTGTGGTGGGCCAGTCCACTGACCACCAGCACATCATCGCGTACCGCCTCCAGCGGTTCAAGGATCGGCGAGGTGACCCAGTCGGCCCCTGCTCCAGCAGGAGACCATTCCGGTTGATGGACACCATTGGGAATGAACAGGAAAACCGTTCGCAGTGCCGCCTTGGTCGGCGGCATGTTGCGGGCCAGAGCGGTCAGTGGGCTCATCGCATCGAGCCAGGGCAACGCCATCGCAGTGCCGAGACCGCGTAGAAATGTACGACGATGAATCGGATAGGCCATGACGCGATCGCTCCTCTCACGACTCGAAGAATTTACTCGAACAACGATTTCGATGAGGCTCGTTGATGAGACACCGCAATGGCCGGGGAAACAAGCGACGAGTCCGCGACCCGATCAGGGGATTAGCCGGCGGCGAAACGCTTCCAGTACGACGATCTCCTCGATCAGCGCGATAATCGTCGGGTCTGATTTCAGCCGCACCAGCAATCTTGCAACGGCGGGTGCATCCTCATCGATCAGTCCACGACCGAGAGCATAGGTGAGGAGGTTTCTTGCGAGGGAGCGCTGGAATCCCGAGGAACTGTGGATGTTTGTTTTGAGATCCTTGATCCCCTCGAGCACCGATCCATCGGGAAGTTCGCCGCGGTCATCGATGTCACCTGTTCGATAGCGGCCGATCGCATCAAATCTCTCGAGGGAAAATCCCAGCGCATCCATCCGGCGGTGACAGATGGCACAGGTGGGTTCATTCCGATGGAGCCGCAGTTGTTCTCTGAGAGGAAGATCTGCCCCTTCTTCGCCGGGCAACGGCAAGGTCCCGGCACCGGGAGGAGGCGGTGGAGGAGCGGCATCCAGCAATACCTCCAGCAGCCACTTTCCCCGTAGTACCGGAGATGTTCGCTGACGAGTGCTGGTCGCCAGCAGGATACTACCTTGAGAGAGCAGGCCACCACGTGGACTCTCGACCTCGAGGAGGCGCATCTGCTGGCCGACGATCGGCTCGAGACCATAGTGAAGAGCGAGCCGTTGATTGGCAAAGGTATAGGAGGCCTCGATCAACTCGTTGATCGGCAATCGTTGCCGCAAGATGTGATCGAAGAACTCGACTGTTTCCAACCTCATGCTTTCGAGTAGTTTCCTGTCGAACTTGGCGAAGATCTTGGTGTCTGGCCGAAGTCCTCCGAGGTCGCGGATTCTCAGCCATTGGGTGGCAAAGTTGGTCGCCACCGATCGTGATCTTGCATCGGCGAGTAACCTTCGGGTTTGGATCAGCAGTCCCTCGCGATCATCCAGTTCGCCACGAGTCGCCGCCTCGAGCAATTTTTGGTCGGGGGTGGTCCCCCAGAGGAAATACGAAAGGCGTGTGGCGAGTTCATGTCCCGAGAGATCACGAATGGTACCGGGTGAAGATGCGGGGGGGTCGATCTCGAGCCGGAGGATGAACCGAGGTGAAGCGATCGCCGCCACCAAGGCTGCGCGGAGCAACGACTCTGCCGAGTTCGGATCCAGCGCCGCTTCGGTGGAGGTCTCGACCAGCCGCTGGCGCTGCTGAGGAGTGGTCGGACCTCTCCAGAATCGTGGCAACCAGTGCTCGATTCCTCGCGCCAGCCGTTCTGTCGGAGAGCCCTTTCCCTCCAGTGCTTCCACCTGGAAGACCGATGGCTCCATCCCCTCTGCGGGGCCCTCGACTCTGAAGGAGATGATGGCGGCATTTCGGTCTCGTTGTGAAGGCTCGGGATGATCCGGCTTGTAGTAGTCATTGATGAAAGTGGCAGAGATTCGCTGAGGACCGGCTGGAACCGTCAGTTCGATGCTTCTCGATCCTGGTTGATCTCGAGTTTCCGAAATCTCGATGACTCGTGGCTTTTGAGCGCCGATCTTGATCTGGAAGCGTGCCGGTTGATCCCCTGCTTGCTGTCCCCACCCGCGAATGTCGATCTGGTAGGTGCCGCTGCGGGGAAAGTGATGGTCGATGGAAGCGGTTCCTCTGCTGTAGAAAAAAGCGCTGTCGGACAGAATCCTACCGGCACCCTCGATGGTGATCTCATCGATGGGATAGGTGGTGGTGGGAGTTTCGTTGCCGTCATCGAGGATGACGGCACTCACGGCAACCTCCTCGGCGATCCTGAACAGTCGCTCGATGAAGGTGGTGGAGAGGGTGCCGCCCTGATTGTCGAAGCCATCCGATGAAGGATCGGCGGGGAGATGACGATGGACGTCGACCTCGACGCCGGTCAGGTCACGGATCGTCGCTTGCAACTCCGATCTGCCGAGCCTGCGCGGGCCAACAGTGCCGGGCACTTCCGGTCTGGATTGGAGTATCCCTTGGAGCCAATCTCTCAGCGTCGAGATCATCTCCTCGCGCTCTTGCGAGGTGGGTGCAGGCTCATCTTCCGGAGGCATCTCTCCACTGGTGATGACTCGTTCGATCTGTCGCCAGTCTTCCAGCAATGCGCTGGCTCCATCTTCGATCACCACTTCCAGGTCGATTCCTCCCTTGGGCTTCTCTCCCGAGTGGCACTCGGTGCAGTGAGTCTGGAGCCAGTGAGAAATCGGCTCGGGAGCCTGAGCCATCGTCATCGTGGGAAGCAGTAGTAGTGGCCAGAGTAATATCCGCATCATTACGGGCGCCTCTTCGGTTTTTCCGCGTCGGGAGCCGGTCGCGAGAGATCGATGTCGTGCAGTCGATGGAGATCCTCGGCAAACTTCGCGCTGCGCTTCGAACTCATCCAGAGAGCGGGTAGTCCGGTGCCGGGAGGAAGATCTCCTCGGTCCTTCCAGGTGATGAGTGTGCCTCCACCCGGCAGTGGTTCGAGCGTGATGGAACCACTGGCGTTGATCTGTTCACTTTCGATGGCTCCCTGATACCAGATTCCCCGCTCCGGTAGGCAGCGATCGAGGGTCAGGCTTCCGTGACTGGAGTGGCTGGACCAGCGGTAACTGTGGCCGCTGCTGGCGGCAGTGCCCTCGATCTGGATGGTGCGCTCTCCGTATTCCTGATCGTCCCAGCCGATCCACTGGTGCCATCGATGGAAATCGGCGATCAGCGGGTAGAGCTGGGCTGCGGAATGAAGAGATGTTTGCTCGACCGAGACTTGCCAGCTGGAGGGGAGCAGCAGCGAAGTGCCTCCGATCACCAGCAGCAACAAGCCACCGCAACCGAGCAACAGCAGTTTTCGGAGCAGTTTCATGGCAGAGACCTCCCGCTGAGTGTGGAAGATACAGGAGAGGATCGAGCGAAACCAACCTGGTAACCTCAACCCGCTCCGATCATCGGCCAGAAGAGCACAGCGCAGTCGGTCATCATTTCTATCGAGCGGATCTCGATCGAGCCATGGTCAGTGCTATCTTGTTCTTGAGCCGCGACAATCACCATCTACGGATCGATCCGGAGGAGACATGGTCAAGAAAATTCTACTGACTCTGGCCCTGCTGCTGGGGTTGTTTCTACTGTTGGGTTCTCTGCTACCGGTGAGTTATTCAGTGACCCGCTCCCTCTTCATCGAGGCAGAGGCCGATCAGATTCATTCTCAGCTGGTCGATCTCAGATCGTGGCCCGAATGGACCCCCTGGAATCAGCAACTCGATCCGACGGTTCGCTTCCAGTATTCAGGACCAGAAGATGGAGTCGGTTCCAGTTACTCCTGGTCGGGAGATCAACTGGGCGAGGGGGTGCTGGAGATCACCAGCTCCGAGATGGGCCGAGGCATCGTCTACCTGCTTCACTTCGAAGGAGCACCGACTGCCGATGGAGTGGTGCAGATCACTCCGATGAAGGGGGGCTGTGAAGTGTTGTGGAAGATGAGTGGCGACACCTCACGGCCGCTGGGCCCTTACCTGGTGCCGTGGATGGATTCCTTCATCGGAAGCGACTTCGAGGAGGGCCTGAAGGGCCTGCAGGAGAAGTGCTCATGAGAACTGTTCACCCGTCCCGGATGATCGTGCCGCTGATGATCCTGCTGATCTTCACCACGGTGGAGACGGTGGCGGATGATGCACCCGCGCCGCCCAACATCCTGTGGATCGTTTCCGATGACCAGCGGGCGGACACCATCGGTGCGCTGGGCAATGAGCAGATCCAGACCCCGTCTCTCGATCGTCTGGTACGCCAGGGGATCCGTTTCAACAGTGCCTACTGCATGGGGTCGACCAGCGGGGCGGTCTGCGCGCCGAGTCGCTACATGATGATGACGGGGCGTTCACTCCATCGGCTGCCGGGAAATGTCTTCAACATCCCCGAGTCGGAGGTGACCCTTCCCCAGCGGCTCCGAGAAGCGGGTTGGAACACCTTCTTCACCGGCAAGTGGCACAATGGTAAGGCGGCTTTCCAGCGCTCCTTTGGGGGCGGTGAAGAGATCTTTTTCGGCGGAATGGGCAGCCATACCGAGCTGCTGGTTCATGACCATGATCCCGCTGGAACGTACCCCGATCGCAAGCGCCATCGCCTGCCCGCCTTCTCCTCGACCGCTTTCGCGGATGCTGCCATCCGTTTCATCGAGGAGCAGGCAATCATCGAGGAGCAGGAAAGAAAGAACGAAGAGCAGGTGAGTGACGGCCGCAATAATCCATTTTTTGCCTGTGTCTTCTTCACCGCACCCCATGATCCTCGCACTCCTCCGGCGAAGTTCCTGTCGATGTACCCGAAGGAAAAGATGTCGTTACCGACCAACTTTTTACCGGAGCATCCTTTTGACAACGGAGAACTGAAGATCCGCGATGAAAAGCTGGCCCCATTCCCTCGCACCCCTGAGGTGGTGAAGGAGCAGCTGGCTGCCTACTACGCGATGATCAGTCAGATGGATGCACAGGTCGGCAGGATCATCGATGCGTTGCAGGAGACTGGTCTGGCCGAAAACACGATGGTGGTCTTCACTTCAGACCACGGGTTGGCGGTGGGGAGTCATGGATTGATGGGAAAGCAGAACCTGTACGAGCATTCGACCCGTGTTCCACTGCTGATCGTCGGTCCAGGGATCGAGGCGGGCAGCGTCTGTGAGCAGCCGGTATACCTCCATGATCTGGTGCCCACCATCGCGGGCTGGGCACGGATCGACGCGCCTGAGTTCTCGGAGGGGAAAAGTCTTGCGGGTTTGTTGAAGGGCACCACCGAACAGCGGCGCAGCAGCATCTACACCGCCTACAAGAAGGTGCAGAGGGCGCTGAGGGTCGGCCGCTGGAAGCTGATCCACTATCCCGCCATCGGCAGAACCCAGCTCTTCGATCTGCAAAACGATCCGCATGAAACGACCGATCTCTCCGATCATCCAGACCATCAAGAAACGCGGCTGGACCTGCTGATGAAGCTCGAGGCAGAGAGGGTTGCCGCAGCGGATCCGCTGAAGAAGGCCCCTTGAGCCTCATCGGTCTTCCAGGGCAGAGGCACCGGTCACATCTTTGATCGTCGTTCCAGACTGCCGTTGCTTTCCTGGTCGTTGAGGGCACCATCGGTGCTGGATTCACTTCCGAAAGGTGGCTGCCGTGCTGGTGATCGATCTCGAAAAGAACGCTTCTCGTCTGGCCCGGCGCGGTCATCCATGGCTCTACAAGGATGACCTGAGAGATTCGGATCTGGTCGACGAATCCCTCGGTCAGGGGCGGATCGTGCGGGTTCGTGACAATGACGGTCGTGACCTGGGAATCGCCTGTGCCAGCACCCGTTCGAAGATCGCCCTGCGCTTGTGCGGATCGTGGCCCGGAGAAGAAGTTCCCACCATCGAGCAGTTTCTCACCGAGCGGATCGAGCGAGCCATCGAGATGAGGCAGGACCGGATCGAGGAGAGCTCAGGCCAACGGCTGGTCCACGGAGAAGCGGATCAGATTCCCGGTCTGGTGATCGATCGCTATGCCGATGTGCTGGTGGTGCAGGCGACGACGATCCTGATCGATCGTTCGTTGCCGATCGTCGCGAAGATCCTCGAGCGCATCTTTCAACCGCGCATGATTCTGGCAAGGAACGACCTCTCCATTCGCAAGTTCGAACGACTCCCCGAAGAGGTGGTGCTGCTGGCCGGCGAGCCGGTGGAGCGAGTGAATATCGAAGAGAATGGTATCCAGCACATCGTGAGGCCGTATGCCGGCCATAAAACCGGTATGTACCTCGACCAGCAGCCCGCCAGGAAAAGAGTGAAGGATCTGGCAGCCGGAGCCAGGGTGCTCGATCTGTTCAGTTACCAGGGCGGATTTTCGATGGCCGCTCTCGGTGGCGGTGCGACTTCGGTTCAGATGGTCGATCAATCGGAGACGGCACTGGAACTGGCCCAGGAAACCGCGCTCCTCAACCACTTCGGTGCTCCGGAGATGATCAAAGGCAATGTCTTCGATGTGATTCGAGACCTGAGAGATCAGCAGCAGTATTACGATCTGGTGGTGCTCGACCCCCCGGCATTCTGCAAGAGTCGTCGTGAAGTCGAGGGTGGAATTCGAGGATACCGCGATCTCAATCGTGGAGCGTTGAGATTACTGGCGCCCGGAGGTCGCCTGGTCACCTGTTCTTGCAGTCATCATCTGAAGGCAGAATTGTTCGAGGACACGATTCGCCAGGCGGCGCTCGATTTGCCATTTCGTGTCTTCGTGGAGCAGCGGCTGGGAAGTGGACGAGACCATCCTGCACTGCTCAGATTGCCGGAAACGGAGTATCTGAAGGTGCGGATCTTGCGACGCTGGGACTGACTGGGACAACCGATTACCATGGAGGTGTGATCGGTGTGGTGTGTAGAGAACCCGGTTTGGTTCTGAATGACGCATGCTCTGCCGCAACCGGAATGGAGCATCGGATGGTCAGGGGGCACATTGAATGAAGGCACTCGAATCATCGGTCGGTCCCAGAGTTCGGACCTGGTGATTCCATCGGCCCGCGTCTCTCGCCGCCATTGCTCGCTGATTCCCTCGGGCGATGGTTATGTGCTGCAAGACCATGATTCACGCAATGGAATCTGGGTCGAGGGCAAGCGAGTAAAATCAGCCTATCTGAAAAAGGGCGACCGATTCACGGTGGGCAGTTTTCGCGTCCGCATCTGCCGGGACGGCACCCTGGAACTGGAAGGCAAGGTCGATCCGAAGCAGATGATGGTACGGGAGAAACTGCGTCATGACCTGCCGTCGATTTTCGCCATCCTGATCTGCGGACTGATCATACTGGTCATTTTCCTGAACCGAGAATCGAAACCAGCCCCGACCCCGCTGGCACAACAACTGGATCTCGGGGATCCGCTTCAGATCTGGACTCCCGAGCCCGATCGACAACCGGCCAGCGAAGAAGCAGGCACCGGATCCAGCAATGTTCCGAGTACTGTTCCGGGTACTGTTCCGAGTACTGATCCGGATGGTGAACCGAGTACGGATCCGGCCTCATCGGCTGGAGAGATCGACCAGACCCGACTTCCGTCAGAATGGGTCACCGCCTCGGGAAAGAGCTGGACTCTGGAAGAGCTTCTCGAACTGGCAGAAGCGATCGATGCGACCGACCGCTCTTCAACGGTGACCGACTCCACTGCTGTGGCGGTGCTGCCGGGGACCGATGCCGGAATCGATGATGAGTCCGAATCTCTCGCCCTCCCTCCCACAGTGGACCCCTGGGCCGAGGTGGCACGCCTGCGGCGCGACAAGAGAGTTCGGCGCAGACGAGCACCTCTTCCGACTGCGGTGGGAAGCAGTGCAACCGCAGCATCGACCGATCAGACCGCGGTGGTGGAATCGATGAGTTCTCAGGAGTGGTTCGACCTGGGCCGCGAAGCACTGGCCTCGTACCACCTGCCAGATCGGGTGCTGCCCGATTTCACCCTGGCTCTCCAGTCGCTGGTTGAAATCGCAACAGAGGAGTCGTGGCACCATCTCAATCTGCTGAGGATCGAGGCGAAGAAGTTACTACGAGCGGTCGCTTCGAGGGCGAAGCAGATCGGATTGAAATACGGTCATCTCGATCGGAATCCGGATGCGCCACTCTCCGCTCAGGATCGTAGAGAGGCAGAACTCGCCCTCAATTTGCTCGTCCTGATCCAGGAGCAGATGGTAGTTTTGCTCGATGCTCGTGACCTGGCCTTTACAGAGTTGACAGACCCGGAAGACCCCGAGCGGTTAGGATTTGCACTCACTGTGGCCCTGGAGGACGAAGACGACGAACTTCTGGATCTCGTGCTGGAGCAGATGCACTCCAGTATTGCCGAACAATTGATCCCATCGCTGATAAAAGGATTGAAAACTCCCGCTGCAACCAGGAAATTAAAGGTACAGGCGACTCTTCAGCAGATCACTGGCCAAAGTTTTCGGTCGGAATCTGAATGGGAGCGCTGGTGGAATAGCAAGGAAGGGAGTCGCGGATGATTCCGAATTCATTCAAGCGTCTGAGCCTCGTGATGGCCGGAACGCTGGTACTGAGTGTCTGTGGAGATCTGGGAGCCGGAGATGGCGACGATACTCGGATCACTCCACGCTCGGTGCCCAAGTTCAAGGGAACCGAGGTGGCCAAGCGCGTCGACAGGATGCTGTCCGGGGTCAACTGGCATGGCAACTTCGATGATGCGATGGCCACTGCTGCAGAACAGGGGAAGCCACTCTTCTGGCTCCAGATGGTCGGAAATCTGGACAGCGGATTGTGAAGTGCCGGACATTCACTGAGAGCCGTGACGCTCTCGGAACCAAAAGTGATCGAAGTATTGAAGGAACATTTTGTTTGCGGTTGGAGAAACATTCAGGGCCAGGAGTCCTACGCCGGGAAGTCTCATGATCATCCGGTAGCGAGTACCGCACTTCAGACCTCCAACGGTTCAGGTGGCCGCAATGTGCAGATGCTCTTCATCTCTCCATCGGGAGCGGTCTTGCACTGCTTACCTGGTTACTGGGATCCGGATGGAATGATGCACGAGATCCAGTTCATCCTCGAGCTGGCCAAACTGGAGGCCTCGGATCTGCCCTTGCTGGAGAAGCGAGATCAGTTCCAGCTCTCCCATCTGAATCACGCCGCCCATCATTCGGAGCAGATGGTTGCCGATTCGTATCTTCAGGGATTTGACAAGATGAGAGAAGAGAAGCAGCAGGGCAGCGACTTCCGTCGCAAGACCGATGGGGATGTGATACGCACCGTCGATCAGGTGATGCATGAGAGAATGGCTCGTCGCCCGATGATCTCGATTGAGGAATTCGATATCGGAAAAGTGGTCGATTACGGCACCCGGTTTTATGACAAGGGCGGAGACGGCTGCTGCGATCTCGACAAGGGTAATCCGACCGCTCCCAAGCGGAAGAAGCCATCGACCGGTGGCTACAAGAAATCAGGTGGCTGGAAAAAGTCCGGCGGATGAGTGACCAGATGGAAGCCCTCGCTTTGATGCCGGGGGCTTCCATCCGGTACGCCGCTGATTTCCTTGACGATGCAGACCAGCATCGCATTCACCAGCAACTTAGAGAACAGATGCAATGGAGCCAGCAGCACATCACTGTGTTTGGCAAAAGGCATCTGATTCCCCGTCTTGAAGCCTGGCACGGCGATCACGCGGCTTCCTATCGCTATTCAGGAACGGACCATTCCCCACATCCCTGGACCGCTGCTCTCGAGGAACTGCGCAATCGCCTGGGAAGATTCCGGGAGGATCTGCAGTTCAACTCGGTGTTGGGAAACTGCTATCGAAATGGAGACGATGCGATGGGGTGGCACAGTGATGACGAGCCGGAACTGGGACCTGAGCCGTGTATCGCATCTATCAGCTTCGGGGCCACTCGTGATTTCTGCATGAAGCATCGAACTCGGAAAGATCTAGATCGGGTCAAGATCGCACTTCAACCCGGATCACTACTGATCATGGAGGGGGAAACTCAGCAGCACTGGGTCCATTCGATTCCTCGTCGGCGTGGAAAAAATGCTCCGACGGAGCGTATCAACCTGACCTTCAGGAACATCTTGGGAGTCTAGTGAGCGAAGTCGGTCCAGCGAATGAAGGAAGCCTAGGGAGCCGGGATCGAAATCGCGTCCAGCGCTCTCAGGAAATCCTCGGGAGGCTTGACCTGGAACGAGTATTCTTGCTGGCTGACCGGGTGATGGAACGAGAGGGATTCAGCGTGCAAGGCTGGTCGGTCGATCCATGGTGAGGAAACGCCATACCGGGTGTCTCCGATGATGGGCAACCCGATGCTCGTCAGGTGGACCCGGATCTGGTTCCTGCGTCCGGTCTCCAGGCGTGCCTCGATCAACTGGTGGTCACCCTGGACATGTAGTTTCTTCCACCTTGTGATCGCTTCTATCCCTTCGTCCTCCCTGCGAGCGATTCGCATCTTCAACGTACGAGGGTCTTCCGAGAGGGACCGCGTGATGGTGCCCTCCGATGAACTCGAAATACCCTGGCTGATGGCCAGATAGCGACGATTCATCTTTCTACTCTTCAGTTGTCGTCGAAGTCCCTCTTTCGCATCCGGGGTTCTTGCAATCGTGATCACCCCGCTGGTAAAGCGGTCGAGACGCTGGACGACAAAGAGTGCTGGACGCTTCTCCCCTTCTTTTCGCAGTTTCCTGGAGATCTCACCGAGCAGGCAGATTTCATTTTCGTCTTCATCTGTGGGAACGGTGAGCAGGCCAGAGGGCTTGTTGACTACGAGGACATGACGGTCCTGGTGCAGAATTTCCAGCCCCTTGGAGAGCAACTTTCGCTGGGCAGTTCGAAACTTCATCGGCTCTGGATCGGCCTCGATGGAGTCACCGACCTGAAGTCGGAATCCTGGATCCATCACGACATGGCCGGAAACCTTGACACCACCGCGCCGGATGATGTCCTTGACGCGACGATGGGGGAGTTCCATCTGAGAGTGGACTTCAGCCTGTAACGCCCGGCCAGCCTGCTGCGCTTGCCAGTTCCTTGTGTTTTGGTTCAAACGACCTCCAGGCCCTAGATGCTGCATCTTCGACTGCGGATTGTCCAGCGATGCTCGACCAGGAAGTGGATTCCTGGTAATCTTATTCGATCGACCGCTGTGCTTGACAGGTTTAGAGCCGATGCAGTGTCGTCGAAATGTGGACCGTTCACAGGACACTCAGCCCATCTCGGCAAGCCCTCGTGCTCCCCGGGATGCTGCTCCAGAGACCGCAGCCGTTCTCGGCATTCGGTCGACAGATTGGTGGTGGACCCGATGTCCCCAGCGTTACGAAAACCACGATCCTCCGCCGCTCGCACCTCCTCGGAGCCCCAGTATCTATCGATGACGGTGAAGGAATGCGTCGAGAAAGGCTGGCTTCCCGCTCCAGGAGAGGCCGATGACCCGGTCCGTCATGGAATCGACTTCGTGCTGGTCACCGGAGACGCCTATGTCGACCACCCCTCATTTGCCAATGCCGTGATCGGTCGCCTGCTCGAAGCTCGCGGATATCGGGTGGCGATCTTGGCCCAGCCGGACTGGAAGTCGGTCGAGCCGTTCCGCAAGTTCGGGGCGCCACGAATCGCATGGTTGGTCTCCGCAGGAAACCTCGATTCACATCTCAATCACTACACCGCTCACAAGAGACCCCGTTCCGATGATCTGTACTCACCGGGAGGAAAGGCGGGCCTTCGTCCCGATGGAGCCACCATCGTTTACTCGCAACGGTGCCGTGAAGCCTTCCGAGACGTTCCCATCATCGCCGGGGGTGTCGAGGTTTCGATGAGAAGAATGGTACATATCGATTACTGGTCGGAGAAGGTCAAGCGATCACTCATTCTCGATTCGAGGAGTGATATCGCTGTCTACGGAATGGGTGAGCAGGCCCTGGTGACCATCGTCGAGAGACTGGAGAAGGGTGAGCCGATCGAATCGATCCGAGATGTTCCAGGAACGGCATATGGCATCGGAAAGCATGGCCGTCCCCATTTCGTCGAGGAGTCGACGTGGCAAGAGGGCACACCCTGGTGGGAGCAGTATCAATGCAAACCAGAGATTGCTCAGGAGTTGCCATCCTTTGATGAGATTCGCGGCGAAGACGAGCACAGCAAGGAACGATTTGCCCGTGCACAGCACATCTTTCATCGGGAACAGAATCCCGACACCGCTCCGATTTTGGTCCAGCGCCATGCAGAACAGACGGTGATCGTCAATCGCCCGATGAAAGCCCTCTCCACTGCGGAGCTCGATGCGATCTTCGCTCTTCCCTACACCAAGGAGCCTCATCCGGAATATGGTGGAGAGAAGATACCCGCTCACGAGACGGTCAAGTTTTCCATCAACATCATGAGGGGTTGTTTTGGCGGCTGTACCTTCTGTGCCATCACAGAACACCAGGGCCGAGCCGTGTCATCGAGAAGTGAAGAGAGCGTCCTGGAAGAGGTCGCTGCATTGAAGCAACTGGATGGATACAAGGGTGTCATCAGTGACCTGGGCGGACCGACCGCCAACATGTACAGGATGCAGTGCACTCGGCCGGAGATTGAATCTCGTTGTCGCCGACCGTCTTGCGTTCATCCGACCGTGTGCAAGTTGTTGGGTACAGACCATGGTCCGGTGAAGAAGTTGATGAAAAAGGTCCGGGAGTCAGACGGCGTCAAGATGGTTCATGTGGCTTCCGGCGTGAGAATGGATCTGGCAAACCTCGATCAGGAATACATCGATGATCTCGCTGCCCATCATGTGGGAGGACACCTCAAGGTCGCACCCGAGCACATCGATGAAGAAACTCTACGATTGATGAAGAAGCCGGGAATGGACACTTACATCGAATTCGAGAAGCGATTCGATGAGGCGAGTGATCGTGCGGGTAAGGAGCAATATCTGGTGCCTTACTTCGTCTCTAGCCATCCAGGTTGCGAGCAAGACGCTGCGGTTCAGATTGCAGAGTTCCTGGAAGCACGTCACCTCAAGCCACAGCAGGTTCAGGACTTCATTCCCACACCTGGAACGCCGGCCACCTGCATGTGGTGGACGGGAATCGACCCGACCCGGATGAAACCGGTCTTCGTCGAGAAGAAGATGAGAAACAAGCGCAAGCAACGGGCGATGCTGCAGTGGTGGAAGCCGGAGAATCGGCTTCTGGTTCGAGAGATGCTGCGAGAGAGTGGCCGCGACGATCTGATCGGGGATCACCCGGGAGCACTGGTGTCGACCCACGATAGAGCGGGTGGAGCGGGGAAGGCATCGCCACGCAAAGGTGGCAGAAAGCCACAAGGTAATCCCTCCGATCGCAAAGGCGGACGCCGTTCTGGTCGGGGTGTCGTGCGTCGACCGCGGCGAGACTAGTTGCTGGCTTTCTTTTCTGGAGTCGCCGGAAGCGGGCTGGTACTGCTCTCTCCCGTGTCGATAGACTTTTCCTTGTCGATAAACTCCTGTTTCGCCGCTAATAACCAGCGATCTGTGGGGTGCAGTTGCAGTGCTTTTTCCAGTGCTGCGATGGCCAGTACTCGCTGACCTCCATCTTCCAGCGCCACTGCGTGGACCAGAGCGTAGCGTGGAGATTGAGGAGCCAATGTCACCGCCTGTCCCAGTGACTGCAGGGCCTGCTCTTTCTTGCCGACCCGCACCAGCGCCAGACCGATGGCGTGATGCAATCCTGCATCGTCTGGAACCCTATCGATCGCCTGCTGTAGCACCTCGATTCCTTCGGGATCGCGGTCGAGAACTCGAAGTGCGTCGGCGAGGTTGACGGAAGCGGGTCCAAAGGAAGGAGTTCTCTTCAGTGCTTCTTTGTAGCAACGAACTGCCTCCTTCAGGTCCCCCCTTCTGCTTGCCAGTGCTCCCAGATTGACATGGGATTCGGGGCGATCACCGTTGACCTCTTGCATCGAGATGTACTCCGCCAGCACCCGACTCAGTTGTAGTCCGGCGCCTTGTGGATCTTCGGAGAGTTCGCGTTGAATCGGTGAGAGCAATTCCGCCGCGACAGTGCGAACGATGCGACTCGAATCACCGAGAAGATCGAGCAGGACTCCATAGGTCTGCTCGAGGGGAAGGCCGTCGAGTGCCAGCGCTGCCTGGCGTCGCACCAGTGGATCAGAATCGGTGAAGCTCCGGGAAAGTAGATCAGAGTTGGTTCGGTCAAGGAACGGAGTCAGTTCTGCCAAGGCAGTGGCGCGAACGATGCTGGGGGTCTTCTCGTCTTCGAGCACCATGCGGATCAATTCGGGTGCCACAGGAGAGTTGTTTCTGGCGGCATGGAGTGCTTCGCCCCAGTGGAAATCATCCCCACGTCCATCGGGAAACCACTCCATCACCTTCTCAGCAGCCCAGTGAACTTCTCGATCCTGATGGCAATCGTTGCAGGCATTGGGAGTGCCGAGGCGAATCGACAGATCAGGTCGAGGAACCCGAAAGGAGTGATCACGGCGAGGATCGACTCCCATGTATGTGCGCGAAACCATGTGGCATTCGATGCAGGAAGCGCCGGCACTCTCGGGCGCGTGATGATGATGATCTGGTAGATCGTAGATGGCTGGATCGTGGCAACCGACGCAGAGAGAGTTCCCTTCGATGTGGAGTTTTCCACTGTGGGGCTCGTGGCAGTCGGAGCAGGTGACCCCCTCTGCGTACATGCGACTCTGAAGGAATGATCCATGGACATAGACTTCATCGAGGATCTGGCCATCGGGGTGGTAGAGAGTGGCATCGAGCAGGCTCAGCAGGTGAGTATCGGATAGCGGAGCTCCAGGCACCGATCCGTCTACCAGTGCTGTACGGCGAGAGTGACACCGTGCACAGGTCTCGGTTTCATCATGATGGGTCCTGCGGATGCTTCTTCGAGCGACCTTTTCTCCCTCAGGACGAACCCAGGTCGCTGAATCTCGCTGGAACTGAACCGTTAATCCCATCTGTGGGAGTGGAGTTCTTTTCTCTCCATCATCATCCTTTTTCGATGATCTGGCCCAGTTCACATGATTACTTCCGGGTCCGTGACACGCTTCACAGGAAACATCGAGTTCCTGCCAGTGAGTAGAAAAGGAATCACTCTCGATATCGTAGTTCTTGACCATTCCCGTCGAGTGGCATTCTGCACACATGTGATTCCAGTTGTTGAGAACTCCGGACCAGTGCAGAGGATCGCCCGGAGGTGTTTTTTCCTCGGGGAAGAGTGGGTACCAGCGGGCGCCTCCCTTCGCTTCCGGTGTCGCCCATGCGATGGGATACGATTGCATCCTTCCCTTCGCTCCGTCGACCAGGACTTGCTGGCAGGGACTGGTGCCGAAGAAGTAGCGAACCGGCAGCGATTGTTGCCCAGCGGAGTCCTCGACTTCGATCACCGGCCGCTCATCGACCATCAAGAAGCGGGACAGGACTCCGCCCGATGAGATCTCGGTGCCGTCGAAGGGGGCCCGTGAGGCGGGATCGTTCACTTCCAGCATGGCGAGATCATGATGGGAGCCGCCCCAGAGGGAATGCTCTCCTGGGTGACAACTGGCGCATACTTTCCGCCCCACATGGTTCGGTGGTTGCTGGGCCCCGAGGGGGCTCAGTAGCAGCATCCACTGCAGCGAGATCAGCGATGCGATCTGCCATGTCGAGGTTCTTGTAGCGCTCATCTAGCCTCCTCCAGGGGTGTCAGGATCGAACGAGTCGTCGATTCAAGATCATGCTCGATCGAGCGCAGGGAGTCGAGAGGAGAGCCCGGCAGATCAGGGGCAAGCTGCGGTGGGATCGCAGATCAATCCATCGTCTGTTGGATCGATGCCACAGGCGATGCTGCCAGGATCTGGCAGTGGCGATCCGCCGGAAAAGAGAGTTCCCAGGCCGGTGATGGCGTCGGCGATGTTCCTCGATCCGTCATCGTTCATATCACATGAATCGGCACAGTCGCTGGCTGGCCCTCCGCTGAAGAGCGAGGCGAGCAAGAACACGCAATCGGCGATATTGAAGGATGCGTCCGAGTTGCAATCTCCACGAAGAAACTGTGAGCCGACGGTGGGAGCCGTCGCATACTCACCGGCGGTGATGGCGACATTGTCGATGGCCCACCACCATTGGTTGCCAGGGCTGGTGTACTTGAACAAGAACGCGACTTCCGATTCGCCTGCTGCACGTGGCTCCTCGAGCACAAAGTGGCCGAAGAGGGGATCATTGTCGGGCTCCGGAGAGGTATCGGTCGGTGCTTTGAAGATCGCCGGCTGAATGAACGAAACTCCACCATCCAGGCTCAGTAACACTTCGACTTCTTCCGAGAAGTACGGCATCCATTCCGAGTCGAAGTGAAGGTATACATGTTCTTGCGCTGAGCAATCGACGACAGGAGTGATCAATCGCTCATCCTCCGTCGGGTCAGGGTTGCAGTCCGAATCGAGGATGGCGAAGAAGTCCCCCAGTCGGTTGACCGCCTTGCCAGCGAGGTAGGGAAAGACCCCACCATTATTGGCGGTGATCGATCGATTACAGGGATCCTCGGTGTTCCAGCTGTCGATGGGCGAGTTCACATTGAGCCCGGCGATCTGCCAGGTCGGCGGTATGCCTGAAGAAAAATCCTCTGTCGGCAGCAGGGTGGTCTGACCGCCCCCGGCGACGCAGATGTTGTCGATCAATACGTCGTCGACAGCGATCCACCAGTCCCAGTTGGGCTCGAAGTGACGGAACCGGACCCGCACCGTCGATTCCCCCGCAGCGAACTGGGTCAAGTTGACCTCCAGATATTGATAGACCCCGTCGGCATTATCGGTGCGAGCCAGCGGTGCGGTGGAGACCCGAGTCGGTGCGATGCGGCGAAATGCGTTCTGCCAGTTGCTCCCTCCATCGGTGGTGACATCGATGTCAAAAATTGCATTCCCGTTGTCATTGAGCTGGGCACAGACAGAAGCGTGAAGGACCACCTGGTCCATCGCAGAGCAGTCGATGGTTGGCGTCCAGATGTCATGTGACATTCCTGAACCGATGGGGTTGCTGTTGGTGGTGCCGCCGAAATCGCTATCGGAGATGATGAAACCGCCGCGGGTCGAATGACCATCGATTCGTGGAGGATGCTGTCTTCCCAGTGGGTTGGTCAGGGTCCATGTGGAATCTTCAATTGGAGAATTTTCGTCGACGATGGCCCAGCCTCCGACACTCTCCAGTTCGATATCCGAGGAGTAGTTTTCGAAATCCTCGAACAATGCGATGCTTCCGGTGGAGTAAGTACCTCGCGCTGTCATGTCAGCACAGGGTGTGGCGGTTCCGATGGTGACCACGGAGTAGTCGAGTAGATGGATCCTGTTGGCCGTGAGGGTCGACAGGTCGTCGATCGTAGTATTCGAGAGCCCGTCGACGGTAGCGATCCACTGGTCACCCCTGAAAATCTGGAATTCTGCTGCAGCGTTACCGGCGACTGAAAGATTCCATTCGATGACCATCAGGTTCTGGCCATAGTCTGGAAACGCTTGTAGGTTTGTCGGGCAAGTCTGCGCAGTGACAGGGGTCGCAGTGATCGACAGGAATGAGAAGAAACTGGTCAACAGGATTGAAACTAAACGCATCCTCATGGAACACCTCCTTCATTGGATAATAGTGGAGGATATCACGGGAAGTTCTGGATCCTCAGCACCAACAATTCAACTCTGCTGGTGATCGAGGGGATGGACCGAGACATGATCTTGGTGTAACAGACAGGTAGGAGATCGTTGTACCTGGTGAATGGGTCTCTATCGGTCTCCGGGGAGACGAGGGTCAGAATCAAACGAGTAGCGGCTCAAGGAGTGTCATGAATCAAAGAAGGTTGGATCAACTTCTGGAGCCTCTTGTCGAGGAGGAGCGGTTCGCTCTTTACCAGGGGTTGGCTCGATTTGCAGATGAAGAACTAGCCGACAAAATCCTCGGCTGGGAGCGATCTCATCAACTTCTGCCTCATGACGTCATCGAGCAGCTGGGATCGATGGGTGTGTTTGGCTTGCCGATCGCGGAACAGTACGGCGGTCAAGGTGGCGGCATGACAGATCTGCTACTGGCGGGTCTGGCACTCTCTTACCAGAGTCCATCGATCGCCATCACGCCTGGGGCTGCAGTCTCACTGGGAGCCAATCCGGTGCTAAAGTTCGGAACCGATGAACAAAAAGAGAAATACCTGCCTGAACTCGCGGCTGGTGATCGGATGTTCTGTTTCGGATTGTCTGAGCCGGGGCGAGGGTCGGATGCCGCAAATCCGCAGGTGGTGGCCATTCGTGAAGGAGATCACTTCATCCTTCGCGGAGAGAAGTGCTGGAGTACCAACGCTGCATGGTCGAGCCACATCGTGGTCCATGCATTGACCGATCCGTCCGGTCGAAATGGCCATCGAAGTTCCTGTTTCATCATTCCCATCGATCGCGAGGGAGTGCATTACCAGGAGATGGAAGGAAAGACGGTCTGGCCACTTTCTTCCACCGGCTCCATCACCTTCGATGGCGTCGTGGCTACCGAAGCTGAAATCCTAGGCGATCTCAACGAAGGATTCCGTGTGATGGTCACGACTCTCAATGGTGGGCGATTGTTCGTGGCATCGATGGCCCTGGGATCGCTGGCGTTCGCCCTCGACAAGACTCGCACTTATGTTCAGCAGAGAGATCAATTCGGAGGTCCGATCGGTCGCTTTCAGCGCGTTCAGGATGTGGTGCTGGAGATGGATCTCGCGCTGGAGAGAAATTTGACCTGGCTGATGCATCTGGCGAGATGTCATGACGATGGATCGATAAAGCGTGAACAGGCAGCAAAGGTCAAGATCGATTGCAGCCGTGTTGCGTCGAGGCTCCTGATGGATGCGATGGAGGTTTGCGGTGGAGTGGCCAGCCTCGACGAGTTCGGGTTGGCACGACACAGTGCTGACCTGTTCGTGACCCGGGTCGGGGAAGGATCCAATCGAGCATTGATGACTCAGGCGGTCCGTCCACTGCTATCGGACATCGCCGATCAGTTACAGTGATGCGGGTGGATCATTTTCTTACGGGCATCGGATAGCAGTACTGGGTGTATGGCGTTTCCGATTTGCTCTGTAGTTCCAGGTGACGGACCAGAAGCGACGGACTGATGGTCGACACCGGAACGAATCCGCTCTCCGCTCCACACCAACCATTGTCCAGCACTGGTTGATCGCCAGCAGCAATGATTCCATGAACAGCATTGAGAGGGGTGCCGATGAAGTTGATTCCTCGGACCAATTCCTCGCGTCCATCCGGGTAGATCCTCGAAGCAAGATTCACTTCTCCAAGAAATGCCTGGAAGTCATAGGAATCGGTCGCAGTTTCTCCTCCAGTGGCATCGATGATGCGGATTCCGTACGGCAAACCTTGCTGCTTGACCTGATCGATCAGTTGTTCCCTGAGGGTTGCCTGATCCAGTCCGTTGGTGGCCTCGAGAATCGTCACGCCCATCCTGCTCATCGATCGCTCATGCCGTCTCGATCTGGCGTGGCCATTGGAACGATGTCGTTTGCTGACTGGAACTCTTCCGGTGAGGAACCCTGTCAGTTTTCCGTTCTCGATCAGGCGTGCATCCGCAGCGGGGGTCCCCTCATCGTCAAATTTGTAGTGACCAACCAGGCCCTGTTCACGATCATTGGAATCGATCCAGGTGGCCTGGGTTGGATCGTCATGCAGCGTCAAGAAATCGGGAAGTACCCGGTCTCCGAGGGCATCGGCAAAGGTCTTGGCCTCGCCAGTGGCTCGCAGCCGGTTTCCTTCCAGTCGATGACCGAGTGCCTCGTGAATCAGCAATCCGGCAGAAACCGGTTCCAGCAATACGGGTCCCGAGTAGGAGTGGATCTTTGGCGCGGCCGCAATCTTTTCCAGTAGCTTTGCCGCAGCTCGAATTTCTCGGCGAAAACTGTTCAGGTCCGGTAGCTGATCCGGATGTGGAGTGAAGTGACTCACGGTCCAGGGGATCCCATCTCCGTTTTTACTGAGAAACCAGAGGTGCGCCTCCAACTGCCAGTAGGCGAGGCTCTCGATGGAGATGGATTCGTCGGAGTTGACGAACACGTTGGTCTGATGGCGAACCTTGAGTTCCACGTGGCTATTTCGAATCCTCGGGAAGGCGAGCATGGTGGCGCTGGCTTTCTCGACAAAGCTCGACCAGTACTCCCGGTCGATGGAAGGGAGCTGGTTCGGACTCCTGGCCTGATGTGTAGAACATTTCTGCCAGGCTCCGAGGTGTTCATTGGTATCGAGGTAGGTCAACTCGTGAGCACGTTTTCTGAGGAATGCTTCCTCCGCTTCCCGGTACTTTGCATCGGTCAGTCGCCACAGCCCGATTCGCATCGGATCGGAGCGATCGGAGATGGGCAATTCGACATAACCATGCGATTCATCATCCTTGGAGTTGTCGAACAGACCACCATCGGTGACCTGATCTCTTCGGAAACTACCCACCCGTGCATCGGCGAGACAGTTTCTTCGTTGGTACTGTTCATCGCGGTAGAGAGCGCCGTACCGTGCTTCTACTTCGAACAGGTCGAGGTCTCTTATCATGTACGAGAGGTAGAATAACTTCGGGAACCCGGGTTTTCTCAAACCTTTGGTGGCTCGCTTGGCCTCGCCTGTCGCGAGCCGAGCCAGTTTCAATGCGCTTCTCCTGTTCAAGCGTTTTCCTCCAGCAGATGGAACACCTGAGCATCCGGTAGCTTGGCCCGTCCTCCGAGAAAGGTGAGCTCCATCAGGAAGGCACACCCGATCACGACCCCACCCATCTTCTCGACCAGTTCGCAGCAAGCAGCCATCGTGCCACCAGTGGCCAGTACATCGTCGACCATCAACACCTTTTGACCTGGCTGGATCGAATCGGAGTGCATCTCGACGGTATCAGTGCCGTATTCGAGTGAATATTCGACCGAGTGTATTTCTCTGGGCAGTTTTCCAGGCTTTCGAATCGGCACGAAGCCGACATTCATTCGCATCGCCAGTGGTACTCCGAACAGGAACCCCCTCGACTCGGGGGCTGCGATGATCTCGACACCCAGATGGGCAACCCGCTCCTCGAGCAGTTCGATCGAGGCGGGGAAGGCTCTGGGGCATGCGAGGAGGGGAGTGATGTCCTTGAACTGGATCCCTGGAGCAGGGAAGTCCGCGACGGTGGCGATCTTGCTCCTGAGGAGATCGATGCGGGTATCTGTAGATTCACTCATGAAAAATCCCCCTTCAGTGGAGGCGGTCGAGGGACCGCAGCTGCTGAAGGGGGAATGTTATCCGAAGGCTGGATGGGGTGAAAGAGAGGCGGAGCCTCGAGCTTTAGCCCGTCATCTCCTCGTATTGCTCGTCATAGATCTCCGGTTGCTCGATCTGCCCTTCTGCGACCAGCTCCTGCAACTTACCGAGGGCGTCGTTCTCGATCTGGCGGACCCGCTCACGAGACAGGTTCACCCGTTGACCGATTTCCTTCAGGGTCATCGGCTCTCCATTATCGAGGCCGTAACGCATCCGCAGGATCTTGGTTTCGCGGTCGTCGAGATGTCCGAGCAGGTTGTGAATCATCTCGATCTGGATCTTCTTCTCGAGAGAAGCATGGGGCTGAGTTTGAGAGGGGTCTTCGATGATGTCGGAGATGGTCCAGGAGTTCTCGATCGAAATGGTCTGGCTGACAGAATCTGCAACAAGGAGAGCATTCTTGATGATGTCGGTCTTCTCCATGGGGATTTCCATCCGCTCGGCGATCTCGTGGAACTGTGCCGGTCGTCCCAACTCGATGGCGAGGTCAGCAGCCGCTTTCTTCCACTTGGTGATGGTTTCCACCATGTAGGAAGGGATGCGAACCGATTTCACCGTGTCGATCAGCGCTCTCTTGATCGATTGTTTGATCCACCAGGTTCCGTAGGTGCTGAAACGGCACTCCGCAGCGGGGTCGAAGCGTTCCACGGCCTTGAGCAGGCCGAGATTGCCTTCCTCGATCAGGTCAAGCAAGGGAAGGCCACGCTCCACGTAGTGCTTGGCGATGCTGACCACGAGCCTCAGGTTCGATCGAACCATCTTGTCACGTGCTTCGGGATCACCCTTGCGTACGAGTAATGAAAGAGCTTTCTCTTCCTCGGCAGTGAGGAGCGAATGGCGATTGATGTCCAGGAAATATGCCTCAAGGCCGACCTCACGAGCTGACATGCTGTGGTCCCTTCCAATGGGAGCGTGGTGATTGAGCCGGAAGTCGGCTCACGATCACCTGGGCGTTGTTTGCCCATGGAAGAGTCATCGGTCGCGAGGCGGGTTCATCTTTACTGGATCTGCAGATCTTTCTGATCTTCTTTTCCACCAGCCCCTCCAGCGTGCTGCAATTTCCTCCTGTGCTTCAATCCTCTCGCTCGAATCGGTGATGGAGAAAGTGTTCCACCAGCCCATATCCTCCCCTGTGAGTCGTCGTAGCAGCGGAATTGAATAATTGCGGAGATTTCGAGTGTCGCATCGTTGGACAAGTACCGAGAGGAGCCGCTCCCGGGGAAAATTGTCCTCATTGGCGTGACTGGCGACCCACGATTCGATGGCCCGGAGGGCCACAGGCAACTGGTTCTCGAGGATGCGGTTGCGCAACGAGGCGGGTGTTTCAAGCCAACCGAGCACCAGATGGACGGTTTCGAGATCACCCAGTAGTAGTAACTGTTCCATCGATTTCTGGGCTTCCCGGGTCGCTCTCTTTTCCAGCACCTGGATCCCCTTGAACAGCAGATCCCTGCCACGAAGGTCTCCCAGGGCCAGCAATGCTCGCGCTACCGCTTCGCTTTGAGAGTTCTCCCACAATGCGATGAGCGGTTCCCGTGCAGACTCGAGCTGCAGGGTGGTCACGATGTCGATGACTGTATTTCGGATGGTCTGTTGTGGTGAGCTCATCTGAGTCAGTAGGGTCTGCTCGATCCCTTGCCAGCTCGGTTCAGTTTCCCAACCCGGTTGATCGAGGGCCTCGTCCGCATCGAGCACCTCCATCAGGACCAGGGTCTGGTAGGTGACCAGGGAGCGAGACTGAGCGCTCTCGGAACCCAATCTGGCAGAACTGACCCGGTGTACCCAGCGGCGCCAGCGCGGTCGTAACCGTGCCAGCACCGGGCGACCGGCCACCAGTAAGATCGATCCGGAGAGTCGATGAGTATTGCCAGCAGTGGCCTCGATCTGGATCGACTCATCTTCGCCATTGTCTTCGATGGAAACCAAACGTCGTCCCACCTGCAAGACGACTCGCTGGATCCTCAATGGATCGGTCTTACCTTCTGGATCGATTCTGAAATCTGCCAGGGTCAGTCGGACCCACCGATCCGCATCGATCTCTGGGTAGAGCTGGTCATCCTCCAGGCTCGCGAGCTTCTCTTTCCAGTACTTGGCCTGTGTAGTCCAGTAACTCTGATCTCGAGTTCGCAGTTGTGGAGTCGCAGGGCGACCAAGATTCTTCGAAAGCAGTTGGGCTGCAGTCGATCGATGATTATTGGACCCGGTGGCGAGCACTTCGATCAGCGTCTCGAACAGGGTGCGGCGAATGGCGGGGGAGAGGAACCTGAACTCGCTGAACCGGGTCACCGAGTTCCGGACACGGAATCCGATGGTGGTGTCGCTACTGGCGAGCCCGGTGGCAAATCCCTTGCAGACCTGAAGCCAGATCTCCTCGGGAACTTCCTTCAGATGTTGCATCTGGGACGCCAGTACGCCGATGGCGATCTCGGCGTGCTGGGAAGGGATCAGTTCACTGACGTAGGAGAGCCACTCCTTCGGAAGTGCCTCTGAACGGTTGGAGAGAAATGCGAGGGTTCCCAGGATCAGCGGGATTCGACCGGAAGCCTGGGCCAGATCCTCTTCGAGAGCATTCCGGATGCGGCCATCGAGGGCTTCCATCCACTGGCCGCTGGGAACATGGCGGTGCAAGGCACTCCATAACGAGGCCATACGGGAGTTGGTCCAGCGCAGGATCGGTAGTGCCGCCGGTGACAGAATCGCTTCGATCAGACTCTTGCCGTGAGTCGAGGCAAACTGGGGGTCCTCGATTCGCTGGAGCAAGGCATGCCAGGTGAGGTGCTGCCGCCACGGGGAGAGATCTCCGCAATGGCGGATCAAGAGCTCGCTCGATCGATCGATCTGGGCCTCGATGAGTCCGGGAATCAACGCATCGATCCGCCGGATGGCCAACGTATCGGAACCGTCGAGGTGATCGGCAACAAGACGGGTCAAATCGTTGCGCGCCGTGGTATCGCCGCTGCTCAGTCGAGCCAATGTGTGAGCGTCTCGAATCCGCGGACTCTCACCTCTGGTAGTGGCTGGAAGGGGTTGCTCCTCGGGCCAGATGCTGGCCAACATCCACAGTGCTGGATCATCGGTGTGAGGCAGATGCTCGATCATCGCCCTGCGCACTCTTTCGGCGGGTTTCAATCGCTCCAGTTCTTCGGAGGGATCATGATGCAGGACTGCGACCCAGGTGGCGAGCTCACCCTCCGTGGTGGTTTTGCCCAGTGCATGTTCCATCGCCACCCGCTCCTCGGAGAGGACCACCCATGGGACACCCGGGTCGAGTCCACGAGCGGGGGGACCGCTGACGATGGTCGAGTTGACCCCGGGAAAGAGGATCTCCACCGAGTAGGGCGCTTCAGTCCCGCGAATCTCGACCTGGATTCTGCGCTCCTCAGTGGCCGATGTGACACTGCTCTGGATCAGTTCGTTTCGGCTGAAGCGGATCGAGGTGGAATCGAGATCGGTTCGACGCGAGAGCCATGAGCCCTCTCCTGAATTTCCGACTCGCACCACATCGACGATCAATACCGGTGGAGAGAGAAGAGAGAGCATCTCCTTGATTCGTGCGCGCACCTCGGGATCTGGATCCATCAGAGAGGAGCGCAATGCACCGATCGCTGCGGGTCCGGCGTCCAGCAGTTTCCGAGCGGCTTCTTCCCTCACAGACCACTCCTCGGAGCCCAGATTCTTGATCCAACTCGAGATGTCAGAAGAGGCGCCAGTCGGTTCGTCATCGATGGAGCAGACGGCGGGGAGAGATGAGGCCAGAAGAGATAGTGTGAATATTATCGTGATCATGGGTCAGGCTATTTTCCGGGTCCATTGCACATGGACCAAGAGTCTCCTACTCTTCCGCCAGAGGCGATTCTTCAAGAAAACACTTCAGCCGGCACGCTACCGCTGCCGATATTGCCTGTGGAGCCTCTTGTTACCAGGAATTGGCTCGAAGTCATCACGGTGACTCCGACTCGGACCGATCGAACAAGAGCATTGCAGAAGGATACCCTGAAATCGGGATCTCGTGCAGGTGAGACCAGGAGCCCGTGAAGGGCAGTAGCCAGAAGGATTGTCCGTTGTCAGATCACGCTCTCGAACTCGAACTCGAACTTCGGGAAGGCCTGCAGGGCCTCGACGAAGTGCAGTTGTCTCGACGAAGTGAGTTTCTCACCGCGTCGTTACTGGGTGTAATTCTGGAACAGTTCGATTCTCGCTGTGCCATCGCCTACCAGATCCTTTCCGAAGAATCGGATGGAGAGCAGGACTGCCAGGAGATCGCCAGCAAAACAGTGGGGGGGCAGCGTCCTCCCGAAGCGATCAATCCTCAACTGGTCCAGCGACTCGCAGAACTGGAGGGGCCGCAGTACACGGCGGGAGATGATCCGGCACAGCATGGCCCCATCCTCTCCTTCTTCTTCTCTACCGCAGGTCAGTCGGGGATACTGTTCTTGGTAGAGGCTCACCCGAGCAGTGGCTTCGATCAAGAATCCGCAGATTTGCTGGCAACGATGGTGAATCTGGTTGAAGGAGAAATCATCGATTCGCTGCTGATCAGTCAGCAGGCACAAAGAATCGAGCAGTTGGAGAACCAGATCGAACGAGCCGAGGAAACTCTGGCAGATCATGACATCGAACTGTCGCTTCCCGACCAGCAAAAACCAGTTGACCTTCCCGAAGCGACCCGGACTCTCAAGAGCCTCGGTGCCGTGTCCAGCTACGATCCTGTGATGTGTGATGTTCTCTCTCATCTGGAGAGATTGCGCGAGTCGGACCTGAGTGTGTTGATCTCCGGGGAGACTGGAACCGGCAAGAGCCTGCTCGCCAGGACCCTTCATGAGGGAACCCGTCGGCAACAGCATCGATTCGAGGTGGTCTCCTGTGGGGGGCTGACCCCGAGCCTGGTCGAGGGCGAACTGTTCGGTTGGCGTAAAGGTGCCTTCAGTGGAGCCGATGATGATCAGAGTGGTGTCTTCGAACGAGCCAGCGGTGGCGTCGTCTTTCTCGAAGAGGTCGGGGATCTCCCCCTTGAGTTCCAGCAAAAACTACTGCGGGTGCTTCAAGAGGGAATGCTTCGCCCGGTCGGCGGCTCGGAACTGATCCCCGTCGATGTGAGAATAGTGGCCTCGACCTGCCAGGATCTGCCGGAGATGGTCCGGTCAGGGAAATTCCGTGAAGACCTCTACTACCGCCTGGCCGGATTTACTCTCGAGGTGCCTCCATTGAGGGATCGGATCGTCGATTTGCCCCACCTGATCGAGCATTTCTTCTTCGATGCCCTGGAGCAAGGCAGCAATCTGACGCGAAAGTTCTCGCGAAGCGCGTTGGCGGAACTGATCGCCTATCCGTGGCCTGGAAATCTCCAACAACTGCGAAATGTCGTGAGCCAGTCGGTTCTCGCCAGCGAGCAGAGGATCATTCCCAGGAAGTTGGTCGAGGGATACCTCGAGAAACCCTCGGGGGAGAGACTTCATGGTGAGAATGTCCAGTCGACGGTCGAAGAACTGGTCCTGAGAATCCCTGCTACCGAGGGATTCAATGACATCATTGCAGAGGTGGAACGACTGGTGATTCTGACGGCGCTGCGGAGAAATCGTGGCAACAAGTCGAGGGTCACGAAGCAGTTGAAGATTCCGCGCCAGACCCTCTACAACAAGCTGGATCGCTACGGCATCGACGAGTCCGAGTACAAGTAGCCGATTCCCATACTCCCCTCACAAGGTTCGCAAGATCATCTCCGCCACGGCGATGAAGGTGATCGCAGCGGTTACATCGTTGAAACTGGTGATGAACGGGCCTGCAACCAGAGCCGGGTCGAGGCCGATTTTTTCGCAGAAGATGGGTAAGGCAGTGCCACAGGCGCTGGCGAGGACGATACCGGCTCCGATTCCAACCGCTACGGCGAGGGGAAAGTGGAACCAATCGGCGGAACTTTCTGTTCCGGCGGCGAGGGCCAGGACCAGGCCGACCACACCTCCAATCGCGAATGCGATGAAGATTCCGACTACTACCTCCTGGCGGAAAAATCTCAGAGTGGTTCGTCCCATCTCGATGTCGCCGACCGCCATTCCACGAACCACCATCGTCGCAGACTGGGTACCGACCCCGCCGGCAATACCCATCACCAGCGGAATGAAGGCGGCCAGTATCAGTCTCTGATCCGACCCGGAGGCGAGAATCTCTGCCAGACTTCGGTCATCCGGGTGCATCCAAGCCAGGATGAATCCGCTGATCACCGGCAGGAACAGCCAGGGGATTCTGAGCAATGCCCTGCGCAGGACCTTCTGCTGGGCAGGGTGCACCTCTGGAGCCCCCGCCAGGCGGTAGATGTCCTCATCGGCTTCATCGCTGAGGATTTCCACGATGTCGTCGAAGGTCGCCACCCCCAGCAGGTGATCGTGATGATCGACCACCGGAATCGCCTGGAGATTGTAGCGTCGAGCCAGATGCGCCACCGCTTCCTGATCCTCGTCCACGGCGATGGAGATCACTTCAGTCTCCATCAATTCCGCGACCTGGGTTTTCGGATCTGAACCGAGCAGGTCTCGGATCGAGATGACTCCGATCAGGTGCCGCTGCTCGTCGATGGCGTAAACGTAATTGACCACCTCGGTCTCGATGTGTTGCTGGATCAGGGAGATGGCGTCTTCGGAAGTGAGTTGAGGATTCACCGCTAGGTAGTCGAGGGTCATGATCCCGCCGGCAGAATCGTCGGGGTGTTGCATCAGCCGGAGCAACTCAACGGTGGTTGCAGGATCCATCCCTGATAACACCTGGCGGCGCCGGGTCTGGGGAAGTTGATTGAGGAGGTCGGTGGCCTCGTCCGGTGGCATCTCTTCGAGGATCGACTTGAGATCGGAGAGGTCGAGATTGTCGATGACCTGTTCTCGAGAGGTGGGGTCCGTCTCGTCGATCACCTCTGCCTGGGTTTCGGTCTCGATGGTGTCGAACACCTTCAGTTTTTGATCGGGATCGAGATCGTCGAGAATGTGAGCGATATCTTCGGGGCGGATGTCCTTGAGCGTCGCTTTCAATCGCTGATCGGCATCGGCGGAATCGAGAGCGGCTCGGATCGCATCTCCGAGATTGGCCGGGTCTTCTGCTGGGTGAGACATCTACAGACCCCGTTCCTCTTCGATGACCTCGTGGCAACGGCTGGTCGCCGCTGTCCCCGATGAATCGTCGCCATCCGTCCCTGACAATTCAACAGATCCACCGTCTGTATCATCTGCCACCGTGGCAGGAGTCTGCCACCGCTCCTCTGGGCCTATGCCATTCTGGCAGGCGAAGTTGTCGCTGGGCCGTACAGCCGTCCAGTAGAGAAATCATAACTAGAACCCAGGCAGTGACTTGGAATCAGTCCACGAACTTGCCGCTGCGCGGCACGATCGTTGCGAAAAAGGAAGATGAGCGGAAAAGT
>Ga0209667_1000110_pt1 | contig 76220 bp, 71 predicted proteins | sample SaaInlV_165m_DNA_2_FD_184682 | JGI IMG/M metagenome (GOLD analysis project Ga0209667, IMG submission 184682) | Marine microbial communities from expanding oxygen minimum zones in the Saanich Inlet - Saanich Inlet SI037_S3LV_125m_DNA (SPAdes)... | ecosystem: Environmental > Aquatic > Marine >... | reverse complement strand
TCAAATTAGGCTGAATCTCTGATTCATACAAACCTTGTTGAAATTCATCTGGAGCAAGGATCATAACTAAATCCGCTTCAGTAACTGCAGCTGAGACTGTCGATACCTTTAATCCCGCACTCTCAGCTTTTGACCATGAAGAAGATCCTTCTCGCAATGCAACTGTTACATCTACGCCAGATTCATGCAAATTATTTGCGTGAGCATGGCCCTGGGAACCATAGCCAACTATGGTAACTTTCAGATTTTGTATGATAGAAATATTCGCATCATCTTCATAAAAAATTTTCATTCTACTTTTCTCCTAAATTTTTAAAACTTTTTCACCTTCGTGTAATCCCAGACTTCCTGATCTTGCTATCTCTAGAAGGTTAGCTTTTCCAATGGCCTTGATTGCAACTTCTATATCGCTTGATGGACCCCATGCTGACATGACCATGGCATCTTTATGCTTCTCATGAATTTTACCATTCAAGGATTTTAAAATTTTTTGAATTTTTTCAGTCTGCTTGAATTTAATAAGTATGAACTCATATTCATGATGCTCTCCCTCAGTTAAATCAGACACTTTGATTACATCAATAATTTTATTTATTTGCTTTGTAATTTGCTCAATATCATGTTCTGACCCTCGAGTTGTAACTGTCATTCTGGAGTAACTACCATCAAATACTGGCCCAACATTCAATGTTTCAATGTTGTAGCCTCGCTGATGAAATAAGCCAACTACTCTTGCTAGGGCTCCTGACTTATTTTCAATTAATATTGATATTATTCTTTTCATGCTTTGGTATTTTTTTTAATCCACATATCTTTCATGCTTCCATTGGGAGATACCAACATAGGATAAACATGCTCATTTGGATCAACGTATACATCTACAAATACTAACCTGTCTTTCATAGCAAATGCTTTATCTAATGTTTTTTTAAGCTGAGATTGCTTGGTAACTTTCATACCTATATGTCCATAAGATTGTGCTAATTTAACAAAATCAGGAAGCGAATCTGAATATGTACTAGCAGAGTGCCTGCCACCATAGTTCATATCTTGCCACTGCCTAACCATGCCTAATGCTTCATTGTTAATATTTATAATTTTGATTGGTAAGTTGTATTGCAGGCAAGTTGAAAGCTCTTGAATACACATTTGAATGCTGCCCTCGCCTGTAACACAAACAACTTCCTGCTTTGGAAAAGCAAGTTTGACTCCCATTGCAGCTGGCAAGCCAAAACCCATAGTTCCAAGACCTCCAGAATTAATCCACCTTCTAGGTTTGTTGAAGTGATAATACTGAGCAACAAACATTTGGTGCTGCCCTACATCTGAAGTTACAAAAGCATTGCCATTAGTAGCTTGGTAGAGCTCTTGCACTACGACTTGCGGAGCTATCATCTTAGATTTTATTTTTTTGAGATAAAGGTCATGATCGAGGCCATGTTTTTCTCGCCACTGAGAAATTTGCATATTCCAAGAATCCAGCGCTTCAGAATCAATTTTAATTTTAGAGCGCTTAATTTCTTTGATTAAAGCAATAAGAGACTCTTTTACCTGTCCAACAATTGGGATATCTGCATTAATAATCTTAGAGATAGATGCAGGGTCAACGTCAATATGAATAATCCTAGCATTAGGAGAAAACATCGACGGGGTATTTGTAATTCGGTCATCAAATCTTGCCCCAATAGCAATAATTACATCGGCATTGTGCATTGCCATATTCGCTTGATATGTTCCATGCATCCCCAGCATGCCCATGAAGTATTTATCATTCGCTGGATATGCGCCCAAACCCATCAAGGTATTAGTGACTGGAGCTTTTAATAATTTGTTAAGTGCTATTAATTCTTTGTGAGCATTTCCTAATATCACGCCACCCCCAGCATAAATAACGGGGCGTTCTGCTGAAAGAATATTTTTACTGGCTTTCTTAATCTGCCCTGGATGAGGAAATACTCTAGGCTGATATGAGCGCAATGAGATTTCCTTTTGTCTTTTGTATTCAAAAAGAGCTGATGGATCGGTTTTGTCTTTTGGGATATCTATTACTACAGGGCCTGGTCTTCCAGTTGTGGCTATATGAAATGCCTCTTGCACAATTCTAGGTATGTCTTGGGTATCTTGCACAATAAAGCTATGTTTAACAATCGGCCTAGAGATTCCAATCATGTCAGTCTCTTGAAATGAATCAGTCCCTATTAAATGACTTTGAACTTGACCAGAAATTACAATGAGAGGTATTGAATCCATATATGCAGTTGCTAATCCAGTAATCGCATTCGTGGCGCCAGGACCAGATGTAACCAATGCTACCCCTGGCTTTCCAGTTGCACGGGAATAACCATCTGCTGCATGGGTGGCTCCTTGCTCATGTCTTACTAAAATATGTTCGAAAGCTTTCTGTTTGAAAATGGAGTCGTAAATGTGCAAGGCTGCGCCGCCAGGATAGCCAAAAATAAACTTAACCCCCTCATCTTTGAGGGCGCGCATTAACAGATCTCCGCCTGACAGTTTCATGAATTCAAGGTAATTACTTAAAAGTAAAGAGTTTTATACATTAATTGGAATTAAAAACAAGTTTTTTGCTTATTTTAAAGGCTTTCAGGGTTGTTGCATCATTTTAACCAATGACTGCATATCCTCAGGTATATCCGCCTCAAATTCATGAATATTTGTGCTATTTAAACCCTGAAAACTTAGCTTGGAGGCATGCAAGGCTTGCCTTGGAAAGTTTTGAATACAAGCAATTAAATGTTTTGGCGTATCTTTGGCAATCAAGTTTCTGGGATTGTAAGTACCATCTCCTATAATAGGTAGTTTGTGATGGCTTAGATGAACTCTAATTTGGTGAGTTCTCCCAGTTTCAATTTCTATCGCTATATGAGAATAGCCATTGTAAAAATTAATTAAAGAGACATGAGACAGGGCGTCTCTTCCAAAATCAGTAGCTCGCATTTTTACTCTATTTCTTGGATCTCTTTCTATTGCGTTATCAATTGAAAAGCTACCTATTACTTGTCCGACTACCAATGCTTGATATTGCTTGTAAACCTCTCTGGTTTGAAGCTTGTCTACAAAATAGCCTCTAAATTTTTCACTTTTCGCTACAACCACCAATCCCGAAGTATCTTTATCTAGGCGATGAACTATTCCACATCTTGGAAGCTGCTTTAAGTCTGGGTAATGGAATGTCAGTGCATTCGCCAAAGTTCCATCATTGCATCCTGCGCCTGGATGCATAACTAGTCCTGCTGGTTTATTTATTACTATAAAATCATCATCTTCATGATGAACATTAAGCGGAATATCCTCTCCATCCCATGAAACTCTATTTTCTAGCACTGGGTCTAAAGATAGTTCATCACCCATGTGCACTTTATCTTTGGGTCTTAGGATCTCTCCATTGACCAATAGGTTTCCTCCTTCAATCCATCTTTGAATTTGACTGCGCGAGAAATCTTGAAACAAAAAAGTTGCTGCCTGATCAAGACGAGAATTCTCGAACTGCTCATTAATATTTTTGAAAATCATTGGTTAAACTAAAACTTTTTTACTATCTTACAATCTAAAGTAATTGAATTAACCCAAATGCCTGAATAAATGTAAAATACATATCGATGAATCAGTTAACCAAATATTTTCGTTCTTATTTAGCCATCACAGCAATTCTACCAATGTTGCTTATTACAGCTTGTAACTCTGATGGTCCTGTTGTGGAGAGAGCAGAGAAAGTTTATTACGATACTGCTCAACGAAGAATGAAAGCAAATAATTTTTACTCTGCTATCGAGTCTCTTCAAGCTATTGAATCTAGATATCCATTTGGTCGCTATGCAGAGCAGGCTCAATCTGAGTTAATTTATGCCTATTTTATGAACGGAGAAGATGAAGCTTCACATGAGGCTGCTGAAAAATTTATCCGCCTGAATCCCAGACATCCAAATATTGATTACGCATATTTCATGCGTGGAATAGCTAGCTATACAAGGGACAAAGGTATGTTTGCAAGGATCTTTAAATCAGATCTTTCAAACAGAGACATTTCAGGTGCAAAACAATCCTTTGGTGAGCTATCAGAGTTCCTTACTCGCTTCCCACAAAGTCAATATGCCCCATATGCTTCGCAAAGGTTAATTTATTTAAGAAGTTTAATTGCTAAAAATGAATTGGTTGCTGCAGAATATTATCTAAAAAGAAATGCATATGTAGCATCGCTGAGAAGAGCAAAATATGTAATTGAAAATATTCCGAATTCCTCAGAAACAATGCGTGCATTAAAGATAATCAGAGAATGTTACCAAGCATTGGGTTACTTTGATTTAATGGAAGACATTGAGGCGGTCATTGAAACAAATGGTGGTCAAATTTTTGAAGCGCAACAAAAATCATCATGGAATTTCTTTTCAAGACAAGCGCCTGCCCCGTCAAAAAATTAATTTAAAAATTAGCGATCGCTAAATACAATTCTTTTGTTAGATTATTACTGGTCCGATATAAGTCTTTTGTTTGGTGTTGCTGATTGCATATAAAGCCGTAACCTACTCCAAGATCTGGGTCGCCAAACCCAACAGCCCCGCCAACTCCTGCGTGCCCAAACATCTTTTCATTTAAAGTGGGGGATATGTTTCCAACGGTAGCAATGCCTTGCGCCAACTCATAACCAAGACCAAACTTTATTCCTGAACCAAATAAAACTGTATCAGGGCCATGAGTGTGAGGAGTGACTGCGCGATCAAGCGTATCACTGCTCATAATTGAAATATCATTTCTATTGCAACCATTGCTTAGAATTCCATATAGTCTTGCTAGACTCATGGCAGTTCCATGGCCATTAGCTGATGGAATCTCTGCCATCCTCCAATCATCATTGTTTGGATAATTATTGTCATCACCTTTTCTGCTTTGAAAGGCTTCAAGAAAATCACCGCCCAGTAATGCAGCTTTAAAATTTTTTAGTTTTTGTGGCAAAAAAATATCTGGAACATATTTTAGAAAACCTCCTGGGAGTTTAACATCATTAAAATCCATCATGATCATATCAGCACATCGATCAAAATCCTCCTTATCAAGACCAATATGAAAATCGATATCAAACGGAAGAGCAATCTCTTCTTTAAAATATTCTCCTACACTTCGACCATCAACACGCCTAATTAATTCACCAACAAGCCATCCAAATGTTAATGCGTGATAGCCTTGAGATATTCCAGGCAATCTATAGGGTGCCTGAATTTCAAGTTGATGAGTAAATTTTTTCCAATCTTGCCATGAGCCTTCAGGCAATCCTTCTTGAAAACCAAACATTGCAGCTCTGTGACACAACAAATCACTAACCTTTGTTTCTTCTTTGCCATTGCATCCATACTCAGGCCAGTAGTAACTAACCTTTTCATTTGGGTCAAGTTTACCTTCATTAATTAATTTAGATGCACAAGTTGCAGTGATACCTTTTGTAACTGACCAAACGTTAACTAGAGTATCTTGGCGCCATTCCTGGGTTTTTTTTTCATCTTTATATCCGCCCCATAAATTTACAACAACCTCTCCTTTATGCTCGATTGATAGCGCAGCCCCTGTTTCAAATCCGCTCTCAATTGATTCAGCAAAAATTTCTCTTACGTTTTCAAATCGTGGATCACATTCTCCTTTAATCATTGTTTTTTCTTAAATTAGGTATTGATCCATTCTTGAGTCTTAATTGATAACTTGCAAGCTCCTTCTTAATAATTGGAGCCAAGATATATAGACCTAGAATATTTGGAAGGGCAATTACAAAAATTAATGCATCAGAAAAATTTAGAACCGCATCTAAATTAATCATGCAACCGAGAGCTACAAATATACAAAAAAAGATTTTAAATATTACTTCGGCCCACTTAGATTCACCACTTACATAAGTCCAACCTTTTAATCCATAGTAAGACCAAGACAGCATGGTAGAGAAAGCAAAAAGAATTGCGATAAATGATAACGGCAAAACTGACCAACTCAGAGTGCTGCCAAATGCTTCAGAAGTTAAAGCAATTCCTTGGATGCCCTCACTACTAATTGAGGGCTCATAAACTGTCGTTAAAATCACTAAGGCCGTCAGAGTGCAAATTACAACTGTGTCTATAAATGGCTCCATTAATCCAACGTACCCCTCGGTTACAGGTTCCTGAGTTTTAACTGTTGCGTGAGCTATTGCTGCCGACCCTATTCCAGCCTCATTTGAAAAAGCTGCTCGCTGAAATCCCAAAATCATTACTCCCAGCATTCCTCCACTCATGGCAGTTGGGTTAAATGCTTCAGTAAAAATTGATCCTAAGGCCCATGGAATTTTTTCTGCATTTAACGCGATCACCAGTAACGCTCCCACAACATAAGTTAGAGTCATGAATGGCACGAGCCTTGAAGTAACTCGAGCAATGCCTTTAATGCCGCCGATAATAACAAGCCCAACCGTGCCTGCTAAAATTGAACCAAAGAGCCACCCTTTATCAATAAAAAAACTAGTATCTCCGCCTGTAATAAATACAAATTGCTGAAAAGCTTGATTGGACTGAAACATATTTCCTATTCCTAAACAGCCAATTACAATAGAAATTGCATAAAACAAACCCATTGGCTTTCCGAGCCAAGACAAATTCCTTTGTCGCAAGCCTTCTTCAAGGTAATACATTGGTCCTCCAGAAATGCTGCCATCTGGATTAATTTTCCTAAACATAACACCCGCAACACATTCAGCAAATTTTGTAGACATACCTAAGAAGCCAGCTACTATTAGCCAAAATGTAGCTCCGGGACCTCCAATAGAAATAACAATAGCTACGCCGGCAATATTTCCAATTCCAACTGTTCCTGAAACAGCTGTCGACAATGCTTGAAAATGTGTCAACTCTCCATCATTTCCTGGTTTGGAGTAGTCACCTCTTAACAATTGAAATGCATGCTTAAAACCCTTCAGGTTAAGAAAATTAAAGTAGAAAGTAAAAAATATGGCCGCTCCTATCAACCACAAAACTATTAAAGGCATAGCGGTGCCCAAAATAGTAACTTTATAAAAAATAAAATTAGACAGCATTATCGTAAGAGGCTGGATGGCATTATTGATTGAGGCATCAATTCCAGAAGCTGCAAGGGGAAAAGAAGAAATAATAAAAGTTAAAATGGAGAAACTGCGAAAGAAATTTTTGCTTTTCATTGAACGAATATACTACATTGGGGAAGGAAGTATATTTGATGAAGATAGGAATTTTAAATGCAGATACCATAAGCCCTGATTGGGCAGAAAAATATGGTCAATACCCAGAAATGTTCTCAAAAGTTTTTTGGGACGTGAACTCGAGTATTAAATTTAAAACCTACGAAGTGCAAAATGATGACTTCCCACAAAATATCAATGAATGTGATGCATACCTCGTAACTGGAAGCAAGGCAGATGCATATGCAGATCTTCCATGGATTTTAAATCTTAAACAATTTGTAAGGACTTTAAATAATCATCATAAAAAAATAATTGGGATTTGTTTTGGACATCAGCTTATTGCTGAAGCCCTTGGTGGTAAGGTGAAAAAATCTAAAAATGGTTGGCATGTGGGCGTGGATTTATTGAAATTTAATACTGAAATCTCTGACTATGGCAAACCCGGCGAAGAAATTAAGTTAATTTTTAACCATCAAGATGAGGTTGTAACTTTGCCGCAAACTGCAAAACTGTTAGCGGGTTCGCAATTGTGCCCCAATGGAATGTTTATAATGAATAATGTGATTTGTTTTCAAGGACACATTGAATTCAGCCCAGATTATGCAAGAGCGTTATTTAGCTCTCGCGAAGAATTAATTGGAAGTGTCAAATATACGAATGCCTGCAATACGCTTGGAAAGAAGACTGAGGAACTTATAGTTGTTCAATGGATTTTAGACTTTTTAAAAAATTAATCTAAAACGGCTTGTCGCCATCAATAGCGACTCGCTGAAGAAGCCGATGAGCTGGGAAATAATCATTTATAGGTTTATGTTGGGTGCTCCGATTATCCCAAATAGCAATTGAATTTGGTGCCCATTTAAAACGACAGGTATATTCAGGTGAAACAACATGCTCGAAAAGAAACTTTAAAATGGATGAGCTTTCTTTTTCAGGTATCCCAATGATTCTTGTTGTAAACAAAGCATTTACAAAAATAAGTTTCTTGTCACTCTCAGGATGTCTTCTTATTACAGGATGTTCAACAGGTGGGTAGTCAGCAACAGCTTGAGTCAACCTCTCTTTTCCTCCGGGCTCAGCTAGGCTTTCTTTAAACCCATAAGCAAAATCATGCACCGCATTTAAATTGGAAAGAAATTTCTGCATCGGTTTTGATAATCCATTGTAGGCAGCAGTCGCGCTTGCCCACATGGTATCGCCTCCCGTTGGAGGACAAATTTTTGCTCGCAGAACAGAGCCAAGCGGAGGGTGCTTTCTAAACGTCATATCCGAATGCCAAACCTCAATTTTAGTAGGCTTATCAGCCGTGCTCTCTAAAATAGTAATTTCTGGAAAGCCTGAAACAGTTTGATAGGCTGGATGAGTTTGTACTGGGCCAAAAGACTCTGCCAAAGACCTATGTTGCGCAGGAGTAATGTCTTGATCTCGAAAAAAAATAACCTGATGCTTTATAAGAAGCTTCCTGATTTCTGAATAAATAGATTGTGAAAGATCCTGGCAAAGGTTCACCCCATGCAATTCTGCCCCTAGCGCAGCTGCAATAGGTCTAACTTCGAACATGTCCCGTTAATAATTTTCACTCCTTTGAGTTTAGCTCTTTATCTCACTATCAATCAAGACTGCTATTAGTAATGCAGCTTCTTTACCATGATTAACCCATGCATGATTTGTGCCCCGTTGAACAACAGTGTCAAATGGCTGAAGCCTAACATCTTCCTCATCAAGCAATAAACTTACATCCCCTTTAAGCAAAATAATGTAATCAATTGTTTCAGTTTTATGCATTGCTGGGTGTTTAGAAGTGTCAATTCTGTGGTGAGCAGCTCCAATTTGGGCGAAAGCAGCGGCAGCAGCATCTTGCAATACTTCCCAAGGGATACCCTCTGGGGTTGGGTTAATCTGAAAATATCTAAACTTAGTCCCATTTGCAGGAGGGGATAAAAGAATTTCTGAATCAGCCCTATCAGCTGTGTCTTTAGTGTCAACAGATTTCCCATCGGTATTCCATATTTCAAATAAGCCACCAACATCTTCTCCAATGGAGCAAGCTGGGGGACCATCAATAGCAATAATAGATTTTCCATCTGCATTATGGCCAGTAATTATTCTTCTCATGCTATTTGGTCTCCAGCCACCTTTAAAGTTTTTTTGATTCGTTGTATGAATATATTTTTGATTTTTTTTCTTTAAGAGCCTTAATTAAATTAATTTCATAGCCATCAACATGAGCAACTTCTTTAATTCCATCAATGTGCATTTTTTTATTTCTAAATTGACTCATTTGCATGGTTTTTCTCTTTGCAGACTTGGCATTACCAGCGGCTACAAAAAAGTTGATATGAGATTCATAAATCCCCTCTCCCACCTCCTCATCGTAAAAACCTACATGCACCATAAATAATTTCATAATTTACTCAACTTATTTAAAAGATAATTAATTTATAGCTTTTTTGAAATGGCGTAGCAAGCTGGAATGTAAAATAATGCAATGATAGCTGAGCCAATTACCCCACCAGCCATTGCCCATGCCAAGGGCTGAAAGAAAATACTTGTAATTAATAACGGCATGAATCCGCCAATGGTAGTCGCAGATGTGGTTACGACGTGACGGGTGGACCTTATAATTACTTCTACTAACTCATTTTTAGTAATAGGTGAATTAGCGTTAGATTCTTTGATATGAGACAAAACAACAATTGAGTCATTGATGGAAAGCCCGGCCAACCCAATTGCTCCAACCAAGCCAATAAATCCAAAGTTGGCTTGGCCAAAGGTAAGGCCAAGAAATGCTAAGCCAGTGCACCACAGAGCAACACTTAAAATTAAACCTGCTTGTCTGAATGAGTTTAACGCCGAAACAAGAGCTACAATAATAAGAACAAAGAATAAAATTGCAGAAGAAAAAATATTTGATTGTGATTTACCTCTAGCATCTGCCTCTCCGCCAACTTCCAAGATATAGCCTGGTGGCAATTCTGCTTCAAAAGAGGTAATTTTATCTTTTAAGTATTTTTCTGTATCAGACGGCAGTAACCCTGGCCAGATCCAAGCTGCAACTTGATTCTGTCTAAGACCACCATCTCGAGAAACAAAATTAGCCTGATTGGTAATTTCAAATTCTCCATAGTTTGATGAGTAATCAAACCCTTCAAGGGATGGAACTGATAAAAATTGAGTTGCTTCAATTGAGTCACTGGATGCGCCTCTTAATTTAATTGGTAACTCTTTGTTGCCATCAAGCATTGTTCCAACTGTGACTCCTTCACTCGCTATTGCAAGCTCATTAATAAAGAACTCTCCAGAGATTGAATTCATGGCAAGGTCAGATTCATTGAATTTAAATTCTAAGTTTGTTGCTCCGCCGCTAAGCTCACTGCTGGTTAAGAAAACATCTGGAGCCTCTCTGATAATTAATTCAAGTTTTTTGCCCAGCACTCTCAAGACCGATAGATCAGGCCCATCAATACTATATTCAACTGCTGCATCAACCGGGGGCCCTGAATCAAATTTATCTACTACGATCTTCAAATCTGGGTTTTCAGAAGTAAGTTTTTTTGCAAGCAAAGGTAGCCCTTCCATCATCTCATTATATGAAGATGCGATATATACACCTTGGGCTAGATTGTTAGATCCTAGAGCGGAATCACCACCAATTACATTGTAAAGAATCCTTGGTAAGCGCCTTCCTATAAACCAAAAATCATCTTTAATAATGCCACTTTCTAGAATAGACTCCCTAAGTCTTAAAACAGCTTTTTCTGAGCTTTCAACATTAGAATTTTGTGGTAGCTCAACCAATACTTTAAACATGTTCCTATCAAGCTCTGGGAAGAAATCTGCTTTCAGAAATGGAAAAGATAGAAAACCAAGCATCGGCAAAACCATTGCAATCATAATGCCCCTTTTTGGAACGTCATATGCCCAGGTTAGAAACACTCGGTATCTTTGAAGAAGCTTCTCATTAGAATACCCATTCCCTGCAAAGGCCTCTTTTTCAAAAAATTTTATGTGTTGCATGTAGTTCAAAAGAACTGGAACAACATAAAGCGCAAGAAATAGAGATGAAGTGATTGAAAGAATGACAGTTTTAGCCATACCCCCGACAAATTCTCCGCTGGGTCCTTGGCCAACAGCGATTGGTAGAAAAGATAATGCGGTGGTCACTGTTGCAGCAGACAATGGAATCCAGAGATGATGGAAAGTTTGATATGAAGCCTCTTCCCGAGAGTGACCTAAATTGCGTCTATGCTTAAAATCCTCTACCACAATAATGGCATTGTCTATTAATAAGCCCAGCGCAATAATAATTCCTGTCATCGAGGTTTGATGAAGAGGCAAACCTAATAACTTACATCCAAATAAAACTAAAAAAATAGTTAGAGGTATAATTGATCCAACAATAATTGCTGATTTAAAACCCAACAAAAAATAGCTAATTGCGATAACTATAAGAGTGGCAAATAATATGCTTGAGTAAAGGTTATTAAATTTTTCTTTAAAGTAAAAAGATTCATCGTAAATTTTTTTCAATGATATCTCGGATGGAAGTTCAGCTTTAAATTCATCAACGAGCGATTCTATATTCTCAACGTAAAGATCTACTCTTTGAGAAAAAGCCCCTCTAACCTCTACTAAAACTGCTTCCTCTCCATTGTGAAGTGTTAGCTCCTCTGGAGGGTCTCTTGGGCTTTTAGATAAAGTTCCAATATCTCCCAATCGAATAATTTCATATTCATTAAAAACTTTGATGGGCAAATTGGCGACCTCAGATAAATTATTTAAATTATCTTTTGATTTAATAAGAAGCTCTTTACCATTTTGAGAAATTTGACCAATTGGCTTCTTTGTATCTAAGGAAGAAAGGGCCTGGGCCACATCTTGAAATGTTAGACCTAACGCAGACAGCTTGGCGTTGTCTACTTCCACCAAAACTTCTTCATCTGCCGCACCATATATAAGGCTTCTATCTGTGCCACCGACATATGCTAATGTTTGCCGAAGATCCTCTGCTATTCGGGAAAGAAGAATCAATGGAGTTTCACCATCTCCATTCCATTTCAATGAATATAATAAAGTGGTTGGCGGACCACTGCTTCTTATTAACTGAGGTTTTACACTAGCAGGTAAATCAAATGCAGATTGATCTAACTTATCTTGAACTTCGGACCAAACTTGTTCTATCAAGGAGGCCGGCACTTCATCTTTTATCGCCAACACAGTTGTTCCAAAGCCTTGAGATGCAAATGAAATAATTTCATCTAGCTCATAAACCTCTCTAAGCTTTGCTTCCATTGATTCTAATATTTGAGTTTCAATTCTGGTTGGCGATGCTCCTGGGTAAACAGTTTGCACAGTAGACCATCGTTGTGATAGCTCTGGGTTTTCTTGACGAGGAACTGTATTTAATGCAAAAAGCCCTGATAAAAAAATAAATATTAAAAGCAAAGCAAAGACTCTTGGCCTATTAAATAGAATTTTTAAAAGCAACATGAATTAATTCGCTCTGAGTACTTCACTCTCAATTACAGTCTCGGCACCGCCAGCAACTACCATATCTCCAGTTGAAATGGTTCCAGAAATAAATGCATTATTGCCTTCAACATGAATCAGCTCAACAATCTCTTTTGAGACTTGATATTGATTATTTTTATCTCTCGATACAGTGTACAAATTCCAGAGACCCTGGGTACCTTGGGAAATTGATTTGAGGGGAACCCAAGCTCCTGCAATTTGCTTGGTTTGTTTGAACTGCAAATATGAAATAGCTCCCGGATTAAGAAAAGTAGTAAATTCAAATATAGTAAGTCTGTTATCAGTTCCTTGATTGCTCATTTGTGTATATCGCTTTAACTCTGCTGGATAAACTTTTTTATCAATTAAGAAACTGTATGTATCGCCAATTACCAAGCCTTCAATAACATTGCTTGGCAATGAAACATGAGCCTCAACTTTAGTGGAATCAATAATTTCTAAAATTGGGATCCCTGGACTAATAATAGTTCCTGAATCAAGAAATCTATTTTGAATATACCCATCAAATGGTGCGCGAATGAAAGTTTGCTCTAATTTTACTGAAAATAAGTCTACTTGCGCTTTGGCAATTAGAAATTCAGAATTTACTCGATCTAATTCCTGAATTGAAATAAACCCTTTTTCTTTAAGATCTGTAAACCTTTTAAGCGCTTGGTCTGCTAAATCAAATCGTGCTAAAGCCTGATTTAAATTTGCTTGCATTTCTGCTGGATCAAGAACTGCTAATATTTGATTGTTGATTACAGCATCTCCTATATCAATTTTAACTTCAGCAATTTTACCTGGTACCTCGAACGCTAATTTTGAGTAGTTTAAGGGCAAAACTTTTCCTGGAAATTGTTGAGTTATGTTGAAGGAATCCTGCATCTCAAGGGTAACTATTTCTAGTGATGCATCCGCAGAAGATACATCCATTATTAAAAAAATTAGGCAGGATAATTTAGTAAATTTATTCATAAAAATTAAGTATGCTATTCTAATAATGTTAGCAGCGTAAACATAGTATATAATTAATGTTATCACTGTCAACATTAAAATAGTTATGAAATATCATCACGGAAATTTAAAAGAAGAGCTGATATCAAGTGCTTGCATGATATGTGAGTCACTGGGGCACGATCATATGAGCTTAAGATCCATTGCCAAAGAAGCAAAAGTCTCACAAACCGCTCCATATAGACACTTTAAAACAAAAGAAGATCTTCTGGCTGAGGTCTCCAAAAAAGGGTTTGAGGACCTTGCAGAAATTTTAAATCAACCGACTAATAAAAATAATAGCATGACACCAAAAGAAAGATTTATTGAAATGGGTCTTGCCTACTTACGCTTTGGGTTAGAGAGAAAAAATACCTACGATCTAATGCATAGCCCTATTATTAATAAAGTTGAATATCCTGAGCTTTTAGAGGCAGCATCAGCAGCCTTTGATGAGCTGGTAAAAATAATAATTGAATTAAATCCTGGGATTTCTGATGATGACCTTGGTCGACAATGCATTCGTCACTGGGCACAAATTCACGGCTTGGTTGGTTTAATTGGTGATACAAAAATTGATGAATCCATGGGCACTAATGCAGGGGATGCAATGTCAATTGTCACAAATGATTTGAGGTCCTTCTTAACAATGGTCCTTGAGGTTTAATCTGCTGTAATTTGAATTTTTTTAGAGTAGATTGGTGGGTTGTGAGGAATATGCCTAAAATCTCCCAACAACAATTGAAGCGTATGAGTTCCTTTGGATAGATCAATCTCTACTTCTGTTTGCCCTTTACCAAAATGGACATAATTATTATTAGCTGGAATTGGTTGGTCGAGAGGCGGCAGGTCAGCATCAATAATTAGGTGATGATGCCCTGTTTGATTAATCTGAATGCCTGCAGGAGCAACACCAAAATTTTCTAAACCGAACCTTACGGTTACATTGTCCGAAACTGACTCTCCATCAAGTGGAGTAATAAAATATACAGAGGCAGATGATGAGCCAGGAGTTATTTCCAAAGCATTAACTGAGATTGAAAAAAGAAAAATAAGAAAGTATTTCATTTAGTCTAAATATCCTCCATCTGCATACATCAAAGTATTAAATGAATCAGAGCTATTAGCACTTTCAACTCTAGCAATAACTATGGAGTGAGAATGATAAGAGATTAACTCATCAATTTTACAAAAAATATTAGCTTGAGCATTTTTAAGATAAGGGAATCCGGCTTGATCCCAAAAATCATTTGCAAACCTTGAAGATTCAAGGTCTTTTGAGCTGCAAAGATTTGATATGTCCCTTTGATCATTAGTTAAAATATTAATGCACAGATCTGAACCGTTTCTTAAAATATCATGAATAGATGCTTCTTTATTAACGCAAACAAGAATAGAAGGTGGATCTATGCTTAAAGAGGTCACTGAAGAAACCGTCATTGCAAACGGCTTATTGGAAGAGTTCTTTGCAGAAATAACACTCACAGATGCAGCTAGGTATCGCATAGCAATTAAAAATTCTTCTTTAGGCATTGGCATTATAATTTATACTCTGTAAAAATTTTAAAAATTGAACACGTCAAGCATAAGAATAATTGGAGGGAGAAACAAGAGCTATCGCATAGTTTTTAAAGCTTCCCCTGCCCTCAGACCTACCTCAGATAGGGCAAAAGAAACCTTGTTTAGCTGGCTGCAATTTGAAATAGAGAATAAATCTTGCTTAGACTTATTTGCTGGTACCGGAGGTTTGGGTTTTGAAGCTCTATCAAGAGGAGCTCAATATGTAACATTTGTAGAAAGAGATAAAAGTTTGTACAAAAATATATTAAAGAATGTAGATCATCTGGGTTATGCAGAAAAGATTGAAGCTGCATGCAGTGATTATTATAAATGGCTTAAAACCAATAAAAGAAAATTTGATTTCATTTTTTTAGACCCTCCTTTTGATCAAATTAAATATGAAAACTTACTTAGGGCAATTGATGCAGGTGAAATGCTGTGTGCTGAAGGAAAAATTTTTCTTGAAAGTAATAAACATACAGAGCTTGAGTTAAGCTCAAATCGAAAAGTTTTAAAAGAAAAGATAATTGGAGACGTGAGGCTCATGATATTACAGTGAAAATTCAAATTGCATCAAGAACATCTCCACTAGCTTTACTTCAAACAAATCAAGTGATCAGTAAGATGCAGCTACTCAACCCTGATTGTGAATGCAGTATTGTTGAAATTCGATCTGAGGGTGATTTAACTGATAAACCACTTCATCTTATAGGTGGAAAAGGCTTATTCGTTTCAAAATTAGAGGCTGCCTTAAGTGAAGGCATTGCTGATTTTGCAGTCCACAGTTTAAAAGATGTGCCTGCTTTGCTCGACACACAATTTGCAATTGCGGCTACTATGCCTAGAGAAGAGGTGGGGGATGCCTTATTATTGAGAGAGGGTTTAAGCATCGATGATTTATCGGGATCACTAAAAATTGCTACCTCTGGCCCTAGAAGAAAATCGCAATTGCTTAGTCTAAATTCTAAGTTATCTATTATCCCTATCAGAGGAAATATTCAAACAAGGATTAATAAAATGACAAGTGAAAACTTAGATGGTTTGATTGTTGCTAAAGCGGCGCTCAATAGATTAAATATCATGCACTCAAATATTTATTTATTTTCTGAGGAGCAAATGCTCCCTGCTGCTTCCCAAGGAGCTATTGGGATTGAGATTCACAAGGGGAACCTTCGTTCTGAAGTCTCTGATCTGCTGAGTCAGGTAAATGATAGCAACACACTTCAGGCTACAGAGATTGAAAGGAGTATTGTTGCTGCACTTGAGGGTGGCTGCCTTTCACCAATCTCTGCGCTTTGCAAAATAGATAATCAAGATATTGAATTAAAGGTAAGGGTTTCAAATCAAAACGGGTCAGACGTTTGCAATGAGAAAATAAAGTTCACACCTCAGAACAAGCAAGATGCTGTATCTAGTTTAATCAAAAAATTAATTGCGAATGGTGCAAAGGAATTAATTCAAAGCTAAATGATTATTAATACTCGACCAATTGATTTAGGTAAGCAAACGAATTTATTGCTTGGCCAATCTGATTGTAATTTTATGCATCTGCCATTAACGAAGATCATAAATAAAGTGCCGTCATCTGAGTCATTAAAATATTTACAAAATATAGAATCTTATGATGCTGTAATCTTTACAAGTCAGTCAGCTGTTAAGCATGGTGCCAAGTATTTGCAAGAAGTGCTGCATGACCAAAGCATATCTGTTATCTCGGTAGGTGTTGCAACTCAGAAATCCCTCATGAAACTAAAGATTTCTTCAATTGTGCCGTCAAGCTATAACTCTGAAGGTCTTGCAGCTTTAATTCAACAAAATAATTATCAAAAATGTTTAGTTATTTGTGGAGAGAAGAAGCCTCGACTCATCAAATTAACACAAGCAACAATAAATACTTTTTCATGTTATGAGTCTGTGATTGAAGAGAGCACAGACATTTTAGAAATACCAAACAATCAAAGAATTATTATGCTAATTTTTACCCTACAAAGCTTAAAGATTGCTTTAAGAAAACTTAGCAAAGATCAAATTGCAAATTTGGTGCTGGTCGTTGCGTCTAACAGAATAAGAGAAGTTGCCATCGAGTGTGATTTCAAAAAATGTGTTGTGGCAATAGAGCCGCATGATGAAGAGATGATAAGAGCGGCCTTGCTAGAATATTAAATTAATTATTTTTTCTTGCCGTTCCCATTGCCACTTTTCATCGCACTAAAGAATTCTTCATTAGTCTTAGAAGATTTTAGTCTCTCTATTAAAAATTCTATTGCTTGTGAATCTTCCATGTCATCAAGAATTTTTCGTAGAATAAACATTCTTTGAAGTTCTTCGGGGCTTGTAAGAAGATCTTCCCGTCTGGTACCTGATCGTCTGATATTGATGGCTGGATAAATTCTCTTTTCAGCAATTTTTCTTTCTAAGTGAATTTCCATGTTTCCGGTCCCTTTGAACTCCTCATAAATGACTTCGTCCATCTTAGAGCCAGTGTCAACCAATGCAGTAGCGATAATTGTTAAGCTGCCCCCTTCTTCTAAATTTCTTGCTGCTCCAAAAAATCTTTTTGGTCTTTCAAGGGCATTTGAATCAACACCGCCAGACAAAATTTTGCCTGAAGCTGGCTGAACAGAGTTATAAGCCCTACCTAATCGAGTGATTGAGTCCAGCAAAATAACTACGTCTTTTTTATGCTCAACAAGTCTCTTGGCCTTTTCAATTACCATGTCAGCAACTTGCACATGCCTTGATGGCGGTTCATCAAATGTACTTGCAACAACCTCACCCCTAACTGTTCTAGACATATCTGTTACTTCTTCAGGCCTTTCATCAATCAATAAAACTATTAACTCAACCTCTGGATTATTCTTAGTAATTGAATGAGCGATACTTTGAAGCATTAATGTTTTACCGGCCTTTGGTGGAGAAACTATTAACCCACGCTGACCTTTTCCTATAGGCGAAGCAAGATCTATGATCCTAGATGATAAATCTTCAGCAGACCCACTACCTTGCTCTAGAGTTAAACGTGAGGTTGGAAAGAGTGGAGTGAGGTTTTCAAATAAAATCTTTTTCTTTGTTTTTTCTGGTGCTTCTTTGTTGATGGTATCGACATAAACCAAAGCAAAATACCTTTCGCTATCTTTGGGAGGTCTAATTTTTCCATGGATTTCATCGCCTTTACGGAGGCTAAATTTTCGAACCTGGCTAGGTGAAACATATATATCATCTGGACCGGAGCAATAAGAACCTTCAGGTGAGCGCAGAAATCCAAATCCATCATTTAAAATTTCTAGAACACCGCCACCGAAAATATCAACACCTTCTTTCGCTTGCTTCTTAAATATACGGAAGATAATTTCCTGTTTCTTTAGTCGACCAACGTCTTCAATTCCAAGACTTTCAGCAACTTCAACCAATTCATTAATTGGTTTGACTTTCATTTCGGTTAGATTCATAAATTTATCTCTGGTTGTTTGGGGTCAAGAATTTGATTTGATAGGCAGCTAATGAGCTAAGATGGGGAAAATGATAGTGTTTTTTCCCTAAAGATGCAAAATTTTATACTTCTGCTGCTATAAAATCCTCCAATTGTTGTTTGCTGATAGCGCCTATCTGAGTAGAGGCAACTTCACCGTTTTTAAATATTAAAAGTGTTGGAATAGATCTAACATTGTATTGAACTGCTAGTTCTTGATTGGTATCAACATCCATTTTGCAAACCTTTACTGAGCCAACCATCGCATCCGCAACTTCAGCAACTGTCGGAGCAAGTTGCTTGCATGGACCACACCATTCAGCCCAGAAATCTATCAAGACTGGAACCTCTGATTTAAGGACTTCTTGACTAAAATTGGTAGACGTAATTTCTTTGACGTTATCACTCATGAATTTAACTCCGATGCTATTTGTTTGGCTGCGTAGGTTAGGATGGCATCAGCGCCAGCTCTCTTGCAACACATCAACGATTCTAACATAACATTTTTATCTAGCCACCCCTTATCTATGCTTAACTGAAGCATTGAATACTCTCCACTGACTTGATAAACAAAAGTAGGTATATGAAATTCTGATTTGATCGCATGAACAACATCTAAGTATGCAGTACCGGGCTTAACCATAACTATATCAGCGCCTTCATTTATATCCATTGCCACCTCATGAAGAGCCTCATCTAGATTTGCAAAGTTCATTTGATAAGTTTTTTTTGAGCCTTTGCCTAAAGTATTAGAAGAGCCAACTGCATTCCTGAATGGACCATAAAAGCTTGAGGCATACTTTGCTGCATAAGATAAAATAATGATATCAACAAGGCCATTGGATTCCAGAGTGTTTCGAATAGCTTGAACTCTTCCATCCATCATATCTGATGGAGCTAAAATATCAGCTCCGGCTTGAGCAAGAATCAAGCCTTGTTTTTGAAGAAGCTCTAAGGTTTTATCATTATCAATCTTTCCATCGATAAGGAGCCCATCATGGCCATGATCTGTATAAGGGTCTAATGCAACATCAGCAATTTTGATAACTTCAGGAAATTTTTCAGTTAAGCCTTTTAAGGCTGAGCAAACAATATTATTTTCTTCTAGCGCATGCGAACCATTTTTATTTTTTAGCAATGGATCGATTGCAGGGAAAACAGCAATGGATTTAATGCCGTTAGAAACCAGCTCCTCAGTTTCAATATAAAGTGATTCGAGATTATGCCTATAAATACCGGGCATAGAAGGTATTTCAATTTTATTCTCAGACTGATCAGCAATAAAAATAGGCTGAATAAGATCATCAGTAGAAAGCTTGGTTTCAGCAACAAGATCCCTCAAATAACTTTTTGCTCTAGATCTTCGAAGCCTGGATTGTGGGTATGTCCTATTAATCATAAAAAACTAATCTGTGATTGCGCCTTTAGAAGCAGATTGAACTGTCTTTTTGTATTTTGCCAATACACCACTTTTTGGGGATGAATTAGGATTTTTCCAGCTTTTTGCTCTTTTTTTCATTTCTTCATCAGAAATGTTAAGGCTAAGGATATCTTCATTTGCATCAATTGTAATTTCATCTCCATCTTCAATTAAGGAAATAGGGCCGCCTAATTCTGCCTCAGGGCTTATGTGGCCAACAACAAATCCATGGGTGCCACCTGAAAATCTTCCATCGGTGATAAAAGCAACCTTTTCTCCAAGTCCCTGACCCATAATTGCAGATGTAGGTTTGAGCATCTCTCTCATTCCTGGACCACCCTGTGGCCCTTCATATCTAATCACCACAACATCCCCCTCTTCAACCCTCCTATCTAAAATTGCATCCATCCCCTCTTCCTCGGAATTAAATACTTTTGCACGACCAGTAAAAATGGTTCCTTCCTTACCAGTTATTTTTGCTACAGAACCTTCTGGCGCTAAGTTGCCATAAAGCACTCTCAAATGGCTTGAATCTTTTACTGGAGTTGAAAGAGGCAAGATAATTTTTTGATCGTCTGGATAAGGATTAATATCTATTAAATTTTCTTCTAAAGTTTGGCCCGTTACCGTTAAGCAATCTCCATGCAATAAATTATTTTCAAGCATTGATTTCATCATAGGGGCAATTCCGCCGATGGCATTAAGCTCAGACATAAAATGCGCACCAAAAGGTTTTATATCTGCCAGTACAGGCGTATTTTTACCAATACGCGTAAAGTCATCGAGGTCTAAATGGACGCCAATAGAATGCGCAATTGCAAGCAAGTGCAATACAGCATTTGTTGAACCGCCGAGAGCAATAACAACAGCTATAGAGTTTTCAAATGCTTTTTTTGTCATTATGTCGCTGGGTTTAATATCACGATCTAGTAAGTTTTTAATTGCCATGCCTGCATTCTGACAATCTAACTTTTTGTCATCAGATACAGCGTCCTGACTGCTACTACCAGGTAAGCTCATTCCCAAGGCCTCAATGCTTGATGCCATAGTGTTTGCTGTGTACATGCCACCACATGATCCTGGCCCTTTTACTGAAATTTTTTCAACCGCTATGAGCTCCTCTTCAGAAATAGTGCCTTTCGCATATTCACCTACCTTTTCACAAACAGTTACATAATCGGTATTTATTGAGCTTGGCTGTATTGAGCCGCCATAAATAAAAATAGAGGGCCTATCCAGCCTTGCCAATGCTATTAAGGCTCCAGGCATATTTTTATCACAACCACCAATTGCAACAACGCCATCATATCCAAGGCAGCCTACAACTGTTTCAATTGAATCCGCGATAACCTCTCGAGAGACTAAAGAATATTTCATTCCTTGGGTGCCCATTGAAATTCCATCAGAAACAGTAATAGTATTAAAAAGAACACCCTTGCAATCCGAAGCATCTATAGAACTTTCTACAACGTCAGCCAACTCATTAATATGCATATTGCAGGGAGTAACCTTTGACCATGTAGATGCAATGCCCACCAAGGGTTTAGAAAAGTCTTCAGTTTCAAAACCAACCCCTCTAAGCATTGAGCGAGAAGCTGCTTGATGGGGGCCATCTACTAATTTCTTTGAAAATTTTCTGTTAGACATATTTAAACTGTTGAGTATCTCAATGCAGCATTAAGAAGTTTATCAGTATAGTCTTCTTGGGGACTGGAGAAAACTTCTTTAGCTGGGCCAGATTCAACAATTAGGCCATTTTGCATGACAAAAATATAATCTGACATTGATCGTACTACTTTTAAATCATGACTGATAAACAAATATGTTAACTCAAACTCTGATTGCAGGTTTTTCAGCAGCTCAATGACTTGAATTTGTATAGATCGATCAAGTGCTGAAGTTGGCTCGTCTAGGATCATGAAAGCTGGATTTAAAATTAGGGATCTTGCAATTGCGACTCTCTGTCTTTGACCTCCAGAAAATTCATGCGGGTACTTAAACCTGTCATCCGGATTAATTTCAACAGCATTTAAGCAATCAGAGATTCTCTGTTCTTTTTGTTTTTTATTTAAATCAAAGTGAACATCCAAACCCTCTCCAACTATCTCACCAATTGTCATTCTCGGTGAAAGCGACCCGTAAGGATCTTGAAAAACAATTTGAATATCTTTTTTAAGTGACTTCTGCTCTCTAGATGTCAATTCTTGAATACTTTTCCCCTGATAGGAGACTGAGCCTTGGTAATTTATAAGGCCAGCCAATGCCTTGCCAAGAGTGGATTTACCAGATCCAGATTCACCTACTAAACCAATAGTTGAGTTTTTTGGAATAGAAAAATTTACATCTTTAACTGCATGAAAAAACTCTTTTTTCATGAAAGTTTTTTTTGGCAAAGGATAAAAAATATTTAAATCTTTGACAGTAACAAGTGAATGCTCCGAAGACAGAAGATCTTCTTTTGCAGATGGTTCAGAGTTAATTAACTTTTTGGTATATGGGTGCTGAGGATTTAAAAAAACTGATTGAGTGCCTCCCTGCTCTACAACCTTGCCTTTTTGCATGACTGTAATGGAATCTGAGAATTTTTCTATCAAGCCTAAATCATGTGTAATAAATAAAATTGACATTCCCACTTCATTTTTAAGCTTGTTCATGAGGTCAAGTATTTGAGCCTGTATAGTGACATCCAAGGCAGTTGTCGGCTCGTCAGCAATTAGCAATTTTGGTTTATTTGCAAGCGCCATTGCAATCATAATTCTTTGACGCTGACCGCCTGAAAGCTCATGAGGGTATGAAGAGAATCTTCTTTCAATCTCAGGAATCTCAACTAAGTTCATAAGATTTTTTGCTTCTAAAATTGCCTCAGATTTAGGTTGAGGTTTATGCAATTGAATAGATTCAACTATTTGATCTCCTACTCTGTGATAAGGGTTTAAGGAAGTCATTGGTTCTTGAAAAATCATAGAGATTTGATTGCCGCGAAGTTGGCGCAATGAATCTTTATTCGCGCTTAGGATCTCTTGACCTTGAAATAAAATAGATGATTCTGAGGAGTATGAAGCCTTGGGCTCTGGTAATAATCTCATAATGGACATTGCTGTAACTGACTTTCCGGATCCTGATTCTCCGACCAATCCAACTATCTCATTCTCTTGAATAGTTAAGTCAAGGTTTTGCACAGCAGAAAATTGCGATTCCCTTACTTGAAAATTAATAGATAAATTTGAAATTTTTAGAAGCTGCTTCATTAACTTAATAAGTTTTTATATTCAGAGATTAGATCTTTTGCAGCACCTTCAGCTGCTTTTAATGATGTCATATTAACAAAACCATGAATAAGATGGGGATAATGAATTTGTTGCACCTCGTTTCCTGCATTATGAAGCAATCGAGCATACGCTTCCCCCTCATCACTTAGCGGATCAAAGCCTGCAGTAATAATTAAAGTTTTTGGTAATGGAACCTTTGGATCTAAAGTTAAGTTAAAAGTTGGTTCATTTAGATTGTCATTTGAAGCAATCGTCTGGTTCCAAAACCAAATCATGGCCTGTTGGGTTAGAAAGTACCCAGACTGAAAATCTATTTGAGATTTAGAGTTGCATGCTGGATCAGTCATTGGATATAAAAGACATTGTGAATGAGGTAACTCCAGACCATGAATTGCTCTATAAGTTGAAAGGGAGGCCGCAAGATGGGCTCCCGCACTATCACCACAAAGACTAACAGTTGAAATAGATAAATCATTTTCTTGTGCAAGCCATTCTAAAGCTAGGTTTGCATCCTTTAAGGCTGATGGAAATTTATTTTCAGGAGCCAGCCTATATTCAAGAGAAAAAATTTTAGCGCCTAGGTAAGATGAAAAAAATTGCAGCCATGGATCATGAGTTTTAATGCTGCCAAGAACATACCCTCCTCCATGAAAGTATAAAATAGCATTACTACTTTTTAGTTTTTCAGGGCAATATTCCCTTATCTTTAGATTAAAAGACTGGTTTTTTATAACATGATCAATGATTTTGATTGGTTGAGAAGGCTTCGCATTTAAAGGCAACCCCTCTCTGCCACCTTCAAGTTTTTCTCTTAATTCATCAGCGGATTCAAATGAATCTGGATCATCAATAGTGTTTGCTTGAAGCGCTTGCAAGCTTAAAAATATTTGAGTTTGAAAATCTAAGATTTGGTTATTAACAATAGTATTTCTCTGAAAAGTAATAAGTCTTAAAAACCAAACTGGCATGGTGAAGAAAATTTTTAAAAATATTTTTATGCCCATGATCTATTTTATAATACTTATATGAATTTAAAGACGTCATTATACTCATTTGTTTTTCTGTCTGGTTTTCTATTTAGTCAAGTGCAATTTTTAGATACAGATATCTTAAGCGTAGATGAGGCATTTTTATTTAGCTCAAGCGTAGATAAAGATAAGATTTCGCTCTCCTGGGAGATCAAACCTGGATATTATCTTTATAAAAAATCAATTCTATTAAAATCAGGAGACCAAATTATCGAGCCTCGCTTTATAACAAAAAATGAATTTGTTATATCGGATGAATTTTTTGGTCAATCAGTGGTCTTTAAAAAGATTTTAAAGCTTGATGCTAATCGAATAGATGGTAATCTAAAGAAATCTGAAAACATTCAAGTAAGCTACCAAGGTTGCGCAGAGGATAAGTACTGTTATCCCAAGCAATTAAAAAACCTTTAAAATCGTTTAAATTCTTATAAAAACCATATAAAATCTCCCAACATGAAAATATTAGTCATTCACGGACCAAATTTAAATTTACTAGGAACTAGAGAGCCGGATGTTTATGGCTCTATTACAATGCAAGAAATAAATGAAGCTTTGGAGCAAAAAGCAGCTCTTCAAAATATTGAGCTAGAAGCTTATCAAAGTAATGCAGAGCACGATATTGTGACAAAATTACAGCAATCAATGGGCAATATTGACTACATTATCATCAATCCAGGAGCATTGACTCATACCAGTATTGCTATAAGAGATACTTTGCTAGGAATTGATGTGCCTTTTTATGAAGTGCATATTTCTAATATATTTGCTCGAGAAGAGTTTAGACATAAATCTTATTTTTCAGATGTGGCATTGGGAGTAATTTGCGGGCTTGGTACTCAAGGATATGAACTTGCGCTTAGTCACATTATTAATACATATGGAGATAAAAAATAATGGATATTAGAAAAATTAAAAAGTTAATAGAAATGCTCCAGGACTCTGACCTAAATGAAATTGAAGTCAAAGAAGGTGAAGAGTCAGTTAGAATTGCGAGAGGTGGCGGGAACCTTAATCAAGCAATCGTGCAACCATCCTCGGCTGCAACTACTATTGCTCCGCCAGATGCTGTTGAGGCCGTGACTCCTCAAGCTGGATCTGCAATCAAATCACCTATTGTTGGCACTTTTTATAGAAAGCCTGCTCCGGATAGACCTCCGTTCGTTGAGGTAGGAAGCCATGTAAATGCTGGCGATGTTGTTTGTATCGTTGAAGCAATGAAAATGATGAATGAAATCAAATCAGAGTTTTATGGCAAAGTGCTTGCAATCAATATTGAAGATGGTGAGCCGGTTGAATTTGATCAATCTTTAATCGTTATAGATTAATGTCTAAAAAAATCCTTATTGCCAATCGCGGGGAAATCGCTCTGCGAGCCTTAAGAGCTTGCAAAGAGCTAGACCTTAAAACAGTGGCAATATATTCTTCTGGCGACAAAGAATTAAAGCATCTAAGGTTGGCTGATGAAACTGTCTGTGTGGGACCGGCAAGTCCACTGGAAAGCTATTTAAATATACCTGCAATTCTTTCAGCAGCTGAACTAACCAGTGCGGATGCAATATATCCAGGATATGGATTTTTAGCAGAAGATGCTGATTTTGCTGAAAGATGTGAGGCCAGTGGTTTTATATTTATTGGCCCTTCTTCGGAAGTGATAAGACAAATGGGTGACAAGATAACTGCCAAGGATCTGGCTGAAAAATCAGATATACCTATTGTTCCTGGTTATAAAGGTGATCTGCCAGAAAATGATGATGCTATAAAGAAAATAGCTGCAGATGTTGGTTACCCCCTGATGATTAAAGCTTCTGCTGGTGGCGGCGGACGAGGAATGAGAGTGGTAACAGAGGAATCTGAATTAATATCCTCAATGCAGTTGACTAAACAAGAAGCAAAAAATGCCTTTGGAAATGACACACTGTATTTTGAAAAATTTATTCAAAATCCTAGACATATTGAAGTGCAAATCGTAGCAGATGGCAAAGGAAATGCAATTCACCTAGGTACTCGAGATTGTAGTATGCAGCGCAGGCATCAAAAAATTATAGAAGAAGCTCCTGCTATGAATGTCAGCCAAGAAGCCTTAGATAAAACTCTAGAAGCATGTCTCACTCTTTGCAGAAATATTGCATATTCTGGAGTTGGAACACTTGAATTCCTATATGAGGATGGTCAATTTTACTTCATTGAAATGAATACTAGGATTCAGGTGGAGCACCCTGTATCAGAAATGATTACTGGATTTGATATTGTAAAGGCGCAATTAAAAATTGCCCTTGGAATAAACTTAACCCTGAAACAAGAGAAAATTATATTTAGAGGACATGCTATAGAATGCAGAATTAATGCAGAAGATCCAAATACATTCGTACCATCTCCTGGCACTATTATGAAAATGCACCCTCCAGGTGGGTTTGGTGTAAGGTTTGATTCTCATATCTATTCTGGATATGTTGTCCCACCTCATTATGATTCACTGCTTGCAAAAATTATCACGACTGCTAATACAAGAAAATCGTGTATTAAGAGAATGTTGAGCGCATTAGATGAGTTTTTTGTAGACGGGATTAAAACGAATCATGTCTTGCATCAAAGAATCTTAAAAGATGAAACCTTCTGCCAGAACAAGCATAATATTAATTACCTTGAGGGATCCTTCCTACAAAAATGAGCGCTAAGGAATATAACCCAGTTGAAGTTGAGCGACTCATCCAGGAATCATGGAAGAAAGATAATTCTTATAAAGCCGTTCGCTCAGACACGAAAGAAAAATTTTATTGCTTGTCTATGTTTCCCTACCCATCAGGAAAACTTCACATGGGCCACGTAAGGAATTACACAATTGGTGACGTTATTTCTAGGTTTAAAAGAATGCAAGGTTTCAATGTTTTGCAGCCTATGGGATGGGATGCTTTTGGGTTGCCAGCAGAAAATGCAGCAATTGAAAATAACGTTTCTCCAAAAAAATGGACTTATAAAAATATAGAGAGCATGAAGGTACAGCTGGATGCGTTAGGCCTCAGCTACGACTGGAGCAGAGAAATTAATACATCTGCCCCGGATTATTTTAAATGGGAGCAATGGTTTTTTATTCAATTATTTAACTCTGGCTTAGTTGAAAGAAAAGAAGCTGAGGTTAATTGGGACCCTATAGATCAAACTGTATTAGCAAATGAACAGGTAATAGATGGCAAAGGCTGGCGTTCAGGAGTAGAGATTGAAAGAAAAAAAATAGATCAATACTTTTTAAAAATAACAAATTATGCAGATGAGCTGCTTGATGGATTAGAGTCTCTAGATGACTGGCCCAATCAAGTGAAGCTAATGCAAAAAAACTGGATTGGAAAATCCGAAGGTCTGAGTTTTCACTTTAAATTAGATCAGCAAAAAGAAGAGTTAGGAGTATTTACCACTAGACCAGACACAATTTTTGGAGCAACTTATTGCGCCATTGCCGCAGACCATCCGCTCGCAAAACAAGCCATTAAGAATAATACCAAAATTGAAGAGTTTAAAGCGCAAAATAAAACTAGCAAAAAGACCGAAGCAGCAATTGCAAAACAAGAAAAAAAAGGTGTAGATACTGGCCTTAAAGCTATCCACCCTATAACTAAAGAACTAATTCCAATCTGGGTTGCAAACTTCGTGCTAATGGAATACGGAACTGGAGCTGTAATGTGTGTTCCGGGACATGATCAAAGAGATTATGAATTTGCACAGAAATATAAACTTCCAATTATTCAAGTTATTAAAAGTGAATTTAATCAAAGTATTGATGAGCAAGCCATAGAAGAAAAAGGGATTTTAATAAACTCTTCTAAATATGATGGTCTTACATCAGATGAGGCTTTTACTAAAATATCTAAAGATCTCTCGGATTTATGTGATGCTGAAGTTCAAACAAATTTTCGCTTAAGAGATTGGGGTATTTCTAGGCAACGCTATTGGGGATGCCCTATCCCAATAATACATTGCGAAGATTGTGGGCATCTACCAGTTCCTGAAGAAGACTTGCCTATAGAACTCCCTGAAATTGATGAAAATACTTCTAGAGGAATGAGTTTGACAGGATTCAAAGAATGGCAAAAAACTCAGTGTCCAAAATGTAGTAAGTCAGCAACAAGAGAGACAGATACCTTCGATACTTTTTTTGAAAGCTCTTGGTATGCAGCAAGATTCGCCTCTCAACCTGAAAGTGCAATGCTTGATGAGGAAGCAAATCACTGGTTGCCAGTTGATCATTATATTGGCGGCATTGAACATGCCATTCTCCATCTGCTCTATGCCAGATTTTTTAATCTCTTGCTAAGAGACCATAGGCTAATTGAAACAACAGAGCCTTTTAAAAAACTTCTTACACAAGGCATGGTCCTTGCAGATGCATTTTATTCTAAAGACGAAAATGATAACCTTGAATGGGTTTCTAAAGATTTAGTTAGCGGTGAGAATGAGAATTTATCCCTAAAAGATGGCAGAACAGTCTTTAAGGATGGGATGTCTAAAATGAGCAAATCAAAACTCAATGGAATTGATCCCAATATAATGATTGAAAAATATGGAGCAGATACTGTCAGGCTCTATATGATGTTCACATCTCCACCAGAGCAATCATTAGAATGGTCGGATACTGCGATTGAGGGCTCATATCGATTCCTGCGAAAGGTATGGACATTAGCCTCAGGCAGAAAAATATTTAATGGAGAGCACCCAACAGAGTTTACAAAAGAAGAATTAGAGCTTCGCCAGAAGAGTCACAAAACTCTCCAAAAAGTTACTAATGATTTTGCAGAAAGAAATTCATTTAATACTGCTATTGCCTCTGTAATGGAATTATTAAATGCGGTGCCCGATTCATTTAAGAGCAATGATGCTATTCAATCTGAACAATTTTGTTTAGACGAAGTTATTCAATTTAGCTTAAAAATGCTTTCCCCAATAACACCACATATTTGTCTATTCTTATGGCAGCAATACACTGGTTCTGATGGAGGTGATTTTGAAAGTCTCTGGCCATCAGTCAACGAGGAATTTTTAAAATTGGAAAATTTTCAACTCATAATCCAAGTAAATGGAAAAGTAAGAGGCAAAGAGAATATTTCAATTAGTTTAGAGCAACCTGGGATTGAGGCATTGGCTAAAGAAAATGAAAATGTTAAAAAAATTCTAGCTAACCAACCTATAAAAAAGGTAATCTATATAAAAGAAAAACTAATTAATTTTGTAATTTAAAATGAACTACATCACCCCTTTCGACGACTATCCAATCCATCAAGCAATAGAACCAATAGCTATTCCAGGGCCAACAGATAGGAATTTTTATGACAGATATTTTTTTAATGGAATAGATCCTCAGAACGAATATATTTTTGAAATTGGGATTGGGCTATACCCAAATAGGCATGTTGTAGATGCTCACTTCAGCATATCTCATAAAGGCAAGCAATATTCATTTCATGCAAGCCAGCGTTTGAATAATAATAGAATGCCCATCAAAGTTGGTCCCATGACCTTAACAATAGATGAGCCCATGAATGAATTAACATTCTCCCTCAAAGATCCTGACAATAAGTTAAATTGCAATCTTAAGTTTTTAGCAAATTCTGTTGCGCATCAAGAGCCTCGATCATTGATGATGGAGGGAACCAGAACAATTATGAATACAATTAGATTCACTCAACTGGGCAAATGGACGGGTGAGATAACGACTGAGGCGGGAACAATTAATCCCAAAGCAATTTATGGTATCAGAGATAGGTCTTGGGGGGTCAGGCCTGTTGGAGAGCAAGAAGGTGGGGCCCCAGGAATGCTGAATCAAGAGCCAGGCGTTTATTGGTGCTGGGCTCCAATTCATTTTGATAATTTTTGCACTCAGTTTGGAACATTTGAAGATAGAGATGGAAATACTACTCAAATATCTGCTCACAAATTACCTCTTTATGATGATATGTCCTCTGCGCCATCTGAGATTGAAGTTGAAACAATTCATTCCCTGCATCACTCAGTAAATTGGCAAAAAGGCTCACGCTGGTCAACTGGAGCAAACATATCAGGCATGTTAAAAAACAAAGAGGAGTTTAATTTAGAGCTTGAAACAATTGGGCCAATATTCTTTTGCAAAGGCATAGGATATCAGCATGATGAATGGAAGCATGGTATTTGGAAAGGCGAAAGTGAAACAGGTTATGAGGTTTGGGACCTAGATAAGATTGATCCAGCAGATTATACTTTTTTTCATACACATCAAATTGTTAAAGCAACGCTGGGTTCAGAAAAAGGCTTCGGGATGTTAGAAAATTTAGTAGTTGGTAGACATGACCCATCAGGTTTTGAAGATTTTTTTGATGGGGCGAAATAATATCCTTAGGTATTTATCAATACTGATATTTTTTACTTTACTCTCAGCTTGTCAGCATGGCTGGGTAGAGGAACGTAATATCTACCTTGGAGAAATTGAGTTTGGGAGAAATGTTTCCGATTCTTTTAAGCTAAAATCTAAAAAATATTTTATTGTAGATTCTGCAAATCATAAGAAAATTCTTAAAATTGAAGAATTAAAGCTCAAAAAGAAAAATTTCTATGGGGGGCCTTCTGCTAGAGCTAAACAGATTGAGGTTATTGCAGTATTAAAATTTCAATTAACTGATAAGCACACAATTAAAAATGGTACTGTCTCTACCTCTGGCTGGTTGCCAATAAACGAGCTAAATCCTCAAGCTGAAATAATGGCTCAAAAGCAACTTACCAAAGAACTAGAGTTTCTTATTTTAGAAGAGCTCATTCAGGAATATTGGCTAATTGAAAATTAACTTTATAAATTTTACTGACCCTAAAGACCATAGGTTTTTTTTATTGACTGGGGGGGAACTTGTGCTCAAGCAAGATGCAGCTCAAAATATTTTTCTTAATCTGAACAAAATTGGTTTTCAAGAGAAAGTCTCCATACCTCAAGAGGACTTAGATCAAGCAGAGGAAATAATCTCTAGAAATGTTGGAGGCTCTCTATTTCAAGAGAACTTAATTCTTCACATCAAACATACTTCAGGTAAGTTTCCAGAAAAAATTAAATCTTTGCTTGGGGATGAGAGGTTGTTTCAATCTTCAAATATTGCATTAATAATTGAATCAAGCATTGAAAAAATTCCTGTAAATGGCGCTTGGATTAAAAATCTTGATAAACATGGGCTGATCATTGATTGCCAAAAACTTAAGTTAGTAGAAGAGAAAATGTGGCTAAAAAGACAGTTAAGTTTTTTGCCAGAAAATCTTTTGCCGTTGTTCGGAGGCTCAATATTTCAAAATCATGAAGCAAATCTAATTGGACAAAAGAACGAAGTTTCTATGCTGAAGCTTTTGTTTTTAAATCAAGATGAAGCAAGGGAACTCAAAACAGATCATATTATTTTCCACTCCGGCGTGACTGCTTTTGAGCTTGAAGACATCATCATTAAAAAAGATTTTAATAAAGCACTTAAAACAATTGATTATTTTAAAGATCACGATCGTCAAAACTCTGCGCCTATCATCTGGATCATTGCAAAGGTTGTCAATGCTTGTTTGGAATCCCTTAAATCACCTAATAAAAAATCTGCATTGATTAATAGTGGAGTATGGTCATCGAAGACAGGTTTATATTTAAGCTTAATAAAAAATGCAAAAGTTTCTGAATTTTTTAAGTTAAATGAAGAAATGCTTAAAATAGATCTTATCAATAAGGGTTTGCTTAAAGCAGAGCCATGGGAGCAAATAGAAAGAGTTATTCTAAAACTGAAAGATGCGACTGCATAGCAGCATTAAATACTCTTAAAACCTCTTTGTACCCTGCATGATCTTCTTGAAACCTATACTCAGTACCAATTAAATTAGTTAGCGGCAAAATGCCTTTTGTCGAACTTGATAACCATATACAGGGAGAATGATCAAAGTCTTCAATGGAGCAACTCCCCTCAGTAACTTGATGTGATGTATCGTTAAGGGCTTTGATTAAAATATCTCTAGTGATGCCAGGCAATATATTCTCAGTTAGGGCTGAAGTTCTTATCGTGCCGCTTTGATCAAAGTAAAAAACGTTGCTAGCTCCCGCTTCAGTCATGTAGCCATTTCTATGCATTACAATCTCTTGGCAACCTTGAGCCTTGGCTTGGTTCATCAATAAGACGTTTCCAAGCAAGGAAGTGGATTTAATGTGGCAATTTGCCCATCTATTGTCCTCGCATAACATGGCGCTTATAGGTGAGGCAGGAAAGCTCCCAGGCATTGCATAACCAAATCTCTCTGGTTCAAGATCATCTTTATAAAGATGAGACCTTATCAAATCAACGCCTCTAGAAATTTGAAAATAGATATATCCATCCTGTCCAACTAATGTCTTAGCAAGCTCTTTCATCTCAACAGAAACAAGTTGAAAATCTACATCTAAACCAGATAATTTTGCACTTTCAACCAGTCGGTCTATGTGTTGTTGAAAGCAAAGTGGTTTGCCAAGAAAATAAGGGATGACTTCGTAGATGCTATCAGAAAAAGTATAAGCTCTAGAAAGAGGCGAAATTTTAATTTGATCTAAGGTATTTAATTTACCTTGATATATTGCAGGAATGTTAGTCATCTTGACCAATGGAAAACAGGCTCATTATCCAAAAGACTATGCGGGCCCATATCCTGCCAAAAAAACCTTTTGAATCAACAGATTCAATGGCAATTAAGGGCGCTGAGAGGACCACTCTATCATTCGAAACAAACTCTATGTCGCCAATAACATCTCCAATAGCAATGGGAGCTTGGATATTATTTTTAAATTTATAATTCGCTTTAATGGTTTTAAAATCTGATCTTGGTAAGGTTAAAAGAATATCTTCCTGCGTTCCAAGCGCAACTTCATCGATCTTTCCGCCCCAAACTTTAGCAGCAGTGATTTTAGTCTCTTTGGTAATGAGTTTTTGTGTAGCAAAAAACCTAAAGCCATATTCAAGAAGTCGCTGAGATGAAGTGAGTCTTTCATTTTCTGATGGGCTGCCTGCAACAACTGCAATCAATCTCATATCATTTCTTTTAGCAGAAGAAATTAAGCAATAACCTGCTGATTCAGTGTGACCAGTTTTAACACCATCAACCGTATCATCCCTCCAAAGAAGTTTATTGCGATTCAATTGACGTATGTCGCTAAAAGTAAATTCTTTCTCTTTATAAGTTGCGTAATGATCTGGAAAATTATTGATTAGTGCTTTTGTTAAGTTGGCTAAATCTTTCGCAGATGAAAAATGATTAGGGTCTGACCATCCAATCGCATTCTGGAAAAGCGAGTTACTCAATCCTAACTCAGAGGCATATGCATTCATAAAGTCAACAAAGCCCTCTTCAGAACCAGCAACATATTCTGCCATTGCAACGGTTGCATCATTCCCAGATTGAATCACAATTCCTGATAGCAAATCTCGCACTGAAATTCTTTTGCCAGCCTCAATAAACATTTTTGATCCACCTGTTTTCCAAGCTTTCTCACTAATTAAAACCTTGTCGTCTAAACTGATTGCGCCGCTAGCAATTTGATCTGCAATAACATACCCACTCATTACTTTTGTCATGCTTGCAGGAGCTATTTGATTGTCTGAATTAAATTCAGCTAAAACTGTATTAGTGCTTGCCTCTAGAAGAATGTAGCTGCTTAGGTTGAGTTTAGGCGCTTTGGGAACCATGGATTGAGCGGCCACATCAAGACATAACGGAGCTAGGATAAAAAAGTAAATTAATTTTTTCATGTTTATGTTTCTCAAAATTCTAAGGATAAATCATACACGGCTTTGGCATAGAAATGACTGCGATTATATTTAGTAATTGCAATAAAATTGTCATCACCAATAAAGTAAAGATCTTCTGGCTTGTTAAGCAGGATTGTTTGGCCTGCCTTGATAAGATTTTGGTTATCAATATCATTTATAGACATCAGATCTTTCACGCTTAAACTATTACTCAGAGCTATTGCCGACAAACTATCTCCATCTTTAATGACGTAAGGCGTGCTTGCACCCTCAGTAAACATTAAAGGGATAAATTTATTTAAACCCTGATTATGTTTATAGGGTCCTCTGACATTATTGAGTTTGATCTGCTGGACAACCATACCATCTCTTTTCCAGCCATGCTCTTTAAGGTAGTTGGCTACACTGGCGACCGCATCTGGAACTGAGTTAAATAAATCAGCAGAGCCATCTCCATCATAATCTACAGCATAGGCTCTATAGCTTGACGAAATAAACTGACCATACCCCATGGCTCCAGCGTAAGATCCCTGAACTGAAAAAATATCTAGGTTGTTTTCCCTTGAAAGTATAAAAAATTGCACTAGTTCATTTTTAAAAAATTTAGCTCTTCTGGGGAAATCAAAACCGAGCGTTGCTAAACTATCTAGCACCCTGTAACTACCTTTAATTTTTCCATACCTTGTTTCAACACCAAGAATAGAAGTAATAATTTCTCTAGGAACTCCGAATTCCTTTTCAACTCTAGTAAACAACTCAGAGTTTTCATCTATGAATTTTCTTCCATTAGAAATCCGCTTTTCTTCTATAAAAAGTTTTTTGTACCTATTCCATGTCCAAGTAAATTCAGCAGGGGATAACATTGATTCAAGTATTCGATCCTGCCTTCTTGCAGCTTGAAGAACCTCAATAACATAGCTTTCACTAAAATCATGATCGTTAACTAATGAAGCAATTAAGCTCTTCGCTTCAGGGTGGGTTGAATAGTCAGCATGACTTAGGCTTGCGAAGAAAATAAAAAATAATAAAAAGTATTTCATTGAGGCAAAAATTTCTTGTGAGTTCCCATAGACATAATTATGCCAAATGCAAAAAATAAAGATATCAAAGATGAGCCTCCCTTGCTTACAAAAGGAAGTGGCATGCCAACCACAGGAAGTAAGCCTACAACCATGCATAAATTTATAATTAAATTTGCTGCAAATGTGAGGCTAATACCGCCTATTACCAATCTACAAAATCTATCTCTTGCGCTGAGAGCAAGATAAAAACATCTTAAAAGGATGAAAAGATAAATGCTAAGCAATAAAAGTACCCCAGCAAACCCAAATTCCTCACCGATAACTGAAAAAATAAAATCTGTTTCCGTTTCAGGTAAAAAATTGAGCTGAGTTTGAGATCCCTCTCCAAAACCTTTTCCAAATAACCCCCCTGAACCAATGGCAATTTTTGACTGGATAATATTCCACGATGCTCCAAATGGATCAGATTCTGGATTAAAAAATGTAGCGATTCTTTGTCTCTGAAATGGCTGCAAAAGAACATTCCATGCAAAAGGCGAGCTGATAACCAAAAGAACAAAAGATCCACCAATAAAGCTCCAACTTAAACCAGATAAAAACAACACAAAGAGGCCTGACAACGCAACAATTAAACCTGTTCCAAGGTCTGGTTGCCTTGCCACAATTAAAAAAGTACAAAAAATAATAATCAAGGTGATAAGTATTTCTTTAGTTTGAATGGGGAGCTTTTTATTAAATAAGAAATTGGCCAAGAATATTGGCAAAGCTAGTTTTAATAATTCAGAAGATTGAAAAGAAAAAGGGCCAACTCTGACCCAGCGCTGCGCTCCATTAATCTCAGGGCCGAACATGTAAGTTATGCCCATTAAGATCAATGCAAATATTAAGAATAGGCCCGAAGTTCTTCTAAATAAGTCTGGGTCAGGTTGGCTAATGAGCATCATAATAATGAGCCCAATAGCAACATATGCAGATTGCTTAGATACTATTTCAAAATTGCCATTGGATGCAGAGAATAAGAAAAACAGACCAAGTATTGAGATCAGAAAAATACTAAAAAAAAGATATGGATCAAAATAGATTTTATTCATCAATCAAGCTCTTTAATACTTCTATGGCAACTGGCCCTGCAACAGCCCCGCCACTTTCTCCATTTTCAATAACAACAGAAACAGCATATTTTGGATTGGGCATTGGACCAAAGGCAATGATAATAGAGTGATCTCTTAATAATTCGCTATTTCTTACTTCCTGATAAGCTTCTTTGCTATCTAAACTTACCAGTTCTGCGGTGCCTGATTTTCCAGCAACCTGAAATGTTTTAAGGCTTCGAATGCTCCGGGCAGTTCCAAAGTCACTTTCAATCACGCCGGTTAATGCCTCATGCATTTTTTCCCAATCTAAATTAGCAAAACCTTCATTTTTCCAAGTTCTAAAAGGTTTTTTTTGATTGCCAGCAACGACCAATGAGGGCTCAATAGCTTTTCCTTTGTTTGCCAAAATAGAGGCATAGTTAGCTAGTTGCATTGGGGTTGTTACCAAGTAGCCTTGCCCTATTCCTAAATTTACAGTGTCGCCAGTAACCCAACCTGCATTCATCATGCTGTATTTCCACCCAGGTGTAGGAACAAATACTTTATCTTCTTCAAAACAATCAGAACATATTTTTGTTCCAAACCCTAAGCTTGATAGGTGTTGCGCTAACTGAATTATGTCTGATTGGTAGGCGAGAGAAAAGAAGTAAGTATTTGAACTCACCAAGATCGCTTTTCGCATATTAACTTTTCCATGCCCGCCTTTGCGCCAGCCCCTATAAATGCGACCAGTCTCAGGCAAAGTAAAAAAACCAGGATCTTTTATTTGGTATTCCCAATCAACAATGTCGTTAGCCAAACCAAACATTCCAATTGCCGGCTTAATTGTCGATGCTGGCGGATATCTGCCCTGCAGAGCTCTATTAAAAAATGGCTTTTCTGCATTCTTAATAAGTAACTGGAATTCTTGATCACTCATTCCATTAGATAGTTTATTTATTGAGAAAGTTGGCGCGCTATAAAGGACATTAACCCCTCCAGATTGAAGGTCAATTGCGACCACTGCACCTTTTCGATTTCCAAGAAACTGGGCAGCGCTTTTCTGCGCGTCAATATCTAAATGTGTATATAAATCAGCGCCCTTTGAAGGTTGCAAAAATGAAAAAGACTTAAATAACTGGCCTCTAGCATTCATCTCATACATCTTGGATCCATGCTGACCTCGCAAGCGCTCATTATATGTTTCCTCTAATCCTGTTTTGCCAGTAATTAGACCGTTTGCATAGGTTAGCTCAACATCTTTCCAGTGACTGCGAGGTATTTCAGGCAGCGAAGTATAATCATTCTCTGTTCTAGAGGTGTAGCCTAATACATGGGAAAACACTTCTGGATGGTCACTAATTCTTCTGTATCGCTTTGCAATAAATACATTGTCAAAACTAAAGCTGCGCACATTAAATCTTGCAATCTCTTCTTTTGATAAATCTTTTTTCAGAACAAGCTCCTTATTTACAAAAGCTTTTTCTTTATATGATTGAAGATATTTCGATTGCTCTGCTTCAGTTAAAAAGACTATGGGTCTAATCTCATTTAAAAATAACTCTACGTCAACAATCAGATTGGGCTGAGTAATTAGATCAAATGTCGGCTCATTTCTTATTAACGCCCTGCCTTTTCTATCAAAAATTTCTCCTCGAAGGGCTTGCACCGGAACTGCATAATTTTTATTTTTTAGGGCTGCTAATTGATAATCCGTATAACCGGATATTTGCAAAGAAAATACTTTCAATAAAACAGCTAAAAACCCAAGAATCACGATGCCAAAAAGCAGCATCGCTCTAGAAGAAAAATTATTCTTCTCAATCTGTCGTTCTTCAAAAATCATTATTTATGATAGGGATGATTTCTATTAATTGCACTTGCTCTATAGATTTGTTCGACTAAAAATATTTTAAAGAGCCTGTGAGGTAAAGTTAAATCAGATGCAGATAAAATTAAATCTGATTTTTGAGAAACCTCACTTGCTGCTCCATAAGCACCGCCTATTATAAAATTGAGGTTGTTGCCTGCATCTGCTTGATCTTGAATGAGCTTTGCAAATGAAAGACTGGAGATTCTTTTTCCCTGTCTATCCCATAAAACAATAAAAGCATCATCATCAATATGTTTCAAAATTTCAGCACCCTCTGATTGCAGTATTGTCTCTCGAGTCATAGATTTTTGAGAAGAAGGCTTCACTTCGATAGAAGAAAACTGAAAGTGATTAGGCAGTTGTTTTGAATAGAACTGTATAGCTTTTTTCTCCCAATCAGATGGTTTATGGCTAATGCTAATTATTTTGCATTTCATTATGCAGAAACAAGAGTTTTCTCACCCCACAGACTTTCCAGATCATAAAATTCTCGCGACTCTTGTTGCATAATATTAACTACTACATCACCACAATCTACTAGTATCCATTCTGAATCCTCTTGCCCTTCAATCCCTATTAGGTGATGCTTATGAAGCTTTATTGACTCTATTAATTTATTAGAAATTGCTTTTGCATTTCTCGAAGACGATGCTGTGGCAATAATAAACCAATCAGCAAACCCTGAAATACCTTGGATATCTAAAACTAAAATATCCTGGGCTTTTAAATCATCAAGCGCATCACAGCAAATAGATTTTAGATCATGGTTTTTCATAAAAATAGTTTGCTATCAGGCGATTGTGAGATTATTAAAATATTTATTGATTGTACGTTCAAGCTTAAGTTTCAGAATATCTAACTTACGTTAAGAAATCTATTAATAATTTCTAATTTATATACTCTTTCATCTAATCTTTTGATTAAGATATAAACATGGATCTTATAAATACTCTGTTTTCATGGTTTTTAAATCATCCATCCGTTTTGGCTTGGCTGGGAGCTGCTTCAGTATTTATTTTTCTATTTAGCATGCTTGGGATCAGTTGGTTTATTGCTCAGATACCAGAAGATTATTTTTTAGCAGAAAAAAGAAAGTCGAGCAAAATGAAAGAGAACAATCCTTTGCTGAGATTGTTTTTATTGTGTGGTAAAAATCTACTTGGAATATGTCTCATTGCTGGAGGTATTCTTATGATTGTGCTGCCTGGGCAAGGCCTGCTAACTATCATAACTGGTTTGTTGCTAGTGAACTATCCAGGGAAGTTTAAACTAGAGCAAAAAATTGTTTCTATACCCTCAGTATTTAGAGCTTTAAATTGGGTCAGAGTCAAAGCAAAAAAATCTCCACTGAGAAAAAATTCTTTTAGCTAATTAAGTAAAATATATTAGTTAATTTTTAATTCTATTGCTTGACTTAAAGCACTCTCTAAGATGTATAGTTCTCTTTGGATATTACTATTGAAAGCAAGTAATAAGATTTTAATTAAATAGGTATTTAGGGGTAATTATGAGCATTGTAAATAGAAAATGGATTTTAAAAGAAAGACCTCAAGGTCTTGTAAAAGATTCAGACTTTGAGCTGGTCACAGAGACTCTTCCTCCGATTCAAGAAGGAGAAATTCTCCTTGAGAATATGTATCTTTCCTTTGATCCTACTCAAAGAGGGTGGCTGAACGATGTTCCTGGCTATCTGCCTCCTGTCCAAATAGGAGAAGTTGTTCGATCCGGGGGAATGGGCCGCGTCATAGAATCCAAAAATCCAGAATATAATGTTGGTGATTTAACGTTTGGCTTTGTTGGCTGGCAGAGTCACTGCGTTACTAAAGCTGAAGAGGATGATAGGTTTAGAGTTATTCCTGAGCTTCTTCCAATACCTACTATGCTTAATGTTATGGGGACTACTGGCATCACTGCTTATTACGGCCTTATTGAACTCGGAAATCCTCAGCCTGGTGAAACGGTCTTAGTTTCTGGAGCTGCAGGTGCGACAGGTTCAGTGGTAGTTCAAATTGCTAAGCTAAAGGGTTGTCATGTCATTGGCATAGCTGGAGGTCAAGAAAAATGTGACTGGCTAAAAGAACTGGGTGTGGATCAAGTAATTGATTATAAGAATTCTGATGTCCATGAAGAATTGCCAAAAATAGCAAAAAATGGGATCGACATCTATTTTGATAATGTCGGTGGTGATATATTGGAAACCGTATTGTTCCATATCAACATCAATGCAAGGGTTCTGTTATGTGGAGGAATTTCCTCTGGGTATGATGCGGGCACGCTTCCAGATGGGCCAAAAAACCTTTTTTCACTAATTATAAAAAGAGCAACCATGCAAGGTTTTTTAGTGCTGGATTATCTTCCTCGATCACAGAAAGCCTTGGAGGAAATTGCAACCTGGGTAATGGAAGGCAAGCTTCAACACAGAGAGGATATCCAAGAAGGAATTGAAAATTGCCCTCAAACGCTCAACCGACTATTTACAGGTGAGAATAAGGGGAAGCAACTACTAAAAATTTAGGTAGAGTTTTCTGAAATTTTACTCACAAGCTTTGCAAGGATATTCATTCTTTGAGTTGCATCAAATGCCTCAAGAAGTCCCTGCTTCTGCATGGCAGATATTGGGATAAGCCCAGCTAGATGGTAACTCACTGAATCCGCAGAAAGCAGGTCTATCTCCAAAGGCAATGATTTAACCTGTGGATGCTCTTTGAGCTGACTGAGTACGTTTATTAATTCTGGAAATTGGGCTAGCACAGCTTGATCGTCTACAACGGGTTCTGCAATCAGTGAGATTGATGCGTAATGCAATCCTGATTCTGCTTGCTCAACAGATTTAATAGAAACTTTTTGGGTTCCACGAACAGTAATACCCAACAATCCATTAGGCAGTTGATTAAAATCAATAATCTCAACAAAGGTTCCCTGTGACATAAAACTCTCGCCCGAAGCATTATCATTGCTTAGCGTGATCACAAAACCAGACTCTGAGCTCATGCAAGCTTTAACCATGGCAAGGTAGCGAGGTTCAAATATTTGAAGTGTTTGAATGGTTCCCGGCAAAACAACTAACCCCAAGGGAAAGACTGGAAGTTTATTTATTTGTGATGCGCTCAATTAGTGGCTCCGATATTTTTTTGCTGTCTTTGTTACTCATTATTAGAATAACATCAAAATTATCTAGGTCATCTTCTAAATCTTTTAACAAGACATCAACCGACTCGTATTCAAATTCTTGATTTTTTTTACTCGAGACATTCAGCCAAAAGGCTTTGTCTAATTTTGAAGCGCTTTCATACAATGTTTTACCATGATGGCCCTGCGACATTGTATTGGAGCCAAGTTCAATAATTCCTAGAATTCTTTGCTTAGAAAAATATTTTTTTGCGGCTTCGATTGTAAAAGAAATGGCAGTTGGATGGTGAGCAAAATCGTCTATGACTACCTTAGTGTCGTTTTGAAAAATTGTTTCAAACCTCCGTTTGACTCCTTGAGATTTTTGTAAGGCGGCAAAAGATTCTTTGGGATGTATGCCATGAAGATAAGCAGCATAGATTGCCATCAACGCATTATTTAAATTATGCTCTCCGTGCATTGGAAGTTTCGCCGTATCAAACTTTATATCTTCAAAAGCAATTGAGCTTAAGTCAGGAGATAGCTGAATAGTATCTGAGGTCCCAAGCTTATACTGTTTTGACCAGCAGCCCATTGCAATTAATTCTGCAATATTATTATCCCCATTGTGGGAGAGAATATTTCCATTTTCTGGAACGGTTCTAATAGCATGGTGAAATTGTTTTAAGATATCTGATAGATTTTGAAAAATATCCGCGTGATCAAACTCAATGTTATTGATGATAAAAGTATCGGGGTGATAGTGAATAAATTTTGAGCGCTTATCAAAAAAAGCTGAATCATATTCATCCGCTTCAATCACAAAATATTCAGCACTTCCTAGGCGAGCAGAATGGTTAAATGCCTGGCTGACGCCCCCAACTAAAAAGCCAATATCAATTTTCTGAGCTTTAAATATCTCGCATAATAAAAATGAGGTTGAAGTTTTTCCATGGGTTCCTGACACAGCTATCACGGTCCTATCTTTTATTATTTCACCCAGCATTTTGGGGCCAGAAGTATATTCGAGTTTTTGATTTAGAATAAATTCAACAGAGGGATTACCTCTGCTAAGAGCATTTCCAATAACATACAAATCTGCAGCTGGTAAATTAGATGCTTCATACCCCTGAATCATTTCTACTCCCATTGCATCAAGCTGATCAGACATAGGAGGATAAAATTGTTGGTCGCTCCCTGAGACAGTAAAACCCTTTTCTATAAGAATTTGTGCCAAACCACCCATAAAGGTGCCGCAAATGCCTAGGATATGAATTTTCATTTTCAAATATTTATCGGTAACATTTGTTACCATAGACCATATTAATTAATTTATAAACCAATGAAAAAAAACGCATTTTATGCTCAATCTGGTGGTGTTACATCTGTAATTAATGCATCAGCAAGCGCAGTAATATTGGAAGCAAGAAAATCAAAGAAGATTGGAAAAGTATTTGCTGGAAAAAATGGCATATTAGGAGCTCTCAGAGAAGAGCTAATAGATACCTCAAAAGAATCAAAAAAGTTTATAGAAGATTTGCAGCTGCGTCCGGGGGGGGTTTTTGGATCATGCAGATATAAATTAAAGGGTATAGAGGAAAACCTAAAAGAATATGAGAGGTTGATTGAGGTGTTCAAAGCTCACAACATTGGCTATTTTTTTTACAATGGAGGAAATGACTCAGCTGATACTGCTTTAAAAATTTCTCAAATTAGCAATAAGCTTAATTATCCTCTACAGTGCATTGCCATTCCAAAGACTGTAGACAATGATCTTGCTGTGACTGACTGCTGCCCTGGATTTGGTTCTGTTGCTAAATATGTTGTTACATCAACCATCGAGGCTGCTTTAGATGTTGAGTCAATGTGCGAGAGTTCAACAAAAGTTTTTATTCTCGAAGTTATGGGCCGCCATGCTGGCTGGATCGCTGGTTCAAGTTGTCTAGCTCAAGAAAGTCACCCAGGTGCTCCACATATCATCTTATTGCCTGAAATAGCTTTCAATCAAACAAAGTTTCTTGCCAAGGTAAAGAGCACTGTTAACAAAAATGGTTTTTGCGTGGTGGTTGCCTCAGAGGGAATTAAAAATGCTAAAGGAAGGTTTCTGGCAGAATCTGACTCAAAAGATGCATTTGGTCATAGTCAACTGGGAGGAGTTGCGCCTTGGTTGGCTAATTTAGTCAACAAGAGATTGAAACTCAAAAATCATTGGGCGGTTGCTGACTATCTTCAAAGGAGTGCAAGCCATCTATCATCAGGAATTGATCGAGAGCATGCATGCGAAGTTGGCAGAAAAGCAATTCAATTCGCCGAAAAAGGACTCAATGGAGTTATGCCAATTATTAAAAGAAAAAGCTCTCAACCATATAAATGGGAAGTTGTTTCTGCGCCTTTAACAAAAATTGCAAATGTAGAAAAAAAGCTTCCTTCCACTTTTATCTCTAAGGATGGGTTTGGAATGACCAAGAAAGCTCATAACTATTTTCAACCGCTGATTGAAGGAAAGGTAGAAATGCCAAAAACCATGAATTATCAAGCAGGTAAAATGGAGATGGTGCCCAAAAAGTTAAAGGCCTGGAGATAATGCATTTAGCTTAGCAATTATTTGCTTAAGTTCATTTTTAAGAATGAGCTTATCGTCCTCATTTAAAAAAGATCCGAAATAGAATTTTTTGCCTTTGGATTGAAAGCAAAAATTTTGTGCATCATACATGTCTGTCTCAACCTCAAGGACAACAAAACTTCTAAATTCTTCCCAGCTCTGCTCTTTAATTAACCTACCCTTTTCTAGTTTTATTTTTTCATTGGTAATAAAAATCAGCTCTCTTTGCTGACTCCATCTAAAACTTAAGTAGAAACAAGTCAGAACAATAATTACTTCCAAACCTGCAAATGGGAGTATTAACCCTGCTCCCATAATTAAGAAAAACACCCCTATTATCAAGCAAATAAATGTTAGGCTGCTCAAGAAAATAATTCTGCTCCATCCTCGAAGTGAGTAATTGGGAGAAATCTCAATTAAAAAATTATTTTCTGTGGTTTCTTGAATCCTAATCATATTACAATGGTTGCTATGGTAACTCGTTCAGATTTTAACCGATATATGATGCCGACATACAAGCCGGCAGAATTTGTCCCATCAAAAGCAAAGGGATCATGGGTTTGGGACAAAACAAATAAAAAATATATAGACTTTGCATCTGGAATAGCAGTTTCTAGTCTTGGACACTGCCATCCAGCTCTCAATAAAGCTCTGGCAGAACAATCAAAAAAAATTTGGCACCTCTCTAACCTTTTAACAAATGAGCCAGCCTTGAGGTTAGCAAAAATTTTATGCAAACATACTTTTGCAGAGAAAGTATTTTTTTCAAATTCAGGTGCTGAAGCGGTTGAAGGAGCGATTAAAACTGCAAGAAAGCATGCCTATACAAACATCAGTAAAAAGAAAAATGGAATTGTCGCATTTTCTGATGCATTTCATGGCCGCACCATGATGACTATTGCTCTCAATGGGTCAGATAGGTTTGTTGAAGGTTATGGCCCTATGCCAGAAGGGATCAAACATCATCCTTTTAACGAAACAAAAAATCTAGAAAAGGTAATTAACAAGAATACTGCGGCTGTGATTGTGGAGCTCGTGCAAGGAGAAGCGGGGATTATTAAAGCAAAAAAAGATTTTATTCAAAAGATAAAAAAACTCTGCAAACAAAATCAAGCCCTTATTATTGTTGATGAAGTGCAATCAGGCGCAGGAAGAACAGGAACCTTATTTGCTTATGAGCAGTTTGGAATTAAACCTGACATTATGTGCTGCGCTAAAGGAATTGGAGGCGGCATTCCAATTGGTGCTGTTCTGACATCCTCAAAAATTGCTGAATGCATGCAATTAGGATCTCATGGATCAACCTTTGGTGGTAATCCTCTTGCCTGCGCAGTTGCGGAGCAAGTCATGACCATGCTCTCAAAAAAAACCTTGCTCAATGGAGTAAAAAGAAAAGAGAAAATTTTTATAGATGAGTTAAAAAGTATTAATAAAGAATTTAAATGTTTTAGCAGCATCAGAAGTTCGGGTTTGTGGATAGGATGTAAGCTCAATACAACAGATCATTTTAATTTGGATACCATGATGAAAGCTTGCTATGCAAAGGGCTTGATGATCTTAAAAGCAAATAATAATACTATTCGAATAGCGCCAAGCCTAATCATTGAAGATGATGTAATTAAGAAAGGTTTAAAAATCTTAAGGGCAGCTATTCAGGAGCAGCTTCAGTAGATCTTGGGATTTCTTCAAGTTTGATTTGCCCATTATATCCAGTTGGCAAAACTCTTCCCCTCTTTGCTCTGGAAGAAATATATTCCTCTAATTCTTTTAAGGTCCAAGTTTTTCCACCTGTTTTTCCTTCATGGTAAATGTGAAGTTTGCTGTCTTCAGCTAAGCAACATACATCCATCATAAATTCAGTCTTTTCCTTAAATGCTTTTGTGGAAATGCTGATAAGTTTATTGCCCTTTCCTTTTGGGAGGACTGGTAACTCCTCTATTGGAAAAATTAACATTTTATTAGTAACTTTTCCTTTGTTGTCTTGCGATGAAAAGGTTGCTGCAACAAACCTATGGTTTTCATTGATGGCAATGGGCGCAATAACACTCGACCCTTCAGGAGCTTTCATAAAAAGCTTACCTTTTTTCTGATTTGAGATCGCATTTGACATATTGCTAATAAAGCCAAATCCAGCAGAATTTGATATTAAAATTTTCGATTCATCTCCTCCAATGGCAATACCCTCAAAAGTAACACCTGATTCCGAGACCACTCGCCCAGTTAATGGCTCTCCCATGCCTCGCGCGGAAGGCAGGGAGTGGGCTTGAAGTGAAAATGCTTTTCCCCTTGAGTCAAAAAAAACTGCTGTTTGATTATTTCTACCCTTGGCAAAATGTTGCAACTTATCATCTCCCCTATAAGTTAAGCTGCTTGGGTCTATGTCATGCCCTTTAGCAGATCGAATCCACCCTCCTTTAGATAAAATTACTGTCACCGCTTCTGAGGTAACCATCTCTTCTTCTGAGAATGCTTTTGCTGCAGTGGTAGATTCAATAGGAGAATTTCTTTCATCTCCAAAATTTTCTTTAATTTCTTTTAGTTCATTCTTGATAAAAGTCTTAAGTCTTGCTTTCGATTTAATAATTTTTTCAAGTTCAGCCCTTTCAATCTCCAGGGCGCCCTTTTCTTCTTCTAGTTTAATTTGCTCTAATTTTGCTAGCTGTCTTAGTCTAATTTCTAGAATTGCGTTTGTTTGAATTTCTGAAATTTTAAATGCTTTCATTAATTCTTTTTTTGGTTCGTCACTATTGCGAATAATGTGAATAACTTTATCCAGATCAAGATAAACAATTAATAAGCCCTCAAGGATATGAATGCGATCATCTACTTGATCGAGTCTATGCTCAAGCTTCCTCATTACTGTTTGCTGTCTAAATTTGAGCCACTCAGCTATCAAAGCATTTAGCGAAAATACTCTTGGAGAACCCTTAAGACTAATTAAGTTAATGTTAGCTCGGTAATTTTTTTGTAGGTCTGTAGTAGCGTAGAGGTGGTTCATTACTTCAGTTGAATCTATGCGGTTTGATTTAAGTGTAATGACTAGTCGAACTGGCTCTTTATGATCTCCCTCATCCCTAAGATCAACCACCATAGGAAGTTTTTTCTTTTGCATCTGATCAGCAATTTGCTCAAGAATCTTTGTGCCAGAAGCTTGATGCGGTAATGCTCTAACCACAATATCATTTCCTTCAGTATCCCAGTGAGCTCTAATCTTAAAACCGCCTCGCCCAGTCTCATACATTTCAAGAAGCTCTTCTTGTGATGCAATGATTGGAGCAACATTGCTAAAATCAGGACCTTTAATAAACCTCAGTAAGTCTTTGGTGGTGGCTTTTGGATTATCAAGCATATGTATGCATGCATCTAAAACCTCTTGAATATTATGAGATGGGATATCGGTAGCCATTCCGACTGCAATACCAGTAGTTCCATTCAATAAAATGCTTGGAATTTTTGCAGGAAGAATTGTTGGCTCTAATAAAGAACCATCAAAATTTGGCTGCCAGTCGACAGTTCCTAGCTTTAATTCTGAAAGCAAAAGATCAGCAAAACCTGTGAGCTTTGATTCTGTATATCGCATGGCTGCAAAAGATTTTGGATCATCTTGTGTGCCCCAGTTTCCTTGTCCATCAACAAGCGGATACCTGAATGAGAAATTCTGAGCCATCAAAACCATCGCTTCATAGGCAGCACTATCTCCATGAGGATGAAATTTACCAATAACATCACCCACTGTTCTTGCAGATTTTTTATATTTTGATCCAGCATTTAAACCAAGCTCGCTCATTGCATAAAGAATTCGCCTTTGAACAGGTTTCATACCATCGCCAACATGAGGTAATGCTCGATCCAAAATTACATACATTGAATAATTTAGATATGACTCTTCGGCATACTCCTTGAGACTAATCGAACTAATATTCTTATTAATATCCATTATTAAACTGTTGCAATTTTTCCTCTTCTCTCAAGCCATTCTTTTCTGGCGCCTGCATTTTTCTTCGATAGCAGTAAATCCATCATACTATTTACATTATCTGAGGAACTGATAGTCAATTGAACCAACCGTCTGGTTTTTGGATCCATGACAGTCTCGCGCAGTTGTGAAGGGTTCATTTCGCCCAAGCCTTTAAACCTTTGAATATCAATTTTTGGTTTGCCTGCTTTAGATTTTAACTTTTTAACGATAGAGTCTTTTTCATCTTCATCAAGGGCATAAAAGACTTCTTTTGCGCAGTCTATTCTAAAAAGTGGAGGCATGGCTACATATATATGCCCTGCAAGAATTAATGGCTTATAGTGCCGTAAAAAAAGAGCGCAAAGCAAGGTTGCAATATGCAACCCATCAGAATCAGCATCAGCTAAAATACAGATTTTTCCATACCTTAATGATTCAATATCTGGGCTGCCTGGATTAACTCCTATTGCAGTAGAGATATCTTTAATCTCAACAGATTTTATAATCTCTGAACTTTCTAAATCCCATGTATTTAGTATCTTTCCTCGCAGAGGCATAATTGCTTGAAATTTTCTTTCTCGTGATTGCTTGGCAGAACCTCCAGCAGAGTCTCCTTCAACAAAAAATAACTCCGTTTCATTGAGATCAGTGCTATTGCAATCTGAAAGTTTCCCGGGCAATGCAGGTCCTTGGAAAGTTTTCTTTCGATCAACTACTTTAGTCTCTCTGGTCCTAGCTTGAGCTGATGCAATCGCTAGTTCTGCAAGTTTCTCGCCCTCTTCTGTATGCTGATTGAACCAAATGCTAAGAATATCTTTGGTGGTAGAGCTCACAAAAGCCTGATGGTCTTTTGAGTCTAAACGCTCCTTTGTTTGTCCTGCAAATTGGGGATTGGTTAGTTTTGATGAAACAATAAAAGTACTGTGCTGCACGACATCGTCTGCAGTAATCTTTAAACCCTTTGGTATTAAATTTCTAAACTCACAAAACTCTTTTACAGATTCTAATAAACCAGCTTTAAAGCCATTTAAATGTGAGCCACCTTGAGCAGTAGGAATTAAATTGACATAAGATTCACTCATGAGATTTTTTACTGGTTGAGTGGACCAGTTCAAAACAAAATCAAGCGCATTATCATCAACCAGCTTACTGCAAGAAATCGATTCCTCTAGCAGTAATTCCACGCCCTCAGAAGACTCGGTCAAATATGAAATTAGTCCATTTTCATAGACCCAAGTAATATTTTTTTCTGTTTTTTTTTCGTCGGTGTATTGAATGGTCAGTCCAGGACACAGAACTGCTTTTGCCTTGAGCAAGTGTTTCAAGCTGTCCGTATTAATTTTTAGTGTTTCGAAATATTTCTCATCTGGCTGGAAGTGAATCGCTGTCCCAGTATTTCTTGCTCCAACCTCAGATACTTCTTTAAGTTCTGATTTTTTTTCTCCCCCCTCAAACAGCATTTCAAATTGCTTTCCAGACCTCTTGACCTCAACTGACAAGTTTTTAGATAAAGCATTAACAACAGAGACACCAACACCATGCAGTCCACCCGAAAAATTATAATCTTCCCCAGAAAATTTTGCCCCTGCATGCAATTTACACATGATGAGCTCAACTCCAGAAACTTTATGTTCAGGGTGTTTATCGGTAGGCATGCCGCGCCCATCGTCAATAACAGAAATGATGCCATCTTTTGCAAGAATTACTTTAATGGTTGAGCAATGCCCGGCCAGCGCCTCATCTATTGAATTATCTACAACCTCTTGGATCAGATGATTTGGAGAGGCGGTATCTGTATACATGCCAGGTCTTTTTCGAACTGGATCAAGGCCAGATAGAACCTCTATCGACTGTGAATCATAGTCTTTAGCCAATTAAACTTTCCTATAAAAAACGTTTTTAAAGCAAGCCATTGAGATCATTTTTTTATTTTTCTCACTCTTGATCATGTGGTGAACTTTTAACTAGTATTCTACTCTAACTAAATAGAAACAAATGTATTAATTTAGGAGATTTTTTGTCAATAGACTAAAATAAGATAAATAGCATTTAAGTGTAAAGTGAACTTGACATATGGGTCCTAAAAGAGTTCTAATGTGTGCACTGTAAACATTAATTTTGAATATGAAAAAACAAATTCTGATCACATCTCTGCTTGCTTTTAGCATTAACTCAACTGCAGACAGCTTGCTAGATATTTATAATGATGCGTTAGAAAATGATCCTCAATATAAATCAGCAGAGTTTTCATATCTATCAGGTAAGGAAATTAAAGTCCAAGGCCGTGCTGCTCTTCTTCCAAGTATATCGATCAGCGCTCAGACAAACTGGAATGAATACTATCAAAATGGAAATCTTCAAAATCAATACAATAATTTTAGTACCTCAGCCCGTCTAACTCAGCCATTAATTAGGTTAGATACATGGTTTAAATACAGGCAATCTAAATTTCTAACAGATGCAGCAGAAGCTGATTTTGCATACTCACAACAATCATTGATAGTAAGGACAGCTGAACTATATTTTAATGTTTTGCGTGCAATAGATAATTTAAGCGCAGCAAGATCTGAAGAAAAGGCAATTAGAAAGCAATTAGATCAAATCCGCCAAAGGTATGAAGTTGGTCTTTCTGCAGTAACAGAAGTTCAAGAAGCACAATTAGCATTTGATTTAAGTGTTGCATCTAGAACAAGAGTTGAAGGAGAAGTCTACACTGCAAAGGAATCTTTAAATGCATTGGTGGGTAGAGAGATTATTTCTCTTGATGGCTTGGTAAATGATTTAAATGTTACCAATCCAGTTCCGGCTTCAAAGGAAGAATGGGCTAGAAAGGCTGTAGAAAATAATTTTAGGCTGCAGGCAGCTAACCTAAGAAAATACGCATCAAAAAATAACGCTAGAAGTGTTGCTTCAAATCACTTACCTAAAGTTGACATTGTTGGAGCTCAAACTGAATCAGAAACTAATCAGTATGCTTATGATGGTTTGAATACTGGAGGTGCTTTTAATATAACCGTTCCAGATGAAACTCAACGAGATACTTATAGCCTTCAACTCTCGATGCCAATATTCCAAGGTGGTGCAGTTATCTCAAGGACTAAACAAGCCTATGCTGAATCAAATAAGTCATCAGAAGATGCCTTGTTTGCTGAGAGAAGCGTCATTCAAGATGTGCGAAGTCAATACTCCAATGTTGTAACATTGGTTGCAAACTTAAGAGCTCAGAAACAAGCTGTGGTCTCGGCATCAAGTGCATTAGAGGCAACCAGCGTAGGGTATGAAGTTGGCACCAGAAATATTGTGGACTTACTGCAAGCTGAAAAAAATCTTTATAGCGCTGAGCGGAATCTTGCAAATGCAAAGTATGACTATTTAATTACAACGCTCCGCTTGCATTTGGCTGCTGGGACTCTCAGCCCTGAAAACCTTATTGAGATAAATAACTTACTCGGATAATAGGCAATGCCAGAGTTGCCAGAGGTAGAAACCTCAGTTCAAGCAATTCAAGAATTTGCTAATCAAAAAATTGAATCTGTAGAAATATATAATCCCAATCTTCGATGGAAGATTGATACCAAAAAATTTAAAAAGCTCAGCGGTGAATTAGTCCAAAGCATCACCAGAAGAGCAAAATATATAATTTTTAACATTCACAGTACCCAAATACTAATTCACCTTGGGATGACGGGAACGCTAAGAATTACTGAGAAGAATTCTAATTTTTATAAAAAACATGACCATGTGGAATTCAAGTTTGAAAGCGGTAAATTAATTTTTAATGACCCTCGCAGGTTTGGCTCTATGCATTTTATTTCAGATCCATCAACTCATTTTTTATTGCGAAACCTAGGCCCAGAACCTCTATCTAGTAAATTTACTGGCGATTACTTATTCAATAAAATTAAGAAGTCTTCGTCGCCTATCAAAAATGCGCTCATGAACCAGAAACATGTAGTTGGCATAGGGAATATTTATGCAAATGAAATTTTATTTGATGCACAAATTATACCCACAAGAAAAAGCAAAACTTTAACAAAGAAAGAAAATATAAAAATTACAGATTCAACCAAAAAAATACTTTTAAATGCAATTAAAGCTGGCGGAACAACGCTGCAAGATTTCTATCAACCGGATGGGAACAAAGGTTATTTTAAAGTTGATTTAAAAGTTTATGATCGGGCACAAAAAGAATGTGTAGTATGCAAAAAGGGGACTATCAAGAGAATTATTCAAGCCCAAAGATCAACTTTTTACTGTCAGAAATGCCAAGGTTAACTTTTAATTTTCTTTAATAAAGCTGATTTGACATTAGGCGGCACAAACCTTGATACATCTCCACCAAAAGTTGCAATTTCTTTTACAAGGCTTGAAGAAACATAAATTAAAGTATCTTTGGGGGTAAAGAAAATACTTTCAATATCTGGGGCTAGACTCCGGTTCATTGTGGCTAGCTGAAATTCATATTCAAAGTCAGCAACTGCTCTTAATCCTCTAATAATTGCTATAGCTTTATTATCTCGAGCTAAGTCTACTGTAAGTTTTTTTGAATAGCCCAGGACATCAATCTTAGGATTGTTTTTAAAAATTTCTTCAATTAATTGAATTCTTTCATCAACGCTAAATAAAGGGTTCTTAGACTGGCTTTCAGCTACACCTAAAATTACCTTATCAAATAGTGCTGCCGCTCGTTCTACAATATCAATATGTCCAAATGTAATGGGATCAAACGAACCAGGATAGATAGCTGTTTTCATCCTTGAATCATACTAAATATTCATGATTCAGCAAAATCTTATAATGATTAGGTAAAATAATAAGCATGGCTAAAAAAGAAATTGGTACCAAGAGTAATTCACAGAATCAGAAACCTGATTTACCTTCAGCAGTTGATGATGCAGCCAATGTGATGTCTAAATATTCTAATTCTAAGAAAAGAAGTAACACAGAGGAAAAGAAACATTCATTTCCTCCAATTGATTATGAAAAACCACCTCATTACTAACTTACTTTTTTTAAAGAAATAACTTTAAATAAAAAGGGCTCATTAGAGCCCCTTTTATTAGTTAAGCTTCAGAATTAATCTAAGTCGCTATTCATAACCTTATTCCAAGCAGAAATAAAATCACGAGTAAATTTATCTTTAGCATCGTCACTAGCATAGACTTCAGCCAATGCTCTAAGTTGTGAATTAGACCCAAAAGCTAAATCGACCCTTGTTGCTGTTCTAACTTTATCGCCTGAAACTCTGTCAACTCCTTCGTAAGAGTTACCAGTTCCATTCGGCTTCCAAGACACTGACATATCAAGCAATGTTGAAAAGTAAGCATTGTTTAGTTCGTCTTGATTTTCAGTAAAGATGCCATAGTCGTTATTGCTTATGCCCAAGGATCTCATGCCACCCAGTAACACAGTCATTTCTGGAGCTGTAAGGCCTAATAATTGAGATTTATCTAACATCATTTCTTCCGCAGGAATATTGGATGAGGAGTCTAGGTAATTTCTAAAGCCATCTGTTACAGGCTCTAGCACACCAAATGACTCTATATCAGTTTGCTCTTGTGAAGAATCACCTCTACCGGAAGTAAAAGGCACATTAACTCCCGAAGCTTTCTCTATTCCAAGGTTTCCAGCAAGCACAATCACATCTGCAATTGATGCTCCTGAATCTGCAGAAATATTTTCATAGATTGCTAAGACTTTAGATAATTGCTCTGGTTTATTTACCTCCCAATCTTTTTGCGGCGCTAAACGAATTCTTGATCCATTTGCTCCACCTCTTCGATCAGAGTTTCTATATGTTGAAGCGCTAGCCCATGCAGTCTCTACCATTTCTTGAATTGATAGCCCTGACTCTGAGATAGCAGATTTCACTGCATCAATATCATAGTCAGAATTACCAGCTGGGACTGGGTCTTGCCAAATCAACTCCTCGTCTGGAACTTCCGGCCCAAGATATCTTGATTTTGGACCCATGTCTCTATGCAGTAATTTAAACCAAGCTCTGGCAAATACATCTGCGAACTCTTCTGGATTCTCATGAAAACGTTTAGAGATTTTGTTGTACTCTGGATCCATCCTAAGAGCCATGTCTGCAGTCGTCATCATAGTCGGAACCTTCACTGATGCATCTTCGGCATCAGGAGCCTTATCCGCATCTTTTTGATCTACTGCATGCCAAACAATTGCTCCAGCTGGAGTAGTTGCCTGCTCCCATTCATAGCCAAATAACAAATCAAAGTAGCCGTTATCCCATTGAGTGGGGTTAGAAGTCCAAGCTCCTTCAAAACCACTTGTAATTGTGTCGCTTCCTTTGCCTGAACCATATGAACTTGTCCAGCCAAAGCCCATTTCTTCTATAGAAGCGCCCTCAGGCTCTGCACCAACATTAGAATCTGGGCCAGCTCCATGGCCTTTTCCAAACGTATGTCCGCCAGCAACAAGTGCAACAGTTTCTTCATCGTTCATGGCCATGCGTCCAAAAGTTTCTCTTATATCAACAGCACTTTTTAGCGGATCGGGTTCGCCATCAGGCCCCTGAGGATTCACATAAATTAAGCCCATTTGAACTGCGCCTAGAGGATTAGCTAAATCTCTAACACCACTATATCTTTCATTGGTTAGCCACTCTGTTTCAGCGCCCCAATTAATGTCTTCTTCGGGTGCCCATATATCAGGTCTTCCTCCGCCAAAACCAAATGTTTTACCACCCATGGATTCAATGGCTACATTACCTGCCAATATTAAAAGATCCGCCCAGCTAATTTGTTTGCCGTATTTCTGTTTAATGGGCCAAAGTAGTCTTCGAGCCTTATCTAAATTGCCGTTATCGGGCCAACTATTTAATGGTGCAAATCTTTGAGCACCAGTTCCTCCGCCCCCTCTTCCATCGCCAGTTCTATATGTTCCAGCAGCATGCCAAGTCATTCTAATAAAGAATCCACCATAATGACCATAATCAGCTGGCCACCATTCTTGAGAATCTGTCATCAGATCAGTTAAATCCTTTTTTAAAGCCTCGTAATCAAGTTTCTTAAATTCTTCAGCATAATCAAAGCCTTCGTCCATAGGATCACTTTTGCGATCGTGTTGATGCAAGATACTTAGGTTCAGTTGATTTGGCCACCAATCTTTGTTTGATGTTCCTGTCGAGCTATTTGAAGAGAGACTCCCATGCATGACTGGACATTTACTTTCTGTTTCATTACTCATAATTAGATTCCATAATTAATATTAAAAATTTCACTGCTTAAGCTGTGGTAATAAATATCTTACATAGAATTTATGTTTTGGTAAATATATTAAAAAAGAATATGATGTTCGATTTTATCAATGTTAAGATTCACGTATTATGCTAACACTGAAACAAATTGACTATGCTCTTGCAGTAGCAAAGAATCTGCATTTTAAGAAAGCAGCTGATGAGTGTTTTATATCCCCCTCTACATTAAGTAATGCAATTACTGAGCTAGAAAAGCACCTAGGAGTAAAAATTTTTGAAAGAGACAATAAAAAGGTAATTGTGACTGGGCGTGGGCAGGAAATTTTAAAAAGAGCACAGAAAATTAAAATTGAAATTAAAAATATTAATGAACTTGCTCAACGTTTTTCCAAAGGATTAACGCATCCCTTATCAATGGGCATTATCCCAACAATAAGCCCCTATCTGTTGCCACTAATATTGCCTAGACTGCAAAAAGAATTTACCAACCTCGAGCTAAAAATTGAAGAAGGTCAATCGCAATCCCTCCTTAACAAAGTAAGAGATGGCGATCTTGATATGGCCATTTTAGCTCTGCCATATGACTTAAATGGTTTGGTTAGCTTTACATTTTGGGAAGAAGATTTTTATTGGATTTCGCACAATAAAAATAAAAATGCTGGGAAGAGAGAAATTAAGGCATCAGAATTAGAACATTCTAAGCTTATGCTGCTTGAAGATGGTCACTGCTTAAAAGATCATATTTTGGATGCATGCAATATTTCCTCTGCTTCAAATTATTCCATTAAAGCCTCAAGCTTGAGTACCTTAATTCAGTTGGTTAAAGGTAGAATGGGTACTACCCTGGTTCCAAAAATGGCTCTTAAAGAGCTGATTGGTAACAAAAGGAGTTTGTCAGTTTCCCATTTAAATGAACCTGGTCCACATCGTGAAATTGCCTTAATTACTAGAGCAAATTATCCAGGGATGGAGAGCATAGATTTGCTATTAGATTATTTCAAAGATTCTTTAAACGGTTTAAATTAAAATTATTTATTTTCGGGCATGTCCAAGATATCCGTTTTCTGCCACTGCAAAGCAAATGTTCTAGAAATAAATTTTGTGATGCCGTCCCTGCTCTCCAAAACATCTGAATAAATAATTCCCATATCTAGCTTGTAAGGTTTGCTGTCAACATCATACATGTGGCTCGCGATGCAATAGGTTTCTCCATGATAAGCAGCGCCTTGCCAAGTTCCATGAACATTCATTATTTGATGCATAGTACTTTTGTAATTCTCTAGCTGTTGCATTGCAAATATAAAATTATCCAAGCCATTAATCTCAAATTGCCCTAACATCTTAAATTCATCCCACATAATAGTGCTCAATTCAGGAAACTTTCTTTGATCGATAATGGATGCATATAAGTTTGAGAGCTGGGTTGGGATGAGTTCTTTTGACATTATTTTTTGACCTCTGCTATTAAAGTTAATACGCGCTGAATATCATCAGCGGACTGGACAAAATTTATAGGGAATACCTCTACCTCATCAAGACCAGCTGCCATTGATTTCTCTAACTCCAGCAATGTTAATTCAATATTTGGAACTCCATTTTTATCAATACAAGTAGGAAGCTGGCCTCTAATTCTTGGCTTATCTTTTCTGCCTGCAGCAGCAAAAGCATCTTCAAGAACTTCTTTCCCAGTTGAAATAAAATCCCTGCTTGTTTTAATGGGAATCCACCCATGTCCTATTTTGGCAATTTTTGCTGCGTTAGTAGGTGTCATTTTTAGCCCAAATAGCAAAGGGACTTCATCAGCTTGTGCCGGATGAGGATGGCACCAAATATCTTCAAAACTGAAATGTTTCCCTTGGAAAGAAGCCGGACTATTTTTCCATAAAGCTTTGCAAATATTTAAAGTTTCCCAAAATATTTCTGAGCGTTGATCAAAGCTTATACCTGCTGCCTGAAATTCTTCTTCCTGCCAACCCAAGCCAACGCCCAATTCAAGCCTGCCTTTTGAAATGACATCCAGTGTTGCAGCTGTCTTTGCCAGCAAGGCAGGATTACGTAGAGGCGCAATCAAGATTGCAGTTGCAAGTTTGATATTGGCAGTATGAGAAGCAATCATTGTTAGCAAAGATAGTGGTTCATGCCACGGAGCCTCTGATGGAAGAGGAAAATCTCCAAAAGGATACTTATGAAGATTTTTTCCCATCACCACATGGTCGGTAACACTCACTGAATCAAAACCAAGCTCTTCTCCCATTTGAGAGAGTTCAATATACGAAGTGATATCACCGCCGTAAAAATTCTCTAAACCAAAAAGACCTAATACTAGTTTCATTGCATGCTCTCAATATTCATCTTTTTTTATTGTATGGGGAATTAAGCTTCAATGCACTTTTAAATAAAAAGCTTACAAAACTAAAGTTAGTGCCAAAACTGACAAAAGTAATTTAATTAAAATATCAAAATGATCAAATGAAATTGAAGAGATAAGCCTTTTACCTAAAGCAGCCCCAGCAAAACCAGTGATAGCCAAAACGATAATAAAAAATAGGTACTCACTAATTGCAAAACTAAAGAATGAAGAAAAAAGAATAATTTTTACAGTATGTTGAAAGATCATTACTGCGCCATGGTTTGCCACCAAAACCTGTGGAGATAAATTCTTTGTTCTCATATAGGCAGTTACCAATGGTCCATTCGCTCCAATAAAAATTCCAGCAAAACCAGATATAAATCCACAAAACCAGTCATTTTTTATGATTGAAAAAATAAAGCTGTCTAATGGCATCCATGTAAAAAAAAGTATTGCTCCAGCAATCAGCCAATAGATTGTTTGTTCTGAGACTGAGCCGATTAAGAGAATGCCTCCTATCGACCCTATGACTGTTGCAATTAAAATATTTTGTATAAGACTCCATTGAAAAAATTCTCTATAGATAAATGCTCTTGAGGAGTTATTAGCAAGCTGTATTGATCCGTGAAGGGGAATCAAAATACCTGGTGAAAAGGATTGAGCCAAAGCAACGAGCATAATGAGGCCACCACCTACGCTAAAAATTGAAGTTAACAGAGAAGTCAAAAAAGATAAGAATGCAAAAAATGCAATAAACTCAAACGACATGAAAAAGTATGTTTTTATTATTTAAGGACTTAAGATTACCTTATGAATAACATAGATCAAATTATCAATGAGCTAACTTTGGATGAAAAAGTATCTCTTCTAAGTGGTTTTAATTCCTGGTATACAAATAAAATTGAAAGGTTGAACATTCCCAGCATTAAGATGTCTGATGGCCCAAATGGTGTTCGTGGTGATTCTAATTCTGGAAAATCTTCAGCATGTTTCCCATGTGCAATATCATTAGGTTCAACTTGGGATTTAAACCTTATCAACAACATTGGCATTGCTCTTGGAGAAGAAGCATCTGCCAAAGATGCTGATGTTTTATTAGGACCTACCATCAATATTCATAGGCACCCTTTAGGCGGAAGGCATTTTGAAAGTTTTTCAGAAGATCCTTTTTTAACAGGTAGGATTGCTGTGAATTATGTCACAGGAGTTCAATCTCAAAATGTAGCTGCTTGCTTAAAACACTTTGTAGGAAATGACACTGAGTATCAGCGCCATTCAGTGAGCTCTAATATTGATGAGCAGACGCTTAGAGAAATTTATCTACTGCCGTTTGAAATGGGTGTGAAGCAAGGCAATGCAAAAGTAGTGATGAGCGCATATAACAAACTGAATAATATTTATTGCAGCTCTCATCAAGAATTGCTTATTGAAATTCTAAAAAAAGATTGGGGTTTTGATGGTTATGTTGTAAGTGACTGGGGGGCAGCACTTGAAACAGATGAAAATGCCATGGGTGGTTTAGATTTAGAGATGCCAGGACCAAGCAACGTTTGGGGGGAGGCATTGCTTGATTCTGTAAAGCAGGGCAATGTTGATGAACAGATCATTAATGATAAGGTTAAAAGAATCTTATCAGTGGCGAAATTTTCTAAGAGGTTTGATTCTCCAGATCTTCAGGATGAAAAAGCTATCGACAAACCAGAGCATAGAAAGCTTCTTAGAAAAGCAGCAGCAGATGGCATGGTGATGCTAAAAAATGATAGTCATCTACCCCTCTCAAAGGATATAAAAAAGCTTGCAGTAATAGGGCCAAATGCTGAGCATGCACAAATTATTGGCGGCGGAAGTGCGAGCCTAAAACCTCATTATCAAGTCCAACCTTTATCAGCCTTTCAGGATAGGCTCGAACCAAATGTAGCTGTTTCGTATGCAAAAGGTTGTCATACTCATAAATACCTGCCGAAAGTCAATGAAGATTTAATGGCGAATAAGCAGGGTTTTCATGTGGAGTACTTTTCCGGAGAAATTCTAGAGCAAAATCTAATTGCAAATGAATACTTGAAAGGGAGTAAGTTTTGGGTTTTTGAGGGCTTTGCCAAAGATGTTATTTCAAAAGAAGAAAGACCAAATATAACAGTTAAATTTTCATGCGCTTACACGCCAGATATCTCAGGTCAGCATGAATTTGAAATCTTTGGAATCGGCAAATGTAAGCTATTTATTAATAACGAGATGTTAGTAGATAATTGGGACAATTCAGAACAAGGAGAGGCCTTTTTTACCTTCAGTTCCTCATCAAGAAAAGACTCGATGAATTTAATTGCAGGAGAAACCTATCAAATTGAAGTTCATTATCATTTTGAAGGGAAATTTCCTGCAGTTTATATTGGATGTCAGGCTCCAGATGAATCTGACTTATTGGCCCAAGCCATAGAAACTGCTGCAAATGCAGATCAAGTAATATTGATGGTTGGCACGAATTCTGACTGGGAAACTGAAGGGAATGATAGAACCGATTTTGACCTACCCGTCGATCAAAATAAACTTGTTAATGCTGTAATTGAAGCCAATGCAAATACAAGCGTGATTATAAATACTGGCTCACCAGTCGCTATGCCATGGGCAGAAAATGCAAAAGCAATAATACAAACTTGGTTTCCTGGACAAGAATTTGGGAATGCATTGGTTGATGTGCTATCTGGGGTTGTCAATCCCTCCGGAAAGCTTCCAACCTCTTTTCCATCTAGGATTGAGGATACGCCAGCCTATGCATCTTACCCAGGAAAAGATCTGCAAATGAATTATGAAGAGAAACTTTTGGTTGGCTATAGATGGTACGAAAGTAAATCAATTAAACCCCTGTTTTGCTTTGGCCACGGCTTATCTTATACAGGGTTCCAATATGATGATCTAAAAGTTATGACCAATGAAGCAAATGAAGTGTCTTGTAGATTTACCGTTAAAAATACCGGAAGTATGAATGGATCTGAGATAGCTCAGTGTTATGTTGGCTTTCATGATGCTATGGATGGGGAGCCTAAAAAAACATTGCAGGGTTTTTCTAAAGAAGAAATTTCGATTGGTGAAACAAAGAATTATGAAATAAAGCTAACTCCTCGTAATTTTTCATATTGGAATGTTGAAACTAAAACTTGGCAAATCAGAAAAGGGCTTTATCAAATCTGCATAGGATCGTCTGTTGAAAATGTCCACCTAGAAGCTTCGGTCAATCTTGAGCAAGTTCTTGAAGTTCATCAGCAGTTAGTTTGATTTGGGCTGCTTGAATGGAGCTATTGGTCTCAAAGATTGTTCTAGGTCCAACTAAAGGAAATATAAGGTCTGATTTTTGCAAAACATAAGCAAGGGCTATTTGGATAGGCTGAACATTTTTTTGTGCAGCAAATTCAAAGCATTTCTTTCTTCTTTCTAGGTTTTTTTCGTAATGCCACACACGCATCTCTTCATCCATTGTGGGATTTGCAAAATGCTCGCTCGACATGATTTCTTTTTTCTTTATAAAAAATCCTCTGGCTTGGCTGGACCAAGGAAATAGCAAAATATTGTTCTCTATTAGGTAATCCATATAACTATTATTTACACCCACGCAGCCGGGCCAAACTGGCTCAACCATTTCCGCTAAACTAAAGTTGTTGCTTAAAACTGCAAAAGGTTCTTTCCCAGAATCTAAAGCATAGTTGCGGGCCTCACGAAACCGACTTAACTCCCAATTTGAAGCACCTATTAATCCTATTAAGCCCTCTTGCTTTATTTCTGTCAGCGCATCTATGAATTCTGAGACAGGGACATCAGGGTTATCTCTGTGCAAACAAAAGATATCAAGCTTTGGAATATTTAATTTTTCAAGTGATTCTATGATCTGTGGTTTGATATATTCTGGCTCGCAATGGGGAGTGTGTGCAGCTTTTCCGAGTACGATTACATCATCTATTACGCTCCGAGAGTTAATCCAATCACCAAGATATTTATCACCCATCCCATTGTTGTATATGTAAGCTGTATCAAAAATTCTTCCACCCGATCCATAAAAATGATCAAACATTGTGAAGGCATGCAGATCAGATATTTGATTATCACAACCAAGAGCTAGCCTTGATCCTAGTTTATTTAATCCTGGTATTTCTATATTTTCTAAGCACGCGGATTGATTTAAAAAAGCTTTAGATTTAAGTATAGGAGAGTGATGAAGGGATCTTTTTGGGCAATCAATTTTTATCTCCTCCCTCCATTGATCAAGCCAAAACATATTGCTTTGAGTATCTGCATGTGAAATCAGATGTGATTCAAGATCTTTGTTTATAATAGAATCTGCAGCATGCTCAATTTCTCTAGCAAAAAGACCTACTCCATCACTAACTTTAATTTCCCTATGAGCTCCATTGGAATCAGCTAATACAATTGATGATTGACCGTCTTGGAATTGACCGCAATGCCATGGCTCAGAAATAGTTATACTTTTTGAATTGCTGGAAATAACTAAGTTATTTGAAAGCTCTTCATTAATGGCACAGCTAATTTTTGCTTCGATATTGCCTGCAAAAATAAGATGTGCATTTGATTTAAGGTCAACGCCTGTTTCATCTAGCATGCCTTCTGCTTTTAAGTTCAAGGGATCTGCAAATGGAAGCCCTTGAAGGTGTCCAGCAATTAATTTACACATAGTTAATGGATAACATCCTACATCCAATATTGCACCGCCACCCAGATTTGGATTTCTTAGCCTGTGATCGTCAGGCACCTCTGCCTGAAACCCAAATGAGGCTTCAATCAATATTTTTTTATTGCAATCTGAAATAAAATTCAAATTATTTAAAATATTTGCTGTTTGCGGATGAGTTCTGTACATAAAAGCTTCCATCAAAAAAACTTTTGAAGTTTGAGCTAGATCAATTAATACCATGCTCTCATAGGCATTCATTGTAAAAGGCTTTTCGCACAAAACATGCTTAGCATGTTTAATGGCTTCCAGTGTAAAGACGAAATGCTCGCTATGTGGAGTGGCAATATAAACAGCATCCAAGTCAGGAGAAGAAATAAAATCCTCTAGATTATTATGGGAAGAAATTTGAAACTCATTGGCAAAATTTTTAGCTTTTTCAATATTCCTTCCAAAGACGCTGATTAATTTAGAGTTAGCTACATTTTTAATGGAATGAGCAAATGCTGTTGCGATTGACCCAGGCCCTATAATGCCCCATTTAATTTGTTGCATTGTTGTCTTTTCTTTCTTTGATTTCGTTAATTAATTGTTGATGAAAAGTTTTATCAATTGGGTAGAAAGAAACTAATGCAAAGCTAATCAAGATGCCAGTCAGAGGTATCCAAGTCATAATGAATTTCAAACCTGACAAGGTTTGATCTGACTGAATTTGGTTTGGCTCAAAGCCAATTTGAGTTAGTGCCATGCCTAAAAGAAGGGCTGCAAATGCTATTGCACCTTTTTGAGCAAAAGTCATAAATCCGTATAAAGATGATTCTGTTCGAATGCCAGTCTTCCACTCTCCATACTCAATTGTATCTGGAAGCATTGACCAAAATAAAACTCCGGTGGCACCATTGCCAATGCCAATAAAACCAAGAATAAGAAGCAGCTCAGTTAAAGAGGCGATTGGATAGAAATAGAAAATTAGAAATCCAATTAGCAAAAGAACCATAGCGATCATCCAAGAATTTCTTTTACCAATTTTTAATGCAGCAAATGCCCAGAAAGGAATGGCTAAAAGAGCAGCTCCACTGCTCACACCCAAGATTAAACCTTGATACTGGTGGAGATCAAGCGAGTATTTAACAAAATAAATTAAGTTGTTATTAAACATGATGGAAGTTGATACAAGAATTAAAATTGATCCGAAAACAATCCAAAATGGATAATTTTTAGCAACTGATTTGGATACTTTCAAAAAACTAGGTAACTGCGCTGCTGTAAAATTAAAGTTTCTTTCTTCGACAAACCTAACTGTAATACTGAGAACAAGAACAGCTGCTAGGCCGCAAATCATTCCTAGGAATACAAATCCAAGAGCTTCTTCGCCTCCACCGAACCAGAGTACTATTGGAAAACCTAAAGCTGAAACTGTTAGCGTCCCAAAAGATGCCCCTATCATCCGAGCGGTTGTGAGCTTGGTGCGCTCATCACTGTCATCAGTGATCCTAGCAGTTAAAGATGAGTATGGGACGCTTACAATAGTAAAGCAGGTTCTGTGAACTAAATTAACAACCAAGAGAAAAATAAAGAGTGTATTGCCTGCAAATGGTGGGACCCAGAACAACAGCACAAATGAAAAGGCTAACGGAATTGCACCATAAAAAATATAAGGTCTATAGCTGCCCATCTTAGTTCTAGTTCGTTCTGCAAGGTAGCCCATGAAGGGATCGGTAACTGCATCCCAGGCTATTCCTAGAGCGTATATCCATCCAGCCATTAAAGGTGTTATGCCAACTATGTCGGTATAAAAATATAAAAGGTATAAACCTACCCCGCTCCAATAAAGACAAATTGCATAATCGCCGATGCCATAGGCTGCTCTAATTTTATTTGAAACTATTTGTGGGCTCATAAATGTCCAATGACTATATCAGTCTTAAGAACTGTTGGTAATATTAGCTGCGTAGATTAGTATAAAAATATACTTATTAAGAAGAGTTAATTATTCGTGGATATAAGTCAAAAATATACAGAAGGCTTTGCTGAAAATAATGGCGTAAAAATTTTTTACCGTGACTACGGGCCAGAGGACGGAGACCCAATGCTTCTAGTTCACGGTCTTGGTGCCCAGCTTGTTCATTGGCCACCTCATTTAATAGATTTTTTACAAGCTAATAATTTTAGACCTATTACTTATGACAATAGAGATGTCGGTCTTTCTTCAAGATTTACTGGTGAACCATCTTTTGTCCTAGATTACATTAAATATTTTTTACGCTTGCCCATTGAATCTGAATATACCATCGATGACATGGCTGAGGATGGGATCAAATTACTGGAAGCCCTACATATCAAACAAGCTCATGTTTTGGGTACTTCCATGGGCGGAATGATTGCGCAGATTATAAGCGCTCAATATCCAGAAAAAGTTAAATCTTTTACCTTAATTGCTTCAACCGCATCAACACCCAGCCCCCTGAATGCCCCTACAAAAGCAGTGCGAGACCTAATGATGGAGAGATCTAAAAATCCAAATGCATCAATAGAAGAGGTACTAGAAAGAGAGATAAAAATTATTGGGTTGATTGGAATGGAGGGTCGAGTGGTTGATACCCCTGAATTTCGAGCAGAAACAATTAAGAATTTTGATCGAGCGCAAGACGGATCGGGATACGCTAGGCAACTATTAGCAATTCTTGCCTCCAAGGGCAGGCTTGATAAGATAAAAAAAATTAAAGCGCCTACTTTAATTATTCATGGCAGACATGACCCAATGATTCAGCTAAAAAATGCATACAAAATGCATAAGTTAATGCCTCATAGTCAATTAGAAATTATAGATAATATGAGGCACTTAATAGAGCCTGAAATTCTCAGCCAATTTGAGGAGGTTTTATTGGGGCACTTAAGAAAAGCTAATTAACTTCTAAGTCTTGATGTTTACAAGCTCATCCTTGTTAATGAGTAATAAATCACCTATCTGCATAAAAAGTGAATCCTCGTAAGGATCGACATTATCATCAGATAAAATTACATCCCAAATATTAGATAGGATTTCTAATTTCATTCTTTTAGTGCAACTACTATTTATAATGTTAATAAAGGGATTAAAAGATTCTTTGTGACTGGTCCAATCCTTCAGCTCCTTAAATGCTTCTGAAAAATTGCCATCTGGGTAAAGTTTCAGATAAAAACCTTTAATCTCATCAATTTCATTCTCATCTATTTTTCCATCCAATCTGGCAATCTCGATCATTAAGCAGAGAACAGCAGATACATGTGGAGGCATGTCTTCTGCATTACCGGAAATATCAGCGAATAATTTTTTTTTAAAAATAGATAACATAATTTACAGTGATGAATTTAAAAAATAACTATAACAAGCTTTAAAAGAATTTTCTGCACTCTAATGTTTTGAAGAAAAACTTTACTTATTTTTGCTGGGAATGTTGGACCCCTTTCACAACAGTTCCAATGACTTGAATATCCTTAATATCTAATGGGTCTACTGTTAAAGGATTCTTTGCAAGAATAGTGAAATTGGCAAATTTCCCAACCTCAATAGATCCATACATCTTTTCAAGTCTTAAGACATATGCAGCATTTATAGTGACAGCTCTTAAAGCATCAACAGCTGAAATTCTTTGCTCAGGACCAGAAACTTTTCCAGCAAGATTATTTCTATTAACAGCAGAATGCATAAGCAACAATGGAGAAGCAGGAGCCATTGGCATGTCTGAATGAAGTGCCACTGTAATATCTTCTTTTATAGCGTCTCCCAATCTGACCATTTCCTGAGATCTTTCATAACCAACACCTTTTCTACTGTATAAGTCTGATAGAGCAGTTACATAATATGGATTAGCACTAATTACAGCTCCTAATTCTTTAATTTTTGCTAACTGATCTTTTGCTGAATATCCAAAGTGAACAACTGTCGTTCGATGATCTTCTCTTGGATTTGACAGCATGTTCTGCTCTAAATTATTTAATAGCCTGTCTAATCCAGCATCACCATTTTGATGAATATGAATTTGATATCCATCATCCCAGAAAATCTTAAAAAGATCTGAGTAAGTTTTACCATCCATCAGCCAGGAACCTTCATGACCATCAAGATAACCATCTCTCATTACCATGTTCTGAGAATACATTGCTCCATCTGTGAAAAGTTTGATGTGTTTAGGCAGAAAACTTAATTTACCAGCTCCCCAACTTATTTGTTCTCTAGCAGCATCCAAGATTTCATTAGTCTCAAATTGCTCTACTAGGTTTAATGCACTTGGAAAAAAATATGATTCAAATTGAGTATTCAAACTTCCAAAAGTAAGATTCTTAGCTGCTTGTAGGTTTTTGTTATACATAGAGCCAGGATTTCCAATGACGGTAATACCGTTGCTGTATAGATAATCTTTTGTTTTGTTAAGCCCTATAATAATTTTTTGAGGGACCGCCAAAACTCTCATCAGATTAGGCAAGACTAGCATTGCTCCCCGCTCAGAAAAATGCCCTTCATCAAAATTTGCAAGATGGCTTTCCTCTCCTATATCTGGAAAAGCTTCCTGCCTTATTCCCAGCAATTTCATTGCTGGAGTGTTTAAAATAAATTCATGGAATGACCTATGAATAATAATAATAGGTCTGGTTAGAGAAATTTTATCCAGATCATCCTTAGTTAATCGACCATGGAAATAATGATGAAATCCCCATGAAATTAATGGCTGATTTTCAGATAAGTTTATTTCTGCTGTTTTTAATCTCGTCAGATAATTTGCTCTATCCTGAACTCCCTTAGAAATTTTTGATGGCAATTGCCAATCATCTATAGCAATAATTTCAGAGTTCATCGTTACAGCTGCCAAAAAAGGATGAATATGATGCTCGATAAAACCAGGAATAATTATTTCATCTTCATATTCAAAAGTTGTGTTGGCTGATGGATACATTTCTAGGAGCTCTTTTTGTGAGCCTACCTTAATGATTTCAGAACCTTGAACTGCCACAGCCTCAACTATAAGATTAGACGCATTTAAGGTAATAATTTCCTTGGCAACAAATATTGTTACTTGGCTAGACTCAGCAGCTTTGGTTTCAGGTGATATCCAAATTAATGTTGCGAATAAAAATGTATTTATAAAAAAGTTGTTTCTCAGCACCGACATATTTAATGACTACTCCCAGACTCTCATCAATCCCTCTTGAGCCGTGGATGCAATAAGTTTGCCTGCTTTTGTGTAGATCGACCCTCTTGAAAACCCTCTTGCATTTGAAGATATGGGGCTGTGCATTTGATGCAATACCCAGTTGTTAAAATTAACCTTGCCGTGAAACCACATAACATGGTCTAAACTTGCGCTTTGAAAATTTTTAGACATGAAATTTACTTCGTGAGGATTAATGGCTGCTCCCAACAATCCCATGTCTGATACATACAAAAGCAATGCTTGGTGAATCCTTTCATTGGTAGGCAATTTGCCTGTTGGCTTCATCCAAGCACTTCTGTAAGGGGGTAATTTTTCTGCCTTGAGCAAATCAACGTGTTCAACCTGCCTAGTTTCAATTTCCCTCTCTCTTAGCCACATTGGCAAATATTTTTTAGGTATTTTTGTTTTTAAATTTTTTCTAAGCTCTGCATCACTTTTTAATTTTTCTGGCCCAGGAATGTCAGGCATTTCAATTTGATGATTGAGACCCTTTTCTCTCTTTTGAAAAGAAATAGAGCAGCTAAAAATTGCTTCTCCATTTTGGATTGCATTAACCCTTCGAGTGGTAAAACTTTTACCATCTCTAATACGGTCTACTTCAAATATAATATTTTGCTTGAAGTCTCCTGGTCTGAGAAAATATGAATGGAAAGAATGCGCCATTCTTTCTTTTGTCACAGTTTGGTATCCAGCAATTAAACACTGCGCCATAATCTGGCCGCCAAAAATTCTTTGAAAACCAACGCTCTCTCCAGTCCAAGAATAAAGATCCCTGTCTATTCTTGTTAAGTTGAATAGCTCAAGCGTTTTTTTAAGGGCATTAGTCATGAATAATAATTATTGAATGGATAAAAATTTATCTTACATTGATTCAATTAAAACTAGAACTTTATCTCATCAAAAGTTAGCATAGTTGCTCTTAAATATTAAAATAACTAAGCAATGATAGATGCAGAGAGAATAGGACTTCCAAATAACCCTGATCAAAAAATTAATGTTAGAAACGTTTTTGGCATAGACTCCGATCTAACCGTTAATGGATTCAAAGAAAAGACTCAATGGGTACCGGAGATTGATGGAACTTATGTCTTTGACAAAGATACAACTCTGGCTATTTTAGCTGGTTTTGAACATGATCGAAGAGTGATGATCCAGGGATATCATGGAACTGGTAAATCCACACACATTGAGCAAGTTGCAGCCAGGCTGAATTGGCCATGTGTCCGAATTAACCTTGATAGTCACATCAGCAGAATTGATCTTCTCGGCAAAGATGCAATCGTCCTCAAAGATGAAAAACAGATTACAGAATTTAAAGAAGGCATTCTGCCATGGTCAATTCAAAATCCAGTAGCCATAGTTTTTGATGAGTATGATGCAGGAAGACCTGATGTAATGTTCGTAATTCAAAGAATTTTAGAGGTTGATGGAAAGCTAACCTTGCTTGACCAAAACCAAGTGATTTCACCTCATCCAAGTTTTAGACTTTTTGCAACAACCAATACTGTTGGAATGGGAGATGTTACAGGCCTTTATCATGGAACGCAGCAAATTAACCAAGGGCAAATGGATCGATGGCATATTTTATCAACCCTAAATTATTTAGATCGCTCACACGAGTTAAATGTTGTTATTGGAAAAGTGCCTGAGCTGAAATCAGCAAAAGATAAGGCCTTGGTTAAGAGCATGATCCAGCTTGCTGATTTAACTAGACAGGGCTTTATTAATGAGGATATATCAACGCTTATGTCGCCCAGAACAGTTATTACCTGGGCTCAAAACTTCATGATCTTCAAGGATATTCAGCACTCCTTTAGATTAACGTTTCTTAATAAATGTGATGAAGCAGAAAGGCCTATTGTGGCTGAATATTTTCAACGTTGTTTTGGCGAAGAGCTCTTAGAAAGTCATAATCCTGAAAGTTAGTATATGAGTTGGGTTAAGGACCGAGAAGAGTTTAAGCAAGCCGCTCTTTCGACGGTGAGAGCTGTCTCTAAAAATACTGATTTAGAAAGCACATCGCAGGCACCTAGCCGCCCGCCCTCCTTATCGAAAATTTCACTTCATTATCCACCACGAGCAACTGCTCAAGTGAGCGCATGGAGAGGGGAAGCAGACTTTCAAGCTTTTTGGCACAACTTTCACGCTGAACTAGGCCCTCTAAAAATGCCAAAAATAGCTAGAGATTTTTTTGCTGAGCTAGAATTATCAAGGGTGGAAATGCTTGGAGGGGATTCTTTTCCTGGGTCAAAGTTAAATATTAATGCGTACCTTGATACGCAAGCAAAAAAAGCGATAGATAATAAAACACCAGCTTTAAATCCGCTTGCTGCAAATCTTTGGTTAAAAAAATTAAATGGAGATGTTTTGCTAGAACACAGCAAGAGCATTGTTAATTTATTCTTAGCGTCCGTACCTGGAGACATTGAAAATATTGGCAAAGAATTGATTGCAGCTCAAGCTTCTCAAGATAATTTCCAAACTATTGCGCTTGAGTTATTAAAAGATTTAGAGCTAATGCATGACCCTCAAACACAAGGCGAGGAAGAGTCCACCGAAGAAGAGGCAATGCCAGAAGATCATCAAGACTCAGGCGAGCAGCAAGAAGAGGTTGAAGAAGAGTTGGGAGAGCAAACCATTGAATCTCAAGCTGAGGGAGAGGCTGATGAAGAAACAGGAATGCTGGAAGAGGCTCAAGCACCCATTGATTCAACCTCGATAGATGAAGAGATTGATTTAACTAGAAATTTTAATGAGGACTTAGACCAAACTGCATTTGAGGAATATAAAATTTTTACCACTCAATTTGATGAGGTTATTAATGCAATTGATTTGGCAACTCCTGAAGAATCACAAAGACTAAGGCAGCAACTAGACCAACTGATAGCACCGCATCAAACCACCATTGGAAAATTAGCGAATAGATTACAAAGGTTGCTTCAGGCTCAACAAAATAGAAGTTGGAATTACAATTTAGAAGAAGGTTTGCTCGACACTTCTCAACTTCACAGGGTGATTACTCGACCTGGTGACCCACTAAGTTTCAAGCAAGAGAGTGAAAGTAAGTTTAAAGATACGGTTGTATCTTTGTTAATAGATAGCTCAGGCTCGATGCGAGGTCGATCAATGACGCTGGCTGCAATTTGTGGCGACATCATTGGCAGTACCTTGGAAAGGTGTTATGTCAAAACAGAATTATTAGGTTTTACTACCAAACATTGGAAAGGTGGCGACTCAAGAAAAGCTTGGGTTAATCAAGGCAGTCCTCCTGGGCCAGGCAGATTAAATGACTTACGACATATTATTTTTAAATCAGCAGATGATAATTTTAGAAAGGCAAGAAAGAGTTTTGGCATCATGTTAAGAGAGGGGCTGTTAAAAGAAAATGTTGATGGTGAAGCTTTGGCTTGGGCTCACCAAAGGCTAAATAAGCGCAGTGAAGAAAGAAAGATTTTAATAGTTATATCAGATGGAGCGCCAGTTGATGACAGCACACTATCAACAAATCACAGTAATTTTTTAGACAACCACTTGCGTCAAATTATTCAAACGATTGAATCCCAAAGCAATGTAGAGCTTCTTGCCATTGGAATTGGTCATGATGTAACTAAGTATTATGAAAAGTCGATCACCATCAACAGAGCGGAAGAGTTAGCCGAGGCATTGCTAGATAAGTTGACAGAACTTTTCAATGACTAAAAAAAAGCATATAATAATTAATGTTTACAGTGTAAACATAAGAATTTTAATGGAACATATATGAAAATTACCAAGACTGACGGACCTCCAGAAGACCTTCTGTATTTCGATAATGAGCTTAATCTATCACCTCAACAGGTTGAGGATGTTGCTGAGATATTCAAAACACCGCTGACTGGAGCCTATAACTGGGATTATACGATTGCTGATAATCGTATCAAAAAACTCTATGAACTAGGAAAAGAACTCAATTGGAACGGCTCAATAGATTTAAACTGGGAATACAATCATCCAGCTGATGAGAGGCTTGTGGAGGCAGACGAAGAATTGCCGCATGAAACTCTTGAGGCTTATGAAAATTTAACAGAAGCAGAAAAAATAGAATTTGATCGTCATGATGCTGCAGAATTGCTGAGTCAATTCTTGCATGGAGAACAGGGCGCGCTCCTGGTTGCCTCTCAATTAACCTCATGTGCTCCAACCTACAATGCTAAATTATATGCAGCATCACAAACATTTGATGAAGCAAGGCATGTTGAAGTTTTCAATAGATATCTTCAAGAAAAAATTGGCATGCATTATCCAATCAATAAAAATCTTAAACTGTTGCTTGACAAAATTCTGACGGATGAAAGGTGGGATCTTAAATTCATTGGCATGCAAATTGTTATTGAAGGCCTAGCTCTTGCTGCCTTCCAGATGCTAAAAGGACTTTCAAACGATCCGCTTCTAACTCAGCTTCTTCACTACGTCATTAGAGATGAAGCTAGACATGTGACCTTTGGAATTAACTATTTAGAAGACTTTATTAAAACTTTAAGCCCAGAAGAAATTGAAGACAGGGCTGAGTTTGCATATGAGGCTTGTGTTATTTCTAGAGAACGCCTGATCAATACTAAGGCAATGCAAAAATATCTAAAAATGTCTGAAGACGAAGCTAGAGAATTTGCGTTATCTACTTCAGCAAATACAACATTTAGAAACTTCCTATTTTCTAGAATCATGCCCAATCTTTCGAGGATAGGTTTGCTTACAGATAAAATTAGGCCAAAATTTGAAGCCTTAGGACTGCTTGAGTATGAAGATGCTCCTGATGATTTTGAGTGCGACTGGAATGAGCTAGAGAAACCCTTAGAAAAGTTTGGTGAAATTCCTCAAGCTAGCTAAGTTAACTTTGTTTGCACCGCTTCTCCTAAGCGGTTCAATGCTTGCAGCTGTTCAAATTATTCAGCCATCAAATAATGCCTATCAAGAAATACAAGAAGCTCTTATTCTTGCTGAGCCCGGAGATGTCATCAGGCTCACTGCAGGAACATTTAACTTGCAGGACTCATTATCTCTTGATGTAAATGGGGTTCAGGTTGAAGGCGAAGGGATGAATCAAACCATTCTTGATTTCACTGATCAACAGAGTGGAGCTCAAGGATTAAGTGTCACCTCTGACAATGTGACTCTTCAGGATTTTTCAATACAGAATGCAAAAGGCGATGCCATCAAAGTTAAGGGTGTCACTAACATTAAATTTTTAAGGGTCAAGACAGAGTGGACTGATGGCCCAAAACCTGAAAATGGAGCCTATGGCTTGTACCCAGTCGAATCAACAAACGTATTAATTGATGGTTGTGTGGCCATTGGAGCATCGGATGCGGGAATCTATGTAGGCCAATCACAAAATATTATTGTGCGGAACAGTCGCGCAGAATTTAATGTGGCTGGCATTGAAATTGAAAATTCTTATTATGCGGATGTATTTAACAACGTTGCTACAAATAATACTGGCGGAATCTTAATTTTTGATTTACCTGGTTTACCTCAGCAGGGAGGCCATCACGTTAGGGTGTTTAACAATAAATCAGTGGGCAATAATACAGATAACTTTGCGCCAGAAGGGAATATTGTGGGAGAGGTTCCTAGAGGGACTGGCATTATTATTCAAGCAAATTCAGATGTAGAAGTATTCGACAATGAGATTGGAGATAACGACACTGTGAACATAGCAGTTGTGACCTACAGCAACGAAACCGATGATGAAGCCTACTACCCTCACCCGAAATCAATTCAGATTCATGGGAATAAATTTGGTCCAACTGGATATAATCCAGATACAAGCAAAGGTGACTTAGCTCAAATCTTGTATGATTTATCGGGAGGCAACATGCCTGATATCTTCTGGGATGGCTTGGTTCCAATGTCTCAACTTGTATTTGGCCAACCTGATGATGAAAAGATGATAGTTAGCAATAATGGTGATGGAACTTTGCTAGCAATCAAACCGATTGGCTATATGTTGCCATTTCTAGAGCCGGCAATTTTAGACATCAATGAATTTGAGGGTGTAATCACTCCATTGGCTAAAGTTGAGTTTGATGAAAGCTTTTAAAAAACTTTTTTTAATTTCTTTTTTTTTAGTTTCTTTTGGATCTCAAGCCCAAGCTTCAGTCCAATCCAATCTCCTAGATCTCACTCAAGTTCCCTCCTACCTCTCTGAATTTGGGTTCTTTCAAGATATGCAAAATCAAGTCCCTGCTGAGGGCGTTCATCCCTACTCACTTGTTAATCCGCTTTTTTCTGATCAAACGGATAAATTACGTTTTGTGTTTGTGCCTGAAGGGCAAAAGCTGGGCTATGAAAAAGATAAGGTTTTTATCTTTCCAGTTGGCTCAACTTTAATTAAAACATTTGCCTACCTCAATCAAAACGGGTTGCTTGAGCAGCAATTATTGGAAACTCGGCTTTTAATAAATACAGCATCTGGATGGAAAGCGATTAGCTATGTTTGGAATAAAGAACAAACAGACGCAAAAAGAGCTATAGCGGGAGCAACCATTCCAACATCTTTCGTTAACCATGACAGTAAAATTGTGGATGTTAGATACAGAGCCCCTAACCAGAATCAGTGCAAAGAGTGCCATCAAGTTAGCAAGATCATGACACCAATAGGTCCAAAAGCTAGAAACATGAACAAGCTTATGCAATATGAATCAGTGGAAATGAATCAATTAACATACTGGGCTGCTCTGGGATGGATCGATCAGAATCTTAAAGCTGAAGCTATGGGCGACTATGCAGATTTGAGCGCATCATTGAATGATAGAGCAAGGGCATATCTTGATATTAATTGTGGTCACTGTCACATACCTGGCGGCTCTGCCGATACAACTGGACTCTACTTAGATTTTACAGAACAAGATCCAGAGCAACTTGGAATATTTAAGAAGCCAGTGGCAGCAGGTCGAGCAAGCGGGAATTTAAAATATTCTGTGGTACCTGGGCATGCTAAAGATTCAATCTTACTTTATCGCATGAACTCTCTTGATCCAGGAATTATGATGCCAGAATCCGGTCGAGCACTAGCCGATGAGCCGGGCATTCAACTGATTACAGATTGGATAAATCAGCTCTGATCTTTAAATTTGTCACTAAGACCCCAAATAATTCATAATAGCTTTTTAAAAGGAGATAATTTATGTCAAGACATTCAGCAATAAATAGATTTGGAAGATCTGCCAATCCAGCCTTTAGCAGAGGTTTTGAAAATTTTGCAGAATCCCTGCCTTTAAGCGAAAGAATGACACTTGATGGGGCCGTAAATAAAACGGGCATTTTGTTGGCCTTATGTTTTGGTGGAGCGTGTGTTGGATGGAACATTCCTGCGCTTATGATACCTGCTGGTATAACTGGATTCATTCTTGCCTTGGTGACAATCTTTAGAAGCAAAGAAAAAGCTGGCACAACTGCTCCTTTTTATGCATTAGCTCAAGGGATTCTTTTAGGAGGAATTACATTTATGTATGAAAGTGCATTTGAGGGCATAGCAATTCAAGCAATAGGCTTAACTTTTGGGATTCTTGCTTCTCTACTTGTCTGCTATAAAAGCGGATTAATAAAGCCAACAGAAAATTTTAGATTAATGGTTGCAGCTGGCGTTGGAGGAATAATGATTCTTTATTTAGTTAGTTTTGTAATGAGCTTTTTTGGATCAGGCATTTCCCTTCTATCTCCAACAAATGGGTCATTAATGAGCATTGGTTTGTCACTTGGAATTGTTTGCGTTGCATCTTGTTGCCTAGTTCTAGATTTTGATTTTATTGAAGAGGGTGCAGAAAGAGGCATGCCAAAATACATGGAATGGTATGGAGCATTTTCATTGATGGTCACCTTAATTTGGCTTTATTTAGAAATTTTAAGGCTGATAGCAAAAATTAGAAGTAGGTAACAAAAACATGAACACAATTTTTTTTAGCTTACTGGCAATCTTTTCTTTATTTATTTTCATGAACTTGGGTAAGATTAAAGCTTCAAAAAAACAAATGGATCGAGATGATCGAATTAATTGGGGCGGTCGTCAAAATAGAAATGTTAGTCGCAAAAAAAATGATGGGAAAATCATTGAAGGAGAAGCAGAGGAAGTTGATGATCAATCAAAAAAATAATCTCTTCTTTGTCTTTTTTGCATTAGCATTAACTAATTTTGCTGTTGCTCAAATCGATCAATCCAAAGGGTCTTTTGAAGATAAATTTAGGCAGTTGGATGAAGCATTTCCTTCTCCTGATTTAAATAGACCTGCTACTGGAGAGCCTGGACCAGCTTATTGGCAACAAAGGGCTGATTATAAAATTAAAATTAGGCTTGATGAGAAAGCAAAAAGCGTTGAAGGTTCAGAACTTATTACATACACCAATAACTCCCCGCTCACATTAAATTATATTTGGCTTCAACTCGATCAAAATATCTTTAAAAAAGATTCAATTAATAATTTGACTCGACCATGGAGCGGTGGGAATAAACACGTAGACTTCTCAACACTTCGCAGACAAAATTTTATGGACGACTTTGAAGGTGGGTTCCAAGAATTATCTATCAAAGTTGATGGCAAGAAAGTTAATACCAACCTAGTAGGCACTCATGTAAGAATTAATCTGAATGAGCCCCTCGGTCCAGATCAATCAACCGATCTTGAAATTGACTGGTCATTTGCTTTGGTTGAGGAAAATGCAGTCAGAGCAAGAAATGGTTATGAAAGTTTTGCTGATGGAAATGATATTTTTCTATTGGCTCAATGGTACCCAAGGGTAACGGTGTTTAGTGACTACGAAGGTTGGCACAACAAGGAGTTTATTGGAAACGGAGAATTCACCCTTGAGTTTGGTGACTTTGAGGTTGATATCACTGTACCAGCAGACCACATTGTTTCTGCAACAGGGTTATTGCAAAATGAAAATGAAATCTTGAGCCCTGTGCAGAAAAAAAGAATGCAAAA
>Ga0209667_1000108_pt1 | contig 76411 bp, 65 predicted proteins | sample SaaInlV_165m_DNA_2_FD_184682 | JGI IMG/M metagenome (GOLD analysis project Ga0209667, IMG submission 184682) | Marine microbial communities from expanding oxygen minimum zones in the Saanich Inlet - Saanich Inlet SI037_S3LV_125m_DNA (SPAdes)... | ecosystem: Environmental > Aquatic > Marine >... | reverse complement strand
TTGTTTTCCGCCAAATCCGCCCCCAATTCTGGGTTTTATAACACGAATTTTCCTTACAGGAATATCTAATATTTCTGCCACCACTCGACGAACGTGATAGGGTACTTGTGTTGCTGTTCGTATAATCAGACGATCATTTTCATCTAGCCATGTTAATGTTATATGGGGTTCAATACTGCATTGTTGTGCGTAAGGTGTAAAATATGTTCCTTCAAAAACATAATCAGAATCATTGAATCCTTTTTGTACATCCCCTAATTCTTCAGAAATATTCGCAGCAATATTTCTCGATGCATCATGCAGAAAGCTAAAGCCATCTTTGCCTGGATGAATCACAGTATCATTATCTATGGAATCTCCCATGTCAAAGATGGTTGGCAATTCTTCATATTCAACGTTAATCAAGGCCAATGCTTCTTCCACCACTTCTAATGATTCCCCGGCAACGACTGCCACACGATCGCCAACAAACCGCATCGTTTTATTGAACATACTTGTATCTCTTGGGGATGGTTCAGGGTATCCTTGTCCCGCTGTAGTAAAATAATGGGGAGTAAAATCTTCGTGTGTTAATATAATTTCGATGCCATCTAATGCGAGTGCCTTGCTTTTATCAATGGATACAATCTTTCCATGAGCAATTGGGCTATGAAGAATTTTTGCATATAAATAATCTTTTTTCGGCATATCATCTGCAAAAACTGCCTTTCCTTTTGCCAAGGATAATCCATCCACGCGACGTGTCTTTTTACCAACTATCTTCATTTTGGCTCTCCTGTGGCTAAATAATTCATAGCCGCTTTAACCGGTTTCACATAGCCGGTGCATCGGCAATACACGCCGGCTAACACATCTTTAACATCCGATTCATTTGGATTATCTTTTTCTCTTGCCAATGATTCAATGGCTAAAACCATTCCAGGTGTACAGTAACCACATTGTATTGCACCTTCTTCAATAAATGAATCCTGCAATGGGTGCACATCTTGTCCATGGGCAAACGATTCAACAGTCTCAATATTTTTACCAGACACTGTGTGTATAAGCATGAGAGACGCATTCATCATGTTTCCATCTACCAAAATAGTATCCGCGCCTGTTTCACCCTTATCTGAACCATATTTAACACTGAAATACCCTTTATCCCGAAGAAAATCCAACAGGGTTGTTCCTGGACGAACATTGGCTGAAACTTGCTTTCCATTTAATTGAAATTGAATCATAAAGCATCTCCAACTCTATTAACTGCTGTTGCAATCAAATTTTCTTTATAATCCAAAGATCCCAAATGATCAGCAGAAAATTCTTTCACTGCATTTCCCGCAAATTCTTTACTTATTTCTGCAGACCAATCTTCTATCAAACAAGTAAATGACTGAATTTTATTCGTCGTTCCGCCCACTGAAAATTCGAATTGATTTTTGCGTTTCACTCCAGAAACAATGACAATAGCTGGAGCCGATTCTAACAGGGAGAATCTTTCTAATTCAATTCCGCTAATTCGCTTGGGGAAATAACTTATTTTGGTAACAATTCCTGATCCATCCCAATCCCGGATTGATACGGATCTCTCTGTGTCAGTAAATACTGTTAGGTCCGCATTCACCGCGTGTAGGAAAAGCATAACTTCAGAATTCGGACGCCCTTTGCCAATTTCACCACCAAAGGTTCGCTGGTTTCGAATTTGCTTGGATGGACAAGATAATTTAATTCCTTTCAGTAATCGGCATTCCGGGTTAATGGAATAAACTATATCTAAAAATGTTTGAAGGGTCGCTCCTGCATCTATATGAACTCCGTCGATGCTTGCTATGACTCCATCCCCGACTAAATCATTAATATCAATTAACGATTGAATATTTGGATTTTTATCTGCCACCAAATAACTACCACCAGAAAAAAGAGTTGTATCTATATTTTTTAATGAAACCACTGCTTCCTTAAGTGTACTTGGTTTTTCTACTGTTTTAATTGAGTACCACATTTAATTCTTATTTTTTCCTTTGCGTTTCTTTGTGACCTTCGTGGTTAACGAAACTTAATTCCTGTTTTGTCTTGTGCTTTTGTTAACATGCTTTCTGCAATTCTGTTGTGCAATGATGCTAATGACTCTTCATCGATGGTAGTGTGACTATTTTCGATTTGAATCTTTCCATTCACAATTAAATGATTTACTGATGATGTTCTTACGGAAAATACAAGTGAAGCAACCGGATCAGAAAGACCACCAGCATATTCTAATCCTTCAACAGAAAACAAAGCTAAATCTGCCTGCTTTCCTACAGATAATTCGCCAACATCATTTCTTCCCAATACCGATGCACCACCACGGGTAGCAAGCCATAAAACATCTCTTGCTGTGAGCCAGCATTCTTCTTCTCGAAGCCGTGATAGCATCATGGCATTTCGAATATCCATAAGCATACTTCCAGCATCATTTGACGCAGATCCATCCACACCAATACTCACTCGGACTCCGTTTCCCATCATTTCTTTAATTCTTGCAATACCGCTCCCCAATCGCATATTGGATGTTGGACAATGACTCATCCCCGTTCCCGTTTCTGCCATACGTTGAATTTCTTCATCATTTAGATGAATCGCATGGGCATACCAAGCATTGGAGTTCATCCAACCAAGTTTATCCGCATAAATAGCGGGACGATCGCCGTATTGTTCAATACAAAATGCTTCTTCGTCTAATGTTTCTGCAAGATGGGTATGTATCTGCAACCCATTGGCTAAAGCAAATTCGGCTGTAGATTTCATGAGTTCAGGTGTCACCGAAAAGGGTGAACATGGCGCCAAAGAAATACGCGTCATTGCACCGTCTGTATCGTCATGATATATTGATAGGAGTCGTTCTGTATCTTCCTGAATTTTTGCTTCTGTTTGAACGGTATCATCCGGGGGTAAACCACCTTGCGATTTCCCCAATGACATAGACCCACGTGTAGGTTGAAACCGAATGCCCAATGCTTTTGCACTTTCAATTTCTGCGTCAATAAGCTCATCACTTGTATGGTGGGGGAATAAGTATAAGTGGTCAGAACTTGTTGTTGTCCCTGACTTCATGAGTTCAATCAATCCAGTTTTTGTGCTCACAGAAACAGCTTCTGCTGTTAATTCTCTCCACACTTCGTAATGATTCGTCAACCAACTGAACAATGGTTGATTTTGCATTAATGGAATATTTTTTGTTAGTGTTTGATATAAATGATGATGTGTATTAATGAATCCCGGAAGAACAACCATACCAGTTGCATCTATAACTTTGTCCACCTTTACATCTAATTCATTTGGGCCAAGAGATGTTATTTTATCATCTTCGATTAATATGTGCCCGCCAGAGAATTCTTCTTTCGAATCATTCATTGTAGCAACAGCTAACGAGTTTTTGATTAATATTTTACTCATGATTCCCCCGAAACAAGTAATGGATATTGATTTAAGTTTTCAAATAACGAAATCATTTCCGCTAAATGAGATAGTATTAAGTCACTCTTTCCGTTTGCAAATTGAGCGGATAATATTTCATAATTGGATGAGTCCATTTTAACATCTATCGCTTCTGAATTATATATATAACTCCCATCCGTTAATTTGAGCGACGATTGAATTCCATCGTTTTTTGAGAATAATGTTTTTCCATCTATCCAATATCCTTTTTCTTCCAAATCATAAGTTTGTTTGGAAAGATAGAACTGGGGTTTTGTTTTATATGGATCACCAGATGTTGGACAAAATGTGGTACAATTCCCACATTCGTTACAAAAGTCACCAATATTTATAATTTGTGGTTCTTGAGATAATTTAAATATGCTATCTTGTTTTGAATTAACCCCAGTTTCTGTCTTTGATACTGAATATACAGGATAAGACTTTGGCGATGCCATATAAGATAAATTTGCCAAATTCGGACAGACACTCACACATACATCGCAAACTTCATCACAGTACAAACATCTATCTGCTTCACTCATGGCTTCTTCTTGCGTTAGAGTACGCGTAACCAAATCAAAATTAATCCGTTTATTTGGATCTAAATGTGGCGTAGTGAGTCCATACTCCCGAAAAGCCATTTTCTTTTGATATTCCTTTTTGTCCAGTCGCAGAGTTCGGTCATTTGCATCACTATAACTATGACCAAAAGCTTTTATCATATTTAACGCAGCATTTCTTCCATCGCCCACCGCATTTATAACCGAAGACGCACCACGGACAACATCTCCACCGGCAAAAACATTTGGAATCTTTGTTTCATTTGTTTCAGGGTTGACACGTAAATCTTGCCAAGATAAGAAATCAAATGCAATATCCTGCCCAATAGAAGGAATAATCGTGTCGAATTCTAAATCAATTTCAGATCCTTCAATTTTTACAGGTCTTGCTCTACCACTATCATCTGCTTCCCCCAATGCCATTCTTGAACATGTTAGAAAAATATTTTCAGTATCATTGGCATAAATTTTTTCAGGTGCAGTTAATTCTTCCAATATGATTCCTTCATCTAATGCAGCTACAATTTCTTCGATATCTGCCGGCATTTCTTTCATAGTTCTGCGATAAACAATTGTCACATCGGCTCCTAATCTCCGGGATGTTCTTGCTGCATCCATAGCCGTATTTCCACCACCAATAACGGCTACCCGTCCGCCCAATTCATTTATTTCTCCCCGCCGTACTTTGGATAAAAATGCTAATGGTTCCATTACAATTGGAAGAGATTCACCTTCAATATTTAATTTTTTATTATTTTGAGCTCCAGCACCGAGATATATCGAATCATAATCTTTCTGAAGTGTGTCAAACATGTTTTTATCCACGTCAGAATTGTAATGAATGTTTACACCGACTGATTTCACCAAATCTATATCATTATTGATACTTTCGTCTAACAATCGAAAAACTGGTATAGCATCAGATACCATCCCGCCTGAAAAAGGTTTTGCTTCATAAATATCAACTTTAAAACCATCCATAGCTAAAAAATAGGCACATGATAGTCCCGATGGACCTGCACCAACAATTGCTATTGTTTTCCCATTAAATGGTTTTGGTTCAATTTGGACACCTTGACTATTTTCTTGTGCAAATCTTTTTATTTCTCTGATAAGAAGAGTGCTATCTAAATTGTTCCGAGTACACTTCTGTTGACATAAATGGTCGCAAACTGACCCTGTAACTCCGGGCATTGGATTTGTGTTTAAAATTGTTTCATACGCACTATTAAAATCACCTTGGGCAACATGATGCATATATTCAGGTATTTCTTGGTCTGTGGCGCAATTTTCAATACAGGGAGCAGAAACACAATCATATGCGGTCAATGTTCGAGTTGTTTTGATTGAATCAAAATGTTTATTCTCTTTTTGGTACGCTGGGTTATCTAAAACAGATTCAGCATATAGATTTAATTTTTCTAATCCCGCTCGATGTACGTCTGTTTGCCCTGATCCATTAAATATAAATTCATCAATGGTTGTAGCACCCTTCTCGGAAAACCGCTCATTTATTTCATGTAAATATTGTGCTAACCGAGTATAACCACCCGGTTTTAAGATATCTGTACAAACAGTAATCGGTTTAATATTTGCTGCTAAAACATCTGAAACATTAAATGCATCCATCCCAGCGGAAAATGAAATATCCAATTGTCCATCAAATTCATTTTGGAGTTTTGCGGCCACATTGATGCTGATTGGATGAAGAGATCGCCCACTCATATACATCATTTTTTCATATTCGGGGAAAATGGATTTATGGTTTTGAACTTCCAAAGTGTTGGTCAATTTCAATCCAAATTCAACGCTGTTTTCTTTCGCTTTTTTCTGCAAGTTTTGTATCAGCTTAACACCATCGGGGTATTTCAAATCATGACCAAATGCTTCATCTGGAACTATCACATCTTTATAACTCAGGTGTTGATTTAAAATGTCTCGTAGTTGATCCGGTCCCAATAATGTTGGATTAAGTTTTACGGTGGTATGATACTTTCTTTCTTCAATCAAATACATTCCAATAGCTTCAATTTCATCGGGTGGACAGCCATGCATCGTGGATAATGTGAGGCTATTTGACATTTGTGCCGGAATATTTAAATTTTTCACATTTGGGTAAATATCCGAAATTTCATTTAATCGTTTATCTAATTCATTTTGACCATTTTCCATCAGATTCAAAAAACCTTGAACATTTGCATTTTTTATACCGGCTAAATCATAGCCAGCACTCATATTAAAAATTCCACCTAAATCTGTATTTGTCCCCCAATCATACTTATCTTTCAAAATATGAATTACAATCCAGGCATTTAAATATTCTGAATAGGATTGATGCAACTTTAATTCTTGAGACCATTCGCAATTATAACCTTCATCCTGCATGTCGATACATGGTTTTGATACTTCTAATTCATCTAATGTTTGAATGGTTTTTAACTCAATGTATCGTGCACCCATAAGCCAAGCCAAAATGATATTTTGTGACATTTGTGTGTGGGGACCAGCAGCCACGCCGATAGGCGTTTCCATGAGTTGTCCGTATCGTTGCAACCGAAATACATCTTTCTCATCGGGATTAAAAAACAAATCCTTGGTGACGCCAAAGATAGTTCCCTGCTTTTCTTCTTCAAAAATCCATTTTAATAAATGACTTAATTCAATTGGATAAAGTTTATCTGACATATATCTCTTTTATTATGTGCATTAATACATTTTTTATTACTTTGGACCGATAACTGGCTGTTGCTCTAATATCATCAATAGGAGATATTTCATCATCAACCAATTGAATAGATTCATCTACATCGCTGCCACTAAAAAGGGCGTCTGTAAATGTCTTTAAATAGATGACTGTGGGCGCAACTGATCCCGCCGCTATCTGCAGTGATTTCCAATTATTATTTTCATCTATCTCGTAAGCTATTGCAAAATTCACAACGGATATAGCCATAGATTGACGTAATCCTAATTTATAAAACAGAGATTTAATCGATGATTTTGGAATTACAATCCCCACAACAATTTCATCTGATTCTAATATAGTTTTTCCAACGCCAGTGATAAATTGATGGATTGGTACTACTCTTTCACCTTTTAGCCCAGAAATCTGGATTACTGCATTATGAACATACAATCCGGGTAATAAATCGCCTGCTGGAGATGCATTACATATATTTCCTGCTATCGTAGCTCTATGACGAATTTGAACGCCTGCAAATTGACATGTAGCTTCATATATAGATGAAAAGTGTTTCTTTATTATATCTGATTTTTTCAAATCTTGAACTGTTGTTAATGCACCGATTTTAATATCCGTTTCTGATTCCTTAATTCCGATTAATTCAGGGATTTTTTTAATATCAACTAGCACATCAAGTTTTAATGATGGATTGTCTTGCCAACGGGGTAGCACATCTGTCCCCCCGGCTAAAATATTCAAATCATGATTAGAAAGAAATAAATCTTTCAATTCTTCTAATGATTTCGGAGCAAAATATTTCATGATTGGTTAGCCACAGTTTCGATGGCATTTACAATTTTTTGATAACCAGTACATCTGCAAATATTTCCGGATAAATCTTCTTTGATTGTATCCCGGAGTGGTTGTTCGTGGTCCTTGATTATTTGCTCACCGGATAGAACCATTCCTGGAATGCAATAGCCACATTGAACCGAATGGTGGTCTACAAATGCTTTTTGCATTTCATTCAGTGTACCATTTTTAGATAGTCCTTCAATGGTTGTGATTTCTGCGCCATCAACTTCAACCGCAAGAATTAAACAAGAATTGACTGTTTTACCGTCCAAAACAATAGTACAAGCACCACATTCTCCTTCTCCACAAACTTCCTTTGCACCAGTCAAATCTAACTCATACCGAATATAATCTAACAAACGCAGATCTGCAGAGACATCCGCTTGAATCAGTTTTCCATTAACAGAAAGTGATATGGAATAAGACTGTTTAGCCACCGATTTTTCTCCAGTTTTTTTTAAAGGAGTCAATATTGGGATTAATTGCATCGGGAATTTGTACCAATTGTTGAGCTGAATGAATATCTTTCAATCCAGTACCAGTCACCAAAACAACAGCTGATTCATTAGAAGAAATCAATCCTTTTATAGAAGATTTCTCTAACCCAGCAAAACCGGTCGCAGCAGCAGGTTCGGCAAATACACCTGTCGTTTTGGCTAAAGTATGCTGCGCGTTTAAAATTTCAATATCAGAAACTTTGATACCAGTACCATTTGATTCGGTTACTGCTCGAATGGCTTTTAGTCCATCCCTGGGTAAATTAACAGAAATACTGTCGGCAATCGTACTTGCATTCACCGCAGATAATGTACCTGTGGATAAAGCGTTTACAATCGCTGACGAACCATTCGATTGAACTGCATGAATTTTTGGGATTTTTTCAATCCAGCCCAGCTTAAACAAATCATAGAATCCTTTATAGACACCACCGATAATGCATCCGTCTCCAACGGGCACAAATACATGATCCGGGCTTTGCCAATTCAATTGTTCAGCAATTTCCAATGAGACCGTTTTCTTGCCTTCAGATAAGATGGGATTAATTCCCGTACTTCTGGAATACCATCCAGTGTCTTTTACCACTTCTGTGGATAAATCAAAAGCATCATCATAACTCCCATTCACTGGGAATAGCTTTGCACCATATTGCATGATTTGAGTGAGCTTTGCTGCTGGTGCAGATGATGGCGCAAAAATGACTGCTTCCATTTCATGAGTCGCTGATAAACATGCCAATGATGCTGCAGCATTTCCAGTAGAAGCAGCAACGATTGTTTTTTGTCCCTGTTCCTTTGCATGTTGTATACCAACTTCCGTTGCCCTGTCTTTCAATGAACCTGATGGATTTCGCGAATCATCTTTCAACCATAATGATTTGATACCGAACGCTTTCGCCAATGAATCTGATTGAATTAACGGTGTTCCACCCACTTGCATTGATGTATTTGTTGGAGATTCTTTAACAGGCAACAATGGAAGAAATCGCCAAATAGAATGATCTACATTTTTCATTAATTCATCTTTAGACCAATCATTATTGATAGCTGAATAATCATAAATGATATCCAAATTTTCACCACATAATTCGCACGTGTAGTGGAAATCTTTTTGTGAAGAAATATCTCCACATGAGATGCATTTTAATCCTATATAATCAAGTTTCTTCATATTACTCGTATTCTTAATAACCTAACTATATTGTTTAGCTAATCCTGTTTTTTCATTGAATTCAGTAATCATATCATCCCACATTTCTTGCTGGTTAAATGATTTGCTCCAATAGGAATCATCATACCATTGTTCATCCAATTCTTCCACAGTTTTGCCTTGTTGTTCAATCCAAGTGAAGTATTTCAAATTGTGCATCCGTTTTTTGTCATAATAGGACAATTCCATCACACCTTCAGAATCCAGGCCCATAAGTTTCGCTTCGAAATCAACCGCTGCACTTTGTGTGGAATAATTGCCATGTTTTTGACGTTCTTCAACCAGACGCGAACCATACATTTCCATTGAATCTGTACCAACGGTGAATACCGTATCATTTTCATTAAATTCATAATATTTAGCCATTTTGATGGCACCCGCAAGGTTGGCAATTCCGGAAATTCCCAATAAGTGAAGTTTTTCAACCACTGCAGAATCAACACCTTGCTCTTTCAAGAAATCCAAACCAGTAGGTTCATTAAATAGACGCATAAGATTAATTGAAATATTATCATCAATTCCAATTACCATATCCATATTTTTCATATTGTGTATCCAAGGGACATGCTTATCACCGATGCCTTCAATACGATGTGCACCATACCCATTATAAAGCAATGTTGGGCATTGTAGCGCTTCCCCTGCAGCAATTTTTATAGCTGGGAGTTTTGTTCGAAGATAGTCACCAGCTCCCAATGTGCCTGCGGAGCCTTGAGTTAAAAATAAACCACTGAATTTAGAATCATTCGTTTTATTCTGCTCATATACATCTTCCATCGCACCACCTGTCACATGGTAATGCCAGAATGGATTTGAGATTTCTTCAAATTGATTTAAGACAACTAAATCATCGCCACGTTCCGCTTTTAATGCCTTTGTTTTATCGTAGATTTCTTTCACATTACTTTCACTGCCAGGTGTCCGATAAACTTCTGATCCAATATCTTCTAACCAATCGAATCGTTCTTTACTCATTTCTTCCGGTAAAACAGATACAGAGCCACAACCCAGCAATGCTGAATTAAAAGAACCGCCTCGACAGTAATTTCCTGTGGATGGCCAAAGGGCTTTTTGATGTGTTGGATCAAATTCTCCTGTAATGAGCCTTTGGACTAATGGTCCAAAAGTAGCACCAACTTTATGAGCACCCGTTGGGAAATATTTCCCTAATAGAATAAATATACGTGCTTTTACGCCGGACAGTTCTTTTGGAACTTCTAAATAATTCACATTCCCAAACCCACCACCAGAAGATACAGGTTCATTTTTCCATGTAATTCGAAATAAATTCCTTGGGTTCACATCCCATAATCCAATTTCTGATAATTCCTGTTTGATTTTATCTGGAACCAGTTCCGGATTTTTCATTTGTTTATATGTAGGAATCAGAATATTCCTTTCCCGACATTGATTGATTGTATTTTCTAATACTTTTTTATTGATTTTCATTTTTCGTCCTTTAATTCAAAACTATTTCTGTACCCGATTCGCTTTTAAGTGCAGATACTGCATTATTAATGGATGTAATGATTGCCCTTTCCCCACCATTTTCTACAAAGGCAATACACGCTCTAATTTTCGGTGCCATACTTCCTTCAGGAAATTGACCATCAGCTAAATATTGTTTTGCTACTTCAGTTGTCATTTGGCGAACTGGCTTTTCGTTTTCTTTTCCATAGTTGATAAAAACATGGTCTACGTCTGTTAAAACAAGGTATATATCACCATCTACAACTTGGGCTAATTTCATTCCAGCCATATCTTTATCGACGACAGCTTCAATGCCAACCAATTCTCCATTTGGCTGTTTCATGACAGGAATTCCACCGCCACCGGACGTAATAACAATGACACGTTTCCCCACCAATGTGCGAATAACTTTCGCTTCAACCAATCCAATGGGTGCCGGAGATGGCACAACTCGCTGCCAATTCTTTTCGGTCCCAGATCGAGTTTCTTTAACAATATATCCTTTGGATTTTTCAAGCTCTTTTGCTTCATCTTCTGTGTAAAATGGACCAACTGGCTTGGATGGATCTTGGAAATCAGGATCATTTTCATCCACAATCATTTGCGTAATAAGTGATGCAATAGGAATTTCTCTTCCGTCTCGTCGAAATGCATTTTGTAGTTGATTCTGAAACATATACCCAATTTCGCCTTGTGTCATGGCATCCACTACATCTAAAGGCATAGATGGAACTAATTTGCTCCCTTCTTCTTGTTGAATCAGCAAATTTCCGGCTTGGGGACCATTCCCATGGGTCAACACCATCAAATAATCCTGTTTATTCATTTTCACCAATTGCTCACAAGAAATTGAAACATTACGGAATTGGTCTTCAGCAGTCCCTTCTTCCCCAGCTTTTTTAATGGCATTGCCACCTAAAGCAATAACAACCAGTTTTTTCCCGTTAATCATGATAAAAAAATTTCATTGCCGCAAAAGGCGCAATATTCACAAAAAGAGATTTTTAGATTATTTTTTTCTTTGCGTTCCTTCGCGAACTTGGAAGTTATATACGTTTTCATTTTAGAATCGCTTCTTACTATTATTCACAAGCCCACTTAATTTTTCTATTGGATTATTTAACCGGCCCAAAAACATCATGGACGCTACGACAAAAGGTTTATAACTGGCTTCGATATAAGTATCTTTCCTATAACGATCAAATACAGATTTACTTACTTCACCTTTTTCGCAACTAACATCGCTAATGTCTGCAGGTAGGCAATGCATATATAGTGCTTTTCCATCTTTAGTCGCAGCCATTTTTTCTTCATTGCATTCCCAATCAGTATATTTTGCATTATTGGCTAATGCTTCTTGTTCAAGAGACTTTAATCCAGCTTTATCCCCTTCTTTAAGCAATTCTGTTCGTTGCCCCATTACGTCATATGGTGCCCACGATTTCGGATATACAATATCTGCATCTTGAAATGCTTCGGTCATATCATTACTCACTGAAAATGATCCACCACTGGCGACAGCTTGTTTTCCCGCTAAATCCACCACATCTGGTATGAGTCCATATCCTTCAGGATGCGCCAATGTTACATCCATGCCAAAGCGAGTCATCAGCCCAATGATTCCCTGGGGAACTGAAAGTGGTTTTCCATAACTTGGAGAATAGGCCCATGTCATAGCAATTTTTTTCCCTTTTAAATTATCCAAAGAATCAAACGTATGTTTTAACATGGCTAAATCAGACATACTTTGGGTTGGATGATCAATATCACACTGCAAATTCACCAAAGCAGGACGTTGATGAAGCGTCCCTTCTTCATACCCGGTTTGAACCGCTTCTGCCACTTCTCTCATATAGGTATTTCCTTCTCCCAAAAACATGTCGTCTCGAATTCCAATAACATCTGTCATAAATGAAATCATGTTGGCTGTTTCTCTCACAGTTTCACCATGAGCAATTTGTGATTTTTCTTCATCTAAATCTGCCACTTCTAATCCAAGCGCATTGGCTGCTGAAGCAAAACTAAATCTGGTTCGTGTTGAATTATCACGGAAAATAGATAATGCTAATCCCGCATCAAACGATTTATAGGTTAACCCTTGCTTGTGCATTTCTTTGAATAATTCCGCTAAATATAATGTTGCTTTAATTTCATCGTCCGACTTATCCCATGTGAGTAAAAAATCTTTTCCATACCCGCTAATATCCAGTTGAGATATCGCTTTTAATTGATCTTGTATGTTCATTCTTTTCGTATTCCTATTTTTGTTTCTGCCACAAAGACTCAGAGACACAAAGTAATTCAATCTTCCATTCATAATACCCCCTTGATCCCCTATTACAGGGGGACAAATTGGGTTGAATTTTTATCATTTCATTTTTACTTCGTGTTTCTTCGCTTACTTTGTGGCTATAAAATCTTTTCCATTTTTTGCCACAATTGTTGTGATTGTTTTTCTGCATTGCTTAATATATCTTTTTCATCAATTTCAATGAATTCATTATTTCTAATTCTAAAAATTCCATTTGTCATAACATCACTTGGGGTTTCCATTCCAAATAAGGTATGACCGATCCAATTATTCTCATTAAAGTCAGTTCTGGGTGTATAATCGAAGATAGCCAAATCAGCTGCATATCCAGGATCAAGTTTCCCAATTTTTCTTCCAAAAAGATTCGATGCTATTTCAGGGTTATTATTGAAGAGCAATTCAGCATAATTCACATTGGTTTCACCCCCTGCAAGGTGCCCGCTTCTAATAAGTGTACCTTCTTTAGCTTCAGCTAACATATTCCCTTGCATTCCATCCGTGCCTAAACCTGAAATACATTGTTGAATCGTTTCATTGGGTGTCATTCCCACTCGATTATTCGAATTAGATGATGGATTATGGACCAACATTGCTCCTGTATCCTTAATAATTTTTAAATCTTCTTCAACAAAATGAATGCCATGAATAACAAGACTGTTCTTGTTCAATAATCCAAAATGATTCAACCGATCCAATGTGGATTTATAACCTCGATTTACAGCATCCAATTGATCTGCTTTATCTTCAGCTGTATGAATATGAATTCCCCAATGTGATTCATTTTTCAATGCATCAGAGATTGCTTGTAGTGATTCATCAGACAAGGTAAATGAAGCATGTAACCCAATTAATGGTCGAACGGTGTCCGATTGGATAAAAGATCGATGAAAAGTAAGATTTTCTTCTAAACTATCTTGAAATATTTTATCACCATTTCTATCTGTCATTTCAAATGCACCAGAAATATTGAGTCCTAATTTTTCTGCAGTTTCTACAAGAAGTTGCAATGAACCATTAACAAATGATTGACTGGAATGATGATCAATCACTGTCGTTACACCATGACGTAAATGATCGATCAATCCTGATTCATAGGAAGCTCGGGTACTGTCTTTATCTAAAGCTAAATCTAAAATCCACCACACTTGCTCCAACACTTCGGTAAAATTGGTTGGATTCCCCTTTGGAAAGGGCATTCCTACCGCCAAAGCTGAATATAAATGAGCATGCGCATTAATCATTCCAGGCAAAACGGTTTCCCCAGATAAATCAACCGTTTCATCCACTTGAATGGTTGGGTCCAATATTCCCAATTCTTTAATAATCCCATCTTCAATAAGAATGGATCCATTTTCCATAAATGGCATTTCTCCGTAAGGATTAACAATTCGACAATTATTTAATAAAGTTCTCATATTATTTTCCATTTAATGCATTTAAAACGCGTTCCGGTGTGAGTGGAATTTCATTCATTTGAATGCCAATGGCATTACTCACCGCATTTGCCACCGCGCCCGCAGTAGGAATTATGCTTGGTTCGCCAATTCCTTTTGCTCCCCAAGGACCTTCAGGTTCGGGTTTTTCTACAATCGTCGTTTCCACATCGGCACTATCCAAGGCTGTTGGCAATAAATAAGTGGTTAAATTTGGCGTTTGAACTTTTCCATCTTTTATTTTGAAATCTTCTGTTGTTGCCCAACCAATACCTTGAGCTGATCCGCCTTCTACTTGTCCTTCTATACCAGATGGATTAATGGCTTTTCCCACATCATAAGCTGCATAAATATTTTCTACATCAACCAAACCTGTTAAAGTGTCCACTTTTACTTTGGCAATTTGAGTCGCAAAGGAATATGAGAAATATGCTTCTCCAATTCCTGTAGTGGCATCATAATCCAACTCAGGCGTATGCCACCAGCCCGTGAATTCCATATCCGTTTGTGTTTTACCCATATAGTCACATAATTCATGGAATTGAATTTCTGTCCCCGAAGAACGATCATTTATTATATCATTACTAATGGATATATCATCGATTGAACAACTCATCCATTCTGCAGCAGAATTTTTCAAAACAGGAAGAATTTTTTTAGTGGCATTTCGAATGGCATTACCGGTCATTACAACATTTCGACTTGCAACAGCAGGACCACTATCTGGTACTTGAGCTGAATTTGTGGGTAGCACAGTTATTCTATCCATGGAAATACCCATGGCTTCAGCTGTCATTTGGCGTACCGCTGTTTCAGAACCTTGCCCCATTTCTACCAAACCATAAGCCACATGAACATTTCCATCTGGGAATAATTTTATATTCACACCAGACCCATCCATATGCCACCCAGCAGCGCCGAGACAATTCCCATAATGAATAGAACTCATGCCCAACCCATATTTATAACGGCTATCTTTTGTTGGATTAAATATATCCCATTTTGCAAGTTTAGCCGCTTCCTGTATGGTCTCTTCTGCACCCACACTTTCATTCAATACCTGCGCTGTTTGCGTTTGATCTCCTGGTCTAATAACATTTTTTAGTCTTAACGCCATGGGTTCTATACCCAATTCATCTGCAATCACGTCCATCATACGTTCATGGCCAAATGCCGCTTGGGGAGAACCAAATCCACGAAAAGCACCGGTTGTAGGTAAATTGGTAAGATATGAATTGGAATCAACATGAATATTTGGAATTACATATGGGCCCATGGCTTGTGCGCATGATCGATAAGAAACCACCGTGGATAACGTGGCATAAGCACCTGCATTTTCTTCTAATAATATTTCAGCCGAAACCAATGTTCCGTCGTTCTTAACGCCCACTTTGTAATTCATTTGAAATGGATGTCGCTTGCTGGTGAGTTGTGCATCATCATGACGTGTGTAAACTACTTTCACGGGACGATTAATTTTCATAGCAGCTACAGCTGCACGAGCACAGACTTCTGATGGAATATCTTCCTTGCCCCCAAATGCACCGCCGGTTGGCGCTTGTTCCACTAATATGTTCTCATAGGGCCAATCAAACACTCGCGCGATAGCTTTTTGGATATAAAACGGACATTGGAGTGATCCTAATATTTTCATTTTATCAGAACCATTGGATGATGCAATACATGCTTGGGGTTCTAAATAATAATGTTCCTGGTATGGTGTTTTAAATCGCGCTTCAATGATTTGATCAGATTCCACAAAGCCTTTTTGGATATCGCCTTTTCTTACTTTGTGGTGACAAGCCAAATTGGATTCATCAATAAAATTGTCTTCAGCATCTCTGCTTTCATCAATGGTATAATAGGGTGTTTTTTCTGCGTATGAGATGGACACAGCTTTGGCGGCTTCAATTGCGGCTTCATGTGTTTCAGCCACAACCAATCCAATGCTATCACCAATGAATCGAACTGTTTTATCTGCAAAGAGCGGTTGGTCTGAGACAATGACTCCAATTTGGTTTTCAGCAGGAATATCTTTTGCAGAAACAAAATCAATATACCCATCCACTTTTTTTGCTTTAGACAAATCAATACTTGTATATTCACCAAATGGAATAGATGAATAAACCGGTGCTCCATGCGCCATATTATCAACAGCAATATCGGTTAAAAACCGAGTCTTCCCTGTTGTTTTGCCCGGTGCATCGGGTCGGTTGATAGATTTACCCAGTATACTCATCTGTTAATTGTTATTTTTTTGATAATACTCTTCAATTTTTCTAATCATTTTTTCTTTATCGCTGTTAGGTAAGAAACTGGATTTGAAACTGTTTATTGTAAGCTCTGTAATTTGTTTTTTTGATAATTTTAATGCGGATGCGATTCGAGAGTAATTTTCATTCATGTACCCACCAAAATACGCTGGATCATCGGAGTTAATGGTAACCATTAATCCCGCATCCATCAATTCAAGCAATGGGTGATTTTTCAAATCATCAACCACTTTTAATTCAATATTTGATAATGGACAAATCGTTAATGGAATCTGTTTTTCTGCAAGGAATTTTATTAATTGATCATCATCAAGAGATCGATTTCCATGATCAATTCTGGAAACTTTCAACAGATTGACAGCTTCCCATATATAATCTGCAGGTCCTTCTTCTCCTGCATGGGCAACTGTAATAAATCCTTCATCGATCGCTTTAGAAAACACACGCTCAAATTTTGATGGTGGATTTCCCAGTTCAGATGAATCTAATCCCACCGCTGTAATCCACTTTTTATAGGGCAATGCTTGGGTTAATGTTTTAACTGCAGATTCTTTATCCAAGTGCCGTAAAAAGCACATAATTAATTGGGAACTGATACCGAGTTTTTCTTTTCCATCTTCCAAAGCATTGTGGATACCGTGTATAACCGTTTCAAAAGAAACACCACGATCCGTATGGGTTTGTGGATCAAAAAATATTTCTGTATGGACTATATTATGTTTATGAACTTTGGTGAGATAGGCCCAGGTTAAATCATAAAAATCCTGTTCTTTTATGAGAACACTGGCACCAGCATAATAGATATCAAGAAATTCTTGAAGGTTATTAAAATTGTAAGCTTTTTTAAGATCGTCTACAGATGAATAATTAATTGGAATATTATTTCGATGTGCAATTTTGAACATGAGTTCCGGTTCAAATGTGCCTTCGATATGTAAATGGAGTTCCGCTTTCGGTATCCCTGCAATAAATTCATTAATTGAGATTTGATTCATAGTGTCTTGGTATTTTGATTTGAGTTTTGTCTAAAGGTATTTCATCAAAGGATATTCTTCTTCGAATTATATCCATAATATCTCCACAAAAGGTATTTGACTAATTATTTCTATATTTTCCAGAATTTCATGAATCTACACATTTTTTCAAATTAGACCCAAAAAAAGGGCTGATTGAACGACCAGCCCTTTATTCCATTCCTGAATGGATACATATGTGCCGAGAAGTTAAAATATTACAGATAAAATTCCAAAACCTACTGACAGTAAATTGCCTTAATTTATATTATGAATTTTCTCCCAATTATCCCCATTGATTCATATAATCGAGACGCATCGGCAATTGCTATTTTTGGTGGAGGAGGAAAAACTTCATTACTCCACCAAATTGGGCATGAATGCTCCATGAAATTTGAGAAAGTTTTGCTTACATCTATTGTTAAGGCAGGTCCTTCAGATTCTTTTCCTATTCAATTTGCAAAACCAAGTGAAAGCATATTGCCATTATTATTAAATAATAATCCATTATATTTAATGAAGGAAAAGATCCGTGAGGACAAATTTATTGGCTTTAGTTCAAATGAATTAGAGTCATGGATAGCACAAACTAATATTTGTATCTTTGAAGCTGATGGTGCGCGAGGTTTACCTCTAAAATCCCATAATCATCATGACCCAAACATACCCCCTTTCACCACCCATACCATTATTGTTGTAGGGGCCGATGCTGTTGATACGAAATTAAGTGATGGGAAAATCCATCGTCCGGATTTATTCCAATCCTTATGGTCCATAAATAAAGATACCCGTATCGATGCACCATTTATTTCAAAAGTTGTTACAAGTGAAAGAGGATATTTATCCAAGATTCCTGATTCTATCTCAAAATCCTTCTTTATCAACAAAGCCGATGCATTCCCTACGCGGGCAAAATTATTGGCAGAAAAAATTGCAACACAAAATATTGGTAAAGTATTTTATGGGAGTATCAAAAATAAATGGTGGGAAAATCTTAATGGGTAAATATTATTTTAATGTATCTTTAATCCCTTCAACAGATAGGAAAATCAATCTTGAGATATTTATTTAAATGAGCATTAATTCAAATAATGTTATTTGGATCAGAGGTGCCGGTGAAATAGGAAGTGCCGTTGCAATATCATTATTTAAATCGGGATTCAATATTTTATTAAGTGAAATTAATCCACCGTTAGCAATAAGACGAACCGTGACTTTTAGTGATGCCATTGTGGATAGTGAAACTTCCGTAATGGGAATTCATTCTAAACACATGGAGATTGATCAGTATGAAAATGGCAACCAATCTTCTTTTATTCCTTTATTATTGGATACTCCTGATGAAATATTAACGCTTTCTCCTAAAATTGTTATTGATGCCAGAATGATTAAAACTTATAATGAAGATTTTAGAGATTGGGCTGATTTGTTTGTTGGGTATGGCCCTGGATTTTCAACTTATTCGAATTGTCATGTATGCATTGAAACAATGCGTGGACATTATTTAGGAAAATTAGTAACAGATGGAACAACCAAAATGGATACGGGTGTACCCGGAGCTTTAGGTGGTGAATCAAGTAGACGGGTGATTTATGCAAAAAATATGGGGACAATAATTTGGCATTGTACAATTGGCGATATGGTTGAAGAAGGACAATGCTTGGGCTCGATTAATAATACTATTCCAATTAAAGCACCTTTCTCGGGTATGGTACGGGGACTAATTCACCCATCTGTTTCAATGACACCTGGATTAAAAGTTGCAGATATTGACCCTCGTGGTGCGGATATAGATTACAACCAGCTATCTGATAAAGCACGTAGTTTAGGTCGAGCAGGCTTAGAAGCTGTCCTCATTTATTTAAACAATCATTCTTAACTAAATGATAGCATGGAAAAACATTTTTATAAAAAACTAATTGAATTTGATTTTAATGAGTCCTGTGCCCTTTGTACCGTTATGGAGTGGAAGGGCTCTGTTCCTCGAAAAGATTACCCAATGATGTTGGTGTGCAAATCAGGTGAAACGGTAGGTACAATCGGTGGTGGCACGATGGAAAAAGAAGTTATTGAACGGGCTCTCGATGCTTTAAATAGTAATCAAACATCTTTGGATCCTTTTGATTTCACAAACAATGATTTATCTAAGGATGGAGGACTTTGCGGCGGAACAGTCCAAGTCGCTGTTGAGCCATTTACGAGAGAGGTCCAATCCTTTTTTAATCAAATAAATGATTTTAATACAGAACAATCTTGGCTAACCACATTTCATCTTTCATCAAAAGAAATTTCAAGACAAAATATCAAAAATAGTGGCCAACATAAAGATCCATTTATTCAAGAATTAACCCAAATTCGAAAAAATAAATCCTTCCACTTTGATGATTGTATTCAATTATTTAGGTTTATTTCTCCCAACCCTATTTTACATATTTTTGGCGGTGGGCATGTAGGCAAAGCTGTGGCCGAAATGGCTCATTATATTGAACTCGATATAACTATTCATGATGATCGAAAGTCATTTGTATCGTTAGAAAGATTCCCATATGCACTCAATAGATCATTTCAAGAAGTTGATATGCACATGGGCGGACTCAAACTACAATCGACTGACCTTGCTTTGGTGGCCACTCGTGGTCATCATCACGATTTAACTTTAATTCGTTGGCTCCTTAAGTCTGATATTCGCTGGATCGGCCTTGTAAGTAGTAAACGTAAGTGGAAACTGCTTGCTGAAGGATTATTAGATGAAGGATTTACCAATACAGATTTATCGCGCGTATATGCACCTGTGGGTATTTATATTCATGCCCAAACTGTACAAGAAATTGCTGTGAGTATTATCGGTGGAATTATTAAATATTTAAGAAATTAAAATACGAAAAATCACTCATTCAATCTTTTAGAGTCTTGGTAGATAAAGAGCCCAATAGTCATTACGTTTAATCCCAGTTTTTTATTTGTTAAAGTCCCCCCAGTTCTTTAGTCTCCACCCATAAAAAAAGGACCAAATGGAAAATATAATTCAATTTTTTGAAACAATCCCCGCATCAACTCGATCGATCTATCTTGTATCGGGCTTTGTTTTTTTTCTTATTGTAGAAATGGGGATTCCACATTTTCGATTCGAGTATAATAAGCTAAAACATATATTACTGAATCTATTCTTTACATTAACAACGTTGGTTATCAACTTCGCTGGTGCTTCACTTATTTTATTGGCTGCAGACTACAACAAAGCTAATTCCACGGGCATCTTAAATATATTCATGGTTCCATTATGGTTAAAAATAATTTTGGGAATATTGTTGTTAGATTTTGTCGGTGCATGGTTGGTGCACTGGATTGAACATAAAGTAAAATGGTTATGGAAATTCCATCTCATTCACCATACTGATCCATATATTGATGTTTCTAGTGGGTTGCGCCATCACCCAGGAGAAAGTGTAATTCGGTTATTGTTTACTGCATTGGCAGTGCTTGTTACGGGTGCACCATTCGGGGTTGTCATGATTTACCAAACCCTTTCTGCATTTTTTGCTCATCTTACACACGCAAATATTATAGTACCCACAATAATTGATAAAACATTTGCCACCATAATCGTTACGCCATATTTTCATAAAATTCATCACCATTACATTCAACCCCATACAGACAGTAATTATGGAAACATTTTTTCCATTTGGGATCACCTGTTAAGAACCACTACAAGCGTGAAAAAAATAGATGAAATTACTTACGGTATTGATACCCACATGGCACCGGAAGAAAATTCCAATATTAAAAACCTGCTTATGATCCCCTTCCAGAAATACCGCGCGCCGGTGGGATCTAAATTCAGCGGCTGATAATTTTTCCCTTAATCATTATCTTGGAGTATCCATCGAAATAAACAAATCCAGTTCGAAATTAAATCCAATTTAATTTCCGCCCCATGAGATTCAAGATTACAACCATTTTCTGCGCCTGTTTTCTGGGCTGCGTCGGAATAATTCCCAAAAATAATCCCACTGTCGTTTTTGATGATGGAAACCATTTTGGACTCCTCTCTAAATCATTGATTACAGATCATGATTCTTATACTTGGTTTCCAAAACAGTATGATGCCTACCACCCCGATTTGAATGGATTTGATTCAACCAACTTAAAGAAAATTTCAATCAAAATATTTATGGGCACTTGGTGTCACGATAGCAAGCGAGAAGTTCCCCGGCTTTACAAGATTCTGGATGAATTATATTATGATTACGAAAACTTTGAGATTATCGGACTGACCAAAGATAAAAAAGGGTATTTTCAGGATTACGCAACCTTTGGTATTACCAACACACCTACATTCATTTTTTATCGGGGGGATATTGAGATCGGGCGCATCATAGAAAAACCCGTGGGGACTCTGGAATCTCATATTCAAAACATTTTAAAAGGAAAATTATGAGAGTATATTTAATTTGGTTGTCTGGAGTTGTGGCCTGGAATTACGGCTTTCCCGGTGTACCGCCCATTGCAGATGTAGTGGCAGCCATTGCTTTATCTGTAATCAGTATTAATTTAAAACGGGTTTTCAAATGAGAATATCAACAGAAGAAAGGAAAGAATTGGATGAATGGGTTGAAAAAGAATATCCCAAAAGTATCCGCCGTATGGAACTTTCAAGTCCCTTTCACCGCATAGGAAAATATTTAATCATTATTGGCATACTCGCTTATGCATCATTTGTCATTTTTGATATTTCTATTTTCAAACCCGCTACAATCATATTCCTTTTAGCAGGAATGGGTGTTGAAATATTTGCCTTAACAAAATATTTTAAATCATTATCTCATGACAATTGATTTTACAGGAAAAACCATTCTGGTTACCGGTGCTTCCGGGGGGATAGGCGGAGCTATCTGTGATGCGTTCGCAAACACGAATGGGACAATTATTGTCCATTACAACACTAATAAAACAGGCGCGGAAGAAACGCAGGCATCTTTATCCGGAAATAGCCAAATCGTACAGGCAGATTTGTCAAATCCACACGAAATAGAATCCATGATTCAATCCTTGGATACCGTGGATATCGTCGTGAACAATGCGGCGGTGGTTGAACAATATGAATTTGATTCACTCTCCTATAACGATTGGCAGGATATTTGGAAACGAACCATCGGCGCCAACCTCATGGGACCTGCATATCTTATGTTTTGTGCGGCGAAAGTGATGCAGAAAAAGGGAGGCGGAAAATTTGTGAATATTTCATCAAGAGGCGCTTTTCGAGGTGAGCCCAAATCTCCAGCCTATGGCGCCAGCAAGGCAGGACTCAATGCATTAGGACAATCCATGGCCCAAGCATTGGCAAAAGACAATATATTCGTTTACACCATTGCACCGGGATTTGTAGCCACCGATCGTGTGGCAGATATGGTTGACGATTCTATTCGTGCCCAAAGCCCACTAAATCGTGTGGCCGATCCTGAAGAAATAGCACGAACTGCTTTGTGGCTTGCATCTGAAGGAAATGATTTTCTCACCGGATGTATTGTAGATGTGAATGGTGCATCCTACCTCAGATCCTAAGTTAAAAACTGAAATCTATTTCAATAGTTGCATTTTTTTAGTTAGAACTAATCCATTTACTTCTAATCGATAAAAATATATCCCCGAGGGCATGACATTTCCATTGCCATCTTTTCCACTCCAAATCGCCTGACGGACACCAGATTCTTGATATCTGTTCACCAAAGTTGCTACTTCTTTTCCCATTAAATCGAACACTTTTAAAGTCACCGATCCAGCTTGTTTTAAATTGAAGGAAATCGTTGTTGTGGAATTAAACGGGTTGGGATAATTCTGGCTTAATTCAAATTCAGTCGGTATATCTCCATCATTCACAGTCAACAAATCACCATCAACAACAGTCGTATAAATACCATTCCCATGGGTAGCAATTGCCAGATATCCATCCGATGGGCGTCCCGTAATCATATCAACCACAACATTACCGATTGTTTCAGACCCTTCCTGAGCCCACTGCGTATTGGCTCCATCCAATTGAGAGGTGGAATACAATCCCGTACTGGTTCCTGCAAAATATAGATAGCCAACTTTTAATGGAAAAATAATGACTGATCGCACAGATGGTCCAGATCCACTCCCCCCGGGATTTTCTTCTAAATTTCCGCTTATATCCGTCCATGAATCGCCACCATTAATCGAATAAAAAATACTTTTCGTTTCATAGCTAGAAAAACTAACCATGACCCTATCCCCGTCATATGGGTCTACAGATATGCTGCTCACATAACCAAATGCACCAATGTTATTTCGAATCTCAACAGCTTTATCTTTTTCATGGGCATCTTCCAACCGATAAATGTATCCGGAAGTAGTGCCATAGTAAAGCCGGTGAGCGGGCATAATTCTACTGGCACCAAAAGCACTCACCGATCCAATAGATGATTTGCTCAACTTTTCCCAATGTACACTTTCATAAGACCCACCACCATCCGGTTGTTTATAATTTGTTTTATTCAAATATACATCTTTATTTCGATAAACATATTTGCCACCAGAATAATATAAAATGTGATCATTGAGTGGATCAGAATAGAAAGGATTAATAAACAATGCATCCTCATCCCTATTAAATTCCGGTGGATGCAAATAAGCCCAGGAGTAATTATTATAGCGCCCATTACCAAAGGACCAATCAAAGGGATTTGAATAATCCTTAATAAGTGTATATCCATTTTGGGATGACATAATATAGGCTCTGCCAGACTGAATGACTGAGCAATAGGCACCATCACCACCATTCACTTGCTCCCATGGATCCATCACATCTTTTACCGTCGTTTCATAAGTACCATTATCCTGAGTTCCTCCCATGACTAAATCTGGATAAAATCCAGAGGGATCTACAGCAATGGTATAAAATTGGGTGGTTACATAGCCATTGTTTAATGATTCCCATTTTTTATCCGAGGCATTATGATCATTCATGATATGTACACCACCATCACTTGCAGACAACACTTTAAAGGGTTCATTTTGAAATAAAATAACATCGTGCTGGTCCGGATGGTGATTGGATGTGCCATAACCACCAAACTTGAAGTTTCTCGATGCCGTGGCTACGCCATCCGTTGAGTAGTATAAATTTGTGCCGCCATAATAAACCAAATTCTCATCCGTTGGACTTACACGAACGTGAATGTCATATCCACTTTGAGAATTGTAATCATTCGGTAAAAATTGACTTCTGTCTTCCCAGGAGCCACCGGTGCCTGAACCATCATCGGATACATATTTATATTTCCAAAAGATATGATCATCATTTATATTGCCAATAAAGTAGGCAATGGAGTCATTTGATTCAGAAATATCAGCTACTAATCGACTGAAGGAAGTGGTAAAATTTGTGGGAGTAATATTGGTCCATGTTTCCCCATCTAAAGAACGCATAATGGGACCATCTGATTCTTCATCGCCTAAAACAGCAATCATGAGTCCTTTGCTTGTCATGGTTAAATCTGTATACCGATCCTCACCATTTCCCAAAATTTCATTCCATGTTGTCCCTTCATCCTCACTTTTATAAATGGTTCCAAAGGAAGCGGTGAAAACATGACCCGTTGTTGGATGCACTTTTATTCGCCAAGAATAATTGAGATAGTTATCAAATAATTCAGGTGTATTTGTGGATGTAGAAGAAATCAATTCCCAATTATATCCATTATCAATCGATTTATAAATACCATCTCCGCGAAAAGGAGCTCCACGGGCACCGGCTGAGTTCCCTCTCAATTCTCCGGTAGTAGCATACCATATATTCGTTTTCCCGACCCTGGGATCCTGAACAATAGAGGACACGCTGTGAAGCTGCTGATTTTTAGTCATTTTAGCCCAACTTTGGCCACGATCTTCTGTTCGCCAAATGCCACCAGAAATACCCCCGGCTAAAATTGTATTCGGATCCATTTTATCAATAACAACACCGCGAGTTCTTCCACCGACGTTATATGGACCCCGTAAAGTCCATTCTAAATTCGATTGGTTAGATTGTGCGCCTTTCATTCTGATCGGTAAATGATTTGCTTTCGGAATTGATTTTGCATATTTCAGAGAACGAAATTTGATACCATCCGGGATTTCATTGGTGATGGGGCTTTTCAGCCTGAGCCATTCAAATATTAATCGTGAGTTTGGGCCGCCTTCTACACCTTCCTCAACTGGGTGCTCAAAAGGTTTACCTGGATTGCTGGGTAACTTATTGAAATCTCCAACAATAAAAGAAATGATAAAAATCAAAATAAAAAATGTTCCAGTTAATTCATTCTTTTTCACAAACAACACCAATTAATTTTCTTGAAAAAATAGATTCAAATTTAAACTGTATATGCAGCTAATTATTTAAAATTCTTAATTCAACTTAAGGCAAATTCTAATTCTGACAAATCTACGTTTCGGCTAAATCGCTGAGCTTCCTTTTCATCAATATAACGTATTAATGTAGGAACAGCAAAAACTAATTGTTGTGCAGCTAATTCCAGCGATTGGGTTGTATCAATATAATGAAATATCCAATCTCTGATTTCTGAAATGAGTTCTAGGTTATTCACGTAACATATCCAAAATATTATTTCGATAAATTTTTCCTGAAGTTGTTACTCTAAACTTTTCAATAAAGTGAATTTCTTTTGGTTTTTCATATTTTTCTAATGAGTCCAAGGAAATATCGAGTCTCTCCCCTTCAATGATCAATATCACCTTTTTCCCCAGAGATTCATCGGGTACGCCAGCAATAAAAAACCGCCGATCTGAAATCACTGCAGTTAACTTGGCTTCTACTACTTCTGGGATGATCTTAATTCCGCCCGAATTGATCACATTATCAACTCGCCCTAACCAACGAAACTTTGCTTCATCCACTAAATCAACCAAGTCGTTAGTCACAATTGGATTTGGATTTAACATGGGTGTATGAATCACCAAACAGCCCCGATCATCCACTTCAAAATGGACACCATCCAATGCCTGAAAGAATTTTGATTTATTAGAACCATTCAATTGTTTGATAGCTACATGTGTTAGTGTTTCCGTCATGCCATAGGTTTCATAAATATCTGTCGGAACGTTTTGAAGCCTTTTAATCAATTTAGGGTCCACTTGCCCACCCCCAACAATAAGTGTTTTTACTTTGTCCAATTGATCGATGGAATTTTCTAACTGTATAGGAACCATGGCAGCAAAATCAATTTGCTCACTTATACCTTCCAATGGATTAGATGATGGCTCCACAATTGTTAGATCTAATCCTAATTCAAGTGCCCGGACTACCATCATTGTTCCGGCAACATATTTCATGGGCATGCAGAGTAAAGTCGAATCTCCTTCCTTGAGTCCAAATGTATTTCCAGTGAGATTAGCGGAATTTCTCATCCATTCTTTTTTTACCTGAATAGATTTCGGTGATCCGGTAGAGCCTGATGTATGAAGCGTCATTTCATCATTAGGTGAATACCAGTCAGAGATAAATTGATTTACGTCATTCCAAATGGAAGAATTATTAGACGATAAAATCCCCTGGTCCACATTGAGTGGGGATGGAATGTTATTCGTAAAAAGTTGTCCTGTTCCCAAACCCTGAAACCCTTTAGGTTGCATTTTGGATGTCCATTGGGCGATGGCATTTAATCCAATATTCGATTCCAACGCCGATGTGACCCACCAACCAATATTTCTTTCTTCTACCAGTTGAATCCATTTTTTTGATTCAAAAAATCCGCCTAACAAGGTTGGCTTTAAAACCAAATATTGGGGGATTACTTTTTCTAACAATTTGATTCTATCCTTTTCATCAATAAGTGGAATCAATTCTTCATCTAACGCAATTGGGACTTGTGATTTTTGACATAACTCTGAAAGCAATTCCCACTGCCCTGGCTTAATCGGTTGCTCGATAGAATGAAGATCAAATTTAGAAAGTTTTTCCAATTTTACCATTACATCATTTTCTGTAAATCCACCATTAGCATCCACGCGGAGTTCTAATTCATTTTGATCAAATCTTGACCGGATAGATTGTAAGATTTCTAATTCTTTATCAAAATCAATGGCACTAATTTTCATTTTGATGCACTTCCATCCTTCGGCTAATTTTTCTTCCACTTGGCTAACCATAAATTCTGTATCACCCATCCAGATTAAGCCATTTATATCAATTGATTTGAAATGGCTAAAATAATGTTGTCCACCGCCATTATTCAGATCTAAATGAGCCATTTCCAATCCAAATCGTATGGATGGAAAATCTGAAAGAAGTGAAAGGTCGGTTAAAAAATGGTTTAGATCTTGGCAGATTTCATCCAGTTTAGATTCTATTTGATCGAAATTGTCTAAACTCAATCCTGGCAATGGTGCGCATTCACCGATGCCGGTTCTCTCTTTATCGGTTAATGTAATGATCCAAATATCTCTGGTTTTCATGACTCCGCGAGACGTGCCTGCAGGCTGTGTAAAATTCAGCGTTCGTTTTGTCCAACCGGCTTTCATAAAATATTAAGACCAACCACAAATATTATGGTAAACATGAATGTCGCAATGGCCTGCTTTTTCAAGTATGGATCAAATGAAGTATGATCTTTGTTCCTTAATATTTCCCGTGCCGGTTTTATGAATAAAATAAATCCAAATAGGAAAAACCAAATGGCATTAATAGCCGGGACAGTATATAGAACAATGAACAGTATGCCGATAAAATTCAGCATAAAATGATAGCGTTTTGCCCAAGATATTCCGATTCGCACTACCAATGTATTTTTCCCGGATTTTGCATCCGCTTCGTGGTCACGCATATTATTTATATTGAGAACGGCTGTTGTAAAAAATCCAATAGCCGATGCCGGCAACAATAAATTCAGATCAAATAAATGGGTATGTAAAAAATAAGATCCGACAACACCCAGCCAGCCAAAGAATAGAAAAACAAAAAGATCACCCAAACCGGCATAGCCATAGGGATTTTTCCCCATAGTATATTTCACTGCTGCGCCCATGGCGGCAAGGCCAAGAATTGCGAACAAGCCCCCTCTATGTAAGTCCAAACCTTTAGTGCCTTCATAAATAAGCCATACGCCAAACACCGAACATAATAATGCAATTAACCACATAGCTTTCACCATTTCATCTTTGGTAATTAACCCCGATTGCAGAGTTCTGTCCGGACCAACCCGATTATTATTATCCGTGCCCTTTACAAAGTCACCGTAGTCGTTGGCCAGATTAGAGAGAATTTGGAGAAACAGAGTTGTTACCAAAGCCAATACAAAAACCGTTAAATTAAATTGACCATCCCTGAATGCCAGCCCGCTTCCCATAATGATACAAGAAAAGGCTAATGGTAAGGTTCGTAATCTAAATGCGTTAATCCATTTCATTGCTTTTACAACAGAAACACTGAGTTCATTATTGAAATATTATTTTTTTCTGTGTTCTCTGCGACTTCGCAGTTATCAAGGGAATTTAGGATACTTTGAAAAATCAGGCTTTCGTTTTTCCACAAAGGCATCCCGACCTTCCTTTGCTTCGTCAGATAAATAATAAAGAAGTGTTGAATTACCTGCTAATTCCTGGATTCCTGCTTGCCCGTCCAATTCTGCATTGAATGATGCTTTTAACATTCGGATGGCCATGGGTGATTTCTCTTGGATTTTCTTTGCCCATTCGATGAATGTATCTTCCAACTCATCCAAGGGAACCACTGTATTTACCAATCCCATATCTAACGCTTGCTGTGCATTGTATTGATCACATAAGAACCAAATCTCCCGGGCTTTTTTCTGCCCTACACTTCGGGCCAAATAGGATGCACCAAAACCACCATCAAAGGACCCTACTTTTGGACCGGTTTGACCAAACATGGCATTTTCTGCCGCAATTGTTAAATCACATACCACATGAAGCACATGTCCCCCACCAATGGACCATCCCGCCACCGCTGCAATCACCACTTTTGGGATGGAGCGAATTTGTTTTTGTAAGTCTAATACATTCAACCGCGGAACTTCATCCTTGCCCACATAACCACCATGACCGCGAACACCTTGGTCACCTCCACTACAAAAGGCTTTGCCACCTTCTCCAGTAAAAATGATAACATCAATATTTTCATCATCGCGACAAATGTTCATGGCATCAATCATTTCTTTCACTGTTCGTGGTGTAAAGGCATTGTGTTTTTCCGGACGGTTGATACTGATCTTGGCAATCCCTTCAAAGAAATCAAACTTGATCTCATCATATTCTCTGATCGTTTCCCAATTTTGTTTCCAATTCATATTATTCTCCTTATTCTTGCCACGAAGACTCAAAGACAAAAAAATTTATAATTGTTTTTCTTCATGTCTTGGTGCCTTAGTGGTAATTCTTCTAAATGTTTCTGTGTTTGTTTTCATATCTGTAAATATTTCCAAGATGCCAGATTCCCACCCCGTAATTTCCTCTATTGATGACGCACTTTGATAATTCATGTTGAATTCTTTTGCTGTGATTTTTGCAGTTCGTTGGTGTTGTGTCGTAAATAATTCTGTTAGGTGACCTTGTGATGATGGCCCGGGAATCATATTAAATATGCCTCCGCCGGAATCATTCAAAATAACGATTTGCAGATTCGTTGGAAATTCATGATTTAACCAAAGTCCGTTTCGATCATAGAAAAAGGAAAGATCCCCCACAATTAATGTATGTTTCCGTTTAGGTTCTGCCAATGCATGACCAACCGCAGTGCTCACAACACCTTCAATACCAGATGTGCCCCGATTGCACCAAACATCAATTGTGGAATCATTCAATCCAATAAAATTTGCGATACGAACCGGCATACTATTCCCCAAGTGAAGAACACTGTTTTTCGGTAAATCCTGAATCACTTTCTTGACAGCAGAGAAATAATTGAAATCTGATTCTTCTAATAGGTCGCGCAACTTTTCGTTTACCATTTTTTGCTGATCTAATAATGAAGAAGAATAAGCGCTCTTATCATTTAATATTCTTTTGATTTCTGTGCCTTTTGTGGCTAATCGATTTTTTTGCTTTTTTTCAATCCATTCCAGAAAAAATACATCCGGTGAAATAGCCACTGTTTGGGTAAGTGATTGAAAAGGATTACCCGCCATCCCCAATCCTATATGCCAATGAACTTTTGGTTTATGTTTTCTTAAATAGAGTTTCAGATTTTTTGAAATCACGGATCGCCCTAAGGTAATCAAAAAATCCGGCATCAAAGATTCATCATCGGTTTTGAAAATTAAATCTGATGATTTAATGACGCCTTCTACACCATGAAGATTGGAAATAACATCCCCTGTCACCGCTACATCCAATTGTTTAAGCAATTCAACTAATTGTGAATTCGGTTCCAATTGCCCACCTAACACTAAAACTTTAGCTGATGAATTCAAAATCGACTCAAACTCAATCCAAACCGCATTTTCAATTTTGTTAATTTTATCTTTGCTCTGTGCTCTCTGTGTCTCTGTGGCTAATACATTATCATCCAAAGATTCTGGATAAAACGGCTCCCGAATTGGAATATTTAAATGCACGGGGCCGCCCGCTTCATCTAAAGCCAAAGTCAAAGCTTCTACCCCAATTTTCACATTGTTTTCATTATAATTAAAACTGCCTTTTAAATGGGGTTCATATATCTTTTCTTGATGAATCGTTTGTCCATCCCATTGATCGATCCATTCCGGTGGTCGATCAGCCGTTAAGACAATTAAAGGGACATTTTGATAAAATGCTTCAGTGACAGCTGGCGCAAAATTCAATGCTGCAGTTCCAGATGTACAAGCCAAGACCACTGGCTTCCCAGATTGTTGCGCCAAACCCAATCCAACAAATCCAGCAGATCGCTCATCGTTGATCGAAATGGTTTCAATATCTGGATGCTTCCCAAACCCAATGAGTAATGGCGCACAACGAGATCCAGGACAAACCACCGCATTCTCCACACCAAATTGGGCACAGATTCCCACCAAATCATAAATATGTTGGGTGTTTTGGATTGCTAAGGAGTTTTCCAATTATATCTCCGAGTCTCCGGATCTCTGTGACGAAGAACTTCCATTCATCACATCCAACAATGTTTGGCATTTCAAAGTCGTTTCATCCCATTCTTTTTCTGGGATAGAGTCGTGGGTAATTCCCGCACCTGCATAAAGCACAGCCCGTGTCCGCAGAATTTGCATACATCGAAGATTAACATAAAGGCGGGTATTCCCATCCATATTTACCGGACCTAAATAACCGCTGTAAAACTCTCGATTCAAATGCTCGTTAGCAGTAATGAATCTCAATGCCGAAAATTTTGGCATTCCACAAACAGCCGATGTAGGATGAAGTAAATTCAACATAACCGTTCCCAATTCAGGGAAATGGACTTCATTTAAATCCACATTAAATTCCGTTTTAAGGTGAATCATATTTCCGGCTCGAACTGATCGTGGGCCCGTTTCCACAAATTCTCGAAGTCGAATCGTTTTAAATTGTTCAATAATATAGCGACTTACCATAGCCTGTTCTTCAATTTCTTTCTGATTCCAAGCCGCATCAGATACATCTTTTTCTAAAGGAAATGGTTGAGTTCCCGCCACTGATACTGTTCGAAAATGATCATTTGTAGATTCAATTAACAGTTCTGGTGTCACACCCATCCACGTACCACGATCTGGGATGGAAACTAAACTTACAAAGGCATCAGGATATGCTTTTTCCAATCGATTAAATTGATTAATAATATCAAAATTATCTGATAATGGTTCATCATAAGTTCTGGCAGTAACCACTTTATCAAATTCCCCTTCTCCAATCGCCATAATTCCATTTTGAACCATTTGAATAAAATGTGTTTTTTCACCGGAGATCTCCGTATCTGGGCGGGTATTTAAATGATATGGTACTTTATCATTTTTACCAAAACTTTCGTGTCCCCATGGATCTCCAATTTCTATTTTCCAATTACTATTTTTACCATCGGAAGCAAGAATATCCGTTTTTAAAAATAGCGTTTCATTTCCTTCTGGGTTCATAAATGGACTTATAATAAACCCGGGATTCGTTGTTTGAAGATCAATGCGACTTTTAGATGGTGACCCAGAAATATCTGCAAGAAAAAAAGTTCTTTCCCCATTTGGGCATCGCCACATAGCGATGGAACCTTTTTTGGCCATCACGCTTAACCAAAGGGATTTTATATCAATAGATTTTTTAACAAGGTTCTCATGCATAATGAGTTATCCCTTTTTTACTACAGCAAGTGTTAATCGTGAAATGCAAACTAATTGGTCATTTTCATTACGAATCCGAATATTCCACACTTGAGTTCTTTTACCAATATGAACTGGCGTCGCAACGCCAAATACCCATCCAGATTTTGCACTTTTGATATGGTTGGCATTTATTTCCGCTCCAACCACAATTTCGTCGGGATAATTTACGTGGAGAGTCCCGGCAATGCTGCCCAATGTTTCTGCAAAGGCAACAGATGCACCGCCATGCAGTGTACCCAGTGGCTGTTTTGTACGGCTATCAACAGGCATTTTTCCCACAACTTTTTCTTTTGTAGCAGCCGTCACAATGATACCAAGATTTTGAGCTAAAGTGTCTTTTTCTAGGTCTTTTATTGATTGTAAGAATTCATTATTAGTCATTTTCTTTCTCCGTTTAATTTTTTATCCCTAATCCTTTTTTTCCCAATATACAGAGTACAAATCCCAAATGTCAGTGGGATTGATTTACAGTTTTTTAATCCTACCGACTCCATAAGTGATAGGAATTCTTTTCGGGTTGGGAAATTCATAATGGAGTCAGCAAGATATTCATAAGCTGCAGGATTTTTTGTAAACCATTTTGCTAATTTGGGTAAAACTCCATTGAGATAAAAACTATAGGTGTTTCGCCAAAACCCAGGTTCAGGTGTAGTGAGTTCTAAAACCATCAATTGACCATTGTCCACAATGATTCTCTTCATTTCGGTTAATGCTTTCACTTTATCTGGGATATTCCTTATACCAAAAGCAATGGCGGTCACATCAAAAGAATTATCATCAAAATCAATTTGTGTTGCATCCCCCCACTTGAGTTCCACACGATCATTTAAGTTTTGAAAGCCAACTTTTTCAATTCCCTTATTCACCATTTCTTGGACAAAATCAACTCCAGTTACATTTACATTCGGATAGTTATTGGCACAATCCAAGGCAAGATCACCGGTGCCGGTGGCCACATCCAAAAATCGATTGGTTTTGAAAAAGTTCATTTCAAAAACAGTTCGTTTCCGCCAAGCCACATCCCGCCGACCGGATAATACCCGATTCAAAAAATCATACTTATCTGTTACAGATGCAAATATATCCTTTACAATTCCAATTCGTTGATCGTCGTTCATTTCCCGAACCGATGGATATTCCACACTTTTCATTTTTGCGTCTTCGCTTTTCACTTAAGTCCCTTTGTAAAAAATATTGTAATCCCCTTCACCCACTCATCTCTATTAAACTGATCTACATCTCCATGGGATTTTGCTTCGTGGTAATCTTTCAAGAATCGGTTCAAAATTGAATCTAGGAAAAAGACCGCTTGTCCTTTATCCAGATTGGGATCCAATTCATTTCGATCCATGGCATCTTGGATTATCTCACCCAAATAGTCATTAGATAGCACTTGTAATTCCGTAACGATTTTCTGACGATTTGGAGAATCAGCAGAGTAAATCAGCCGAAAATAAATACGAGCCAATCTTGGATGATCGGTGATGAATTGCACACCCGAATCCACGATTTTGGTAAGTCGTTTTTCGAATGGCAAATCGACTGTCTCATCCCGGACTTTCCGTAAATAAGCCTTTACTTCGCCTATTGCAAGATGATAAATATAGTGGTAAAGACTACTTTTCGTTTTAAAATAATTAAAAAGCGATCCTTTGGCAATACCAGCTCGTTCCACCACCTTATTCATGGAGGCAGTTTCATAGTTCCGTTCTGAAAACTCAACTACGGATGCATCTACGATCCGCGCCTGTTTTTCTTTAGGCAATTGTTCAAATTTGTTTGTTGATGAAATCATAATTAATATAATAATGACCAGGTGGTCATATTATGATTTTTGATATCTTAAATCAATATAATTTTCTTACAAAATGTATACATGTAAATATTTTGCTTGGCAATTACATATTATCATAATAAGTTCATATATTGAACATATGATTCATTTATTAAACAAACCCGATAATCCAGTAAATCTTTCTGTACAAAATGGATCGGTTTATAAAACATTTCAGATCCTGGAACAGTTTACCAGAGAAAAACCTGAATTAACTATTAATGAAATAGCAATTCCATTAGGGATAAATCGTTCTACAGTCTTCCGATTCCTAAATTCATTGAAGTCCTTGGGAATCGTTGAACGAACTGAAGCGGGACTATATAAATTAGGGATCTATCTTTTTGAACTTGGCCTTCGTGTAGATGTTAATCAATCCATCGTTGAAAAAGCACAACCTCATTTACGTGCACTTTCTAATGAAATTCAAGAATCAACATGTTTAGCTATACGAGATAGAGTAGATGTGTTGTGTTTGGTAAATGAGGAATCAAGTCAAAATATTCGAATTGACACCCTGGTTGGCACTAGAAATCCAATGTATTGCACTGCCTTGGGGAAATCCATTCTTGCGTTTATGGATGGTGATTTTATGGACTTATATTATGAGATTACGAGTTTAAAAAAGAGGACAGATAACACAATTATAACGGAAAGTGAATCACGTAAAGATTTGCAGAAAGTTAAAAAATATTTCATTAGCTATGATAAAGAAGAGTTCGCAGATGATGTTTACTGTGTGGGGACAACTATTTTTGACATAAATGAGCAGCCTGTTGCTGCCATAAGTATATCAGGATTGAAAAGAAGGATGATGGGACGCAAAATTGAGATATCAAAAGCTATATTAAATACTGGAATGAAAATAACAACAGAGATTGGCGGACATTATCCTCAAAAATGAGTTAGCTAAAGCATGAAATTTGTAATAAATATTAAAAATCAATGGTGGTATAGATAATATTTAGAGTAAGCTTTTTTTTATTCTAATACAAGATAATTTGATCAAAATATCTAAATTCGACCGTATGAGTCACATTATGTTTTTCATGACTAAATCGAAAAAGTAAAGCTAGCTATAGTAAAAGAAACGGAAGGAAAAGTATTCAGAAATGATTAAAAAAATATGTAGAGCATTATTTTAATAATGAAAACAAACAAAGCAAGGAGAAACCTACGATGACAAATAAAACAGAAGGAAGGTTCCCGGACCCTCATGAGTTTGAGGTCCCAGCTGAACTCAAAGGATGGGAGGACATGTATCCCTCGCATCAGTTATTTTCCGGCGATAGAGAAGAATGGGAAAAGAATCAGTTTTGGTTTCAGGACAAGATTCATGCACCGGAAGCTATTCCGCCACTGGATCATATCTTCCAAGAAGCCTGGCAGATATCCCTATCCCAATACACAACCCGGGTTTTTTGTATTCCCCCGGCCCAAGGAATCGCTCAGCGTATGGTTGGTTGTTATTTATACATCGCAGCTATCGCTCCGCCCCCAGATGAAGTTCAGGGAGCAAAGGCAGAGCGTTTTGGGGCTCGGGTGTTTCCTGTTTTCCAAAACTATGACGAGTTGTGGGAAAAATGGCTGGTAAAATTCAAGGCTCTTGGGAAAGAGATGGACGAGCTAAAGATACCTACGGAACTGCCGGAGTTCATATCGGAAGAAGAAGTCCTGCCCGCTCCAAAAGGATACTATGTTTCCTACGACATCATAGAAGGTTTTGACCGGCTTGTGAATATGATGTTCAAGGGCTGGCAATATCATTTTGAGATGCTGAATCTGTCCTATCTAGCATACCTGATGTTCGTCGATGTTGCTAGAGGACTTTTCCCAGGAATCAGTGAAAGTTCCATTGGTAAAATGGTTGCAGGTGCTAACGTTGCCATGTTTCGCCCTGAAGAGGAACTCTGTCAACTTGCTAGGAAAGCTTTTTCCCAGAGCAGTGTGGCAGATATCTTGAAAGGAGATGGCTCCGCGAATGAGAAAATAGAACAGCTGGAGAGCCTGAAAGACGGTAAGGACTGGCTGGAACATTTTAACAATGTGAAAACCCCCTGGTTCTTTGTTTCCTGCGGTAGTGGCTGGTATCATCATGAAGGAAGCTGGATTACAAATCTGGACATTCCTTTTGGTTATATCAAGAGCTATCTGGAACAGCTTGACAATGGCGAAACGATTGAACGTTCCCTGGATAAAATCGAAAAGGAACGGGATGAGATCGTAGCTGAATACCGCGCCCTGATCAAAACCGATGAAGACAAAAAAACGTTTGAGGACACCTACAATAATATCCGGTCTATTTACCGCTATGCGGAAGACCATCTGTTCTGGGTAGAGCATTGGTTTCATACGATCTGGTACGCTAAGGTAAGGGAATTCGGTCAACTACTGGTAAACTGCGACATGCTGGATGAAGTGGATGATATCTTCATGTTCAACCGCTATGAGATTCCAGAACTACTTACCGAGGTATCAACCGGTTGGGCATTGGGTGTGGATATTCCTATGAGAAGTGAACATTACAAGGCCACGGTCGCAAAACGCAGGAAAATCCTTGAAGCTGCCAAAAAATGGAATCCTCAACCGGCACTTGGTATTCCTCCGGAAGAAGTAGCAGAACCTTTTACAGTTATGTTGTGGGGTATTACTACTGACAGAGTTCAAGATTGGCTTAAAGGTGTCGATGCTGTAGCTGGAGCAGACGTGTCAGAAATTAAAGGTTTCGCATCTTCTGCCGGTTTTGCGGAAGGACCTGCTAAAGTACTCAAGCTCTTGAAAGATATTGTGGATGTTCAACCCGGCGATATACTCGTCTGTGCCTCTACAAATCCCTCTTGGGCTCCAATATTCACTAAGATAAAAGCAGCCGTTACTGATATTGGCGGATTAACAAGTCATGCTGCAATTGTCTGTCGTGAATATGGAATTCCTTCAGTAACAGGTACGGGAATTGCCACATCGGCAATCAAGACTGGTGATACTATCCGAGTCGATGGTGATACTGGCGAAGTTACAATCGTGGAAAGGGCTGCGTAGATAAAGTATAAAAAGGAAAAGAGGATTGGTGATTTATCCAATCCTCTTTCTCCTCGTCCGATATGAAACAGGACTTGGATGATAGTTTTCCAATCATAAATCAATCGGTGTTACCGGTAATAAAAAACCAATGAGTTAAACATGAAGCATGTAATTGATTTCAAATATGTAGATAAAGGTTCTCTGAATTTAGTTGGTGGAAAAAATGCCAGTTTAGGAGAAATGATTAAAGCGGGAATTCGTGTACCCCACGGGTTTGCCGTCACAACAGACGCCTACCTCAACTTCATTACTGCCACCGGAATTATCGATAATATCTATGGCGCTCTCGTGCACATGGATCCGGAGGACATAAAAGCACTGGATCAGGTGAGTGAGAAAATCCGGTCACTGATTGTGAAAACCGCCATGCCTGTGGAAACACAAAAAGCCATCGAAAAGGGATACGAAGCTTTGAGTCAGGAATATCATGATTGCAATATTCCCGTAGCTGTTCGCTCAAGCGCCACGGCGGAAGATTTACCCACAGCCAGCTTTGCAGGACAACAAGACACTTATCTCTGGACCATCGGCATCGCCCAGGTCATGGTCAATGTAAAACGATGCTGGGCAAGCCTGTTTACTTCCCGGGCCATCAGTTACAGAATCAAGAATGATTTTTCCCATGAGGATGTATTGATTAGTGTGGGGATACAAAAAATGGTTAGCGCAAAAACTTCCGGTGTGATGTTCACTCTCGACCCGACCAACGGTGATCTCTCCAAGATTGTGATTGAAGGCAGCTGGGGCTTTGGGGAGACAGTTGTAGGCGGTTATGTAAACCCCGATAAATTTATCGTGGATAAGGTCACCAAGGAAATAAATGAGCGAACAATCTCCCAAAAACATATTCAATGCGTATATGATTCTGGAAAGGATGAGGTGGTACATATAGATGTTGATGAAGAAATGCAGCTAGAGCGGTGTCTGATCGATGATGAAGTTCAGGAACTAGTTAGAATTGCAAAAATAATTGAAGACCATTACGGCAGTCCTCAGGACATTGAATGGTCTATTGATAAAGATAACCCTTTTCCAGAAAATTTATTCATTGTCCAGAGCCGTCCGGAAACAGTGTGGAGTCAGAAACAAAGTATGCCGATTTTGGGCGGTAAAAGTAGTTACCAAATCATGATGGATAGAGGATCGAAACGAATAAAAATACAATGATAGAAGGCTAGGCTATAGCCTTTTCACAATAACAAACACAAAAAAAGGAACAGAAATATGAAAGACATGCGAGATTTTATTGAGCAAGGTGAAAAAGTTGGATTGGTCAAACGAATTACTGCAGAAGTTGACCCCTATTTGGAACTATCTCATATAGCTAAGCTGAATGAAGAAGAACGGGGGCCTGCCCTTCTTTTTGAAAATATAAAGGGGTATAGTTCCCCCGTGATTACAAGTGTATGCACGACGGAAGAACGCCTTGCATTTATCATGGAACAACCGCGAGATTCGACACTTTTTGATTTGTACGATTCGTGGGCAAAACGGGGTGAAACACTCATTCCACCAACGTGGGTTGACAAAGCTCCTTGCAAAGAAAATATTCTATTAGGTGATGATATAGATTTGTATAAATTCCCAATACCGCACTATTATCCTTTGGACGGTGGCCCCTATTATGGTACGGCACATTTTATTATTACCAAAGATCCTGATTCCGGTTGGGTAAACCTAGGTACGTATAGAAGCCAGTTATTTGAAAAAGACAAAATTGGTACTCAGTTTATCAAGGGGAAACACGCAGATATCATGCTGAAAAAATACCAGGCCCTGGGTGAGAAAATGCCGGTAGCCTCTGTTTCCGGCTGTGATCCCTTGTTGTTCATCCTGGGGGCATCACGGGTTTCAGCCTTTGTTTCTGAATATGATGTTGCAGGAGCACTCCGAGGACAACCAATCGAAGTTATTAAGGGTGAAACAGTTGATCTCCCAATACCTGCCACTGCTGAAATGGTTGTAGAAGGATATGTTGACCCGGAAGGATTCTATGAAGAAGGACCTTTTGGTGAATATACCGGTTATTATTCAGGGGTGGGTACAGACCCAAGGAACTTTATTCAGGTAACATGTATTACCCATCGGAATAACCCGATTCACCACGGTACAACTGTGGGACGCGCTGTTACAGACACTCACATGACCATGGCCCTTTCTTACGGTGCAACCTTATGGCAGCAATTGAATGCCATGAAAATTCCAGGGTTGAAGTCCTGTTATTGTCCTCCGGAAGGTTCCGGCAGATTCCTAGCCATTATTTCCATGAAGCAGATGTATCCCGGCCATGTTGATCAAGTATTAACAGCAGCCATATCAACGGAAATGGGTGCCTATGGCCTAAAAACAGTTATCGTCGTAGATGAAGATGTGGATCCGTGGGACATTCCCAGAGTCATGTATGCCCTAAGTTTCCGTTTTCAGCCGAACCGGAGCCAGGTAATCAAGCGCGGCAGATCCACCCCCCTCGATCCATCTCTACCCATCAGTGCCCGTGAAATCACAGGCAGGCTGCTGCTGGATGCAACCATTCCCTATGAATGGAAAGATAAACCTAAACCCATTGAATTGGATCCAGATGTGGTAGAAAGGGTTAAGGGGAGATGGTCCGAGCTAGGATTATAGATCGCCGGTTTTGAAAAAAACGGTCCTGATCATTGCCAACCTCGATACTCGAGGAACTGAGTTTAAATTTGTCAAAGAATTGATTCAATCTCGGGGGCTAAATGCTATCCTTCTTGATTTCAGTATGGAACAAGAACCATTTTTCATGGGTGATATTACTTGCGAAGAAGTTGCTAAAGCAGGTGGGATTGATGATATTCAAAAAATACGCCGGCTGTATAGAACAGAACGACAAAAAGCGACGGATAATCAAATTGCCGGTGCAACAAAAATTGCAAATAATCTTCTTGATGATGGGAAAATTCACGGTATTCTCGGTGTAGGTGGAGGTACATCTTCACTCGTCTCCACCAGCATCATGAAGTCTATGCCATTTGGTATGCCGAAATTGATGGCATCAAGTATGGCAGGACATCCAAAATATGTCGGGAAGTACGTTGGGACAAAAGATATTACGATGTTGAATACAGTTGTGGATGTTGTAGAAATTAATCCCATTTTAAAAACTCAATTGGTTAATGCAGTTGGTGCTATCTGTGGTATGGTTGACTTGTCGCCAGGTTGGGAAGTGGATTTTGAACAACCTGTAATTGCTTTAACTTCATTTGGTTTTGCTGAACGTGCCGTGGAACCATCCATTCATTATTTGCGAGATAAAAAATATATTCCTGTTCCATGTCATGCTCAGGGACGAGGCGATAGAGCGATGGATGAATTAATTCGTGAGGGTTGGTTTCAAGGTGTTATTGATTTTGTAAGCCGAGGAGTCGGTGAACAATTATTGGATGGAAACTGTGCTGCCGGAGATGATCGAATAATCGCCGCATCTGAAGTAGGAATTCCTCAAGTCATTGCCCCATCAGGTTTGGATATGATTAGTGTTGGTGGCAGACAAGATCTTCTGGAAAAATACAAAGATCGTCCACAGGCTATAATTGATAAATTGCGTATTGAAGTCAGAACCAATGCTGATGAATTGAAAGAGATGGCTGCAATTATTGCACGTCGTTTGAATATCTCTGAAGCCCCGTGTGCAATTCTAAATCCCTTGAAAGGTTGGAGTTCATTGGATGAAGTCGGTCATGCCCTTTTTGATCCTGTTGCAGACACTGCCTTTATGGAAGAACTTAAATTCTTACTTAATCCAAATATTCCTGTTAAAGATGTGAATCTTCATCTGAATACTCCAGAATTTGGGAAAGAAGCAGTAAACGTATTTCATCAGTTATTTCAGGAATGGAATCAAACCAAAATGTAATGAATAAATCCTGTAAAGAATTTTTTGTACAAACTGAAACGGGCTCATTTGATTTAGAAGCCAGTGTTCACATTATCGGTAAGGATATTTTAATTGCAGTGTGGGGTGGGGATAAACCTCACATAGGCGCCGTTTCAGCTGGACAATCACAAGTAAGCATTGTAAATCCTGAAAAAAATAATGCTACTACTTCAGTCATTTGTTTCCCGGGGCATATGGAAGATCATTTAGTCAAACCAATTGCTCAAAAAATAGCATTGTCAACGAAATCAAATGTAGTTGTAACTGCAGGGGCGCATTGGGACAATATCGATAAAGATGGTATAAAAAAAGTACTTGAGAATGGAAACATAATTGCTGAATTAGTTTCTTTAGAATTATCAAAGTAGTTGAAAATAATAAATAGAGAATAATATGTCTAAAAAAATAGTAGTGGGAATTTCTGGAGCCAGCGGTGTTGTTTATGGTGTACGGCTATTGTCTGTATTGAGTGAAAAGAATGTTGAAACACATCTTATAATTTCAAATTCTGGTGAGAAAAATATACAAATTGAAACAGATTATAATATTGATGAAGTGAAAAAAATGGCATCATATGTTTACGATCATAAAAATATGGCAGCGAAAGTAGCCAGCGGTTCTTTTTTGGTTGATGGTATGGTGGTTGTTCCATGCACAATAAAAACATTGTCCGGGATTGCAAATTCTTATTCGGAAAATCTCATTGTTCGTGCGGCAGATGTTACCTTGAAAGAAAAACGAAAATTAGTGTTGGTCGTGCGAGAGACTCCACTGCATAAAGGGCATTTAAGATTGATGTCCCTGGCGGCTGACAACGGAGCCCATATTTTACCTCCAGTGACTTCATTTTATCATTACCCTAAAACGATTGATGATATCATCAATCAGACTGTGGGGAAAATTTTGGATTATTTGGAGATTGAACATGACCTCTTCCGTCGTTGGGGTGATTAACTTTAATTATGAGTAACCAATCTATATATTGGAATCCTGTTCTTGAGACTCTCCCTTATGAAAAAATTCGCAAGCTGCAATTGAAAAAGTTTCAACGGATTTTTTCATGGGCTTACGAGCATTCCAAATTTCACCGTACCTTATATGATAATGATGGCATCAAACCGAAAGATATTCAATCATTTTCTGATATCAAACAAATACCTACGGTAGAAAAATCTATGATGAGAGATATTCAAGGGAAAGAACCCTTCCCATACGGTGATGCATTATGTGTGCCATTGAATGAAGTAACTGCCTACCGGCAAACCAGCGGAACGACAGGACAACCAGTTTATCAGCCGGATACGTGGCAGGATTGGGAATGGTGGGCGGAATGCTGGGCTCAGTTGTTGTGGGCACAAGGATATCGCCCAAAAGACAGAGTCTTTATTCCCTTTGGTTATAATGTTTTTGTTGCATTTTGGGCCGGACATTACGGCGCAGAAAAAATCGGGTGTGAAGTTGTACCGGGAGGCGTACTGGATACTCGTGCTCGAATTTTGAAAATACAAGAATTGAATCCCACAGCCATGATGGGAACTCCTACGTATATGCTTGGAATGGCGGATACAGCTATCAACAAAATGAAGTTGAACCCTGCTGATTTATCAATAGAAATAATTACCTGTGCGGGAGAACCGGGAGCAAGTATTCCCTCAACCAAGAAACGTATTGAAGATGCGTGGGGAGCGAAAGTATATGATCATGCCGGTGCAACAGAAATAGGAGCCTGGTCTTTTGAATGCACTGAACAACCGGGATCCATGCATGTAAATGATGCGTTTTTCCTCGTAGAAATTGTGGATGTGGAAACAGGCGAAGCGATTGAAACACCGGGAGTCAGGGGAAAAATGATTATTACCGCCTTGGATCGGCAGGCGCAACCCTGTATTCGATTTGATTCAAAAGATATTATTGAATGGGATACAAAAATATGTACATGCGGCAGAACGTCCAAATTGATTAAGGGAGGTGTGGTCGGTAGAACCGATGATATTACTAAGGTGAAGGGCGTTCTTTTTTCACCGTCTTCAGTTGAGAATGTTGTGAGAGGGATTGAAGGATTAGGCAATGATTATGAACTAAAAGTGGAAAAAATTAATGATCGGGATAAGATAACATTACAGGTGGAATTTGTACAAAATTTTTCAGAAGAAATGGATAAAATAAAATCAAAGTTGTCCGATCAACTGAGACTAAAAACAAACCTGAATTATGAAATAGAATTTTGTCAATATGGGGAGCTTCCAAGATATCCTGTTAAGGCAAAACGCTTTAAGGATTTAAGAAAATGAGTCAAAAAATAAATTTGTCTGAAGTTGACAAAGAAATCAAACAGTTGAAAAGAACATCTGAACTATTAATGGATCAATCTGAACGATTTCCGGCACTTCAAAAAAATATAACCCGCATTCTTGCAAGTATTAAAATGCTGGAAATAAATATTTCAGATATAGTTGAATTAGATAACGAACAGCGTTAAGAATTGTTACAATTATTTCAGCGTTCCGATTTTCAAATTAAAATATTTAATGAATAGGATTAATACAGTCATATTCGATTTCGAGGGCACGCTCGTAGATTTTCAATGGCAATTAGATCAGGCTGTATCAGAAGTAATTGTTGCTCTCGAAAACGCAGGTTACCCTTCAAGCTTATTTGGAATAAATCCAAGTTATACTCACATTTTTAATAAATCTATAGAATTGGATCCATGCGCAAAGGATATACAATCATCAAAGATTTTGAGCATTGTTTCTTCCATATTTGATTTTTATGATTCTGATGCCTTAACCAGATGGCAATTGCATCCTCATACTATGGAAGTATTAAATGAATTAAAAGAGGATAGTTTTAAATTGGGTTTGGTGACAAATATTGGTGAAATAGCTATTTTAAAAGCCTTGGATAAATTCAAACTATCAAAAATATTTGATGTTATTATTACACGCAATGATGTTACCCGCCTAAAACCGGATCCTGAAGGATTGAATTCTGCAATAGAAAAGCTGAATGCAAATACAAAGAAGATTGTTTTTGTAGGCGACTCCTATAATGATATTGAAGCAGCTTGCAAAGCTGGAATTTTTTCATGTTATCTGGTTGGTGGTGAAAATATGCAAATAAAAAACTCCAAATTTGAGGCCGATTATGAAATTACATCTATCATACATCTTTTAACACATTGTTCGCTTGTAAATAGTTAACATGCGAATTATGTATTGCTTTTGTATCAAAACAATACATAATTTATTTATTCAGTCTTCATTATCTTAATATCGTATTATAGGAAAATAATTCGAATTATGGTAATCGATAAATTGAAGACAAATCATTAATTCTTAAAATAGTAATGAAATTACTAAAGCCATGAGTTACATATTTAAACATCTTACAGTATCAAAATTATCAATTATTGGTGCTGGGCAAATTGGTCCAGATATTTGTCTCCATTTTTCTAAAGTCTTTGCAAACCATAATGTAAAATTGATTTTAGTGGATATTGCAGATAAAGCAATAGAAAATGCAAAAACCAAAATAGAAAAGAAAATCCAAAAGGGCATTGATACTGGTGCCTTTAAGCCAACAATGGCTGATGCTATGATAAATAGCATTTCTTTCACAACTAATTACCAAGATATCGCCGGGTCAGATATTATACTAGAAGCAGCAACAGAAGATGAGAAAATCAAAAATATTATATTTAATCAAGTAGAAAATATTTGCGATAATGATTGTTTATTTTTATCCAACTCTTCGCATATGAGACCTGAAGTTATTTTCCAAAACATTCAAAATAAATCACGTTGTTTGGTCACCCACTATTTCTTTCCTGCTGAAAGAAATCCCGTAGTAGAAATCATTCCAAGTAAACATACAAATTCATCTACAACTCAGATACTCATGGGATTTTATGAATCCATCGGGAAAGTCCCCATTGAAGTAAAAAGTTCGTATGGTTATGCAGTGGATCCCATTTTTGAAGGTCTTTGCCAAACGGCAATTTTATGTCTGGAAAAAGGTTACGGAACCGTGAAAGAAATTGATGCCGTTGCACAAAAATCTCTGGGGCTGGGCGTTGGACCTTTTACTGCTCTCACATTAACGGGAGGGAATCCAATTACGAATCATGGTTTGGATGAAATGGGATCTGAACTTATGCGGTGGTTTAAATCGCCTAAAATGCTTAGAGATGCAGTAGAAAACAACACTCAATGGGACATAGCAAAACGTGGTGAAAAAATTGATATTAATCCTGACACTGAAACCACTTTGGAAAAACAATTTCTGGGTGCTTACTTTGCGCTATCATCCTATATAATTGATATTGGTATTACCAACGTCAGCGATTTAAATATGGCTTGTGAAGTTGCATTAGTCATGAGAGCACCTTTCACATTAATGAACAAATTAGGTCTGGATACTGCTTCACAAATAGTAAAAGATTTTTGTGAAGAACATTCAGGATTCTCATTTCCTACATCACTTCAAAAATCCAAGGATAATGGACAGTGGGATATATCAACCATTGTTAAAACAGTTCAAGACAAAGTGGCTATTTTTACGCTTCGTCGCCCAAAAGTATTAAATGCTTTAAATTTGAATGTAATTGCAGAACTGGAATCTGGACTACTTGAAGTAGAAAATAATGATTCTATTCTTGGATCAGTGATTACTGGGTTTGGTGTAAAGGCATTTGTCTCAGGTGCAGATATTAATATGTTAGCTGGATTGAAAACGCCGAAAGAAGGCTATGAAAATGCCCGAAGTTTTCAGGTGGTCTTTAGCCGGATTCAACAAATGAATAAACCCATTATTTGTGCCATGAATGGTTTTGCTTTTGGTGGTGGAAATGAATTGGCTATGTCATGCACAATGAGAATAAGTAAAAAGGATTTACCTATATTAGCGTGTCAACCCGAAGTTAATTTAGGTTTTATTCCAGGTGCAGGTGGAACTCAGAGACTCCCCCGCTTGGTGGGGCTAAATATTGCCTCTGACATTCTTCGTACAGGCCGACCTGTTTCCGCTAATGAAGCATTTGAAATCGGGCTCATAGATAAACTTGTTGATGGGGATCTTATTTTAGAAGGAATTGAATGTGTAAACCAAATTACAAATGGGACACTCCCCATTATACCAATGGTAACATCGTCATTTAGACATGGCGAAGAATCCACAAAAATTGAAACCAACCATTTGAGCAAAGCAATTGACTCTATTTTAGTAGAAACAATTTATGGCGGAGCTGAAATGGATTTAGAAGATGGCCTAGAGTATGAAGCGCGTCAATTCGGCGAATGTATGAAAACTGAAGATATGAAAATTGGCTTAAAGAATTTTTTAGATAATGGACCCAAGGTTAAGGCTGCATTTATCCATAAATGATGACTAAAGTGAAATATAAACTTGGCGTTGATATTGGCGGAACATTTACAGATTTTTTCCTAGTCTCTAACACTGGTGAATCAGTGATGCATAAAACATTATCGACACCCGAAGATTCATCAATTGGTTTCATCACAGGCTTGAAAGAATTAGCTGAAAAATGTTCACTGTCGGATGATGAGTTTATTCAAAGTATTGATACAATCGTTCATGGTACAACTGTTGCTACAAATACATTGCTAACATTGCAGGGAGCTAAAACTGCATTAATTACAACAAAAGGATTACGAGATGCCTTAGAAATGCGCAGAGGCATTCGTGAAGAGCAATATAATAACCATTATCAAAATGTGACCCCTCTTGTTCCTCGTTCTCTACGTTTTACTTTAGATGAGCGAATTGACTCTGATGGAAATGTAGTTACATCTATAAATGTAGATGAGTTGGAATTATTAGTTGAAAAGATTAATACAGAAAATGTGGAATCAATTGCCATCTGTTTTATGAATTCCTATTTAAATAACACCCATGAAAAACATGTTGCCAAATATCTTCGTAAACGTTTGGAAAACACATTTATTACTGCTTCTTGTGAAGTGTTACCATCCATTCGCTTTTATGAAAGAGTGAGTACAACGGTTGTTAATGCCTATATCGGAGTAGATGTAGATAGTTATATCGCGTCGTTACAGGAAAAACTCAAAAAATTAAACTTTAAAGGCGGATTTTCAATTATGCAATCTAACGGTGGCGTTGTCTCCCCCGAAGTTGTCCGAAAAATCCCTGCAGTTACCGTATTATCTGGTCCAGCAGCTGCGCCCATTGCTGGTGCATATTATGCAAAAATGCTTGGATATGATAATTGCATTACTATGGACATGGGTGGAACGAGTTTTGACGCAAGTATGGTCGTTGATGGGCAATGTATTACAAGTACAGATGGTGATATTAATCGCTACCGCATAGCTCTTCCATCTTTGGATATTATAACCATTGGCGCTGGCGGTGGAAGTATTGGGTGGGTTGATAGTGGAGGCTTACTGCAAATGGGGCCAAAAAGCGCTGGATCATTACCCGGCCCAGTATGTTATAATCGAGATGGGAAAGAACCTGCTTGCACAGATGCCGATTTAATTTTGGGTTATTTAGATCCTAATTTTTTTGCTGGAGGTAAATACACTCTCAATAAAGACAAAGCTCTGGATCAATTAAATAAAACTTTAGCAACACCATTAAACCTAACAGATATTGAAACTGCAGCAGGAATGTATCGCGTTATAAATATGAATATGGCGCAAGGTGTACGCCAAGTATCTGTTGAGCGCGGTTATGACCCACGCGAATTTTTAATGATTGTCGCTGGTGGAGCTGGACCAATTCATGCTGGAGAAATTTGCCGAGAACTCGAAATTCCAATGTTTGTAGTCCCTAACGCAGCACCTATTTTTTGTGCTACTGGAATGCTTCTTGGAGACTTAAAGCATGACTATGTTCGTTCATATATCAAACGATTTTCCCAAATTGATAAAAAGACTTTCCTTGCTCTTTACGATGATATGATTCAGGAAAGTATGGACACTTTATCATCAGAAGGTATCGAAAAAGAGAATACCCAACTTGTCCCGACGTTAGATTTGCGGTATGTGGGCCAATATCATGAAGTGCCATTACAAGTAGATATGGATAATGTATCGTCTTTTGATTTGGATGTAATTAAAAATGCATTTCATAAAGAGCATAATCGTCAGTTTGGATATTCATTAAAAGAAGAAGGTACTGAGCTAGAAATAATTAATGTACATTTACGCGCCATTGGAATCACTGAAAAACCTAATTCTTTCGCAAAAATGGATGATGCTGAACCGGTGAAAAATCCCGATTTTGCATTAAAAAGTAAACGGATTGCCTACATTCCCGAGTTAGACGATGTTCAAGAAATTTCTGTCTTTGACGGTGACTTGTTGACAGGAAAATATTCTATTGAAGGACCCGCCATTATTGAGCAGATAAATACAACCATATTCTTAGGGAAAACTTATGATTGTGATACGGGTGTTGGCGGATCGTTTATTGTTTATAATAGAGATCATTATCCCAATGGATTTGATATTAACCAAAAGAAATTGGGTAAATAAATATGGTTAAAATAGATAAAATATTGCTATCCATTTTTCAGAGAACATTCAAATCTATTACAGATGAAATGAGTATCTCATTAACAAAAACAACTCGATCTCCGATCCTATGTGAAGCAAAAGATTTTGTCACTGGCCTCTATGATGCTAAAGGGAATATGCTGGAACAAACAGAAAATTTACCCATACTCTCCTTTTCCCTTGGACCTGTTTGCCGTGTGATATTAGACCAATACGGAGAAGATATATCTCCCGGTGATGTGATTATTCATAATGACGTTTTCTCCATGGGGAACCAAAATAATGATGTGGCAATTTTTAAACCTATATTCCACGAAGATACTTTAATTGGTTGGGCTGCTGCAAAAGGCCATCAAGCCGATATTGGGGGTGCCGTCCAAGGTGGTTACAACCCAAATGCAACAGAAGTGTGGCAGGAAGCCATTCGAATCCCAGCCGTAAAACTTTATGAAAAAGGGAAGCTTCGTGAAGATGTATGGAATTTAATTTTTGCAAATATTCGACTTACAATGGTTCAGGAAGATATTAAAGCTCAGATTGGTGCATGTACTTTAGGAGAACGACGATTACAAACATTGGTTGAGAAATATAGTATCGAAACTTTTGAAGCCCATAAACAAGAATTATTCAGTGCAACAGAAAAAATGATGTGTAGCGAAATTGCAGAAATTCCAAATGGTGTGTACCACGGAGAAAGTATGGTTTTTTATGATGGTAAACATAAAGGATCTGAATTTACTGTACGAGCAACAGTTACCGTAAAAGATGAAGCCATTACCTTTGACTTTTCTAAGTCATCAGAACAAACAAAAGGGTTTGTAAATGGTACATACACATCAACCTGTTCCGCTATAACATTGTCTTTTCTACAGATGGTAAATCCCAATATTCCTCATAATGAAGGAATGATAAAGCCTTTAACATATATTGTTCCAGAAGGAATTATTTTGAACGCATCCTACCCCGCTGCCACAACTTTTGGAAATCATTTATGCCCCCAAGTTGCTGATTCCATTGCAATAGCCCTAAGTGAAGCTATTCCAGACAAAGTGACGGCAGGTTGGAATCACTTATTATGTTCCTTATTCACAGGAAACCATCCCAAAACAAATGAAAAATATGTAGATATCTGCTTCCTTGGATTAAAAGGCGGTTCCGGAGCATTAAAAAATTCTGATGGTTATGACCATATAGGTATGATTGATGCATCCGGTGGAATCCTGGACCAAGATTACGAAATGTTTGAGCAACAATCTCCGCATATGCTTTTATATCACGAATATTTACAAGATTCAGGTGGGCCTGGGAAATGGCGAGGCGGTTTAGGTGTTAAAACAAAAATTAAACTTGGTGGCGATGATACGACAATGGTTGTTTTTGGTGATGGAGATGTAAAAACACCTTATGGCTTATTTGGAGGGAAAACTTCCGTGCTAAATAAAATTTCTTTAACCTTGCCTGATGGATCTGAAAAGATACCTATGAGTAAAGATATGATTGAAGGCATTCCGAGCGGAACTATATATGACCAAATTGCCGGTGGTGGTGGTGGGTATGGAAATCCGATCGAAAGAGAAAAAGATTCTATATTAAAAGATGTTAAAAATGAAGTTGTATCTAAAAACCAGGCAAAAGAAGTATATGGAATAAATATTGAGGATAATACATGAGTTTCACATTAGAACAAAAATTTAATCTCCTGAGCCAAATAACGCGAGCTTCACATTTTGAATGGCGTGAAGCATTTATTAAAATGTTTCCCGATTTAGATCCAGCTGAAGCTGTAATGAACTATTGGGAAATTGTTGGTCAGGATACGGCGAGGGCATTTCTGAAAAGAATCGATAGAGATAAACCGGTTGCACCACAAATTGCAGAAATGATTGTGAATAGTTCTCTTGCTATGGGTGAAACAGCAGAAATGGTACAAGAAAATGACGGAAAGATGCGATTAGTACATGGTGCCTGCCCTTGGTATGATTGGCATAAAAAATACGATGCCTTGGAAGAAGACCAACCGGGATGCGATTGTTGGATTCAAACCATTGTGAAAGATATAAATCAAGAATTGAATACACATGTTCGTGTTGAAACATTGAGTTCGTTGCCCGCCGGTGATGAGAATTGTACACGGATATTTACGGAGAAATAAAATGGATTTTCAATTGAACGATACCCAAGAATTGATTCAAAAAACCTTTCGGGATTTTTCAGATAAGGAAGTAAAACCCCAAGCAGAAACTATTGATATCAATAAAGAATTTCCTATGGAACTATTCAAGAAAGTAGGCAATTTGGGATTTTTTGGTATGCGATATCCCAGAAATGCTGGCGGTACGGAACTGGATGTTGTGTCCTATTGTTTGGCGGTGATTGAATTGGCAAAAGGATCTCTTTCTTTGGCGGCGGCATGTACCATGCAATCACTCATGTCAACATTCTTTCTTTATAAATTTGGCGATGACGAAGTAAAAGGCTATTTCAAGCAAGCATTAAAAGGCGAAAAAATCGGCGGGATATGCATGACGGAACCGGATGCAGGAAGCGACCTGTTCGGTATTCGCACAAAAGCCAAAGTGTTAGATAATCATTTTCTTTTAAGCGGACAAAAAACGTGGGTTACATCAGCACCGGTTGCAGACTTTTTTACCGTATTTGCAAAAACCGACAATCATAAAAAATTATCCGTCTTTTTCTTACCGACACATTTGGATGGCGTCCACATCGGAAAGCCCATCGAAAAATTGGGCGTTCGGGGTTCGGTTACAAGTGAAGTTGCATTTGATGAAGTAAAATTACCGAAAAATTATTTACTGGGAGAAATCGGTGGCGGAACTGAAAGCATGAAGGAAATATTGGCAGAAATCCGAATCATGACAGGTGCTTTGGCAATCGGTGTGGCAGAAGCAGCTTTTGAAGAAGCAGTTGAATACGCTAAAACGCGGAAACAGTTTGGTCGCCCCATCGGGAAATTTCAAGCAGTACGATTGAAAATGGCGGACATGGCAGTTCAGTTGGAAACAGCTCGCCATTATGTTTTTTATGCTGCATCTTTGAGTGACCAAAATTTACCACGACAAAAAGAATCCATGATTGCAAAACTTTATGCATCCGAATGTGCTAATGATATTTGTGATAAAGCTTCTCGAATTTTTGCTTCCTACGGTTATGCAATGGAATATCCTATGCAGCGATATTTACGAGATGCCCGTTTTACACTCATCGGTGGTGGTACATCGGAGATATTGGGGATTAATATCGGGAAAGAATTAGGGTTATGAACAATCAATTATCCAGCAATCCATATTTTACTAGGAGAAAATATGAAATTCACTAACGCTCATATCCCCTACGGTGCTTATTGGAGTACACCGTTTTGCAAATGGCAGGGTAGTTTTTCCAACCTTCACCCGTTGAAGTTTGCTGCAGAAACCGCTCGAAATGAGTTGGAGAAACGGCACATTGATACGAAACAATTAACCGATTTACACTTGGGAAATACCGTTCCGTCGAAATCAAGTTTTTACGGAGCACCTTGGGTTGCTGCCATGATGGGAGCCGAAGGCATTACCGGTCCCATGGTAAGCCAAGCCTGTGCTACTTCTGCTCGAGTAATAGCCGGCGCTGCTACAGAGTTGGAAAGTGGTAATGACGGGAAAATTTTATGCATTACTGCTGACCGCACATCCAACGGTCCCCATATTTTATATCCGAATCCGAAAGGCCCCGGTGGCAAAGGAAATGCCGAAGATTGGGTTTGGGATAATTTTAATTACGATCCATTCGCTAAAAATGCCATGCTGCAAACTGCAGAAAATGTAGCAAAAGAAATTGGAATCAGTACTGCTCAACAAAATGAAGTTGCTTTACTCCGTTTTCAGCAATATAAAAATGCACTGGTAAATGATGGTGAATTTCACAAACGTTTTATGGTTTCTCCTTTGGAAATAAACCCATCGGGACGGAAAGTGATTGGGATAGTGAAGTCAGATGAAGGCATCTTCCCTTCTTCTATCGAAGGGTTGGAAAAACTGAAGCCCATTTTACCCGATGGTACGGTAACATTTGGCGGTCAAACATACCCGGCAGACGGCAATGCAGGTATGATAATCACTACGCCGGAAAAAGCAAATGAAATGAGTTCAAATTCTGACATTATAATTCAGCTCATTAGTTACGCCCAAGGCAGAACTAAAAAAGGGTTTATGCCGGCGGCTAATATTCCGGCATGCAAAATAGTTTTACCAGAAGCCGGAATTGACATTGCAGATGTGAAGGCAATTAAAACGCATAATCCTTTTGCCGTAAATGATATTTATTTTGCAAAAAAAATGGGTGTAAAAATTGAAGACATGAACAATTATGGTTCATCTTTGGTTTGGGGACATCCCCAAGGTCCTACGGGAATGCGATTGATTATTGAATTGATAGAAGAATTGGTGTTGCTTGGCGGTGGGTATGGGCTGTTTACAGGATGTGCAGCTGGAGATACGGCTGCAGCTGTAATAATTAGAGTAGATATTTAGTTATATGAAAATTTTATTATCAAAACCTGGGTTGGACGGGCACGATGTGGGCGTGAAGGTATTAGCTCATGCCATTAAAAATGCCGGTTTTGAAGTGGCATATACCGGCTTACGAAAATCAATGGAAGAAATTGTGGAAATGGCAAAAAAGATTGAAGCGGATGTTATCGGTTTGTCCATTCTATCGGGAACTCACCTAATTCTCTGCGAGCGAATGAAAGAGATCATGATTGAAAACGGCTTGGATATCCCCTGGCTTGCGGGTGGGAATATTCCCCATGGAGATGTAGATGCATTATTAGAATTTGGTGCAACCGCAGCATTCCCTACCGGAACGACCATAGAAGAAGTAGTGGATTATTTGAATAAATTAGATAATAAGTAAACATAAAAGAAAATCATGACTGGCAAAAAAGTAATTTTAGAATCGGGTATCGAAGTAAATCCCCTATATACAAAGGAAGATATTAACGAATCAGAAGCCCATGAAAATATGCCGGGCGAATACCCTTTTACCCGGGGAATCCATAAGGAAATGTATCGGAAACGCCCCTTTACTATACGCCAATATGCCGGATTTGCATCACCGGAAGAAACAAATAAACGATTCAAATTTTTAATCGCAAATGGACAGACAGGATTAAATGTTGCATTCGACTTGCCGACTCAATGCGGATTAGATTCGGATAATCCAAAAGCACTTGGAGAAGTAGGCAGAGTTGGAATGTCCGTAGATACATTGGATGATTTTGAAATTGCTTTTGATGGTATTGATTTGGATAAAATTACAGTCTCGCTGACCATTAATGGTTCAGCCATCGTATTAATGGCTATGTATTTTGCTTTGGCGGAAAAACGGGGGTACGACATCAACACATTGCGGGGAACGGCTCAAAATGATATCTTGAAAGAATTCATTGGTCGAGGAACTTGGATTTTTCCTGTGAATACATCGGTCAAATTGGTAGTGGATACCGTGGAATATTGTGCCCAACATGTGCCCAAATACAGTCCCGTAAGTATTTGCGGCTACCATATTCGGGAATCCGGTGCCAACCCAATTCAGGAGATGGCTTATGCATTTTCCATCGCCAAAGCTTACACAGACGATACATTGAAACGGGGAATTGATATCGATGAGTTTGCTTCCCGTCTATCTTTTAATTTCGACATTTACGGAAATTTTTTTGAACAAATAGCAAAGTTTCGTGGGGGACGCCGACTTTGGGCAAAAATCATTCGTGAGGACTATCATGCTAAAAATGACCGATCATCTTGGATGCGAATGATTGCCGGTGGTGGTGGTGGTGGACTGACTAAAGAACAGCCGGAAAATAATATTATCCGCAGTGCCTATTACGCATTAATCAGTGCCTTGTCTGGAACTCAAACCATGGCTTTATGTTCTTACGACGAAGCTTATACAATTCCCACAGAAAAAGCTGCTGAACTCTCATTACGCACCATGCAAATAATGATTCATGAAATGGGTATTTGTGATACAGTGGACCCTTTGGGTGGCTCCTATTACGTGGAAGCATTGACCGATCAATTTGAAAAAGAAATTAAAGAAGAAATGAAAACGGTGGACAATATGGGCGGAATTGTAGAAGCTGTGGCAACAGGAAAAATTCAGGAAAAAGTCTCTCACCAAGCCTATGAACGAGAAACGGGCATCCAATCTGGGGACATTCCAAAAGTGGGTGTAAATATATTTCAACGGGAAGAAGACCCTAAACCAGTTGAATTTCATCCGTATAATTCTGATGCAGCAAACTACCAAATTGAAAAACTGAAAAAAATTAAAGCAAACCGAAATAAATCGAAAGTCCAATCCTGTCTTACGAAATTAAAAAAAGATTGTGAACAAAATGGGAATTTGGTGCCCACCGTTATTGAAGCGGTGAAAGAGTATGCCACAGTCGGGGAAATTATTCAGGTGATGAAAGATGTTTATGGAGAATATGAAGAACCGATTTTCTTTTAGCATGAGCAAACAAAAAACAATCATAAGTCTTGAACAAGCTCTGACTCTTCCCTATGCGACGCAACGCTTTGTACAGTTAGGATGGAGAGTAATCCGAATAGAATCACCGGGAAAACCTGGCCAAAATAACCCGGGAGATCCCAACCGATATATTGGAGAGGATACAGGAGAATCAGATTTACATGCTTATTATATTGCACCAAACATAGGCAAAGAAGCTATCACATTAAATCTTCAACAACCAGAAGGCCAATCGTTATTAAAACAAATTATTCGCGAATTAAATGTGGATGTATTTCTGTGCAATACATTACCAAAAAGGTATGATCAATTAGGGATCAGTTATGAAATATTAAAAGAAGCTAATCCAAATATAATCTGGTGTGGTATATCAGCATTTGGTCCAGATCATCCTGATAGAGCTGGGTATGATCCTGCATTGCAGGCGATGTTTGGGTATATGCATCTCACCGGTGACCCCGACAGAGATCCTATGCTTTGTGGTCTGCCGATTATTGATTTAAAAGCTGGAGATGAAGCATTTGCACAAGTACTTCTCGCCATGATGGAAAAACAGGAAACTGGCGAAGGGAAAAAAATTGATATTTCTATGGCACAATGCGCATCGTCATGGCTAATTACAGCATTACCACAATTAGAGTTTGTTAAAGATGAAAAAGATTTATTTACTCGCAGTGGAAATGAACATCGTAGTTTTGTTCCATCCAACTGTTATCCTACAAAAGACGGTTATGTTTACTTAGCTGTTGGAAGTGATGATCAATGGAAAAAGCTTACGGAAATAGATGGATTTTCTCATCTATCACTAGGAAATCGCGTGACAAACAACGGGCGGAAAATAGACAAAGACAACATTTATAAAGATATAAGGAAAGGTCTTGAATCATATACCACCCAGGTTTTTATTGAAGTCTGTCTTGAAAACAATTTAGCTGTCGCTCCGGTTCATAATGTGAAGGATGTTGCCCAATTAGATTTTATTGACAAATTAATGGTAAAGACGAATCTCCCAAATGGAGATGAAGTCAAATTGTTCCCTGCGCCAATGGAAACTGAATTTTTAACTCAGAATAATCATAATATAAAATGTGCGCCAAAGCTTGGAGAGAATAATGAATCTATTCTGTCTGAAATCGGAATGACGCACTCCGACATATCCCATTTACAAAACGAAGGTATCATTTAATATAATGAAAATAGATAAAATTAAAGCGAGAATTAATGCACCAGCGGACAGTGCTTTTATTTTACAAGGGAATGCAGCGTTTGCACTGGGTGTTATTCACGCAGGATATCATGCAGCTACAGGCTACGCAGGGACACCTAGTACAGAAGTCATTGATAAAACGTTAGCACATGCCCAAGATCAAATGTCGGTAGGTTGGTCTGTAAACGAGTCGGTCGCTGTATCTACTGGCGTTGGGCATGCGATTGCGGGGAATGACGCCTTGGTTACAATGAAAATTCCTGGTGTTTTCCAAGCAGCCGACGCAATTACCACTTCTGCTTTTTTCAGCGTTGATTCAGGCGCTTTGGTCATTTATGCTGCAACAGATTATCTTCCATCTAGTACGCAACATGTAATCGATTCACGGCACTTTTTTGCATCATCCAGGCTTCCTGTCCTTGAACCGAGGAATCATCAAGAAATGTATGATATTCCTAAAATAGCTGCCGATATGAGCAAAAAGTATAATACTCCAGTTATTATTTTAACTTCAGGGATTCTCGCGCATTCCGAAGCATTGATCCACACAAAATCTCCCAGACTAGTTGACCCTGTCGATTTACCCGACACGCTCCATGATTGGATGCTACTACCCAGCATTGCAAGGCAAAATTATAACAAAGCCACTCAGGAGCGAATTCCTTCTATACAGAAATGGGCAGAAACATCGCCTCTCGTTAGTGAAATTAAAGGAAAAGATGATTGGGGAATCATTACATGCGGGAATACTGAAGGGATTGTGCTTGAAGCATTAAATAGTTTAAGTCTTAACCCTTCTATCCTATCTCTTGGAATTACAAATCCAATTCCCCAAGGTCGAATTAAACAATTTACGGATAATATTTCAGGCAATATTTATGTTATTGAAGATGGGGATCGATTTTTGGAGGAAAAGATTCGTCTCTCTAGAGTTAATGTTACCGGCAAGGAAGAACAAAGCGTTCTAACTCTTTGGACACCAGATGATATAGTTGATTTTTTATCCAACCATTTAGATCTTCCCAAACCAGGCAATGTCATACAGACGGATCTTGAACCCTTACCTCGACCACCATCAATTTGCCCGGGATGTTCTTATAAGGCATTTGCTCTATCCGTTGCTAAATTAAAAAAACAAAAAAAGATTTATGCATCTTTTGGCGATATTGGATGTTCTACCCTTTTATTCTTTAATAATGCTTTAGATACGGTTTCATGCATGGGTGCGTCAGACCCAATGAGGCAAGGGTTTGTTTTGTCCCGGCCAGATATGGCTCATAAAGTTATCAGTGTTATTGGCGACTCAACGGAATGTCACTCCGGAATGGATGGAACGCGGAATGCAATTTTTCGAAATATACCTGGTGTAAAGGTTATTCTAGATAATTATTCCACCGCCATGACGGGACAACAACCAGCCCCAAGTTCAAAAACAAACTTAGCAGGACAAGATATAACATTTGACCTTCATAAAGCCATTGAAGCGGAAGGCGGTCGAACAGTTGTGGTTGATGCATATGACGTAAAAAAAGTAGATAAAGCGCTAAAGGAAGCATTAAAACTAGCGGAAGAAAAAGTATATACAACGCTCATACTTGAAGGAGAATGTATTCATAATGTTGAAAAAAGTAAATTAGCACGAGATCTTGAATTTGATTATGATAATTGCAAACGATGTGATTTATGTAATATTTGTCCAGGCATTCAAACCGATGATGAAAAAACACCTAGTTTCACCAGTTTATGTTCAAATTGTGCATCAAGCTCGCAAGTTTGTCTACAACGGTGTCCGTTTGACGCCATTAATAAAAAAGATGATTTAGGAAATTATCAAAAGGATTTTCCTCTTTTAGATTTTCCAAAATTTACCGCACCAGTGGCACTGGATAAATCAAAGTTCCCCAAATCATTGAAAATTGCAATCCGAGGCATTGGTGGGCAGGGAAATTTGTTTTTTGGAAAAGTATTAACCGAAGTGGCACTACGAACACCCTATATAGATACAAACATTATTAAAGGGGATACATTGGGAATGGCTCAATTGGGTGGATCTGTCATTTCAACTTTTAGTTGCGGTGATGTGTATTCTTCCGTTCTGGCACCTTTTTCAGCTGATGCGCTTGTTGTTATGGAACAAAGTGAAGTTCTTCGCCCTGGATTTTTAGACCTATTAAAACCAGGTGGAACCATTATTCTAAATGAATTTTCTGCATTACCCATCAATGCTAATAAAGATGACTATCCAAAAATTGAAGAGATTCAGGATGCTTTAAGCAATTTTAATATAATACATATTAACGCTCATCAAATTGCTATAGATATGAATGATAGTTCTGGGATTTCTACCAATGTTATCATTATCGGATTATTATCAAAGATTAATCCATTCAGCCAAATTCCTAGTGAAATATGGCAAGAAGCTATTTTAGAATTATCACCAAACGATTTGATAAAAACAATTAACCTATCTGGCTACAACCAGGGTAGAACATTGGCTTAAGGTAAATAATATTAAATCAACACTAATATGAAAACGATTATACATAAAATATCCTTCAAGTTAAATGGGGGAAAAATTGAACAAGAAGTTCCATCGTCTTTGCTCCTCATTGATTTAATTCGTGATACTTTAAAATTAAAAGGGACAAAACCTGGCTGCTTAGAAGGTGAATGTGGCGCTTGTACCGTTCTGATTGATGGCGTGGGAATTAATTCTTGCCTTTACCTCGCTCTTAATGTTGATGGAAAATCTGTAACAACAGTTGAAGGTTTAGCCAGTAACGTAGAGCCGTTAAGTGATGTGCAAAATGCATTGGTAGAACATGGTGCTGTTCAATGTGGTTTTTGCACCTCAGGAATAGTTATGAATATTCATTCTTTCAAAGATAAATGTGACGATGATAATATGACTCCGGATAGAGAAGATATAAAGAAAAGCCTTGAAGGCAATATTTGCCGTTGCACGGGTTATGTTAAAATAATTGATGCTGTTGAGTCCTTGTTTTGAATCAGTCAAAACCATTTAAAGTCATTGGAAATCGAGTCCCGAAAATTGATGCGGGAGACAGAGTAACTGGTAAATCTGTTTATGGACATGATATTGAGCTTCAAAGTATGTTACATGGATCCATACTCAGATCTAAATACCCATCCGCTATTATTAAATCTATTGATACTTCAAAAGCTGAACAATTACCGGGCGTTGAATGTGTAATTACTGCAAATAATGTTGATACGCATAACCTCAATTATCGTACAGACCATCCTGTTTTAAAAGGTGAAGAAGTCAATTGTATTCGTGATGAAGTGGCAGCAGTTGCTGCCACTTCAAAAACTATTGCAGAAAAAGCTATTAAATTAATCGATGTTGAATATGAAGTTAGAAATGGCATCTTTGACCCCGAAGAAGCTTTGAAAGAAGATGCGCCATTACTAAATAGATTTAATAAAGGTGATGATAAAAATAAAAATATTTCTGAATCTTTTCATTATGAGCATGGAAATATTGAAGATGAAAAAAAGAAAAGTGCATGCATTATAACTCGACAATACACTTTACCGAAGGTTACCCCAGCATGTATGGCGCCCAGTAATATTACAGCTACTTATTCAGCAATTGATGGGCAACTCACTCTTTATAGTTCTACGCAAGTCCCCTTCCTATATCAAAGAGAAATGTCTCAAGTTTTAAAAATGGATCCATCCAAAATTCGGGTGATTCAACCCATCATTGGTGGTGGCTTTGGAAGCAAATTGGACATCCATCCATTTGAACCTATATGTGCCCTATTGTCGATTAAAACAGGACAACCCGTTCAAATATTATTTAACCGTGAAGAAGAATTTCATCACTCCGCTATTAGGCAATCGATGGTGATAAACCTTACTACGGGGGCAGATATAGATGGAAAGTTCACCTTTAGAGAAGTAGAAGTTATTAAAGATAATGGCGCTTACACTTCTTGGGGCGCCAAAACATCATTTGTTATAATGCAAACATTTTCATCCTTATACCAAGTTCCTGCCTGCGTTTATAACGCAGATGCTGTTTATACTAATAATGTTTTTGCTGGATCTATCAGAGGGTTTGGAAATCCACAAGCCACTTTTGCCTTAGAAAGAAACATTGATTTGATGGCTGATAAACTTGGAATTGACCGGGCAGAAATAAGATTAAAAAATGCAAACTTCCAGGGTGAATTAACTGGTCAGGGGCTTCAATTTGATTCGTGTGGCCATAAGCCTGCTCTAGAGGCTGTAATCCAACAAAGTGGTTATAAGGAAATGAGTGAATTGCAAGGCCGATATAAAACGGGGATTGGTTTTGCATCCATGTTGCATGTGGGTGGGGGTGCAAAAATTTATCCGTCGGATGGGTGTGGTACGACCCTCAAAATGGATCCATACGGCTTCCTAACTGTTATAACCGGATCGAGTGAAATTGGACAAGGGTCCGAAACCGTTTTGGCCATGATTGCATCTGAAGAATTAGGGATTGGGTTAAATAAAATAAAAGTAATTAATACCGATACAAATGTGAAACCATGGGATGTGGGTGTACACGCTTCTCGGACAAGTTTTGTTGCTGGTAATTCTATATTAGGAGCTCTAAAACTATTAAAAACTAAATTGTCAAATAAAGCGTCTGAAATGTTAAATACATCGAAAGATGACTTATTATTTGAAAATGGTGAAATAAAATCATTATCAACTGACACTGCTTTTAAAATTGATAAAATAGTTCGAGCTTTACATTTTAAACCTCCCCACGAATTATGCGAGGTCTCTTATTTTTATGAGCCATCCAGCGAATTTCAAGATAAGCATTTTAAAGGTAAAGTGTCTGGGTGTTATGCCTTTGCTTCCCAAGCAGTCGAAGTTGAAGTTGACACTTTAACCGGTAAAGTAAATGTATTAAATGTGTACGTTAGCCAGGATGTTGGGAAAGTGCTAAATCCACTCGGACTTGAAGGGCAAATTGAAGGTGGTGTTGTAATGGGTCTTGGTTATGCACTAACAGAAGAAATGATATATGAAAAAGGGCAATTGATGAATCCTTCTTTTCATGATTATAAAGTCCCCACTGCAACAGATATTCCGGAAATACATTTTCACCCTATTGAAACAAATGAAGCATCGGGTCCATATGGTGCCAAGGGAATGGCAGAAGCACCACTTGTTCCAACGCCTGCAGCAATCGCAAATGCCGTTTCTAACATTTTAGACGTGGAAATAAATTCGTTACCAATTACTCCCGAAAAAGTACTTCGTGCAATTCATGAAAAAGATCAAACCAAAGCTTAATTATGAATTTTAATACAATTAGTCCACTTACAATCACAGAACTGCTGGAAGCCATAAAATCAAATCAAAACAATCATTTTCGTTTTGGTGCCGGATACACAGATCTCATTCTTGAATTACAACATCAGGATGAAAATGATTTAACGATCATCAATTTGGCAAAACTGAATGATAGTTCATTAAAAAATACATCCAAAACAAATTTAGGTATCAGAGTTGGTGCTTTATCAACAATGGCAAATATACTTGATAATAATGATTTATATGTTTTCCCTGTCTTAATAGAAGCGGTAAAAAGCCTTGCTTCACCACAAATAAGGGCGACGGCTACTATTGGCGGTAACATTTGCACTGCTTCACCCGCTGGTGACGTGTCATGTGCTTTAGTTTCCTTAAATGCGCTTTGTGAAATAATAAATAGCGATGGTAATATTCGAACAGTTCCTATTGTCGATTTTTTTACAGGAGTTAAAACCACTGTTTTACAAAAGGATGAGTTCCTTAGAAGTGTATTAATTCCCACCAATAGTAATGGGGTTGAACCTGTTTCAGGGTTTATTAAAATTGGGAATCGAAATTCAATGGAGATTGCCTTAGTATCTCTTGCATTTCATATTATACATGACGATCAGGGTATAATAAATAGCGCCGGAATTAGTATTGGATCTGTCGCAAAAACAATCATGTTTGCTGAAATGGCTATTGCTTTTTTAATAGGAAAAAATATTAAACAACTATCTGAAAATGATAAAAACCAATTTGCCGATTTAATTTTGAATTATGCGAATCCAATTTCAGATATCCGCGCTTCAGCTTGGTATCGAAAACAGGTTTTGTGGAATATAAGTAAAAGTATTTTTTAATTATTAAAATAAAAACATAAAAAAAGGGAGGATATTTATCCTCCCTTTTTTATTTTTACTAGATTGCCTATTCTTAAACTGTGGGTAAACCTTCCAGTTTTTTAAGGCTCTCTACTACTTCCTCATCCGTCATTTCATGGTCTTCTAATGTACCAGATAGGAATTTAGTATAGGCAGCCATATCAAAATATCCATGTCCGGATAAATTAAATAAGATGGTCTTTTCTTCGCCTGCCTCCTTGGCTTCAAGCGCATGTTTAACTGCGCCATGGACGGCATGACTTGATTCTGGCGCAGGTACAATACCTTCTGATTTCGCAAACTTAATTGAAGATTCAAAACAATCTACCTGACCGTAGGCTTCTGCTTCAATTAGCCCATCTTTAACCAATTTAGAAAGAAGAGGTGAATCTCCATGGTATCTTAGTCCACCCGCATGAATCGGAGGTGGTACAAATTGATGACCAAGCGTATACATGGGTGATAATGGTGTTAGTTGAGCAGTATCACCAAAATCATAACGGAACTCACCTTTAGTCAATGTCGGGCAGGATGCGGGTTCAGTGGCAACAAAACGCATATCTTTACCATTTATTTTCTCTCTGAGAAATGGAAATGCCAGCCCAGCATAATTGGACCCACCGCCACAGCAGCCAAGTACAATATCTGGATAATCACCTGCAATTTCCATTTGTTTAATTGCTTCCTGACCAATTACCGTTTGGTGGAGAAGTACATGATTCAAGACTGAACCTAATGCATAGCGAGTATCTTCTCTCGTGGCTGCATCTTCTACAGCTTCAGAAATGGCGATACCAAGACTACCGGGAGTATCCGGTGTTTGTTCTAATACTGATCTTCCATAATTTGTATCAGGTGAAGGACTTGCCACCACTTGAGCGCCATAGGTTTGCATTAATGCTTTACGGTAGGGCTTTTGGTCAAAACTTATCCGCACCATATAAACTTTAACTTCCTGGCCAAAAAGAGACCCGGCAAAAGCAAGGGAACTTCCCCATTGCCCGGCACCTGTTTCTGTAGAAAGTCGCATGATACCTTCTTCTTTATTATAAAATGCTTGAGCAACAGCTGAATTAGGTTTATGGCTTCCCGTGGGACTAACACCTTCGTATTTATAATAGATTTTTGCAGGTGTACCCAATGCTTTTTCTAATCCTGTCGCCCTAATGAGAGGAGATGGGCGCCAAATTCTGAGCGCTTCCATAACAGGTTCGGGAATATCAATAAATTGGTCTTGGCATACCTCCTGCATAATTAAACCCATAGGGAAAAGAGGCGCTAAATCTTCTGGTCCAATAGGTTGTCCTGTGCCTGGGTGTAAAATCGGTGGTGCTGGGTTTGGCATGTCAGCCGCAATATTATACCATTGTTTTGGCATTTCTTTTTCTGACAGGTAAATTTTCTTTTGACTCATTTGATTCCCTTTCATTATTGAGGATGTGTTACCGAAAAACTTCTGGGCGAGCTTTGCAGCGCGTGATAGAATGTCGTCATTCATAGTTTATGTATCTCCCATTCATATTGTACCTCGAATATTCGGACATGAAGGTATACTAATCAAGTATTTAATTTATTTATTTTGTTTTTTTTGTAAAATGTCACTCAGTATATTGATAATAAATCACATAAATATCGTCACCAAATCATAAATATATAAAGAAAATAGCAACCCATGAAAACCCAAATTGAATCCTATCGTCTAATGTCTAATGAAAATCCATTAGGACCTTCACCGAAGGCACTGTCAGCTATCCATTCATTTAGTGAAAAGATTCATCGTTACCCCGGATGGGTCCCAAAAACATTGAAAGAAAAACTCGCAACATTAAATGCAGTTTCTCCAGAAAATATATCTGTTTCATCTGGTTCATATGAATTGATCAACCTAATCACTCGCTTTTTAATGAATAAAAATGAAGAGGTTCTCACTTTTGATAATACATTTGTAGCTTATTATCTCAGCGCAAAAAGAAATAGACGTAAATGTGTCATTTCTAAAATGGATAGCCCACATTGCAATTTGAAAAATCTAAAATCTTTACAAAATGAAAAAACAAAAGCAATCTTTTTCGCAAACCCAAATAATCCGACTGGCACCATTATCAATCATGATTCACTAAGAGAGCTATTAAGTACTATACCCAAAACGGTATTTGTAGTGTCTGATGAAGCCTATATCGAATATGTAACTGATGTTTCCTACCCTGATACTATACAACTCCAAAAAGATTTTCCTAACTTGATCATTCTCCGTACATTTTCAAAGATATATGGATTGGCAGGACTTCGACTTGGATATGGAATTGCATCAAAAGAAATTGTGAAAAAACTCGATCAAGTACGGATATTACGATCATTAAATGCTCTAGCCGAAAAAGCGGGTGAAGCTGCGATTGACGATATTGAATATGTCGAAATATCTGCAAAACACAATGCAACTGAAAGAGAAAATATGTATAGAGAGATAGCTAGTCTTGGTTACAATATTATTCCATCTCAAGCAAATTTTCTCTATTTACCTTTTGAAAACAATGATCGGAAAAACTTTATTTATAAACAATTGGGCGATCAAGGATTAATGGTATGTGATCTTGCCGATTTTGGACATAATAAATCTCTTCGTATCAGCATTGGGACGATTGAGGCTAACCAAAAAGTTATTGACTGCTTAGGTAAATTGATTTAATATAATTTTTATATTTATAATATAGAGCCTTCATAAAATTATATAGTTTGCTTGCAAATAGTTCATACGTAAACTATATTCGAATATTAATTGAGGATTAAATAATCCTTTTACCCTAATTGAACAATTATCGAGCTTAATATGAGTTATGAAATACCGACTGGACCCATGGAAAAAACATCTGGTTTTTTAATGTTTCGCACTGCCCGTGGTATGAAAAGAATGTTGGATGCAAGATTAAGTGAATTCAATGTGACTTCGTCTCAAGCATCCGTTTTAAATACATTAAATGCACATAATGGTTTATCTTTATCTGAGGTTGGGAAAAGTGTTCATCTCGATAAACCTGCCATGACCGGCCTTGCGGATAGAATGGAAAAAGATGGACTCGTTGAACGCAAACGCATCTCGTCAGACAGAAGAGTCATTCAATTATTTCTGACAACCAAAGGAAAAGATTTATTTATACAAATTGAAGGTATCATAGGAGAAGTCGACCAAATGTTGGTCAAGGACCTTTCAAGTCATGAAATTGATCTATTGCATCAATTGCTTCAGCGTATCTGGGATTGCGCAAACAACCCTAGATCTTATTAAAGTTATTTTAGAAAAAGGGATTTGATATGAATGTAAAAGTAATGGAGAAATGGAAAAATAAATCGCTGGATGATATTCTCTGGCTTTGCCAAGAGACTGTCGAAGACACAGAAGTTATGACTGTAAAACGCTGGCGGGAAGCGGGCGGTAAAGTATTGGGGCATTTTCAAGTATATTTTCCTGAAGAAATCGCTCATGCAGCAGGAATGCTCCCTATGAAAATGTTTGGCGCACCCGTAGAACCAAGAATAGCAGATAGTCGTTTTGGCTCCTACCTTTGCTCCATCATGAAAACTTGTCTTGAACAAGTTCTCTCTGAGCGGGTTGTCCTTGATATGTTTGTCACCCATCCTATTTGTGATGCGGCTCGAAATCTGGCACCAATATGGGGACGGAATTTTGATTATCCCTGCCAGATTCTATATTTACCTCAAAATCCAAATTCAAGCTATTCCGTCCAATATCTAAAAGAAGAATATGAACGTATTCAAGGTGTAATCGAAAAAGTTGCAGGATGTAAAATATCTGACAATGACTTGAGTAATTCTATCACTGTATATAATAAAAATCGTACGCTACTTCGAGAACTGTACGATATAAAACGAAAGGAACCGTGGCTCATAACCATTAATGAAGCCTATGTCCTTATGGCTGTCGGCGGATTAATTCCAAAAGAAGAACATAACGAAATTTTAGGAACTGCACTCCCAATGATTAAAAATAGAAATACACGCAAACAGGATCGAATTCGAGTTGTATTCGAAGGTGGCTTTTGTGAACAACCGCCATTAGATATGCTACGGGCAATCGGACGTTCTTGTTATGTCGTCGATGATGATTTGTTAATTGGTATGCGGTATTTGTTAGGAGATATTATTGAAAATGGAAAAGGCCCATTACATGCTATGGCCGAATCCTATATTAATAATTCAACATATAGTCCTGTTCAACACGATCTTCGAAAACCGAAAGAGAAAATGCTGAGAGAGCGTTTCACCAAAGCCGATGCAGAAGCTGTAATTATTACAGCCGCAAAAATGTGTGAACCAGGCTTAGAAGAGCAGGTGACTTACACCCAAGAGTTGGACAAAGATGATACACCATACTTTGTTAGTGAATTTGAAGAAAACATGACCAGCTTTGATCATATTGAGATCCAACTGGAAACGTTTGTTGAAAATATAATGTTTGATTGAGGTAAAAGATGAATGATACTTTAAAAAAAGAAATGGTTGGCCGTGGAACCCGTGAAGGGGCAGCGCTATTTAGAGATTGGTTTCAAGACTTAACAGAAAAAGCAAAGAATGGTGAAACTGCCGCATATGTATTTGTCATGGGAAGTATTGCAGAAATACTTCGCACATTCGATTTGCCTATGGTTTTTCCTGAAATTCATTCTTTGCAGACCGCTGTGAGGCATGTGGCAGACGACTATTTGAATGTGGCAGAAGATTATGGTTATTCCCCTGATATTTGTGGATATGTAAAAGCCGATTTTGCCATGCAAATGCAAAATGGCAAACATCCTATGGGGCAAATACCAAAACCAGGCATTGCTGTTTTAACCAATGCGTGTAATACCTATTTAAAATGGGCAGAAATCTGGGAACGAATTTATGAAGTGCCCATGGTATCTATTGACGTCCCCGCAACACGAGAAGCGGGCACAAGAACATGGCCTGGCGATGATCAATTTGAACGGGAAAAGAAATATATTAAAGCTCAGTTAATGGAATTGATTGAAATATGTGAAGACCATACTGGAAAGAAATTTGATATTGATCGTCTTCGGGAAGTATTGGGTCATGTCAATACAATGAGTAGCGGGTGGAAACGTGTATTAGAATTAAATCAAAGTAGGCCATCCCTCTTTAATGCATTAACAGATGGAACTGTTTATCTGGGCATGTCCAATGTTTTTCGAGGTACACCTGAAGGTGCCGAATTCTTTACAAGACTCGTAGAAGAAATGGAATATATGTCTGCAAATGGCATCGGAACGCTAACGGATGAAAAATATCGTTTAAGTTTCATTGGTGTACCCTGCTACCCCATTTTCCGTCGGTTTAATGAAATGTTCACAGAATGGGGTGGCTCATTTGTCATGTCATCGTACCTATGGTTTGCCTCAGGTGGAAGTAATTTAGGTTTCCAATACGATCTAACCGATCCTCTTGATTCCCTATCCGAAGGTGTACTCATCAGTGTTCGTGACGCAATGGATTCAATGTTCCATCCTGAACTAACCGTCCTAAACAACTCAAAAGAATACAATATTGATGGTGTAGTTTATCATCCTATTAAAAGTTGCCGAACAACTTCAGCAGGGATGGCTGATAATCGAAGAGCATTAATGGAAAATAGTGATCTGCCGAGCCTATTTATTGAGTCCGACATGATGGATTCAAGGGTTGTTACCGAAGCGCAAATGAAAAATCGAATTGACGCCTTTTTTGAAGGATTAGCATCCCGTAAAGCCAAAGCCACAATAGGAGTATAATATGGCATTATCAGCAGGTGTAGATGTCGGATCTACACAAACAAAAGCAGTGATTATAAATGAAGGATTGGAAATCGTTGGAAGATCTTTAATCGATACAGGGGCCAACGTTGTTCAGGCAGCCGAGAAAGCATATTTGAATGCCTTGAATGACAGCGGGCGGAGAGAAGAAGAAGTGACTTATGTCATTGGAACAGGATATGGCCGATATAAAGTGACTTTTGGCGATACCCAAGTGACTGAAATCAGCTGCCATGGCCGGGGGGCCGTCCATATGTTCCCCAAGACTAGAACTGTTTTAGATATGGGCGGACAGGATACAAAAGCCATTAGTGTAAGTGAAACAGGTGAAATTGTGGATTTCTGTATGAATGATAAATGTGCAGCAGGTACGGGGCGCTTTTTGGGTGCTGCTTCTATGGCGTTAGATATCCCTTTAGATAAATTAGGCCCTACGGCATTAAAATCTGAAAAACCAGTTAAAATTAGTACAACATGTACCGTATTCGCTGAATCTGAAGTTTTGTCCTGGCTGGGTAAAGGGAAAAAAATTCAGGATATATTATTGGGTGTACATAAATCAATCTCATCTCGATCCATTTCATTGTTACGTCGTGTTGGTTTGGATGATGAAATAACATTTACGGGTGGCGTTGCTAAAAATATAGGAATGGTTGAAGTGTTAAACGAAAATCTTGGTTCAAAAATGAATGTGAGTGATGATTCCCATTTTATGGGCGCATTAGGTGCGGCTCTTTTTGCCATGGACCATATTAAAACCAGCCGTATTCCGGCCGGAGGTGAAGCATGAGTTATGTCATTGGTGTGGATGTGGGATCTACTTATACAAAAGCGGTTATTCTTTCTCCGGAGAAAGAAGTGGTTGGGCACGCCATGACCCCCACCGGTTTTAAATTGGATAAAGCTTCAGAAAAGGTATTTGATAAAATACTTAAAGACTCGGGATTAGCTAAAGATGAGATCGGCTATGCAATCTCTACAGGTTACGGCCGGCACATGGTCCCCTATCGTGATATTACCGTTACAGATTTAACGGCTACCGCCCGCGGATCTAATTATTTTTTCCCCGATACACGAACAGTTTTAGACATTGGCGGACAAACCATGAAGGCCAGTCGATTGGACGATAAGGTAAAAGTAAAATCATTTCGATTAAATGACAAGTGTGCTGCTGGAACGGGAGCCTTCCTGGAAAAAACAGCTCGCTATATGGGTTATGAAACAGAAGAAATTGGCCCGCTGGTGCAAACATCAAAAGAAGATGTTCCTATTTCCGGTGTTTGTGCCGTGTTTGCTGAATCTGAAGTGATTAATCAATTATCTTTAGGATCAGCTCCATCAGACATTATGCATGGTGCAATGTCTTCACTTGTAAAAAGAGCCATACAATTATTAAAACGGGTGAAAATGGAATCCCAGATCACACTCACGGGCGGTATCATGCGCTTTAAAACAATGATCGATGTTTTGACAGAAAATGTAGAAGAAAAAATTAATGTGCCCAAAGGTGACATGGTGCAATTCACAACAGCATTGGGCGCGGCAACATTGGCGCTTCAGCGTTTAGAAAAAATTAAAGCTGAAGCATGACAGAACTCTGTGGTATGGCCGTTTCGTCCCGGGATGAACAATTAATAACGGATGGCTGGAGTAAACAATTTACCTGTGGTGAGCCACGCTTAACTGAATCCTGTGAATTGTTTAAAGAAATGGGTAGAGAAATCCACCTGGAAACAATGGAAAAAGATGACCAGCCATTGGGCGCTAAATGTGACGCTTGTTTTGAATCATGCGGAGATGAAATGAAAACAATCTGGACTCGTCCAAATAAATGATGTGATGGCACAAATGAAAATTTATTCCAGTTCACTTCAACTACCTGAATATGCTGTGAATATGGCTGTTTTACTAAAAACGAATACAACCAAATTTTCTGATTATCCTATTTTTCAAGATGTCCAAAATGATACGCCTACTCGGCTAACATGGAATGATTTTTATATACGAGTAAAAACTATTCAAAGTTGGCTATTGTCCAACGGATTTAAACAAGGCGACAAAATGGCATTCCTTTCCAAAAACTGCCAAGAAATGCTGGAAATTGAACTGGCTGTCATGGCATTGGGCGGAATTTCTGTCCCCATTTATTCCGGATATCCACCCGATCAAGCCAATAGACTATTAGAATTTTGCGAACCCACTTTCGTCGCTATTGCTGATCACAATCAATTTCTAAAAATTAAATCTCCAGAAAAAGTAAGAAAGATAATTCATTTTTCAAGTGTGGAAGATATCAATCTAAACAACCTTATCCCCTTTTCAGATTTGATTATTCATGATTCACTTCCCAATGATATTATGGGGTTAGATATTCACTCGGATACTGTTTCTTTAATGATGTATACATCCGGAACTATGGGAATTCCAAAATGTGTACAATTAACCCATAAAAATATTCTTTCCCAGCAAGCGGCCATGAAAGTGTTATGGGATTTGAATCATAACGATCGATTTTTATCTTACCTTCCTTGGCATCATAGTTTCGGTGGCATTTTCGAAAAATTTGCCGCAATTGTAAATGGGGCAGTTTTGTCCCTTGAATATGGATATGGAAAAGACTTGGATATTCTTCTTGATAATTGGAAAAAAGTAAAACCAACCGTCTTTTTTAGCGTCCCACGAATTTATCAAGCTATTGCAACCCGCCTCATGCAGGACAAGGAAGTTGAAAAAATAATTTTTCATGATGACTTGCGTTTTATTTTTACAGCGGCTGCCCCCTTACCAAAAAATATTGCGAATCTTTTTGATGATCATGGAATCCCAGTTGTGGAAGGTTGGGGTTTGACTGAAACATCACCTTGTTGCACAATCACTGATCCTACGATCTCTCGGGAACAAGGCATTGTGGGCAAACCCATTCCCGGTGTATCTATCCAAATAGAAGACGATGGTGAAATTTTAGTGAAAGGTCCCAATGTCATGACTGGTTATTATCATAACCAGGAAGCGACCACAGATGTGTTGATGGAAGATGGATGGTTTAAAACAGGTGATGTGGGTGAATATACTGAAACAGGCTTAAAACTCATTTCCCGGAAAGATCGGATTTTCAAATTAATCAATGGCGAAAAAGTAATTCCAACAGAAGTGGAAAATCTCATTGCAAAAGATTGTGCCTACCTTGCCCATGCCTATCTCTACGGAAGGGGAAAAAATCATCCAGTTCTTTTGGTGTTTCCCAATAAAAGTTTATTTTCCCAAAAACCCGATGCATCTCTTCTTTCAAAAAATTGTAAATGCCCCGAAGGTATGGATGATTATTTTAACTGTCTGTCAGATTGTTTGTTAAAATGGAACAATGCCAATGACACCAAATTTTCACGATATAAAAAAGCCATGCTGATAGACTACGAGTTAAGTATCGAAAACGAAGAATTGACCCCTTCCATGAAACTGGCGCCCAATGTGGTGGGGAAAGTATTTAAAGCGGAAATCGAATCTCTTTATAACCCTCTGGAATCGAAGTCAGAAGATGTTTACATCATAAACATGGAATAAGAAATGGCTCAATTAAAATCTCAAATTGCATTAAAAGAATTATTAAAAGACTATTTTACTGGAATGAAATCTCCCATTGCCTGGTGCACAAGCGCCGGACCGGCTGAAATACTTCGGGCATTGGGCTTCGAAGTTTATTTTCCTGAAAATCATGGTGCATTACTGGGCGCATCTCGGACAGCGGAAAAATATATTCCCCGAGCCCATCAAGAAGGGTATGACGGCGAAATCTGTTCCTACCTTACAGCCGATATAGGCGCCTGGCTTATGAAGGAAACGCCTTTGACAAAAATTTATGGATTAAAGTCCATACCTAAACCGGATTTGATTGTTTTTAATACAAACCAATGTAGAGAAGTTGCGGAATGGTTCAATTTTTTTGGAAGGGAATATGATTGCCCGGTGGTGGGTATTTTTCCACCAAGATATTTAGAAGAAATAACTCAAGCAGAAATTGATAATGTTACTGATCAGCTCAAAGGATTGGTAGAAGTAGGTGAAAAAATTATTGGTAAATCTTTGGATCCGGCAAAATTATCAGAAACTGTCCGATTGAGTTTTGAAGGGTCTCAACTCTGGAAAGAAGTACTGGAAACAGCAAGTCATTCGCCAGCTCCTCTTACATTTTTTGATGGATGTATTCTTATGGCACCCATTGTCGTTCTACGAGGAACTCAAATTTGTGTCGATTTTTATAAGGAAGCGTTGGTGGAATTAAAAGAATTGGTTGCACAAAATGAAGGGGCAATCCCCAATGAAAAGGTACGAATCTATTGGGAAGGAATGCCTGTGTGGGGTCGGCTGCGTTCTCTATCGGAATTCTTCGCTGAAAACCAAACTTCGGTTGTGGCTTCAACTTATTGCAATAGCTGGGTTTTTGATCATTTTGATCCGGACAATCCATTGGAATCCATGGCTTATGCCTATACGCAAATTTTTATCAATCGCGGCGAAAACACCAAGTTGGAAATGATGAAGGATATCATGGGTAAATTTGAAGTGGACGGCGTTGTTTTCCATGATTCAAAAACCTGTTTCAATAATGCCAACAGTCGATTTGGCCTACCCAAAAGAGTAGAAGAAGCTACCGGGATTGACACTGTATCATTTGATGGTGATTTAGTGGATTTAAGGTTTTTTTCCGAAGGGCAGACGAGAACAAAAATTGAGACATTTATCGAACAACTTAAATATAATAAGTGACCAAAATATGACTTACAATCCAAAAACTCCATTAAAAATCGGTATCATCGGTGCGGGGCCTGTTGGATTAACATTGTCTGCTCATTTTATTGAATCAGGAGCTTATGTTGTATTATGTGATATTGATGCGGAAAAAATAGATGAAATAAAGAAAGTTGGTATTTCACTAATCAATACAATTCAAAAAAATGTAAAGGTGGATAAAGTTTGTTATTCCGTTAGTGAATTGAAAAAGCATGATTTGGACTTAGTGATAATTTCCGTCAAAACCACTGTATTGCAAGTCGTGGTTGATCAACTGTCTAAGACTGATGATGAAAAATTATTTGTTATGTGTGCCCAAAACGGTATAGATAATGAATTAATCGCTGCAGAAAAATTTGGCAAAGATAAAACATTACGTATGGTTATCAATTATGCCGGTGCTATGGAAAATCAGAATACTGTGAATGTTACTTTTTTCAATCCCCCTAATCATATTGCATCCTTGACAAATAGTGGTAAAGTAGTAGCTAAATCATTAGCTAATCTCCTGAATAACGTCAATCTAAAAACGGACATTTGTAATGTATCTCAAATTCAGAATCATGTTTGGGAGAAGGCAATCCTAAATGCGGCTTTGAGCGGACTATGCGCTATATCTCATCGTACAATGAGAGAGGTCATGAGTTTTCCTGAAACCGTGGATATGGTCACGGGTATTATTGATGAATCCATTCAAGTAGCAAAAAAAGAAAATATTGAAATCAAAGATGGATTTCGCCAATCTTCTATTCAATACCTTACAAAAGCCGGAAACCACAAACCATCTATGCTAATTGACATTGAAAATGGCGTAAAAACAGAAATCGATCAGTTAAATGGAAAAATTGTAGAGTATGGCAAAAAATACGGGATTGATACACCTTTAAATCAAGGTGTCACTGCATTAATTCATTTGCATGAAAAAAAGAAAATGGGTGTCTATTATCTCGGAATCGACCTTGGTTCATCTTATACTAAATTTGCTGTGACTGATGATTCTGGTGGACTTGTGCTAAATAATGTTATTCCTACTTTGAGTAGGAACAAAGGTATGTTCAGGGATCAATTAACAAAAATAAATAAGCAATTTTCAATCAAACAAATTTGTACGACCGGATATGGTCGGGATACGTTTGATGGCGATATTAAAAAAACAGAACTCATTTGTGCATCTGCTGGTGTTTCAGCATTATTTCCAAAACATAAATGCATTATAGATATTGGTGGTGAAGACATTAAAATCATTGAAAGCGGTCCTGATGGAAAAGTAATTAATTTTTATATGAACGATAAGTGTTCTGCAGGAACAGGAACATTTATTACTGAAATTGCCGATAAAGCAGAATTGGAAATTGGCGAAATGAGTGATCTGGCTAAATTGTCTTCAGGGTCAAAAATTATTAATAGTTTTTGTACTGTTTTTGCCAAGTCAGAAATACTGGGATGGAAATTCAATAATATTCCCATCGAAGAAATTGCAAAAGGAATCTACCTCTCCATTGTTACGCGAATACGAAAATTGCCGGTTAAAACCCACATCCCCATTATTCTTTGTGGCGGTGTAATTGCATTTCACCCTTATCTCCAAGAATTATTATCAGAAGAATTTGACGTGGACGTTTCAATTGCACCCAATCCCCAATACATGGTTGCCTTGGGTGCATCTATTTTGGCAATGAAGAATGAAGCTTAACATCATGACGAGAGCCCACTAAAGAATGAGTAAAATATATGCATGGCAAATGGTTGAGAAAGATCAGCCCTTTGAATTAGTAGAACAATCTATTCCATCTTTGAAAGAAGGTGAAGCACTCGTAAAGATTTCAGGATGTGGTGTATGCCACACAGATTTGAGTTTCTGGCATTACGGTGTTCCCACTCGCCATGAGCTTCCATTGATATTGGGACATGAAATCAGTGGTGTGGTTGTGGATGGATCTTCAGATTTAATAGGTAAATCTGTCATCATTCCAGCTGTGATGCCCTGTGGTGACTGTGATTTATGTCAGGTCGGAAGGAGCAATATTTGTCAAAAGCAGCAAATGCCTGGAAATGATTTTCATGGTGGATTTGCCAGTCATGTTGTAACCCCTTCACAATATTTAGCGGAAGTTCCCAAAAGTGCTTTGGCACAACATGAATTATGGGAATTGGCTGTTATTGCTGATGCTGTATCTACCCCCTATCAAGTCATGGTAAAAAGCCAAATCCAAGAAGGTGATTTTGCTGTAATCGTTGGTGTTGGGGGAGTGGGAATTTATGGTGCTCAACTGGCAAAGATATTTGGTGGCAAGGTGCTGGCATTAGATATTTCACAGGAAAAATTAGACCAACTTGGACAGGTTGGCATTAATGAAACATTAAATATTTCCGGGATGGATGTACGGGAAATAAAAAAAGCTGTTAAAGTAAAGTGCAAAGAAATGGGTGTGCCATCCAATCGTTGGAAAATCTATGAAATGTCCGG